>Ga0310810_10002383_pt1 | contig 20213 bp, 22 predicted proteins | sample NCmetagenome_FD_207641 | JGI IMG/M metagenome (GOLD analysis project Ga0310810, IMG submission 207641) | Soil microbial communities from experimental microcosm in Duke University, North Carolina, United States - NC | ecosystem: Engineered > Artificial ecosystem > Soil microcosm > Unclassified ...
GTTTCTCGGACTGCTCGGCGTCGGCGGCGTGCGGCTCCGGCCGTGATCCGTGGACGTGAAAACCGCGCGACATGCGCAGAAACACTGAGCAATTCTGCGGAGTGTGGGGTGGGGGGTGTCCGCATGTTGAGGCCGAACCCTCTCGGGAACCCGTCCGGCCGTCGCGCAGGATTTGACGCAAAACAGGCCGTTTTATGGGGAATCGCAATTCCGGGCCCCGCCCGGCGCCGACGGCGCTGAAGCTGCTGCGGGGATCCCGGAAGGATCGGGTCAACCCGCGGGAACCGACACCCCCCGCCGGCCCGGTCGAGATGCCGGCGACACTCTCCCCCCAGGCCCGCGGGATCTGGGCGCGACTGGCCCCCGTCTGCCTGGCCATGGGGACCCTCACCCTCGCGGACCTCGGCGCCTTCGCGGCCCTCTGCGAACTGCAGGCGACGCTGGAACTGGCCTGCGCGCAGAAGGGCCTGGCGCGGTTTCGGCCCATTTCCAAGACCGGGCGGATTCACGCCGCCTTGAAACTCGAGCGCGAGACGGCCTCAGCGCTCCGGCCCTACTTCGAAAAGTTCGGCCTCGACCCCATCGGCCGCGCGCGCATCGTGCTCCCGGCCGCCCCGGAAGCGCCGCCGAGTAAGTGGGCGGGGATCCTGCCATGAACGCCGGCGGCGATCGCGCGGTCCGGATCATCAATCAGCTGACGCATACGCGCACGCCCTGGGCCGGCGCGCCCTTCACGCTCCGGCCGTGGCAAGAGCGGATCCTGCAGGCGCTGTTTCACACGCGCCGCGACGGCCTGCGCCAGATCCGGACGTGTCTGCTGATGCTCCCGCGGAAGAACGGCAAGACGGAGCTGGCGGCGGCGATTGCGATCTACATGCTGCTGTTCGATGGGGAAATCGGCGGGGAGATCTATCTCGCGGCCGCGGATCGCGACCAGGCGGGCCTGGTGTTTGGGGCCATGGTCGGCATGATCCGGAACGATCCCGACCTCGAGGCCGTCTGCGACATCATCGAATCGCACAAACGGATCGTGCACCGCGCGAGCCGGAGCTTTTGCCGCGCGATTTCCGCGGAGGCGTATAGCAAGCACGGCTTCAACGCCTCGGCCGTGATCTACGACGAGCTCCACGCGGCGCCGAATCGCGAACTGTGGGACGTGCTCGCGACGAGCCAGGGCGCGCGCCGGCAACCGTTGATGATGGCGATTTCCACGGCGGGCTACGACCGGCATTCGATCCTCTGGGAGCTGTACGCGCACGCCAAGAAGGTCCGCGAGACGCCGACCCTGGATCCGACCTTTCTGCCCGTGATCTATGAAGCGCCGCCCGAGGCGGACTGGACCGCCGAGCGCGTCTGGCGGCAGGCCAATCCGGCGCTGGGCGATTTTCGCAGTCTCGAGGAAATGCAGATCGCCGCGGCGCGCGCGCAGGAAATCCCCGCGCAGGAAAATAGCTTTCGCCGGCTCTATCTCAATCAATGGACCGAACAGGCCGCGCGCTGGCTCGCGCTCGCGGCCTGGGATGCGTGCGCCGTTGCGCAGGACCCGCGCGCGCTCCGGGGCCGGCCGTGTTACGTCGGGCTCGACCTCAGCTCGACGAAGGATCTCACGGCGCTGGTCGGCGTGTTTCCGGATGACACCGGCTTCGACGTGCGCGCCCGGTTTTTCGTCCCGGCCGAGAGTATCCAGGCGCGGGCGACGCGCGACCGGGTGCCGTATGACCAGTGGGCCCGGGAGGGCTGGCTCATCGCCACGCCGGGCGCGGTCGTCGACTACGACGCCGTCCGGCGCGAGCTGCAGACGTGGGCCGCCGACTATGACGTGCGCATCGTCGCGTATGACCCGTGGAATGCGACGGACCTGGTCGGGCGCCTCGAGCAGCAGGACGGGCTGACGTGTGTCGCGGTGCGCCAGGGCTTTGCCGCCCTCTCGGCCCCGACCAAATCCCTCGAGAAAGCGATTCTCGCCAAGACGCTGCGCCAGGATGGGCATCCGGTCTTGCGCTGGAATGTCGGGAATGTCGCTGTCGAAACCGATGCGGCGGGGAATCTCAAGCCGTCCAAACAGGTCTCCACGGAACGGATCGACGGTGTGGTCGCGTTGATCATGGCCGTCGAGGCCATGGACCGGCACGGCTCGACGCGGCCCCCGTCCTATCAGCTGTATGTCTTTGGCGGGCCCCCCTAGGAGGTTGTGATGCAGGAACGGAAAGACCGCCCGCGCCTCGACGCCAAGGTCGATCTCCGGCTGACCGCGAAACAATACGACGCGGGCTATGCGCAGGCGCGCGCGGACCGCGTGAGTCTGGCGGCATGGATTCGTCGGGTCCTGCAAGCGGCGCTGGATGGGCGGCCGCCGGGATCCCGCTAAGCCGATTTTGTCGGACAAATCTGGACACAGACGAGGCGCCTGCCGCGTAATAACGCCCACCGTGTCCGATCGCGCGTATGCGCTGTTTGTCGTCAAAGGGCTCGACCTCGAGCGGCGGACGTTTTCCGGCCTGGCGACCACCCCGGAGCTGGACCGTCAAGGCCAGCGCGTCGATCCGGCGGGCGTCTCGTTTCGGAATCCCCTGCCGCTCCTCTTTCATCACGACCAGCAACGCCCCATCGGGCGCGTGACGCTGTTCCCCGCGACCGCGGCCGGGATTGCGTTTGAAGCGTCGATGCCGGTCCTGACGGACCCGGGCCCGCTGAAAGATCGGATCGACGAAGCCTGGCAGTCCATCAAAGCCGGGCTGATCACGGGCGTCTCGATCGGCCTGCGCGTGCTCAAGACCGCCGATCGCGCGCGGGACGGGATCCTCGAGATCCTCCAGAGCGAAATCCTCGAACTCAGCTTGGTGACGATTCCGGCCAACGTGCAGGCGTCGATCCTGAGCGTCAAATCCCTGGCCGCGTCTGGCCCTCACTCGTCCGGCGTCACGGACACGTCCCAGTACGACCGGGCAAAGGTCCGGATCCCTATGGCCACGATTACTGAACAGATCAGCGCGTTCGAAGCCAGCCGTGCCGCGAAGGCCGCGCGGATGGTCGCCTTGATGACCACCGCGAGCGAGGCCGGCGTGACGCTCGATGCGTCGCAGGCGGACGAATACGAGAGCCTCAGCCGCGACGTCAAAAGTACCGACGATCACCTGACGCGGTTCCGCGAGCTCGAGCGGCTCCAGGTCACGACCGCGACCGCGATCCCGACCTCGATGGCGTCGGTCCAGGACGCGCGGAGCTTCGCGACGAATCGGAACAACCCCGTCGTCTCGGTGAAGCCGAATGTGCCGCCGGGCACCGCCTTCGTGCGGGCCGCCTGCGCGCGCCTGCTCGAGCGCACGGGCCAGATCCGCGACGCCGTCGACTATGCAGCAAAGCGGTGGGACGACTCGACGCCGGAAGTGTCGTTGTATTTGAAGGCGGCCGTCGCGCCAGGCACTTCAACCGACGCGACCTGGGCGGGGCCGTTGGTGAACCAAAACATCGCGAAGGACTTCATCGAACTGCTGCGGCCCGCGACAATCCTCGGCAAGGTGCCCGGCCTGCGGGTCGTGCCCTTCAACACGAAGGTGCCCAGTCAAAGCGCGGGCGGCACCTACGGGTGGGTCGGCGAGGCGAAACCCAAGCCGGTGACCAAACTCGCGTTTGCCTCGACCTCGCTCGGCGTGGCCAAGGCGGCGGGCATCATCGTGCTCACCAAAGAGCTGATCATGCTCTCCGAACCGAGCGCGGAAGATCTCGTGCGGAAAGACATGATCGCGGGCATTGCGCAGTTCCTCGACGCGCAGTTCATCGATCCCGCGGTGGCCGCGGTCGCCGGGGTCAATCCCGCGAGTATCACGAACGGGGCCCCGACCGCCGCCGCGACGACCAACCCGATGGCGGACATCATGGGATTGATCTCGCACTTCGCGACGAACAACATCGCGGTTGACGGCGTGACGTTCATCATGTCGGCGGCCAACGCGCTCTCGCTGTCGTTCCGGAGCAACCTCGACGGGTCGCCGCAGTATCCCGGCGTGACGGTCAATGGCGGCACCTACAAGGGGTTGACCTTCATCACGAGTCAAGCGGCGGGCGCCAATGTGATCGCGCTGCAGCCCTCGCTGGTGCTGTATGCCGATGGCGGCATCGAAATCGACGCCTCGCAGGAAGCGTCGCTGCAGATGGACAGCGCGCCCATGTCGCCGGCCGATGCGACGACCGTGTATGTCTCGCTCTGGCAGACCAACTCGGTCGGCCTGCGCGCCGAGCGGTTCTGCAACTGGGCGAAAGCGAACGCCAACGCCGTAAAATACCTCACGGCGACGGCCTGGCCGGCCCCGACCGGGACGAGCGGCCCGGCGGCCGAGAACGGCGGCACGGCGCGCGGCAAACAAGCCTAGCGGCGCCGATGGAGTTTCTCGGCCTGACGATTGCCCGCACGCGCACGCTCCGCGAGACGCTGACCTCCGTGCCTTCTGGGGCGGCGTCTCGCGGCAGCGGCGGCTGGATCCCGGTCGTCCGGGAACCGTATACGGGCGCCTGGCAACAGAACGTCCAGATCTCGCAGGACACGGCGCTCAGTTACTACGCCGTGTTTGCCTGCGTCACGCTCATCAGCGCGGACATCGGCAAGCTCCGCCTCCGCCTGGTTCAGCAGGACGACGCCGGCATCTGGACCGAGACGACGAACCCCGCGTACTCGCCCGTCCTGCGGAAACCGAACCGCTACCAGACGACCGGGAAATTTGTCGAGCAGTGGATGACATCGAAACTCGTCCACGGCAATACGTTTGCCTTGAAGGAACGCGACCAGCGGGGCGTCGTCAAGGCGCTGTACATCCTCGACCCGACCCGCGTGACGCCGCTCCTCGCCACCGACGGCAGCATCTACTACCAGCTCAGTCGGGACGATCTCACCGGCGTGGGCGAGGTCACCGTCCCGGCCAGTGAAATCATTCACGACCTGATGGTCGCGCTCTTTCACCCGTTGGTCGGGGTGACGCCGCTCTATGCCTGCGGGATCTCCGCGCAGCAGGGGCTCACGATCCAGTCCAGCTCGAATCTGTTTTTTGCGACCGGCTCGCGCCCCGGCGGCACGCTGATCGCGCCGGGCGCCATCAGCGACGAGAACGCCGCGCGCCTCAAGGCGTACTGGGAAACCAATTTCAGCGGGCAGAACGTCGGCAAGGTTGCCGTCCTGGGCGATGGGCTGAAGTACGAACCGATGACGATCTCGGCTGTCGACGCGCAGCTCATCGATCAATTGAAGTGGACCGCCGAGACCATTTGTTCCGCGTACCACGTCCCGCCCTACATGGTCCAGATTGGGCCGCCGCCGCCCTACGCGAACGTCGAGCCCCTGGTGCAGCAGTACTACTCGCAATGTCTCCAGAGTTTGATTACGGCGCTCGAGGTCTCGCTGGACGAGGGGCTGGAACTCATCACCCCCTACGGCACCGAATTTGATATCGATGACTTAATTTGGATGGATACGGCGACGCGGACGAAGGCGGCGCACGAGGCGATCAGCGCCGGCGCGTTGTCGCCGAATGAAGCGCGGAAAAAGTACTTCGCCGTGGGCCCCGTGCCGGGCGGCGACTCCCCGTACCTGCAACAACAGTACTACTCGCTCGAGGCCCTGGCCGCCCGGGATACCGCGCCGCCGCCGTCCGGACCCGCCACGCCGCCCCCGCCGGCGCCAGTTCCCCCTGAGCCGGATGAGATGCTCGCGACGTTGACGGCGATCCGGACGGCGGCGTATCGGGAAGGACTGTATGTCGCCTGAGGCCCTCGCGGAAATTGTGGTGACGACGATCAAGGCCGCCCTCGCGCCCGTTCGCGCCGACCTGGCGCGTCTTGAAGGCGCGCTCTCCGCCCTTGAGGCGCGGCCGCTCGTCCCCGGGCCGCCTGGCCGGGATGGTCGGGACGGCGCGCCTGGGACACACGGCGCGGACGGCGCGGACGGGCTCGGGTTCGACCAGTTGAGCGCGACGTACGCGGGCGATCGGACGCTCGCGCTCACGTTCACGAACGGCACGGCCGCCAAGACGATCCCGATCGTCCTGACCGGGCTCCCCGTGTGGCAAGGGACCTATGTCGCCAATGCGACCTATGAGCCCGGCGACCTGGTGAATTGGGGCGGCTCGACGTGGATCTGTAAGGCGTGCACGCCGGGGAAACCGGGCGAGGGCGCCACGGGCTGGCAATTGATGGTCAAGCGCGGGCGCGATGGGCGCGACGGCAAGACGTAACACGACGTAACAAGACGTACCATGGCCGGCCTCATCGATCTCACCGTCGCCAAGACGCATCTCCGGATCACGGATACGGATCACGACGCGGATGTGCAGTTGAAACTCGACCAGGCCGAAGCGGCGATCCTCGATTATCTCAAGCCGGCGCGGACCGGAGAGGTCCGAACGGATTGGCCGTGGACGACGGTAACGCTGCCGGCGCCGGTCCAGGCGGCCATGCTCGTCCTGCTCCGGTACCTGTACGACGCGGAGCGCGGCGACGAACCGTCGGCCACGGATCCGGACACGGTCTGGCGGGTGATCAGTAACCTCGTCATTCGGTATCGGGATCAGGCGATCGCATGACGACGCCCGTCGGCCAGTATCGGCATCTCGTCTCGCTGGTCCAGCCGGGGCCGCCCACGCCGGATCCCGATGGCGGCTGGGGCGAGACATGGGTCCCCCTCACGCCGTCGACCTGGCACTGCGCCATCCAGGCGGCCAGCTTGCGGGATCTGCAGCGCCTCAGCGGCGGCCTCCTGTCCACGACGGCGACGCATGTGCTCCGCGGGCGCTATCACGCGCAGCTCACCCGCGCGGCGCGGATCCAGTTTGGCGATCGGGTGTTTGACGTCGAAAGCGTGCACGACCTCGAGGAGCGCCAGATCGAGCACGAAGTGATCGCGCATGAACAGCTCGGCGCGCCGGCCGTCGCGCCGGCGCCGCCGACGACCCTGGCCTACCACGACCTGGTCGTCCAGGATGGCGCGACCCATTACTGGCGGCTCGGCGACCTCGGGGGGACGATCGCGATCGATAGCGTCGGGTACGCCCACGGGACGATCGGCGGCGGCGTCACGCTGAATCAACCGGGGGCGGTCGGGGGCAGCGGCCCGGCGATGACGTTCGACGGGACGACCGGCAAGATTGTCACGACGCCCGTCCCCGTCACCGCGCCGCTGACCTGTTCCGTCGAAGCGTGGATCACGTGCGCCAATGTCGATGACCCCAACTTTCGGGTCATCGTCACGAATCGTGACCTGACGCCCGAAGCGGCCATCTTCGTCGCGGTCAGTGAGAACAAAGTCTACGTGTACTGCGCCCCGGCCGCGCTGATTAGTAACCGGTCGGTCACGGATGGCCACTGGCACCATGTCGTGTTCGTGTCGGATGGCACCAGCGGCTGGATCTATCTGGATGGCGTGTTGGATAACACGAATCCGTCGTTAGCGCGGGGGGTGACGTCCCATCCCGTGGGCATCGGCTACGACATCAAGAGCAACGGCTACTATTTCCCCGGGTCCCTGGATGACGTCGCCCTCTATCCGCGCGCGTTGAGCGCGGCCGAGATCCTCCATCACTATCAGGTCGCGACGGGGGCGTGATGCCGGCGACCTTGCGGATTGACGGCCTCGACGACGAGTTGGACGCCTTGACGGCGCTGCCGACGACGCTGCGCGACCAGGCCGCGCCGCTGGTGCGGGCCACGGCCGACCAGGCGGAAGCGACGATCCGCGCGGCGTATCCCGTCGTGTCGGGCCAGTTGCGGGACAGTCTGCACCAGGAGGTCGTCGAAACACCGGCCGGCATCAAGGTGCGGCTCATCAACGATGCGCCGCAGGCGATTTGGTACGAGTACGGCACCGTGTTTCGGCACACGTCGCTCGGGTACGCGCGCGGCCGGATGCCGGCCGCGAAGGTGTTCGTGCCGGAAGTGATGCGCGACCGCCGCGCGTTGCTCGACGATCTGATCCCGGTCGTCGAAGCGGAAGGCCTGAAAGTCCGTGGCCAGTGACGCGGGCGCGGTGGACGCGGCCGTGATGGCCGTCCTGCGGGCGGATAGTGCCCTGATGGCGCGCTGTCCCGACGGCGTGTTCTATGGCGTCGCCAGGCCGGGCGCCGCGGCCTGCGTGATTGTCGATCGGTTTGATCACGTCGTGCATGCGAATCTGTTTTCGCCCGCCGGGGACGAGACGTTTACGTACGTCGTGACGGCCGTGCTGCCGGACACGGATGCGACCGCGGCGCGGGAGGCCGCTCTGCGGATCCGGACGGTGCTCGACGGCAATGAGACGCTGACGATCGCCGGCTATGCGTTACAGCGGCCCGTGCGAGAAGAGCAAAGTCTGCGCTGGCCGGAACCGAACCCGGGCAACATCGATCAGTTCGTGCAACATTGGGGCGGGCATTATTCGCTGGACGTTTCACGGCTCACGTAACCGAGGGAGAACGGTATGCGCTATCACGGCAAAAAGGGCTCGGTCAAACTCGGCGGCACGGTCGTGCTGAGCCTCAATAGTTGGACGTATGACGCCGCCACGGATAAGGCCGATGTCACCTGTTTTGGCGACACCAATAAGCAGTATGTCTCGGGCCTGCCCGACGTCAAAGGCACGCTCGCCGGCCAGTTTGATGACCTCGAGCCCGACCTGTTCGCGGCCGCCGAAGGCGGCGTTCCGGTGTTGCTCGATCTGATCCCCGTCTCGACGGTGACGGGCAAGCACTGGTCCGGCCAGGCGTACGTCGACGCCAGTATTTCGTGTCCCGCCAACAGCTCGATCACGGTCTCGGGCAACTGGGTCGCCGCCGGGCCGTGGACGCGGACGTGGACGGTCGTCACGGCGACCGGCGCCACGGCGGGCGCGCCGGGCAGCTTCACGCCGGCGGGCGCCGATGCGCCGGCCAACCTGGCGGCCATGACGGGCATCACGGCGAGTCCCAACACGGCGTGGACCCAGGGGCAGTACGTCACGCTCGCCGATGCGAGCGCGGCGAACTGGAGCGGCACGGCCTGGGTTGCCGGGATTCATGCGTGAATACGCTGAGCCTGCGGGGCGACGGCGCGCGGATTTGTTGGGGCTATCAGGTCGCCGTCACGGTGGGCGCCTGGACGGTACAGGTCGCCCCGCCGCCCGCGCCCGGCCCGTGGATCTTTGAGGGCGCCGTCGAGACCTGTGCCGTCGTTGCGGCGCGGCAAGCGCCGCTGACGCTGGTCATTCCCCGGCCGCACGGGAGCTGGCGCTGGCCGGTCCGCTCCCTGACGATCACCAATGGCGCGGTCACGGCCGTGCTCGGCCCGAAGGAGACGTCGTCGCATGTCCCGATTCGTCCGGCCGGAAACGGCCAAGCTGGATCTCAGTCAGGGTGACTGGCTGCTCGTCAAAAAACGCCTGACCGCCGGCGAGCAACGCCACGCCTTCGCGCGGATCGTGAAGCGGATGGAGCTGGGCGAGAAAACCCAGATCGATCCGGAGGCGACCGGGCTCGCCTCCATGGTCGCGTATCTGCTCGACTGGTCGCTCTGTGACGAGAGCGGCGCCGGGGTCCCGATTCGGGACCAGCCGGCCTCGCTGGTCGAAGCCGCGCTGCTCGCGCTCGATCCGGAGAGCTTCCGCGAAATCCACGACGCCATCCAGGCCCATGCGGATCGCGAGCGGGCGCTCCTCGAGGACGAAAAAAAAAGGACGGTTGGCGCGACGGGATCGTGAGCGATCTTCACGTCTGCCGGGTCATGGGGTGGACGTACGACGAGCTGCTGGCCCTCCCGCAGGAGGTCTATGCCGTGTTGATTGAGACCTTGAACGCCGAAAGCCGCCGCCGCGATCGGGACTGAGCCATGGCCCTCACTGGCACCTTCGACGCCGACTTCTCCGCCTTTTACGACGCCGTCGATCTCGCGAAATCGAAGCTCCGCGACATGGCCGGGGTCGCCGGGTCGACGGCAGACGAACTCGCCCAGATTCTCGACAAAGACGCGCCGGAGCAAATGCACGAACTCGCCGACGCGACGGACGAGGTCGCGCACGCGAACCAGGGCGCCAGCGTGTCCATGGGGGACATGGTCGCGGCCTACGTCTCGGCCGAAGCCATCATCGGCGCGGTCACCGCGGCCTTTACGGCCCTGGTCGATGTCGTCAAGGAATCGATCACGTCGGCCTCCGATGCGGAGCAGGCGCAGACGGGCCTCGAGGGCGCCCTGCGCGCCCAAGGGACGGCCGTCCCCTCCGTCATTGCGGCGTATCAGGAATACGCGACGGCGCTGCAGCTCACGACGCGCTACTCCGACGATGCCGTGGTCGCGGCAGAAAAGATCCTCGTCCAGATCGGCGGCGTCATGCCGCGCGACATGGAACGGGCGCTCAAGGCGACGACGGATCTCGCCGCGGGGCTCGGGGTCGATCTCACCTCCGCGGCGACGATGGTCGCGAAAGCCGCCGAAGGCCAGACAACGGCGCTGCAGAAAGCGGGCGTGCAGATCGAGACGACGAAAGGCCAGACGGCCAGCTTCGACACGGTGCTCGCGGCCATCACCGCGCGGTTTGGCGATCAAGCCGCGCTCATGGCGGGCACCTATGCGGGGGCGCTCGACCAGACGGCGAATGCCTGGGACAACCTGCTCGAATCCGTCGGCCGCACGATCACGCAGAACGAGACGGTCCGGACCGCGATCGCCGGCCTCACGGGGCTGCTGACCACGAACACGGGCGAACTGAACCAGAACGCGACGGCCAATCGCCTCGTCTCGGAGGCCGTGATCCTCGTCGCGAAAGGCTTCAGTCTCGCCGTCGACGGAATCGACCTGTTCCAGACCGCCCTCGCCGGCGTCCAGGGCGTGACCGATACGGTCAGTCTCGGGCTCCTCCACTTCTACGAGCTGCTGCAGAAGATCGAGATTGCGACGCAAACGCCGATCGCGTTCCTCGGCGGCGAACTCGCGAAACAGCGGATCCAGGAAGCAGGCGACGCGCTCGAGTGGGCGGCCGGCGCCGCGCAGGGCCTTCGGGATCACATGGCCGAGACGGATGCGACCAGTCAGGCGTTCAGCGCCACGCTCCAGGGCTTCCGCGGGAACCTCGACGCGTTGATCACGCAGCTCGAGGCGACGAAAGGCCAGACGGTCGCCGTCACGGCGGCGCAGGCGGAGGCGGCGGGCGTGTGGGACAAACAGACGGGCGCGATCAGCGCGCAGAAGATGGCCTTACAGGAACACGCGATGGCCATGGAGGGCATGTCGAAGGGCATGTTCCAGATCGACGCCCAGGCGACGGCGCTGGCGAAGAGTATTGATGCCGCGGTGATGACGGAAGTGGCGGCGAACGCGAAATTCACCGACAGCACTGACGCGATGACGCTAAAAACCCTCGCCGCCGATGCCGCAACGAAAACGCATTATGAAAATATCGCCTCCGGGGCGGCGGCCGCCTATGACTTCGCGCTGCAACACCAGGACGAGTACACCAAGGCGTCGCTGAATAAATTAGCGGCCGCGGCGGATCAGACGAATCTCGCCGCGCAGAATTGGTACAGCGAATCGGAAAAGGCCTTGGGCGGAGTCACGGACGCGGTCCAACAGGTCGATGGGGCAGTCCAGGCGTTATCGGGGACGTTCGAGACGGCCGGGACGACCTACATGGACATGCTCTCGGCCCAGCAGCAGCTGACGCAGGACTGGATCAACTACGCCTATGGCGCCCCGGGGTCCGTGCCCCGGGGGACGCTGGGGCAAAGCTTTTTTGTCAACCCGTCGACCGGCACGATTCAGCCGCGCGCCGCCGGCGGCCCCGTGTCGGCCGGCTCGACGTATCTGGTCGGGGAGCGCGGACCGGAACTGTTCGTGCCGTCGGCCGGCGGGACGATCACGCCGCATGGGGGCGGGCCCTCCGTCGTGATCCAGGCCGGCGCGATCGTCATGAACTATCCGATCGTCAATAACCCGCAAGCGCTGGACCAGCTCGCGCGCACCGTGGGCGACGCGCTCCTCACGAAGCTCACTCGCGCCGGCGCGCGCCTATGACGCCCGGCGACCCGACGCCGTTCGGCATTGGCGGCGCCGATCCGGCCGTCACCGGGGCGCGAGCCGGCCAGGCGCGCGCGGGCGCCAGCCGATCGGCGTACACGATTGCGGCCGCGGCGCCGCCAGTCCTCACGGCGATCGCGCCGACGAGCAAGACGGTCGGCGACCCCACCTTTACCCTGACGGCGACCGGCAGCAATTTCGACACGGGCGCGGTGATCCTGTTTGGCGGCACGGCGCTCGTGACGACGCACGTGTCGGCGACCCAACTCACGGCGCCGGTCACGGTCCGGGCGACCGGGGCCGGCGCGACCATTCAAGTGGTCGTGCGCAACGGGTCCGGCGTCGTCAGCGCGGCGAAACCGTTCACCCTGAATGCGCCGGCGCCGCCGGTGCTCACGACGCTGGCGCCGACGAGCGCGACCGTGGGGGATCCCGCCTTCACCCTGACGGCGACCGGCAGCAATTTCGATCCGGGCGCGGTGCTCCTGTGGGACGGCGGCGCCCTCACGACGACGCGCGTCTCCGCGACGCAACTCACGGCCCTGGTCACGGTCCCGGCGACGGGGACCACGGGCAGCACCGTCCAGATCACCGTCCGCAATGGCACGTTGGCGCTCAGCGCGGCGCAACCCTTCACGATTCTGGCGCCGCCGGCGCCGGTGCTGACGACGATCGCGCCCCCCAGCGCGACGCTGGCCGACCCCGCCTTTACGCTGACCGCGACCGGCAGTGGCTACGACGCTGGCGCCGTCATTGTCTGGAATGGCCTCGCGCGCCCGACGACCCGGATTTCGCCGACGCAACTCACGGCGCCGATCGACCTGGCCGGCGCAACCGCCGGGACGATCCCGGTGGTCGTCCGCAATGCGACGCTGGCCGAAAGCGCGCCGCAATCGTTTGTCCTCAACCCCGCGCCGGTGCCGGTCCTCAGCTCGATCCTTCCGACCGAGCAGGCCAGCGGCGCCGTCTTTACGCTGTTCGCCTACGGGTCGACCTTCAGCGTCGGCGCCGTTCTGGTCTGGAATGGCACGCCGCGGACGACGACGCGCGTCTCCGCGAGTGAACTGTCGGCGTCGATTGACCTGGGCGGCGCCGTCCCGGGGACGGTGCCCGTCCTCGTCCGCAACCCGGGCGGGATCGACAGCGCCGCCCTCCCGTTTGTCATCGATCCGGCGGTCATTCCGAACCAGAAGATCCCGGTCATTGTGATCGGGGGCGTCGTGACCGGCGCCACGGCCGCCCAGCGGGTCCTGATTGACTCGCTCACCATTCACGACCAGCTGAACGAAGTCCCGAATACGTGCACGTGCACGGTGCAGGGCGATCGGCCCCTGGAAGGGGCGGAGCTCATCATCGCGTACGGCTCGGCCAACAATCCGGCCCGGCTGTTTGCCGGGCGGATCCTCCGCGTGACGCAGCTCTATGTGGCCGCCAAGCCGAGCAACGTGCTCTGGCAAGTCGAAGGGATCGACTACACCTGGGAACTCAACCGGCGCATCATCGTGGCGAAGTACACCAACCAATCCGCCAGCGCCATCGCCGCGGATCTGGTCGCGAGCTGGGCCCCGGCGGGCTTTACCACGGCGATTGCCGCCGGGTTGCCGGTCCTCGATGAAATCAGTTTCACCAACACGCCCCTGATGGACGCCTTGACCCAGCTCGCGACCCGGATCGGCGGGTATGCCAGCTGCGATTATTTCAAGGCGATCGGGCTCTGGATCACCCCGCCAGGCACGCCGCCCCTCGCGCTCACGCCGACGCATCCGAGTTTGCAGGAATTCCAGGTGACGCGCGATCTCTCGCAAGTCGTGACGCGCGCGCTCGTCGAAGGCGGCGGCGTGACCGCCCTCGCGCTGGTCGCGCCCGGCGAAACCCGGCTCCCCGTCGAGGACATCACGTGGTATCCGCCCAGCGGGTACGTCGTGAGCGGCCCGCAACGGCTGGCCTATACCGGCACGGTCGCGGGCGGCGGCGGCGCCTTTGTCGGGGCGGGCGCCGCGCCCTCCACCGGGCCGATCGTCCAGACGGCCTCCGGCGCGGGGCTCCCCGCCGGGACCTACAAGTACGCGTATACCTGGGTCACCAATGCCGGCGCGACGATCCCGTCGCCCCTCACGCCGATCACGACGGGCCAGATCGCGCCGCCGACGAAAGCGCCGGTCCTCCACGACGGCAACGGCCCGAACGATGCCGGGTATCTGGTGCCCGGGGCGCAGTATCGCGTCGTCTATGCGTACGGGATTGATAACGGGAGCTGGCCGCCGACGGCGGTCACCAGCGTGTCCCCGTCGTCGGCGCATGCGGCCGATAGTTATGGGACGATCAGCGCCGACGTCTGGGCCCCCCCGACCCCGGCGGAGACGGCGCTCGTGACGCATGTCCATGCGTACATCACGCATCCCAACCAGAGCAGCCCGTACTACTACGCGCAGTCGTGGCAGTTCAGCACGCAACCGCCGCCGGGCTACGGCCCGATCGGGATCGTGTTGAAAAACTACACCAACGGGATCCAGGCGCCGACGAGCAATACGACGAGTATCAATGCCGTCACGCTGAGTGGGATTGCCGTCGGCCCGACCGGGACGATCGCGCGGAATGTCTATCGGACCCCCGTCAATAGCGCCGCGCTGAAGCTCCTCACGACGCTGGCGAACAATACGGCCGCCACGCTCCCGGCCCCCGATACGACGCCCGACGCCTCGCTCGGCGCCGCGCCGCCCACGGCCGACACGTCCGGCTTGAATCCCAGCGGGGGCGTGATCCTGGCCGGCGCCTCGTCCATCCTGGTCTCGAGCGTGGGGCCCTTCGGGACGACCGGCTGGGCGCGCGTCGGCAACCAGATCCTGCGCTACAAAGGCGCGACGACCTCCACCTTAACGGGCATCCCCGCGACCGGGCCCGGCGCGATCACCAGCTCGATCGGGTATGGCCAGGAAATCATCGTGGCGCCGCAACTGTTCGGGATTCCGGCCAGCGGCCCCGGGGCCATTCGGTACCAAATCCTCCCGGGCGATGAGGTCAACCTCCTGGTGATCGTGGACGACGCGGCGGCGCAGGACGCGCTCCAGGCGCTGCTCGGGGGCGACGGCGTCGTCGAAGAGTACCAACAGGATCGGCGCATCAACCGGGCGGAAGCGCAAGCGCGCGCCGATGCGCTCCTCGAACTCAAAGGGCCGATTCTGGAAACCTATCGCTATCGCTCGCGGGACCCCGGGACCCGGAGCGGCACGACGATCACGGTCGACTTGCCGGCCCCGACCGACGTGCATGGCACGTACGAGATCCAGGACGTCACGATCAGCGGCTTTCTCGGGACCGATGAATATCCGGTGTACGACGTGACGGCCAGCTCGCGTCGGTTTACGTTCGAAGATCTGTTACGCCGCCGTCGTGCGGCGACGACGACGGAGTAACCAGCATGACGACCATCAACCGCGCGACGTGGACCGACGACGACGGCTCGGGCATGACCGGGACGATTCTCAACAACGCGCGCCTGCAAGGCGACATCTACGACAAAGTCGACGGCGCGCTCGCGACGCTCGACGGGAAGGATGCGAGCCAGGACACGGCGATCGCCGCCAACGGGCCGCATAGCATCCTGAGCGCGCAGCATCCCGACACGACGCCGGCCGCGCTGGTCGCCGGCGACGTGCTCTATGTCAACGCGACCGGCAAGCTCGTGCGGTTGCCGAAGGGCGCCGACGGGTCGGTGCTCGGGCTCACCGCCGGGCTGCCCGGGTGGACGCCGGCCGGGCAATGGGTCACCGTCGCGATCGGCTCGATTACCATGTCGGCCGGCACCGGCACCTGGACGATCGGCACCGGCACGTTTTTCTACCAGTACGCGACCATCGGGAAGATCGCGTTTCTCAACATCGTGATCACCGGGAGTACCACCTCGGCCGCGACGGCGTACGTGCGGCTCACGCTCCCGGCCGCGATCGTCCCGGCGGCGGCGAACGCCAACTATCTCGCCACGATCTATCCCGGGGCCACGCTCACCGCCACGTGTGCCAGTCTGAGCAATGCGGCCGGGGGGCTGTTGACGATCCTGCCGAACGTCGCGGGGTCGGGGACGATCCCGGCGGTGACGAACAACCTCAACGTCAACGTGTCGCTGACGTACGCGCTCCCCTAATCGCGCTCCCAGAAGCGACCGCGGTACAGCAGGACATTGACGGCGACCGCGGCGAGCGCAAACACGACGTACCGCATGACAGCACCATAGGGCCGGGACCGCCGCGATCGCAAGCGCCGGTCCCCTATCTGGTCCCCAGTGGCAGAAACCCTGAGGAAGGCCGTGCAGGACGTGGCCCTTTCAAGGCTAAAACACGGGTTCGAATCCCGTCGGGGACGCCACAGTTAACTCTTTTATATACATCACTTCCAGCGCCGCTAGACTCCCAACCAGTAAAAAGTTACAATGCGCGCCTTGTCAGAAAACGCCCAGAAATTGCACGTCGTGACGGAGGGTGGTCCCCATGGGGACCAGAATTCCTCCCCCCGGGGAGCAGTGGGCACTACAACATCAGGAGCGCAAAGGTGAGTGAAATCCTACCGACGGGCATCAACCGCGAGCGGGGCCGCGGCTACATGGTGGAGGTGCACGTACGCCCGTACCCGCGGGCCCGCAAACGCTTTTCCCTCGAGACGCCGATCGACGTGATGCTCGCCTGGCGGACGGAGCAAGTCGAGAAGCTCACCGCCGCGAAGGCCGAACGCGCCCGGGCAACCGCGGCCGATCCCGTCACCACGGCGGCCCGCCGCCAGGCCGACGCGAACACCTTCCGCCAGGACGTCGAGCTCTATCTCGAGGAGAAGATCGATCCAACGCTCCATCCGTGTACGAAAACGCAATTTACCAGGTGGCTCCGCCAGGCGGCGACGACGGAGCTCGGGCGCTATCCGCGGCAACTCATTACCGGGGCGATGTGGACGAAGCTCGTCGCGCAGTGGGAACGGTCCGGCGTCCCTTCGAACGAAGCCCGCGGCGGCCGCCGCCGCATCGTCCCGCCGGGCCCGCTCGCCGTGGACACGGTGCACAAGATCCGGACGTGTTTCATCGGGTTCTATACGACGATGGATGCCGGGCTCGGATTGCCGAATCCCGCGCGCCTAATCCCGCGCCGCCAGACGAGCGATCCGGAGGTCCGGGGGATTGCCATGGACCAGGCGCTCGAGATCCTCGGGCACGTCGGCCGCTCCGGCGAACCAACACGAACCGCGGCCCGGCTCATGCTCATGTGTGTGCTCGGGCTCCGCCCGGTCGAGATCATGCGGATCCGCCCGGCGACGGACTGGCACAAGGCGCAACAGCAACTGACCGTCCGGACGGCGAAGGGCGGCAAGGCGCGGACGCTCCCGCTCGGGGATCGCGCCGTCGCGGCGCTCGAGCTCCTCGACCGGCTCAAGGGCTGGGGCACGTTCACTTCGGCGCCGGCGGCCCGGATGTTTCACGACGCGGTGAAGGCGGCGAAGCTCACGGCGCTCGAACCGCTCCGCCCGTACGACCTTCGGCATACCTTCGGGACGGAGCTGTATCGCCAGACGAAGGACATCAAGGCGACGGGCGCTGCGATGGGGCACAAGAACCTGGCGCAGACGGAGCGGTACGTCGAGGCGAGCGTGAGCGAAACCGTCGCGAGCGCGTTCGACGCCCTTGAGCGGTCCATGCCGAAGGTGGCGAAGCCGAAACGGCGCCGTGGGAAATTGCGCGCAGTCTAGCGCAGGACGTAGCCCAAACAGCCACGGATGAGGTCAAGCGTAATTTCATGTTTTTCTGTGCAACGAGACGAGGTTAGATCCACCCGTTTTTGCTCAATCTAGTAAGAAGTTACAACGTTTTACACACATCACTGCCGAGAGTGTGTGGTAGTTTGCGCTTTCGGATCGTCGCCTTGAAAGGGCCGCACCTTTCGCCTTGATCGCCTGAGCATTTCGCAGAGGGGGACCACGGCGGGGAGCATGGGGTCGACCGATCCGTCGGAAAGCCCAATGTCACGCGTCGCGCTCCTCCGTAAGGCTTCTGGATGGTCGCGCCTCGATCTTGCAACACGCGCGGGCGTCACCGAATCCACCATCATTCGCGCGGAGCGGACGGACCCGCCGGCGCTCCAAACACGCAACCTCGAAAAGATTGCGCGCGCGCTGTCGGTCACCGTTGCGGATCTCCTCACGCCCGCCGCGGACGATGGGCTCCCTGTCGTCGCCGGGCCCACGCACGATCCGGATGTTCTCTTCATTCACGACCTGGCGGATGAACTCCGGACCACGGTCCGCCGCTTGCGCGCGATCCTGAAAACAGACCCGTGGAAACTCCCCGAACGACTCCCCTCCCTCGATAAGCGCGATCGCTGGGCGCGCGCCGCCGTCGACAAGTGGCTTGAGTCCCGTGACCAGGATCGGAAGCGACGCACGTCGGCCGCGGCGCTCGTCGGCGCCAGGTGATTTGCATGGCGCGCCTCAATCTCGGGGGTCATTGGAAGTTTCGCCGGCTCGTCTGCGCGCTCGCCGCGCTGGATGAGCCGGTGTCGTCGGCCTGGGTGACGGATGCGACGCCGATCGCCCTCGGCATGCTCGAGCTGCTGTGGGCGGCGGGCTACGCGGCCGTGTCGGACTACGTGGGGAGGCCGGCGGAAGTCGCCGCCATTGTCCATTGGCGCGGCGATCCCCTCGTCCTGGTCACGTTGTTCGTCGACGCGGGCTTTCTCGACGAGCGGGCGCCCGACGAGTATGCCATCCACGATCTGTGGGATCACGCGCCGCGCTACGCCCAACTGCGGCGCGGGCGGAAACGGATGAGCGGACAAACGTCGGACCTACAGGGGCGACAAACGTCGGACCTACAGGGGTGCACTACCCAGACCAGACCAGACCAGGGAGTAAGAAAGAGCAGCGACGCTGGCGCGTCGCGATCCCTCGACTGGAATGACGACGCCATCGTCCCGCTCGGCTACGAACTGGTCCGCCAGGGGAAACGCTTCGAGACGGAGGCGGACCTGAAAGAGGCCCTTAAAGACCTCTGCGTCCGGTATGACATCGCCTTTGACGCCGAGAGCATTACGCGCGCGGCCGACGCGCTGAAGCATGCGAAGGCGCCGCTCTTTGTCCACGCCCCTGTGCACCCCGCGAGATCCTCATGACGCGCCTGCTCGCGCTCCTGCTCCTCGTCCCGCTCCTGGCGTGTTCCGACAATGGGCGCACGAGCCTTCGCGATCCGCCGACTGGCCCGACGCCGCCGCCGGCGGAGCCGTCCGAGGTCCGTGTCGACTACCGCGTGACCGGCACACACGTCCGCAACGTGCACATCACGTACTTCAGCTCGTCGCAGGGGACGACGCAGGTCACGACCGATTTGCCCTGGTCGATCACGTACCGGACGCCGGACCTGCATCCGTTCGTCTATCTGCAGGCCGACACGCCGATCGATCAGAACGACGAGGGCACGCTGGTCGTGCAGATCTTCGTCAATGGGCTGCTCTTCCGTGAAGCGCACGCGACCGGCTTCGCGCTCGAGGTCGCGGCCAGTGGAGATGTGCCATGAAGGGTGCCGGGCTGATCATTCTAATCATTCTAATAATCCCGACGGCCGCCGCGGCTCAGGACGGCCCGATCGCGACGGCAGTCAAGCAGTACGGCCAGGCGCCGGCGCCCGTGACGACGTATCGCACGGAGATGCGCTCGCCCGTCATGTTCTGGTCGGGCGTGGCGCTCGCGTCGGGCGGCGCCCTCTCGATCGTCGCGGCGGTCACCTGGGCGCAGCAATCCGATCTGTCGCTCGAAGATGCGAACACCCGGCTCGGGCGCGACCTGGCGCCGTGCGGGACGGACATCAACACCACGCGCCTCCCGGTCGCCGATTGCAAATTCAACAGCGGACTGCTGTGGCTGGGTACCGGGATGCTCGCGGCCGGCGGCACGCTGATGATCATCGGCGGCGACCAGGTGCAGATTGTGGAGACCGGACCGCGCGCCTTCGCGATGCGCGTGCGGTTCTAACGCAGGCATCGCGATCACGCGTGAAGGAGACCGATCCCATGAATGCTCAGCTCGCGATTATCCGGCTACTCGGCGGCGGCGACCCCGGCGCCGGCGAACCGTCACACCCGATTGTGTACCCCCCGCCGGAGCCGGGCGTGCCGTCACACCCCATCGAGATCCCGAATCCGGATCCGGGACAGCCGACGCACCCGATTGTGATTCCGCCGCCA
>Ga0310810_10002384_pt1 | contig 20205 bp, 16 predicted proteins | sample NCmetagenome_FD_207641 | JGI IMG/M metagenome (GOLD analysis project Ga0310810, IMG submission 207641) | Soil microbial communities from experimental microcosm in Duke University, North Carolina, United States - NC | ecosystem: Engineered > Artificial ecosystem > Soil microcosm > Unclassified ...
CGGCGCAGAACCACGGTTTTCAATCGTCGACGCGCTCGAAAATACGCATCGCCTCGACGAGAACTTCTTCAGGTCCTTGGTCATCAAGACCAAGGCCGGCGTGGATCTGCTCGCCTCGTCCGACCGCGTCATGCTGTCGCCGGTCGACGTGCGGCGGATCCGGACGCTTTTGGAGTACGCCGAACGCCACTACCGCTACATCGTCATCGACGTGCCGCGTTCCGATACCGCGGTTCTCGATGCCCTCGAAACCGTCGCGCGGATTGTAGTGGTCGCGAACCAGGAGCTCGCCACGGTCCGCAGCGCCAGCCGCATCGCGGCCGCGCTTCGTCAGCGGTACGGCAAGGACAAGCTGACCGTCGTGCTCAGCCGCGTCGACCGCCTCGCCGAAATAGGCCAGGACGATGTCGAGCGGGCGGTGGGGACGCCGGTGAAGCACACGTTTCCCAGCGACTATCGGCGCGCTCTGCAGGCGCTCAACAAGGGAATGCCCATGACGGTGGAGAACCACAACGAGCTGGCAGGATCGTTCCTGCAGTTCGCGCGGGCCCTCGCCGGCATCGAGCGGGCACCCAAGGCGCGTCAGGGTTCGCGATTCAACCTCTTCGGAGGACGCAAGGCGCCCGGGCAGGAGACCAGATCATGAACACGCTTTTCGGAACGACGTCCGCGACGATGGCCGCGGACGTGCGATCGCCGCAGTACCAGGAACTCAAGGCCAAGGTCCACAACGAACTGCTCGGCAGGCTGAACCTGGAGCGGCTGGCGAAGGTCAAGCGCGAGGATGCGGAGCCGGAGATCAAGAATCTGATCGTCACGCTGCTCGACCGCGAGACGCAGACGACTCCGCTCAGCCTCTTCGAGCGGGACTCGTTGATTACGGACGTTCTTCACGAGATCTTCGGACTCGGGCCCCTCGAGCTGCTGCTGAAGGATCCCAGCATCTCCGACATTCTGGTCAACCGTTACAACCAGGTGTACATCGAGCGGGAAGGCAGGCTCGAGGAGACGGACATCACCTTTCAGAACGACTCGCACCTGCACCGGATCATCGAACGGATTGTCAGCATGGTCGGACGCCGCATCGATGAATCGAGCCCGATGGTGGACGCCCGTCTGCAGGACGGGTCGCGTGTGAACGCGGTGATTCCGCCGCTGGCGCTCGACGGTCCGTGCCTTTCGATCCGCCGCTTTCGGACCGACAAGATTGCCGCGCAGGACCTCGTCGGCCGTCAGAGTCTGACCCAGCCGATGCTGGACTTCCTGCAGGGAACCGTTGCCGCGCGCATGAACGTAATCGTGTCGGGTGGCACCGGCGCGGGCAAAACGACGCTCCTGAACGCCCTGTCGTCCTTCATCTCCGATCGCGAGCGCATCGTCACGATCGAAGATGCCGCCGAACTGCTGCTGAAGCAGCGCCACGTCGTCCGGCTGGAGACCAGACCCGCCAATATCGAAGGTCAGGGCGCCGTTCGGCAGCGGCAGCTCGTGGTCAACGCCCTTCGTATGCGGCCCGATCGCATCATCGTGGGTGAGGTCCGAGGCGAGGAAGCGCTGGACATGCTCCAGGCGATGAACACGGGGCACGACGGCAGCTTGACGACCATTCACGCGAACAGCCCGCGCGACGCGTTGTACCGCCTTGACACGATGGTCGCGATGGCAAACCTCAATATCCCGGACCGTGCAGTCCGGCAGCAGATCGCGTCGGCCATCAACCTGATTGTGCAGATCGCGCGCATGCCCGACGGCACCCGCAAGGTGTCCGCCATCTCCGAGATCACCGGCATGGAACAGGACACCATCACGATGCAGGACATTTTCCTGTTCGAGCGCGGCGGCATGACCCAGGACGGGAAGGTCACGGGGCGGTTCCGCGCCACGGGCGTCAGGCCCAAGTGCGCCGAACGGCTGGCGACGATGGGCATCCGGCTGCCAATCGAGATGTTCGAGCACGTGCAGGCGGTTGCGTGAGGTAAACAGCCATGCAACTCGCCATCATCACGTTCGTCGTCGTCCTCGGGATCATCTACGGCCTGTACTGGTTCTTCGTCGAGCGTCTCGAGTCCGAAGAGCAGTCAGCGCTCCAGCAGCGCATCAAGTCGGGTGCGAAGAAGAAGGCGCTGACAGGCGCGCTGCTCAAGGAACAGGAGCGTCTCAGCGACGTGGGGCCGCTGGACACGGCGCTTCGCAGCGCGGGGGGGCTGATCGATCCGCTCCAGCGCACCATCTCGCAGGCCGGGTTGAAGGTGACGGTGAGCACGGTGCTCCTGGCGTCGGGATGCGTCGCCGGCGTGGCGTACATCGTGGTATCGACGTGGCTGCACCTGCCGCTCGTCGGCCTGCTCGCGGCGGCTCTTGCGGGCTGGGTTCCGATTGCGATCGTCCGCTTCAAGCGGAACCGCCGCATGCTTCAGTTCGAAGAGCAGTTTCCGGAAGCCATCGATCTCCTGGCGCGAGCCCTCCGGGCGGGCCACGCGCTGACGACCGGTCTGTCGATGGTGGCCGACGAAATGCGGGAGCCGGTCGGGCCCGAATTTCGCGAACTGTTCGACCAGCAGAACTTCGGCTTGCCGCTCGAGGCCGCGCTCAAGGCGTTCGCGGAACGGATTCCGACGATCGATGCGCGCTTCTTCGTGACCGCGGTCCTCACTCAACGCGAAGCGGGCGGCAACCTGTCAGAAGTGCTCGACAATCTCTCGTCGATCATCCGGGACCGGTTTCGCGTCAAACGCCAGGTGCGCGTCATTTCCGCGCACGGACGGATCACCGGCTGGATTCTTTCCGCGCTGCCCGTGAGCCTCGGCTTGTTTTTCGCGTTCTCGAGCCCGGAAACATACCGGAAGTTTTATTCCGACCCGCTCGGTATCCGCATGATCGTGTTCGCGCTCGTGCTGCAGCTGCTCGGCGTGTTCATCATCAAGCGGATCGTGACGATCGAGTACTGAGGAAAGCCATGACCGCGCAGTATCTGTTGATGTTGGTTGCCGTCTTCGCGTCCGTCGCCCTTGGCGTCGGCGCACTCGTGTCGTATGCCCTGACGTTGACGACGCCGGAGCAGCGCGAGATCCGCAAGTTGTCGCAGAGTCGCGAATCGATTCTGTCGCAGGTGAGCCTTGCGGAGGAAGTGGCGCCCTGGGTCAAACGGTTTCAGCAGATCGTGCCGAAGTCGCCGAAGGAAATGTCCGGCCTTCGACGGCGGCTTTCGACGGCGGGTTATCGCAGTCCGACGGCGGCAGCCGTGTATGGGACGGCTGAGACGATCATGCCGTTCGTCGTCGGCGGGCTGGCGCTGTTCTTCTTCGGCTTCTCGCGGTGGTATTTCGCGCTCCTCGGAGCGGCGTTCGGGTTCGTGCTGCCGAGCGTGTGGCTCGGACGGAAGACGGCCTTGCGGCAGAAGCAGATCCGCAATGGGCTGCCGGACGCGCTCGATTTGATGATCGTCTGCATCGAAGCCGGGTCCGGCATCGATCAAGCCATCGTCAAGACGAGCGACGAGCTGGACATCGCGTATCCGGCGCTCGCTGACGAAATGCGGCTGGTGACGACGGAGATTCGCGCGGGCAAGCCGCGGCTGGAAGCCTTCAAGAACTTTGCGTCCAGAACGAAGGTCGACGAAGTGCGCTCCCTCGTCTCGATGCTCATCCAGACCGATCGGTTCGGCACGAGCATCGCGCAGGCGCTGAGAACGCACGCGGAAGTGTCGCGCACGAAACGTCGTCAGAACGCCGAAGAGCGGGCCGGCAAGATTGGCGTCAAGCTCGTATTTCCGCTCGTGTTCTGCCTGTTCCCTGCGTTGTATGTCGCCATCCTGGGTCCTGCAGTCATCGAATACTTCCGTCTGTTCAAGCCGGACGTGGTGGAGCGTCAGCACAAGTAGTCATAAAGGAGTGAGGGACTGAGATGAGCACGACAAACATTGTCCTGTTGGTTCTGGCGGGTGTGTTCCTGGTGCTATACCTGATGCGCCGCCGTTCGAGACTCGGCCGCGAGGACGATTGATGACGTTCGGCATCCGCCTGCGCTCCGCTGCGATGGCGTTGCTCGTCCCGTTTTCCGCGGGATGCGCAACCCATCACACGGGCCTGGCGTCCCACTTCGTCAAGCCCGGCAAGCCGTCCGCGTCCTACGACGACCCGAACGCGGCTCCGCCGCAGGCAGGTCTTCAGGAGTACGCCCGGAAAGTGCGGACGCTGCAGTCGCGTGCCCAGCCGAAGTCAACGCTCCTGCCGTCCATAGAGACGCAGAATCCCGCGATTCAGAAGGGGCTGCTGCTGCTCGCGATGCGCGAGACGTCCGCCGGTCACGTGGCACTTGCATACGCGTACAAGAGGGCCGGGGTCACCGACTACGCGTTGAAGCACTTCCAGCGCGCGGTCGCGCTGGAACCGTGCGACGCGCCGGCGTATGACGGCATGGCCCGCGTGTGGCGGGATTCCGGTTTTCCGGGTCTGGGACTTGGTGATGCGTATCGAGCGCTGCACTGCGATCCGACTTCCGCAGATATCTACAACACCCTGGGCACCGTCTTCATGGCGCTCGGTCAGGAACGGAATGCGCGCCAAGCGTTCCAGCACGCGCTGGCCATGAATCCGCACGCGGCTTTTGCCCTGAACAACATGTGTTACATGGACGTCGTCGCCGGCCATTTGTCGGATGCAGAGCGCCTCTGCCGGGCGGCGATATCCGAACAGCCAGGATTCGACACAGCGACGAATAACCTTGCGGCGCTGCATCTCTTGCGCGGCGACGCGACGGCCGCTCAGGCCGAACTCGCGGCGGCTCACGGTTCGCCGACTGCGGAGTACAACCTTGGGGTCTTGAAATTCGCAGAGGGCACGTACGTCGAGGCCGCCCAGGCGTTTGACGCGGCCGCGGCGTTCCCGGGGATGAAAACGGCCCATCGGGCCGCGGAACAGGCAAGGGCTGCCGCGAAGGCAGCGGAGCAACCGCATGAGCAGCGTTGAAACGGTCACGGACGTCGAACTGCGCGCGCCCCGCACGATCGAGGAGGCGGGGCTCTCGCGCGATCTCGTCACGCAACTCGTGCTGAAGACCCTCCACTTCGCGGGGGAACTCTCGGGAACCGAGCTGTCGCGCCGCATCGGCCTGCCATTCATGGCGCTGGAGCCTGTCGTCCGCGGCATCAAGCAGCAGCACCAGGTCGAAATTTCTGGCGGCGCGCTGGGCGCGCCCTCCTATTTGTACAGAATTACGGACGTCGGTCGCACCAGGGCCATGCTGTTCCTCGAGCAGAGCCACTACGTCGGTCACGCTCCCGTGCCGCTGGAGCAGTACCGCCGTTATATGAACGCGTTCAAGAGTGCGACCACGCAGAAGGTGGATCGTCCCATGGTCCGCGATGCCTTCTCGCATCTCGTGATCAGTCAGCGAGTGCTGGACCAGCTCGGACCGGCCATCAACGCGGGGCACTCGATGTTCGTGTACGGGCCGCCCGGAAACGGGAAGACCGTTATCTCGCAGGCCATTCACAAGCTGCTCGACGGGGACATTTACGTTCCGCATGCGCTCGAAGTGGAAGGCAGCATCATCCGCTTTTTCGACCCCGTCAATCACGAGCCGGTTGGGGAACGGCCGTCCTCCGGGCTCGACATCGGCGAAGAGCCGGACCAGCGCTGGGTGCGGTGCCGCCGCCCGATGGTCATGGTCGGCGGCGAACTGTCGCTCGACCAGCTCGAGCTCGCGTACAGCCCGTCACTCGGCTTCTATAGGGCGCCTGTCCAGGCGGTCGCCAACGGCGGCGTGCTCGTCATCGACGACTTCGGGCGCCAGCACTGCTCGCCTCGAGACCTCCTGAATCGCTGGATCGTGCCGCTCGAGAGCCGCGTCGATTTCCTCACCCTTCAGACCGGACAGAAATTCGACTTCCCGTTCATGACGATGATCGTGTTTGCCACGAACATCAAGCCGGCCGAACTCGTCGACGAAGCGTTTCTGCGCCGCATCCATTACAAGATTTTTGCAGAGAGCCCGACAAAGGCCGAGTTCCTTCAGATCTTCGAGAATTGCTGTGCCGAACGCGGCATCGAGTACGACCAGCAGGTGATCGAGCACCTGCTGAACACCTATTTCAAGCCCCGCCAGATCCAGCTGCGCGGTTGCCAGCCGCGCGACCTCATTCTCCAGCTGCTTTCATTGGCGGATTATCTCGGTGAGGCTCCACGGCTCAACGGCGATCTGCTCGAAGCTGCGTGCTCCGCGTACTTCGTCGATGACCGCGAGCCGCAGGCCACCTACGCTTGATATGGCGATGCAGACGTCGGGGAATGGGGGGCGCGACTCGCTCATGACGGCGGTGCCGTTGGCGATGCTCGTCGTTTTCGTCATGTTCATGGCCGGCGGACCGGCGGCCAGTCTTGCGTGGCTCGAGGAGATTTTTCGCGGTGTCATCGCCTGGGCGGGGTCACTGGTCAGATAAGTCGAGACAATTGCACGCGACAGACGTCGGCTAAGGCAGGCCCCTATGGTTCTGAAGCCTGTGTTTCGCGGGCGCCGCGCGCTTCTCATCACGCTCGGCAGCGCAACAGGCGTGCTCCTGCTGGCAGCGGTACCCGTTCAGGTTACCGGCAGCGGAATCGACCTGTACGCACTGCTTCTTGCCGGCGTTCTCCTGCTCGTCGTCGAACGAACGCTTGGCGACTGGGTGGCCAACGTGCTTGGGCCCGCCGGGACCGCGCTGGCGTTCGCCATAGTCGCTGCAGGCGGCGTCGCGTACCTCCTGAGCGACGGCGGACGCAAACGCGCGGAGCGGTTCATGGTCGTAGCCGAAGCCCACGGCTACCGGCCTGCGTATTTCAAGTCGGACGACAATCTGGAACGGGCGGAAAAAGAAGCCGCGGAACGCGTGGCGCACCTCCCCGACGTGCCAGATCCCGCACCGGTGTCATCCGCGCCTGATTCCGACGTGAAACCGGCTGCTGCGGCACCACAGGCCGCCAATTCGGGTTTCGGTGTGTTCTTCAGCGGCCGGCCGCGCGAGGAGGCGACGGCGCGCCTGATCGCCGAGCCGGATCTCGCGCTGCTTGAAGACGACGTCCGGCTTCGGTTCGTCGTGATAGGACATCCGAAAAGGATGCCGAGCGACGTGACCTTTTCGGTGAACGGACTTTTTCTTTCCCGTCAGGTCGTGCGTCCGAACGGTACGGCCGAAGCGCATTGGCACCCGCGCCTGCCGGGTGAGTATCAACTGCGCGCGGAAACGAGCGACTCGAGCCTCGAACTTCGTGGCTTCAACGCGACGGTCCAGGTCCTGCCACGAAAGCGCTGACTCGTTACGGGAAGCAAGCGGGAGCGGGAGGTTGCGCCACAGGTTCTGCGGTTGGAGGGTTCACATCCAGCCGCGAAGCGACGAACGAGGCGTCGGTCGTCGCGAGCATGCGATACCCGTGGGTCGACAACCATGCTTCCGTTGCCGAATTGCGACGCAGCCAGACATAGTCCGGTGACAGTTCGAGAAACTCCGCCCGCGCCTCCGGCGCCCCGACATCGAACTGACGATGCATCTGAATGACACGGTCCGAGTACACCGCTTCACGACGTCCGTCGATTGACACGCGGAGCGCCGGTCCAAAGTGCCAGAACGCATACTCACCCCAGTCGAACGCAATCCACAATTTTCCCGTCGCGCCCGCGAGATATCTGGCAGCCTGGAGATCGGGTGCCCACGTGTCGCGGATTGGGATGCAGCGGACGGCGCGGGCGATCCATGGTACCGATGCGACCCAAAGGACAATGACCGGTAATGCGAGAACAACCGCTCCGGCGCGTGAGGACGTTTGCGCAGTTCTGGGCTTGAGAGCACCGAACGAGGGGCCCAGCGCAGCAGCCGTTGCCGGTCCAATCAGCGGTGCCACACGGGAAACTCGAAGTCCTGCCACGATGAGAAGGACGATGCTTGCCGCGATTTCCGGAGAGGGTCGGCTTTCTCGACGCACAGATACCATCAGCAGCAACGAAATCGGAAAGAATACCGCCAGCCACATGATCCAGGGTTCGTGAAGGCCGATCGGTTGCCACTCGGTAATGTCAGGCCGCGCGGTCCTCACCGTCAGCGCCATGAATCGCCACAGGCCAACGCCGTATGCATTGGCGAGCGTTGCCGCAAAAGGGATTGCAAGGATGCCGATGGCACGGCTCATCGTTGTGCGCGAGCGCAGCCACTGCACGCCTGTATAGACGCCGAGCGCCCCAAAGCCCGTTATCCACCCGCCGTGGAGATTGGCCCATATTGCGAAGACGATGGCAAGCGATGCCACACGGCGCGCGTAGGGGATCGCGCTGTCGGCAAGGGTCAGCACGAGCGTCAACCCGAGAATCGATGTGACCTGCGGCCGCGCCGTTGCAACAATCGGAAGGGCGGAGGCGGCTGCAAGCAGGACGACTCCCGCGGCAACGAACGCTGAGGTGCCGCGAAGACGCCACGCCACGATCGCAAGCGCGGCGAGCACGATTGCGCTCTTCAACGCGACGAGCCCGAGAGCGCCGGCTTTCGAATAGGCGGCCGCCACGACGACCTCCCCCAGCCACTCGTGGTCGACGTAAGGCTGGTCGTGCGTGAAGGAATAAATGTCGACGGAAGGGATGTGATGCGAACGAAGCCAATCAAGGCCGAATCGAATGTGTCCCCAAAGGTCCGGATCGGCACGTGTTGGTACGATGATTACAAGGACGATCGCCAGAACCGACGCCCAAAGGTGATAGCGAAGACTGACCGGGCGCTGGCTGCTGATGGAGGGCACGCCGAAATTATATCGAGCGTTGCCGTAGAGTCATCGGTGTCGATTTCATTGTGGAATGGTGGTGGATCCGAGTTTCTCGCGCGTGCCAGAGAATTCATCGGTACGGGCGTGGATGCCGTCGGGACGGGATCCCTCCGGTCATGAAATCCGATCGTGTGGATTGGCGGCGAGCGCTGCGCCCTGATCGCTGGCGCCTGCAGTCATTGACGACGGCGTGCGTCGTTGGTGCGGCAGTTGTCTTCGCGCACCTTCTGAAGGCGCTTGGGGACCTTCGTCCCGACGTCGTCGACTTCGCTATTTTCCGCCGCGCCGCCCGGGAATGGCTTGCCGGGAGTCCCCTCTATGACCCCTCCCACGCGGTCGTCAACTATCTGCCGCCGCACGTTGAGGTGGTGTTCCTGCCGCTCGCTCGAGTGCCGATTGCGTTGTCCTTCATCGTATGGACGGGGCTGATGGCGGCCGCTGCGGCAACGACGGTGCGAATGGCGATCCAGGAAACGTCAGCCCTCAGCGCACACAGCACGCGTCTCCTGCTCGCGGTGATCCTGCTCTCGGCGGGAACCGGCGCCGCAGTCCACCTTGGCCAGGTCTCATGGATCGTGGCGCTCGTGCTGACATTGGCGTGGCGTGCAGCCCGACACGGCCGCTGGGGGCGCGCTGGAGCGTGGCTGGGACTCGCTATCGCTTCAAAGCCGTTTCTCCTGCTGTTCCTGCCAGCGCTGATCGTGCGCCGCAGGTGGCAGTGCGTCATCGTAACGGGCCTCACGAGCGTCGCGGTCATTGCTGCCGGCGCAGCCGTATTCGGCCGGAGTTCCGTGGGTGAATGGCTCGCACTTCTGCGAAGCGGCGCACCGCCCGCGCAACTCAGATACTTCATCAACGCATCCGTTCTGGCCGTAGCGGCGAGGGCGAATCTTTCGATCGGGGTGGGTGTCGGATTGAGTGCGGCAGTCGCAGGAATCTCTATCGCCGCGATCCGTCACGTTCCGGAAGACGAGGCCTGGATGATAACGATCGCCGGCGCGCTGCTGGCGTCACCCCTCGGCTGGATTTATTACCTTCCGCTCCTCACCGCACCCATGCTCGTCGTTGCAGCAAGTCACCGCTTGCCGGCACGAACGTGGTTCGTATGGCCTTTTCTCGCCATCCCCCCGGTGAGCCGCGACTGGTTTCAGGGGGAGCCGGCGGCGGCCCTTACCGCGGGCTCCGTTTATGCGTGGGGACTGACGTTTGTCTGGATTTGTGCTGTCCAGGCTGCCCTCGTGGCAAATCTGCCCGCAAACAAAGATTTGTCTTGTGGGGGGACCCTTTCACAGGGCAAAGCCGCTCATTTATGAAGAGTTTGCCCGTTCAGGGCATGGCGGCCGCATTGCCACATTAGGCAGTCTCTAGGAGGACACTCGTGTTCGTCGTTGGCACAATCGTGCTTGTCTGGGTGGTCGTGCTCTCGTTTTTGCGGAGCACTCAAATTCGCTGGAGTGTTCCTATCGGAATGCTCTGGGGCGCTTTGTACGGCGTCTGCGTGATCGGTCCGAGATACTTGAACGTCCACAATCTTCCGGGATTGGACGCAGCTCAGTGGATGTTCGTCATCGTGCTGCTGCTCGTCGGGTGTGGCAGCATCGGTGCGGCGATCGGTTTCCTGACCGTGTCGATCCGGGCGGCCGCCTCTGCGATCCTTCGCAGACAAGCGGTGTTCACTCCGAGACAAAGGCTCGTTACGCTGGTCGGGATATGCATGCCCCCGGTGTATGTGGCGATGTCGTGTCTGATTGAAAAGATCGCCTTCGCACAGGCGCCGACGTTCTCTCGGCTCTGGGTTCCCCTGCTCGGCGCCGGCCTCTTGAGCGCGTTTGTCGCGGGGATCGCGTGGACAGCTCGACGCTACCCGTTTCTTCGATGGACACCCGCATTGCTGCTGGGAGGAGTCATTGTCGGGGCGAGCGTCCTGCCGTTCCGGGTCAACACCGTTCGTCCCCGGATCGCGACGACCACCTCAACGATCATGACCGGCCGACCGCGAGCCCCATTGCTTCTGATCGGTCTTGATGGAGGAACGTGGAGGGCGTTGCGGCCGCTCATTGATCGAGGAGCCCTTCCAACATTCTCCGCACTCCTTCAGAGCGGCGTATCAGGTACGGTGCCCGCCCTGTGGCCGCCTTATTGGTCGACTCCCGCGTGGGGCGCCATTCTCACGGGACATTCCCAGGAAGAGATCGGCGTTCACGAGGATCTCTCCGCCACAGCGCCGGGACTCCCGACGTTCGAGCTTCCCCTGACGTTGGACGTCGCACTTGATCCGCTGTTCGGTCTTGAATATGGATTGATCGGGTTGGGCGGAATTCATCCGATCCCCACTCCCCGCTCGAGCCTCAGGGCGGTTCCGATATGGTCGATTCTGTCCGGCGCCGGTGTCAAAACCGCGGTCGTCCGATTTCCCTTCACGTTTCCAGCGACCGGGCAATCGGACATTGTCGTGTCGAATCGCGTGATCGTCGACCTCTGGGACATGCTCGGGATGAAACAGGGGCCACGTTCGGCGCTCGTATTCCCTGCGACCCTCACCGACGATGTGCTCGCCAGGTTTCAAGACCCACATGCCCCTCCAGCACTGCTTGCGAAGGTGCTTCCTCCTGGAACTGCAGGTACGCCTCGAGGTGCCGTCGTGAATCCGACCGAAGTGCTCGATAAGGTGCTGCAGATCGATGCACAAATGATGCGGTTGACGGCCGACATCATCAAGAGCAAGGAGCATCCCTCCGCTGTGATGCTCCACGTGACGGCCTTCGATAGTATCTGCCATGCGTTCTGGCCGTACCGATTTCCTGAGGACTTCGCAGATGAGCCCCCCGACAGCGAGTCGGTGCGGCATCTCGGCCCGGTGATGGACAACTATCTCGTTCTGCTGGACGGCAATCTCAAGATGCTGATCGAGTCCTTTGATGAACCGCCGAACGTCGTGATCGTGTCCGATCACGGCGAGGCACGGAATTTTACGTCGTCACTTTGGCCAGGATGGCACGCATCGCCGGGCATGTTTCTCGCCGCCGGGCCTGATATTGCGCGTAAGCCGGGAACGCTCGATGTCTCCTACTACGACATCGTTCCCACTCTGTTGAGCCTTGAAGGACTTACCAGCGTTCATCCATTATTGGGTCGTTCAGTAGTGGGCGTCGCCGCCACTCAGAACACAACCACCGGCTCCAATTGACATTCGGTATGGCACGCAGAGGCTCCCTTCTTTCGATCGTCTCTGGAACTGGCGCAGCTGTGCTTTTCGGCATCGTGACAGCGATCGGTGCGCGTTACCTCGTGCAGCGGCACCAGCTGTCGGTGACTTCCCTGGAGGCGGAGCTCGGGCCGAAGCGGTACTCAGAGGAGAACGAAGAGCTGCTGATCCGACATTTTTTCCACGATCGAAAATTTGGCGTGTTCGTCGACGTCGGGGCGGGGCATTACGAGCGCGGCAGCAACACGTACTTTCTGGAAAAGGAGCTTGGCTGGCGCGGTCTCGCGGTCGATGCTGATAACCAGTACGCCGCCGGCTATTCGGAACACCGACCGAACACACAGTTCGTAGCCGCGTTCGTGTCGAACGTCTCGGACGAAGAGGCGGATTTCTTCGTGGCTCCCAGGGATCGGACTCGATCGTCGGGGGTGGCGGCCGCACTTGACGGGGCGGGGCCGATCATCGCTACGAAAGTGCACACCATCACGCTCAACGATCTGTTGCGCTCCAACAGTTTCACGCGATTCGACTTCATGTCCATGGACATCGAACTGGGAGAACCGAAGGCGCTCGCGGGGCTCGATCTGGCGCGCTTTCATCCGGCGCTCGTGTGCATCGAAGCCCACGAGCCCGTCCGTGATGCGATTTCCTCCTACTTCTCCAAGCAGAATTACAGGCGACTGGACGAATATCTGTCCGTGGATCGGCGCAACTGGTATTTCACTCCCAGATAGGAGGCCTTATCGGAGGGAAATGGCAACCCGCAGCCACGCCCCGGCCGGGAGTTCGCCGGTGCCGAAAATTCTGCCCAGAAACAAAGATTTGTCTCGTGGAAACTCCTCTTCACACGCCACTTCCGGCATTTTTGTGGGTTTATCCCTCAGATAGGCTGGCGGGCCGTTTGCGACTCCCGGCAGTGGGTCTCCAGCCCATCAGGGGCAAGGTCCGTCACACAGAAATACGAAATGCGTTATCCCCGTTATTTGTTCCTCGGCGTCAGCCTGGCGGCGATGCTCACGGTCACCGTGCGCGCCGACCGGCCGCAGCCCGTCGCACCCCTCGGCGTCCGGATTACCTCTCCGCTCGGCCGCACCGGCGTTCCCGGCATCGTCCGGATCGTCGCCCAGATCCGCACCGAGAACACCATCGTCAAAGGCGTCCGTTTCTTCGTGGACGGCAAGCTGCTCAAGGAATCCGCCGAGGGGCCGCCTTACGCCACGGAATGGGACGACGACAACCCGTTCGCGCAGACGGAAATCAGCGTGCAGGCGTGGGACGACCACGGCAACTCCGCGATTGACAAGGTGGTCCTGAAGCCTGTCGAAGTTCAGGACGAAACGCACGTGGGCAGCGTCCTGCTGGAAGCCTCCGTACAGGACAAGACCGGCCGCTTCATTTCCGGTCTGACGGTGCACGACTTCCGCGTGAGCGAAAACGGTGAGCCGCAGACGCTCGAACTGATGCAGCAGGAGGAAGTGGCGAACAATCTCGCGGTGCTCGTGGATAGCAGCCAGAGCATGTCGCGTCGCGTCGACTTCGTCCGCGACGCCGCGCAGCGGCTTGCCGGCTACATGCGCCCGAGGGATCGCATGCTCGTCGTGCCGTTTTCGAAGCACCTCGGTCCGATCACGGGCCCGACCGACGACAAGAAGACCGTCGGTGAGGCCGTCGCTGCGATTGGCGCGAAGGGGGGCACCGCGATCATGGACAGCCTGATCGAGCTGTCCGCGAAGCTGAAGACGCTCGAAGGCCGCAATGCCATCGTCCTCATCACGGACGGCTACGACGAGAACAGCGAGCAGAACGTCACTGAGGCTCTGGAGGCGTGCAAGGGAGCTCAGGCGACCGTTTATGTCGTCGGCATCGGCGGGGTCGCGGGGATCTCAATCAAGGGCCAGCGGATGCTGAAGCAAATCGCCGACGCGACCGGCGGGCGGCTGTTCCTGCCGGCCCGGGAAGAGCAGCTTCCCGAGATCCATGAATTGATCGCGCACGACGTGCAGCACCGTTACATGGTGACCTATACGCCAAGGAACCAGGATCTCGACGGCAAATGGCGCACGATTGACCTCGAGACCACGACACCTGGATACGTCGTGCACACGCGGCCCGGATATTTCGCGCCTGCGCCTCCGCCGGTCAAGCCCTCGCTCGAATTCACCATCACGGACAAGGACGAGAAATACCTGGACGTCGAAGCCGGCGATCTGACCGTAATTGAAGATGGCGTGAAGCAGCAGATCGACACGTTCCAGGAAGCGGTCGCGCCCGTGTCGATCGTGCTCGCGCTTGATCAGAGCGGCAGCATGAAGAAAGCCGCGGAAGGGGTGCAGGACGCCGCGCGAAGGTTCGTGAACGCGGTGCGGCCGCAGGACAAGCTGGGGCTGGTGCTCTTCGCCGATCATTCGACCTTCGCCCACGATCTCTCGCTCAATCGCGAACACACGCTTGCGGGCATCGACCAGTACAAGGCGTCGGGGGGCACGGCGTTGTACGACGCGCTGTCCGACTCGCTGCATCGGCTCAAGTTCGAGAACGCACGGCGCGTGGTTGTCGTGCTCACGGACGGGCGCGACGAAGACAACCCCGGCAAGGGCCCCGGCAGCACGCACACGTTCGACGACGTGCTCGAGTACGCGAAGGAGACCGACGCGATCGTGTTCGGCATCGGGCTCGGACCGAACGTCGACTCGGACGTGCTGGAGAAGCTGGCATCGGCGACCGGTGGCGAAGCGTATTTCCCGAGCGACACTTCGCTCCTGGACGACACGTACCAGCGGATCGTGGAGAATCTGCGGCGCCGCTGGATCGTGAGTTACACGTCCACCAACAGCGCGCGGGACGGCGCCTGGCGCAATGTCGACATCAGCACGCGCTTCCCGCAGGCGATTGTCCGCAGCAAGGGTGGATATTTCGCGCCGACGAAACAACAACAGGGGACGACAGCAGCGAGCAGGTAAAGTCACATGGCCGATAAACTCAGCGTCGCGGACCTTCTGGGGAGGAACATCGCCATCGAGTGGTTCGAAGGCGTCTCACTCGTGCGCGAGGTCTGCACTGTCCTCGGCGCGGAACGGGTCAGGGAATCCACTCCCGAGGTCAACCAGATTTTCCTCTCCGCGACCGGCAAGATTGCGATCACCGGCACTGCGCACACTGACGCGCCGGTTCGCCGGCTCGGGCAACTGCTCCAGGCGTGCCTCCTCAGGGCGGGCGACGCGCCCGTCACGCTGCGGCTCGTGCTTTCCGAGGCGATGGCGGCGCCGCCGGTGTACGACTCCATCGCCGATCTGGATGCGGCGCTGGCGTACTTCGAACGGCCAGACCGTCAGTCGGTCCTGCGCTCCCTCTACGACAGAGCCGTGGAGGCGCCGGCGGTTTCTCCGGACAGCGCGGAGGTGCGGGATCTCGATGAAATCGCGCCGCTGCCTGCGGTCAAGACCGAAGCGAAAAAGACACCACGGAAACCAGCCAATCGCCGGGCGCTCGCACTGGTCGCGGCGGGCGCGCTGCTGGTGTCTGCTCTAGCGGTGGCTCACCAGCGTGGCCTGCTGTTCCGCGGCCAATCGTTGAAGGCGGTCGGCAACAAAGCTTCCGCTGCAGTCGACAACGCCGTTTTCTCCGGCGTATCGGCGGTCACCGAAATGGCTGGCATGGGCAAGCTGGTGCCGCCCGGCGGAGAATCCGCCGACGTGCCTGTTCCGGTGAAGGCGGCGCTCCCGTCGACGAGCCGAAGGATCTTTCATCCCCCTGCGATCATGCTGGCTGGTTTGCCGGTGAAACTGTTCGATATTCAGCCAGCCGCGGCTGATCCTGCACAGGTGGCGGATGCACCCGACGCTGCGACACCGGCGGTCCTGGAGGCGTCCGCGCTGCCGCTGGCGCCCGATGTGAAGGTGTATGGGCCGGAGGACCGCGATGTCGTAGCCCCGCAGGCGATACGCCCGCATCTGCCAAGCACGCTGCCCGAAGGTACGACGGCCAGTCAACTGGCGCGCATCGAACTCACCGTTGCGCCCGACGGCCTCGTTGAGACTGTGAAGTTGCTGCCCGGTTCCCGTCCCGTCAACGTGCCCGAGGCAATGTTGCTGAGCGCTGCGAAGACGTGGCGATTCAGCCCGGCCGTGCGGGAAGGCCGCAACGTCAGGTATCGGAAGACAGTGTTACTGAGCGAAAAATAACGGTCAGGCAGCACCGGTCAGGTCTAGTTCTTTCGTTTGAGTAGACGGAACCCGTTCAGGATCGTCACCTCGTCATAGTGGCTTTCGAAGTAGCGTTCCATGAGCTGCTCGTCCCTCGGCGGCTCGCGATAAGCGGGAAACCATTTCGTCAGATTCTCGCCTGACACAACGGTGTCCCACAGAACGTATCTGACGTGCTTCGCCTCGACCGCCGCGATGGCTTCCTTGAAATACGGCTCGGAGCCGGGACCGTAGAGCATCTCGCCAAACCGCGTAGGGTTCCGCACGTCCGCCAGGAAGTAATACTCCGAATAGTACGGATACACGAACACGTAATCGCCGGCAGCGACCTGATCGCTGAGCAGGAATCTGAGCGCGGCATCGTCGTGCGGCATCACGATTTCTCCCCGGCGCGTCATGATTCGAACGTCGGCAGCGGCCGCGTACACACCGAGATTTACGGCCAGCAACGCCAGCGACAGAGTCGCAGTCCACGGCACGAACGCACGCACCACCGGCCGGCGATCAACCGCATCCCATAGCACACAGAGCGCGATCGCGAGGACCGGGCATCCATAGATCAGGTGCATGATGTCGCGACGATGGAATTCTGAAAACCATAATGCGAACCCGATTGTGCAGTACGCGATCACCGAAAGGCGGCGGATGGTAGCGGGGGCAGTCGAGGTTCGCACGGCGAGCATCACGAGGACCAGGAACGGCGCAGCCGCGATCACCGCGAACGGCAGGAGACAGACTTCTGCGTTAGCCACGACGAGTGCCGGTGAAAGCCGGCGAAACGACAGCATCTGGAACGCAGTCGACGTCAGGCTATAGGCGTACGGAAGCCGGTTGGCGTCGACGTAGCTGTTGACCGGCGTTGCGATGGTCGCACTGAAGAAATCAGACAGCGCGCCGAGGTGGATGAACCACACCAGGACAATCAGCCCGACGGTCGTGTAGCCGGCCAGCAATGTGCCGACTGAAGCCAGAAGACTGCGATCCCGGATGAAGTATCGATGAGAGATGACGAGGATCGCCATGAACGAGATCAAGAGCAGCCCTCCCTTCTGATAGATGACGCATGAAGTGAGGCCTGCCAACACCCCCGCAGTCGCCAGGGCGATATGACGCCGAGAATCCTGCCAACCGAAAAACGCTGTTACAGCTCCCAGCGCGAAGAGATTGCTGTCCCAATGATGATGGGGTGCAGCCCACAACGGGATGCTGAGCACCGTCACGTACGCGCAGGGAAGGAGTGCCAGGGCACCATGCACGACTCTTCGCGTGAGGTGATACACGAAGACCGTCGTCGCCGCGCCTGTCAGGAGCAGGTGGACGCGTGCCACATGCCACGTGGCGCCGAACAGCTTGAAGAACAAACCGAGCCAGTAAAAGGATAAGGGGCCGCGAAGGTCGTAGAAGTCCCGATACGGTACGAGCCCTCGCGTTACGGCCAGCGCCCCGTTGACCATGTCGCCTTCGTCCCCGATCCGCCACTGGACGCGCACGAATAGATACAGGTACGCCGCGGCCGCGGCGCCAATAAGAAGATACGTCGAGGGTGAATTCAGCCAGGATGGGTGGTTGTGTGCACGTTTTTTATGGTGAAGGTCGTCAGGTGGGCGCTCTGCCACGTGAGAATTTTCCGGGTTCATGGGCTTGGGGGAGGCCGGACGTCGGTCACTGGAAGTTTTGCACCTGTAATGTGATACTGCAATCGACAATCAGGTCGTTCGGACGAGGGCGGAGTTGGGAACTGTCGCATCCGGCGCTCCGCCGCGTGTTGAGCAGAGTGTCGCAGCAAGGGCGAGACAACCATATAGCGGAAAGTACGCGTAGAAAACGCGCAACGCGTACGGAATCGGGAATGCGTCGTTCAACCGACCCATCAGACCAGACGGAAGCGACACGCCGTCGCCCAAATTCAACGTAAGCGCGTACATAAAACCGATCGCCAGCACGCGCAATCCTGTGAGATTGGCGAGCAACGGTGCACAGAAGACGCTGAATGGAAGAAAGCCAAGCACGAAGTAGTGTCCCCAGGCTGTGGGGGATGCGACCGTGCTGACGAGCAGCACCGCGCAGAACCCCCGTTCCTGATCCACTCTTCCGTCGTACACCGCCAGATACGCCGAGGCGATCAGCAACACTCCAGCGGCATTTCCGATCAACCACACGCGGCCCGCCTCGCGGGCAGTCGGCACGAAATCGTAGTGGGCCCAGCCCAGATTCACCACGAGCGACGGCAGCGAGAAATTGAACGTCTGATTCGCCACCGCATCCGTCACGATGGCGCTTCCACCATGTAGGAACCCGGGCCACAGCGTCCACGTGAGTGCCACGGTCGTGGTCGCGACAAGGAGCGCAGGCAGCAGGCGGCGCACTCGTTCGTGCAGCGATCCCGGCGCCACCAGCACGAACCACGGCAGTACAACAGCGGGAAAAAGCTTCAGCAGCGCCGCCATCGTTGCGAGCGTCAGCGCGCTGGCGTAGCGTCCCGAACGGTGGAGCATATAGGCACCGAGTAGAAGCGCGCCCAGGAGCAGTTGGACTTGGGAAAAATAGAAGTGAAAATAGAGCGCGCTGGACGCCACCAGCAATCCGATTAGAAGTGGGAGCAAGCGCGCTGGCACACGATCCTTCAGCAGCACCGCGATCATCAGCAGCGTGACCAGCAGGCAAGCGGTCTCCAGCGCGACCCACATCCCGAACGCCGCAGCTGGCGGGAACGCCGCGAACGGCGCGAATGCAGCCACCAGCGGCGGAGCATTGCCGCCAGAAGGAATCCTCGAATCGTAACGGAAGCCGTACTTAGCGAATTCCGGCGCAAACGCCGTGCGGTAGGGATCCTTGCCCTCGAGCCACAGCCGGCTCGTCACGTAGTAATGCGCGAAGTCGTTCTCATGGGATCGCGCCGGCAGGGTGTGCGCGATCCGGATGGCGCCGAACGCGAACAGGAGGATGCCGGCAATCCAGGAACCCGCCGCACTCCTCATGTGAACAAACCCGCGACCTCAGCTTGCGTGGCGCGCGCCCTCCAGCCTGAGGCGCCGCTGCGTCGCATTCGACTGGTAGTGTTCTTCGAGATACTCGACGCCGGCCGCGCTGATGACGATGCGGGAATTGTCGGAGCGGTTGAGGAGTCCCTTCTGGACCAGGAACCACATCGTGAACTCGAGGTGCTCCTGCGGATGACCGGTCATCTCCTCCAGTTCGACTGGGAACAAACCGGGGTTCTGTGCGTCGGTGCGCCGGCGGGTGTAGAGCACTTCCAGGATCGTCAGGCGCAGCGCCTGCTCCGCCTGAAAATCGTTCTCGGATTGGGCGCCCGCGGAGATCAGACGCCAACGCTCCTTCTTCATTCGCGCATGCGTCGCATCGTACCGGGCACGGGACTCGGGGTTGCTCAGCACGGTGTACGCCTGATGGACCTCGCGGAAACGGGACGCGTTGCCAGTTTCGACGTTATCCGGGTGGAAGCGTTGGGCCAGCAGCCGGTAGACGCGGCCCACCAGGTCGGCATCAGCATTGGGGCTGATTTGCAGCGTCTCGTAATAGTCGACTGTGCGGTCTTCGCTCATCGAATTACACTCCTGTAACGGCTCGAGCAAACCTCTGGTCCGTAGAGTGCCTGGTAAGTGCTGCGACTGTAACGTTTACGCCAGTATGCAGCCTTCCGGCTGCTGACTCAACAGCAAGTTGGCGGCCGTTGGAGGGGCGCGGCGGTGGCTAATACAATCCACCAGTACCGATAGGGCTTTGGACCGACAGCCACGCGGGATGCCACGCCGGAGAGCCCTGCCATAAACGACGACTAAAGTCATCCATATGGCTGACGAAAAACCCCGGGGCCGCCTGCTTATAGGCCATTTTCCTAAGAAAATCCGCGATCTATTCCGCTGTTGGAAACGGCCCAGTCATTGCGCTAGGGCTGTGGCAGAATGGCTTCCGGCCCCGGTTCGCCACGCTCATCCAGACGTAGGCGTCGCTCTGCGCGGCCTTGGCGGTTCATCGGCGTTCTCGTCGCGGTCCA
>Ga0310810_10002385_pt1 | contig 20202 bp, 19 predicted proteins | sample NCmetagenome_FD_207641 | JGI IMG/M metagenome (GOLD analysis project Ga0310810, IMG submission 207641) | Soil microbial communities from experimental microcosm in Duke University, North Carolina, United States - NC | ecosystem: Engineered > Artificial ecosystem > Soil microcosm > Unclassified ...
GCCTGCTCGGGACTCATATACGGCACTGTGCCGACGATCAGCCCGTCCGCCGTTTGAGTGGCGACGATCCGGTTCGTCAGCGTGGCCTCGCCGTCCGGCGCCTTCGCCAGTCCGAAGTCCACGATCTTGACCTGGCCATCCGGCGTCACCATCACGTTGTCGGGCTTCAGATCGCGATGGACGATTCCCGCGGCGTGCGCGGCGGCCAGCCCTTCGGAGACCTGGTGGGCGATCTCGATCACGCGCTTGAGCGGCACGCGCCCGCGGTTCATCTCCGCCCGCAGCGACTCGCCGTCGATCAGCTCCGAGACGAGGTAGTGGATCTCGCCGTCGGCGCCGATGTCGTACACGGTCAGGATGTTGGGATGATTGAGCGCGCTGGCGGCGACGGCTTCCTGGGCGAAGCGCCGTCGTCGATCCGGGTCGAGCGCGGCGCCGTCGTGGAGAACCTTGATCGCGACGAAGCGCTGCAGACGCGTATCGCGCGCGCGATACACCTGTCCCATGCCGCCAGCACCGAGCGGGCTGACGATTTGATAGGGGCCGTAGCGCGAAGGCAGCTCCGCCATGTAGGAACTGTGATGTCCGGGTCTAAAGACCCGGACCTACTGGAGCGAAGCTAAGAAGATATCCTCCGGAGTCGAGGGCGTCAACGCGTTGCAAGTCTCACGGTGGGGTCAGACCCCGAACTTCAGGGGTCTGACCCCACCGCATCAATTGCTTCCCGCGACCGGCCTGAGGAATTTCTGGAACGTCCAGTGCGCGACGCGCTCACCCTGCCGTCGGCCGAGTTCATCCGCGTTGCGGAAGTGGATCCCCTGATAAATGCGGACGTCGACAACTTCCTGCGCCGCGTCGGAAAAACGGGCGAACCACCGCGGGTTCGTGACCAGACCCGCGTTGGCACTCGACACCGTGAACGTGAGCTCGTCTGTTCCGAAGAACAACTGCAAGATCGTCGTGATGGAGCCGGTGATGCAGTTCGCACCGGATGAGTGGTCGGGATATGGAGGCGTCAAGAGAAACGGTGTCCATGTCGGGTCGCCGATAGTGTTCGGGTTGCCGTCGTTGTCCCCCTCCTGGATCGCCGTGATCGGGCGCCAGAAGTTGTAGTCATACTTCGTGTCGTAGATGGTGATCTGCGAGTCGGCCATCGACAACGCGACGAGTGCGAAGAGTCTGGCTTTATCGCCGATATCAGGCACGTTGGCGTTCGCGATCCCTCGCAGCGCGCCGAACCACTGGCCCGGAAAGGCGGTCCAGAAACGAGCCATATCGGTCTGGTCGGCCGTGCGTACTGTGCTCGCGACGGCTCCGAGCGCCTTCACTTCGTCGTAGTCGCGCGCGTACGCCTCGCTCGTCAGTGGATACGGTGGTGCCGGACGGAACTGCGACGGCCGCAGCAGCACAAACGGCTCCGTCGTCGCCATGAACGTATTCACTCCCTGCGTGACGCTCGGCGTCGGACGCCACTCGCCAGGCGCTGTCCCGCCGAGGAAGGGATCGATCGGCGCCACGAAAAATGGGCGGTATAGCGGCAGGAGCGCGGTGGCGGCTTCGTATCCGGCCTGTAATCCTGCGTCTCCGGCATACGTCACCGCCGGATCCAGCGCACCCGCGAGGCATGCGTGGGCGGATCCGTAGAGAGCGACAAGCATGGTATAGCTTGCCGCGGCGGCGGCGGCCGCGGGCGATCCAACGCCCAGGCGTGCCGGATTCTGGTAGCGGTATGCCTCGAATCGTCCCTGGATCGCCTGCACCGCGTCGTGTACCGCGGCCTGGATGATGGCGACGTCGAGAAGACCCGGTACGCCGGGACGGGCTGCGCCGGAACAGGTCATCGTTCTCGCGTTCCAGTCGGTGACCGCATCGGCGGAGGCCGGATTGGCCACGCCTATCGTGATGCCGATGACCAATGCGGCGAAGCTTCGCAGTCTTGCCATGATCGTTTCCTCCTCGCGTATCGTGTTCGAACGCTCCGAAATGGATTTCGCGCCGACAACTGGGCGACGCCGATCACGCTAACATTCGATGTCGGCAAGATTGCTTGGCTTCTCCGGGCGTTTTCCTCAGGTTTTCATCACTGCAGGAGGCAGAACGTTGACATTCGCACGCGGCACGTTGCTCGTACTTCTCGCGCTCACGTGTGTGATGCAATGCCTCGAGGGGCTTGCCTCGATCGCCAATCCGGCTGGCATGATGGCGGGGCTGAACCTGGCGATGGCGCCAGGCGTGGAGGTACCGCTCACGTTCCTCGGCGTCGCGATGATCGTGCGCGGGGCGGTGACCGCGGTTGCATTGGCGTGGATCGTCAAGCGGAAGCCGGAAGGATTGTTCCTGGCCAGGTTCACGGCGGTGACGATTCTTCTCAGTGCGCCGGTCGTGTATTTGAAGCTGCATCGGGTGGACTTCGCCGCCGGCGATCTCATCCAGGGGCTGCTCCTGCTGGTGCCGGCGCTCGTGGCCAAAGAATGAGCGATGATCGCAGCCGAACTGGTATTCTTGCTGCCGACCAGGAGCACTCCGAATGGCACGCAAAGTGATTTATTGGCTCAGCACCGGCCTCATCGCCGCGATGAGTCTGTTTGCGGGATTCGCCTATCTCTCGGGATCCGCGGAGGCCGTCACCGGGTTCGCGCACGTGGGCTATCCGCAGCAGCTGCGCGTCCTCCTTGGCATCGCCAAGCCGCTCGGCGCCATTGCCCTCCTCATGCCTGGCTGGCCTCGTCTGAAGGAGTGGGCGTACGCCGGCTTCACGTTCGCCTGGATCGCGGCGATCGTTGCGCACTATCGAGCCGACGGCCCCGCGTCGGCCGTGCCCCCCTTTGTGCTGCTCGTTCTGCTCGGTCTGTCGTACGCGACCCGGCCGGCCGGGCGGTAGCGAGTTCATTGACGACTGGCGATCTCCGATTGCCGATTTTTCGAGTGGCGATTGCCGATTGAGATTGACGGTTGCCGATGGGTACTGCCCATTGCCGACTCGATTTCTGCATTTCAATGTGCCTTCCGCATTCGCCAATCGCAACCGGCAATCGTCAATCGATCGGTTGATTTCGACACGCGATCGTCATTCGATTGGAGTACCCTCTTCGGTCATCCGCTAGGAGGACTCTGTGAAACGCCTGGCCCTGACCCTGATCCTTGTCGCCCTGATGGGCACCGCCTGGACCGCGTTCGACGCGTACCGCATCAAACATCCGGTCTCAGGAAAGGAGATCGCGGTGCCTGGCCCCAACGGTGCGGACGCGCTGCTGGTGAGCGGCTGGAAGACGACCCCCGCCGGCCGGCAGCTCGCGTCCGGAGACATGATCCTCAGCGGGCAGGTGAGCCCCGACGGCAAGCTCTTCGCGTTCACCAACACTGGCTACACGCACCACGCGCTGCACATCGTCGACTTGGCGACCGAAAAGGAAATCGCGACGTTCCAGATGGAGCAGGCGTGGAGCGGGCTGGCGTTCTCTCCCAAGGGCGACCGGATCTACGTGTCGAACGGCGCCGCATATAAGCACAGTGACATCCAGATCTTCGACCGGTGGGACGAGCGCCCGCGGCCCGAGCGAGCGGCCGGAGGGGAGCGCCGCGAAGCGGCGCCCGCGAGCGAGAGCGCGCGGGGGGGCCCCGCGCGCAGTGATGATGCCTGGAAAGAGGCCCGCGTCGGCTACACGCTGTACGGGGCGGTGAAGGATCAGACCGCGGTGGCGTGGCTCGGCACGTCGCCGGACGGCACGCGCCTCTATGCCCTGAACAACTCCGACCAGCATCTTTACATCATCGACACGTACGGCGGACGCGCGGTGGCGCGGCTGCGCGTCGGCGACCATCCGATTTCGGCGCGGCTCTCGAAGGACGGCAAAACGTTGTACGTCGCGAACCTCGGATCCGCCAGTGTCGCGATCGTGGACGTGAGCGAACCGAGCCGGCCGACAATCACCGGCACGCTCGCCACCGATCCGCATCCGAACGACGTTGCGCTGACGACGGATGGCCGTGTGTTCGTTTCGTGCGGCAATACGAACAACGTGATCGTGTTCGATGCCAAGTCGCGGCAGCGGCTGGAGGTCATCAGCACGGCACTCGGTCCGAAGGCTCCGGCCGGCAGCACGCCGAACTCGCTCGCGCTGTCGCCGGATGGCAAGCGGCTCTACGTCGCGAATGCCGACAACAACTCGGTGTCGGTGATCGATGTCGACGATCGCGGCAAGAGCCGGCCGCTCGGGTTCCTGCCCACCGGCTGGTATCCGACGCTGGTCACCGCGACGGCGGACGGCAAACGGGTGATTGTGGGCAGCGGCAAGGGCAATGGAACCGGACCGAACCTGGTCAAGCGGCCGATCGACCAGACCGCGCCCTCCCCGAGCTTCCAGCATCACGGCAACCAACTGAACGGCCTGATCTCGTTCGTCGATACGCCCGACGCGGGCCGGCTGTCCTCCTACACCAAACAGGTCTACGACAACGCCCGCTATCACGACTCATTGCTCGAGAGCTCCGAAGCGGCGGCGAACACGGTGATTCCGGCGAAAGTCGGCCCGGGCTCGCCGATCAAATACGTCCTGTTCATCATGAAAGAGAACCGCACCTACGATCAGGTGTTCGGCGATCTCAAACAGGGCAACGGCGATCCGAGCCTCACGCTGTTCGGCCGCGAGGTCACGCCGAACCAACACGCGCTGGCGGAGCAGTTCGTGCTGCTCGACAACCTCTATTGCAGCGGCGAAGTGTCGCAGGACGGTCAGCCGTGGACGACCTCCGCCTACGCCACCGACTTCACGCAGCGCGCGTGGACGCTGAGCTACTCGAAACACGGCGCGCTCGTCACCGGCGGAGGCATCTCCGATCAGTCCACGCCTTACATCTGGGAGCTCGCCAAACAGCACGGCCTCAAGGTGATGACCTTTGGCATGGGCAACCGGCGCGGCGTCGCCGAGGTCCGCAGCACGCGGTTCGACCAGCAGATCCTCGATCCCATGGTGGAGCAGCGTGCCGCCGGCGAGCAGGCGCCGCGCCTCCGCGACTTCATGCGCGGCGATCGCTTCGTTCAAGAGTTCGAGGAGATGGATCGAAACGGCACGGTGCCGAACTTCATGTTCATGTCGCTCGGCGAGAACCACACGCAGGGCACCACCCCGGGCGCCTTCACGCCGAAAGCACAGGTCGCCTCGAACGACGTCGCGGTCGGCAAGATCGTCGAAGCGATCACGAAGAGCCGCGTGTGGCCGGAATTCGCCGTCTTCATCATCGAAGACGATGCGCAGAACGGACCGGATCACGTGGACTCGCACCGCACGGCCGGCCTGGTCATCAGCCCCTACGTCAAGCGCGGCGTCGTCGACAGCGAGATGTATTCGACGGTCAGCATGCTGCGCACCGTGGAGCTGCTGCTCGGACTGCCGCCGATGACGCAGCACGACGCCGCCGCGCCGCCGATGGTCAACAGCTTCATGGCGAAGCCGGATCTCGCCGGCTTCAAGGCGCTGCCCGCGCGGACCGACCTGATGACCAGAAACCCGCCGCAGGGCTACGGCGCGGCGACGTCGGCTCGCATGGACTTCAGAGAGTACGACCGCATTGATGAAGATGCGCTGAACCGCATTCTGTGGCACAGCATCAAGGGGGTCGACGTGCCGTACCCGGCGCCGATGCGGCGCGTGCTCGCGTCGCGTTTCGGCATGCTGACGTTTCCGAAGGGGGACGACTAGACGCGGTTCGGGATGCGATTCGCGGCTCGCTGTTCGCGCTGCGCCTGTTCGGGCGCCCCTCGGCCGCTCGGTGGGACTAAGATTGGTGGAACCGGAGGTACGGCGATGAAGTCCTCAGATCTGGTCGCCGTCTCGACATTCAGATCAATGGCCGATGCTCAGATAGCCAAGGGCATGTTGGACGAGGCGGGAATCGAATCCCTGATCCGATCCGACAATGCCGGTGGGATGTACCCCGCACTCGACGGAGCTTATCTGCTGGTCAGGGTCGACGATGCGGACAAGGCCGGTGAAGCGCTTCAACTACGCTACCGGCGGCCAAACTGAAACTGACCACTAGTAGGGCGCCAGAATATGACCGATCGGCAGTTCTTCTGGGGTCTTTCGAACGGCGCCGTCATGTTCACTCTGGCGGGCTTCTTCTGGTTCGGGATTGCGATGTCGGCGATTCCACGCGCGCAGCCGCTCTTCGTCCTGCTCGTCGGCGCGTTCGTCCTTCTCCTCCTGGGAGTGACAAGACTGCGTCGCAAGGCCAGAGGATTTCGATATGCCGAACTCGCTCTCGCGGGCGAGCGCCAGCGACACGAGAACCGGCGGATACAGCTGGGCATTCGCTGGGCGGTGATCGCTCAGACCGTGCTCATCGGAGGTGGCGTGTACGGCTTCGTCAGCGTCGGGCGGCAGGATCTGATCTGGGCATGGATCGGGTTGATTGTGAGCCTGCACTTTCTTCCGCTGGGACGTGTCTTCCAGGTTCCGGCGTACTACGTGACGGGACTCGCCGGTGCGGCTGCCTCGTTGGCGGCATTGGCCGGCCTGATCGGCTCACCGCCCCTCGCCATCCTCGGCCTCACCATGGGTGCAATCATGTGGTCGACGACGATCTACTTGCTTCAGGGTGCGGAGCGAATCGTTGCGCGCGGCATCGAGGCAATCGAGAAGGTGTCAACGACCTGAGTTCGAGACCTGCCTGAATACGTTATAGCGACTGACGATCGGGAACGAAGCATGCGCCATGTCATCTGACGATCGACGGCCGGTCGCGGGCGATGTCTTCTCGAAACGCGAAGCGATTCTGCTCGCGGCAGCGGCGCTGACGGTCATCGCCATCCTGACGGTGTTGTTGTGGCGCGTGACGCTCGATGATGCGTACATCACCTTCAGATATGCGCGTCATCTGGCGCAAGGGTATGGACTCGGCGCCTGGAATCGTACCGGCGAACACGTCGAAGGCTACTCATCGCTCCTGTGGACGTTGCTGCTCGCCGGCGCCGCGTGGCTCGGCGCCGATCTTCGGATAGCGTCCAAAGTGTTCGGGACTGCGGCGGCGCTGATCGTGATCGCCGTGCTCTTCCGGCGCCGTGACGATCGTCCTGCCGTGCTGACCGGCGTCTTCCTCGTGCTGTACCTGCCTTTCATGTTCTACGCCGCGTCGGGCATGGAGGCCGTGGCATTCACCAGCCTGGTCACGCTTGCGCTGGCCGGTCCGGCGCACTGGCAGCCGATTGTCGCGCCGCTCCTTGTCGCGATGCGACCCGAGGGCACGCTCGTCGCGGGTATCGACGTGCTGTCGCTTGCCTGGCGGCGGGAGCGCCGTCGATGGATCGTCGCAACGGCAATCGCCGGTGCCGTAACGCTTGCAGCGATCGCGGTTCACCGCTCGGCGACGTATCACGCACTCGCGCCCAACACCTACTACGCGAAGGTCGCGGGGGGTGGCATTGGACACGTGAGGCTCGGCCTGAAGTACGTGGGCGGCTGGATGCTCGCGCACATCGTAGTGGTCGCCTTTCTGGCGATTGGAGTCGTCGCCGCGAGGCGCGCTGGCGACCGCCGGCAATTGACGTGCCTGGCGCTCTTCCTCGCCTACATCCTCTATATGGCGAGCGCGGGGGGAGATCCGCCGACGGCGTTCCCCCTCTGGCGGCAATTCATCCACGTGGCTCCGGCCTGGGCGCTCGTGGCGATGACCGGTCTCACCAACGTCGTGCGCCATCGTCGTTGGCGCCAGGTCGCTGCCGCCGTCGGACTGGCGGTTGCGGCGAACGCGGGCATCCTTCTCATGCAGGGACGCGGCGGTCCGCGACCGGGCAACGCGGACTATGTCGCCTGGCTGGCGTCACTGGCGACGCCCGAGACGACGATCTCGAGCAGCTACGCAGGTGCGCTCCCGTTTGTCGTAGACGCCGTCCACATCGACGCGCTGGGATTGAACACGCCGTATATCGCGAGGCACGGCACGTTCGATCCGGACGGCCCCCAGGACTCGAAGACCGACATGGGCTGGGTCATCGAGCAGCGCCCAGACATCGTCGAGGGCTACGTGTCGGGGCTGGCGCTTCTCCGTGGCGCGAGCCCCGACGAAATCATCGGTGCGCGCCGCCGCAAGATGATTCTCGAGATGGTGTCGTCGCCGCGCTTTCAACGCGAGTACGTCTTCGTGCGCAACGCGCCGTACGATCGTATGGACCGTGCCGCCTTTCTGCGTCGAGACTTCTGGGAGGCCCATCCGCGGCGCGCCACGCTCGACTGCGTGCCGGTCGCGGGGACCGCGCTCGCGGCGTTCGCGAGCCGGTGAGGTTCACCCGTCTCGCGAGGGAGTGGTGGCGTTAGAATGCGCGGATATGTTTCCTTCGCCCAGCGCCACCAGCATCGTGCGAGGCGCCGGATTTACGGGCGCCCTGGTCATCCTGACCGTGATCGTCAATTCGTCACCCGGCGCGCAGATGCGCCCGGACCCAAATGCGCAGAAGGCGGAGCGAACCGTGGCAGCACGTGCGACCGGAACGTTTGAAGTAAAACTGACACCGCAGCCCGCGGACCAGTATGCGGACGGCACCGCGGTCGCGCGGTTGACAATCGACAAGACATTCACCGGCGCTCTTCAGGCTACGAGCAACGGGCAGATGCTCAGTGCCATGGGCGGCGTCAAGGGTTCGGCCGGATACGTCGCGATCGAGCGGGTCAGCGGGACACTGGCGGGCCGCCGCGGCTCTTTCGTTCTTCAGCATTCGGGCACCATGGATCGAGGCGCAGCCAGCCTGAGCGTCAGCGTCGTCCCGGATTCCGGATCGGACGAACTGGCGGGACTCGCCGGGACGATGCAGATCAAAATTGAAGGCGGGTTGCACTCCTACGAATTCAGCTACACAGTTCCGCGCTGAACGCGCCCGTGTTTGTGCCGGGCGCGTGGCCTCGTGAGGAAAGATGTCGAGATTCAGCCGGCGTTCGTTTCTGCGTCGATCCGCCGTGCTGCTGCCGGCGCTTGCGGTGCCCGGTTGGGCGATGGGCTTTGGGCAGCGCGTGCCAAGAATCGGCTTCCTGAGCGGCGCCGTCCCCTCGCTCGTCTCCGCCTTCGAAACCGAGATACGCAAGCTGGGCCTGGTCTCGGGCAGGAACCTGCTCCTCGAAATGCGTCTCTCCCGCCCTAATACCGACGATCTGGCGAAGCACGCTGCGGAATTGGCGGCGATGGATCTGGATCTCGTGGTCGCTGGAGCCTTGCCGCAGGCGCTGGCGGTACGGACTGCGAATCCTGCGATGCCGATGGTCATTGCGACCTGCCCGGGTATGGTCAGCAACGGGTTCGCGCAGAGCCTCGATCATCCGGGAGGGATCTACACCGGCATCGACGAACTGCCGCCAGGAGTCACTGCCAGGCGCATGGATTTGTTGAACGTTGTTGCGCCGACGCACAAACGGATCGCGCTCCTATCGACAACTCCCGGACGAGGCGGTCACGAAACGCAACTGGCCGATGCCGAAGCCGCGGCGCGACGCCTCGGGGTTGCCGTCAAGCCGTACCGTGCCGCGTCGTTCGACGAGCTGAAGTCCGCACTGAATGCATGCGCCGCCGATGGGATGGAAGCGCTGCTGAACTTCCAGGGTGGACTGTCGCTGGCCAATCGGCAGCTGATTGTGGAGTTCGCCGCACAGCGCCGGCTGCCGGCGATATATCAGTCGGCGTTCTTCGTGGAGGCCGGAGGATTGATGGCCTGGGCTCCCGATCAAGAAGAGCAATACAGGATCGCGGCTCGGTACGCCGCAAAGATCATCCGCGGGGCAAAGCCCGGCGATTTGCCAGTGGTGTACCCGCCGGGATACCAGCTGTCGGTCAATACGACCGCCGCACGAACCCTCGGGCTCACGTTGCCCGCGTCGCTCCTCGCGAAGGCGACCCGCGTGACCGGTTGATTGGGTTCAGCTTCAACGATGATCTATCGCGGACTGGACTGGAGGCCTGCTCCACAGATGCTCGAACCAGTAGCAACGGAACTGACGCGGGTAGTCGATCGGGCGGCGCTCGAACTCCGCTTGATTGACGAAGTAACCGCGGGAACAAAGCCGAAACGAGACGTATGGTCGGTCAAGGAAATCCTTGGCCACCTGATTGATTCGGCGGCGAACAATCATCAGCGGTTCGTACGCGCACAGCTTTCGCCTGAGCTGACATTCCCTGGATACGAGCAGGACGGCTGGGTGAGGGCGCAGGATTATCAGGCGCGCCCCTGGCCTCAGCTCATCGATCTCTGGCTTCTCTACAATCATCATCTCGCGCACGTGATTGCCCGGATACCGGAGACCGCCGCTGATGTGTCGTGTCGGGTTGGCTCGGACGAGGCCATCCCCCTGCGTGGGCTGGTGGACGATTACGTCGCTCATTTGCGGCATCACCTGGAGCAGATCCAGCAGCGGCAAGTCGCTCGATAATGTCCTCCTTCGTCCAAGTGCGGCACGCGCGGCAGGGCGACGAGGATGCAATCGCACGCGTGCACGATCGCGCGTTCGGCCAGCTCACCGAATCGCGGATCGTCGCGGCCGTCCGTCGAGCCGGACGTGCCGTAATTTCGCTCGTCGCGGTCGATCCGTCAGGGATTGTCGGTCACGTTCTGTTCACGCCACTCGCGGTTGATTCGCCCGGTCAGCCGATTTCCGCGCTCGCTCTCGGGCCCATGGCGGTGTTTCCGGAAGTTCAGCGCAGCGGCGTCGGGTCGAGGCTTGTCGCCGCCGGCCTGGAGGCATGTGCGCTGACCGGGTGCCAGGTCGTCGCGGTCATCGGTCATCCGGGTTATTACCCTCGGTTCGGGTTCCGGCCCGGCGTGACGTATGGGTTGCGCTCCGAATTTGCGGTGCCCGACGACGTGTTCATGATCGCGGAGCTGACTGCCGGTGTGCTCATGGGTCGCGCAGGGATCGTGCGGTACACGGAGGAGTTTCGGCTGGAATAGGACCCGTTATTGGGCTCTGAGCGCGACCATGGGGTCGACCTTCGTCGCGCGGCGCGCCGGAATGATTCCCGCGATCAGCGCGGCCAGCCCGAGCAGCAGCGTCGCGGCTGACAGCATCAGCGGCTCCCATGGCCTGACCCCGAACAGCTGGCTCGCAATCAGATGCCCCGCGCCGATGGCGGACGGGATCCCAACCATCAGGCCAACACCCACCTGCGAGAAAGCCCCGCGCAGCACCATCGTCAACACCGACCCACGGTCCGCGCCAAGCGCCATGCGCACAGCGATCTCACTCGTGCGCTGCTCCACGCTATACGCGGTCACGCCGTACAGACCCACCGCGGCGAGCACAAGCGCAAGGGCACCGAAGAGCCAGGTCAGACGGGCAATCATGTTCTCCTCGGCAAAATCGATTTGAATGACTTCGGAATACGGCTGAATGACGTATAGCGGGATTTCGAAATCAGCCAACGCCTTCGTGACCTGCATGGCCAGATCGCGGGGATTGTCCGGCGCCCAGATCATGATGTTGTACGGGTAGTGCGACCAGGCTTCGCGGGTTTGCAAGGTTGGATCATCGAAGTGTGTGCTCTGCGCCAGCGGAACGAAGTACATAGGCGGCACGGGCCTGCTCACATTGAGAAAGAAGCGCACGTCGGACGCGACGCCGACGACCTCGTAAATGCCCCCCTTTTTTTGCGACGCCGGGCCGAAGTGCTGTCCGATGGGGTTCTCCCCGCCGAAGAACCGCCTGGCAAACGCTTCGTTGACGACCGCTACAGGCCGCGCATCCGCGTTGTCGTCGTCGGTGATCGGCCGTCCCAGCACGATTCTGTTCCCGGCCGTCTCGAACCAGCCCGGCATGACGCGGGTCCACCCGGATTCGCGGTCGTCATTCGGGCCGGGTTCGGGTTTGCCGACAATCTGGACGTCGTGACTCCAATTCAGCTGGCTCATCGGCGCGTAGAGTGCCGCACTGACTCTGCGTACGCCGGGAATGGCGCGCATGCGATCCTCGATTTCGCGGAAGATCGGGACCACCTGCTCCTGGGTATAACTGGAGAGCCTCGTATTTATCTTGACCAGGTAGCGGCCGTTCAAATCGAATCCGAAGTTCTGGTGCGTCAGATTGTGCAAGCTCTGACCGAGCATCGCCGCCGCGCTGAGCAGGACGAGCGAGACGGCTGCCTGAACGATCACGAGGCCCTTCTGTGCCCAGTGCCGATTGCCTCCCACGGAGCGGTTCGCGCCGCGCAGCGCTTCGATTGGATCGGCACGCACGGCCATCCATGCGGGTGCGATGCCGAACACGACTGCGGTGACGACCGACATTCCCAGCGCGAAGAGAAGCACCGCTGGCGAAGGCGCAGCGCTCACCGGCACCCAGGCGCCGCCGCGACCGAACGCAAGGCGGAGAATGAGGCTCGTCCCGGCGTACGCCACAGCGATTCCCGCAACGCTGCCGAACACAGCCAGGGTGAGGCTCTCAGCGAGCGCCATGCGTACGAGCCTGGCGCGCGACGCACCAAGCGCGCCGCGGAGCGCCGTCTGATCGCGATTCCTGAGCCCGCGCGCCAGAAGCAGATTGGCGATGTTGGCGCAGGCCACCAGCAGAACGCACACAGCGGCGAGCAGCAGCAGCCGCAACGCGTCCGTGTAGTTGGCGCGCATCAGGGACACGCCGCCGCCTCCTGGCGTCAGATGCAGCGTCTGGTTCTCCAAGACCGCGCGTTCCTGCGGCGCCATATCTGCGACATGGCCCGCCAGCCATTCGTGCAGTTCTACCTGGAGTTGCGCCTCGAGAGTCTTGGGATTCGTGTCAGGGCGAACCCGGCCGATGATGTTGAGCCAGGCGGTAGAGGATTTTTCCAGCCGCGACGCCGCGGCCTCAATCAGCGGCTCTATTGCCAGCGGCAGCCAGACATCGGGCATACCCGAATCAGCGACCTTCACGCCGAAGAAGTCCGGCGGGGTTACACCGACAATCGTAAGGGGGCGGCCGTTGATCTGATATGCCGCTCCGACGACCGCCGGGTCCGATCCGTACTTCCCCTGCCACGTGTGAAAACTCATTACGGCGACCGGCGCGGCGCCGGCCCGGTCCTCGGCATCGGTGAACAGCCGTCCGCGCCAGGCAGAGATGCCGAGCGTCCTGAAGAAATTGCCAGAGACGTACTCCCCGTTCACGGTCGCGACCGGCGATGGTGAGCCGGTACGCCGGATCCCCAGCGAGGCACTGCCGATTTGAAACGCCGCCAGCTCCTCGAAGGCCGGGGTGTTGGCGCGGAAGATCCGGTACGCCTCGGCCGGAAAGAAACTCCAGCCGTTCTGCGCGTACCCGGTCGAGTAACAGCATCGGACGGCGTCGCCGACCCGCCAGAGCCGATCGGGCTCCACGACCGGCAGCGGCCGCAGCATCACCTGTTCGATCAGCGTGAAAATGGCGGTGGTTGCGCCGATGCCGAGCGCCAGCGTCAATATCGCGACCGTCGCGAAGCCGGCGTTCTTCCGCATCATGCGCAGCGCCGAATGCACATCTCGAAGAAGTGTCTCGAGTCGAGCGGCTTCGCGGTTTTTTCCTGTGGTCATATTCGCTTGTGGCCTTGTTCGTACCTGGTAGCGTATTTCGTCATCAAGTCTTGATCAACGCTGACACACGGGACAGAAGAACGTCGAGCGCCCCGCTTGCGTACGTCGCCTGATCGTTCCGCGGCAACGCCCGCGCCGGCATGGTTCAGCCTCACGGTCGTAGACGCGAAATCTGGACGACCGGTATTCACGACCCGTTTGGCGTTCGATCGCGTCGGTGAGCACTCGCTTGATCGCGGCGGCCAGCCGCTTGGCCGCAGCGCGCGGCGCGCCGGATGGCGTGGCGATGGTGGACGCGATCCGCTGCGGCGACAATCCCGCAAGATGCAACGCTTCGCTCGCGTAGATGTTGCCGAGACCCGAGACGACGCGTTGATCGAGCAGCGCGGCCTTGAGCGTGGTTCGCTTGCCCTTGCACGCGCGGGCCAGCGCGACCGCGTCGAATTCGTTCGACAACGGCTCCGGACCCAACGCTCCCAGCACGGGATGCGCGGGCAGCGAATCGGTCGCGATCAGATCCATAAACCCGAAGCGCCTGGGATCGGTGAACGTGACGCACGCGCCTGACGACATCTGAAAGACAACGTGCTCGTGACGACGGGCGCGTGCTGCAGCGCTTAACCGATCGACCCGGAACGATCCAGACATTCCGAGATGCATGACCAGTGTCTGTCCCGACGACAGCGGGACGAGCAGATACTTGGCTCGGCGATTCACCGCCAGCGCCGTCGTCCCGGTCAGTCGGGCGCCGAACTGTTTTGGAAAAGGGGAGCGCAGATCGGGCCGGCGGACCACGACGCGTTCGAAGCGTCTGCTCGCCATGGCCGGTTCGAGCCGCCGGCGGGTGCGTTCGACTTCAGGAAGTTCTGGCACTGGTCTGTTCTATGTCGGCCAACACGCATACAGGCATTGCCAGATTCTACGACGCGTCCTGACGCGCCAAGCGAATCGAACCGGGCGCGCCTGCCCGCACACGCTTCGATCTGCTACAATCGTTGAATCCCCAGCAGAATTGGATCACTCAGGTGCAACTGCGCCTTCGCGAACCGGTCGAATGGATGCAGTCGAGGCGCTTTGCGGCGAAGCATGCCGTGGCCAGCGCGTTCCTCGTGGCTGGCATCGTCACGTTGACGGCGTCTGTCTACGTTGCGCTTCTGATGTGGGCCGCGGTCACCGGGGGAGGACTAGGGGGCCCGTTGACGCTTCCGTTCCTCCTTCTCTTCGCATTCGTCGGCAGCGTCGTCTCCGCAGCCTTCATCCTGATGCCGACGACGGCGTTCACGGAATGGGTGTGCAAGAAGCGGCATCTTCCACTCGCGCTGCAGATCCCGGTGTCAATCGCGTGCCTCGCTGCGTCTCTCCTCGCCGGCGCGCCTCTGATTGCGATGATCCGCAACGCGTCCGTCAGCTTTGCATTGACCAGGGCGGGGATCGTGTTCCTGCTGCTGCTGATTCCGCTCGGCGTTTATTGGTGGTCCATGCAATCCGCCGACTGGGTGCTGCGGCGCCTGGGCCAGTGGTGGAGCGGTCGCAGCCATTGAATCAGCACAGCGTTCCTCGTGTCGAATTCGAAGCGACGGTGCGGGACGCCCTCGAGGTCGAGCTGCGTGCACTCCACCGGTCGCCTCTCGCAAAACGCTGGCACCGCCGTGATGCAATCGTCACCAGTGTGTTGAGCGGTCTTGGCATTTTCATCTTCCTGGGTTTGACCAGACCCCCGGCCCCGATGGATTTCCGGATCGTTTTCCTGGCCGCCTGGATGGTGGGCATTCCCCTCGCCCTCATGCGCGTGTATCGCAGCGAAGGCAAAGTGAGGATGGAGCGATACCTGCGTGAGCAGCTCGGCGATGGCCCAATTCCCGTGGCAATCGAGCTCAGACCGCAAGGGTTATGGATCCGGCAGGCGAACATGGAGGTCTTGCTAGATTGGAAAGAAGCCACAGCGGTAGAGGACACGTCCGCTGGTGTTGAAATCGTTTTCCGCGTTGGCCCCGTTGTGGCGCTCGAGCGGGCATTCACGAGCGCGGACCAACGGGCCGCATTTGCCGCCCGCGCCCGCGCCTTGATGAAGGGGCAGCAGTATATCCCTGATGATCTTGACAGAAGAAAACGTCCACCGCGTTGAGTTCGAGGCGACGTTGCAGGATTTCGTCGATGTGCAATCGCGCATCCTGAAACGATCGGCGGTCGCAAGAAGCTGGTGGCGCCGTGATGCGATTGTGATGACTGCAATCAGCGGTCTAGCGATGTTCGTCGTTCTAGGCCTCGTCACCCCGCTGTCGCCGATCACGTTCAGGGTTATCGTCTCGCTCCTCTGGATGCTGCTGTTTCCGTTTTTCTGGAAACAGCTGTATCACAGCCAGAGCAGTTTGCGGACCGAGCAATGGGTACGAGAGCGGCTCGGCGACGGTCCCATTCCCGTCGTGATCGAGCTGCGGCGGCAGGGCGCGTGGGTCCGGCAGGCGAACGTCGAACTGTTATTCGATTGGAGAGACGGGACTTCCGTCGACGAAACGGCTGACGGCGTCGAGTTGTGTTTTCGAACGGGCGGATTGATCGTCGCGCGTGATCGGGGATTCGCCGGCACCGCGCACCGCGGAGCCTTCGTCGAGCGCGCACGCGAGTTGATGAGAGCACACGACCCTGCATTACGCGCTTTCCCCTGATCATTTACTGCTTGCGCCGGTCGGTATACTGAGTGTCAGGTGCGAACTCGTCGCTTCGCCGTCGCCATTCTTCTGCTCGGCTTCGCCGCGCCTGTCGCTGCCCAATCGGCATCCACGGCGTTCGATCATCCAGTGATTCTGGTGGGCGGTTATTATGGCGCCCCCACAGGGTTGTCCGGCAGCGCAGGAGTCCTGTTCGCACCGCCAAAGCCGTTCGAGAGCCACAATTCGCCCGATTCGAGCCGATTGGGCCTCCTGCTCAAAGGCGCGGCGGGCACCGGCGGCTTCAGCATTGCCGGTGGTGGTGCTGCCCTGGCGCTTGAAGGGCCATTCTTGACCACCGGTTTCGACGCGCTGCTGACAGTAACCCGCACCGGGCAAAACCCGCGCGGCGCCAGCGTCAAGTCGACCTACGTGGGTGTCGAAGGTGGTCTCGTGCTCATGAGTGTTCGTTTGAGCGCGGGCGTTGCGCACCGCGCCGCGGGGGCATCCGGAGACAAGGCGACGATCTTCACGTGGAGCGTGGGCGCGCAGATCCCCCTCGGATGGTAGCAATCAGGCAAGCCGGGTCCGGCCTCGTTCGGAATTGACGCGCGCGGCGCTCACCCGCTAGGCTGAGGATGCGTCGCAGGGCGCATCCCGTCCGCGGGAAGGGCCGAGCCCACCTGTGCGTCTCGAGTCATTGCCACTCTCGATCTTCTTTCAGCCCGCAGGGCGGACACGGGCGCTGTGAAAGGAGATCCCATGCCGACGCTCCCGCTGCGGCCATCGCTCGAACAACTCCGCAAACAGGCCAAGGACCTTGCCCGCGCGAAGGACATCAAGCTCGCGGCTGCGCAACTCGAAATCGCTCGGGGCTACGGCTTCACCCGCTGGGACCATCTCGTCGGTCACGTCCGTGCCGCGCGAAGTCAGGACGCGCTGAAGACGACGCTGATTCGACCGATAGAGCTGCGGCCCGGACGACCCTACACGCTCGCAGACGGAACCGTGGTCACGACCGACGACGTGTTCGCGATGTTTGTCGCGGCGCGGGCGGGCGAGCTGAAAGACGTCAGGCGGCTGATATCGCGCGCACCGGCGCTGGCCCGGGTCGAATACAACTACACGCCGCCAATCCACTTTGCGGTGCGCGAAGGACACCTCGGGATCGTGAAGCTGCTCATCGAACGCGGCGCCGGTCTGGCCTATCGCAGCTATCCGTTTCAGGACTCGCTGCTCACCATCGCGGAAGACCACGAGCACGAAAACGTCGCGGCTCTGCTGCGGCGTCAGATCGCGCGGCGATATAAGCTCGCGCCCGGCGTCCGCGCGATCATCGATGCCGCGGATGCGGGTGATCTGAACAGCGTGCGCGCTGAGCTATCAGGAGATCCATCGCTGGCCGCCGCGGCGAACGATACCGGCGATACCGCGCTGCATCATGCGGCCATGCGGCGAAACCCCGCGATCGTGGAGGCGCTGCTCGAGGCCGGGGCCGACCCCGACCCGATCCGCGGCGACGGCTATCGCCCGATTCACCTCGCGCTGATGCAGAACTTCGTCGTGGGAGGAGCGGCTGCCGAAGGGCGCGCGATCGCGGATCTGCTCGTGGCCCGCGGCGCGCGCTACACGATGTTTCTCGCGGCGTTGATCGGCGACGACGCGTTCATCCGCAAGGCGCTCGCCCGCGATCGCGCGGCAGCCAACGAGGAAGACACGAATCATCATCGTCCGATTTCGGCGGCGGCTCGCCGGGACGATCTGGGGTTGGTTCGGCTGCTGCTCGAACACGATGCGGATCCGACCGCGCCCGAAGAGGGGGCTCCGCGTGGACATGCGCTGTGGAACGCGGTCCATAACGATCGCCGCGACATTGCCGAGCTGCTGCTGCGGCGCGGCGCCGATCCGAACGGCATGGTCGAGTCGAGCGGGACGCCGATGGACGTGGCCCGCGACAAACCCGCGCTGCTGGAACTACTGCGCGCGCATGGCGGGGTCGATCCTCGCGGGCGGCGCCACGAAATCGGACGCGCGATCCAGGAACGCCGGTTCGCAGACGCCGAGCGGGTCATCGCCGCCGAGCCGAACATTCTGGACGAGGCGGACTGGGGTGAGGGGATCCTTGCCGGCCCGGCGAACGAAGGCAATCACGAAGTGCTCGAATTCCTGATTCGGCTCGGCGCTCGGGTGCCCGCGGTCTCGAAGTGGGCGCCCTACTACTATTTCAAGCACGAGCGCACCGCGAAGTTCCTGCTCGAACATGGCATGGACCCGAACCACATGAACTGGCATCGACTCACGCTGCTGCACCACATGGCGGCGGAAGGGGAACTCGGCAAGGCGCGTCTGTTGCTCGATCACGGCGCGGCCATTGACGCAATCGACGAGGAGTACCGCTCCACGCCGCTGGGTCTTGCCGCGCGCCGCGGGCAGCTTGTCCTGGTAGAGTTCCTGCTGGCTCGTGGTGCGGACGTGCACCGCGCCGGCACGCCATGGGCGACGCCGCTGGCCTGGGCGCTGAAGAAGGGACATGACGCCGTGGCGGCTCGCCTTCGCGCGGCAGGTGGGCAGCCGTGACCGCCTTACGACGGCATGTGTCTCGTGAATCTGCGCACAAATGGGTTTCAAAATCGGTGTGCGGGTCCTGGCCGTTGGCAGCCCCACTTCACTCGACGCCCGAAAAGCAGCGTCACGGGTGACGGGCGTCGAGCCTAAACCGGGGCCCCCGGCGCGCGTTCTGTGCGCGCTGGGGTGGAAAGTGGGGCGGCCCCGCCAACGGCCACCCGCCAAGCGGATTTTGACACCGGTGACGGTTGACGTCGGCCCGCACCCACTCGCGAACAGGAGATGAAGGATCTCTATTTCTACGTTTGTCAGATGTAGTGGAGAGGGACGACATGATTGCTGAGCGTCGCGCGATAGGTGACGATGAAATCGACGTCGTTCGCGTCGCCCTTGAGCGAGCGTGCATAGGTGACGTCACGCAGGCGGCGAAGGCGGCTATTTCGAAGCTTGAAATTATCGCGCGATGCGAGTGTGGCTGCGCAAGCGTCGATTTCAATTCGCCAGCGTCGGAAGAACGCTCAAAACCTATCGCTGACGCCACGGCGAAAACACCGCGGGGTGGGGACGTCGGAGTCCTTGTGTGGGGGCGGCACGACGCAGTCACTGGCTTGGAGATCTACGACCTCGGGGCCGGCGATGGCGACCTCGTGCTACCGATCCCTGAGTCCATCATCCCGTGGGGACCGACAGGGACGGAGCGGGGCGACGAGACTCAGCGATGAGTGCGGTATGACGATTGGCGTGCCGGTAGTAGATCGGTCTTTCCAGTGCGATTGACACAGCGCGAGCAACCGCAGCGGACGGCATCTCTCCTTATTACCATCATCGACGTCGTCCTCATCGCCGCATTCAGCGCCACGGTCGTGGTGGCGCTGGGTGGCCGGACGACGCTCGCGTTTGGCAGCGTCGTCGTGGTGATGAAGTCGCCGGTGATCCTTGGTGTGATTGCCGCCGCCCTGCTTTGTCTGCGGCTGCTGCACTGGCCACGGGTGGCGCCGCTTCCGTCGCTGTCGTCGGGAACGCCGCTGTTCGACGAGCCGCGCCGCCGGCTGTTGGTATCGGAGCCGGTCACGCGGCGCGTGGCGTGGTACGCGCTCGCGGCCTGCGCGGGCTCTCTCGTCTGGGTCTTTCCACATCTGCTGCGCTTGCGTGACGTGGGGGACTTTGGCGATCCGCTTTTTTCGGCGTGGCGGCTCGCCGCAATGGCCCACCAGCTCGCGACCGATCCGCTCCATCTGTGGAACGGCAACATTTTCTACCCCGCGCCATTCACGCTGACCTTCTCCGACTCGCTCTTCCTGCAATCGATGCTTGGCGCGCCGTTCCTGCTGGCCGGCGCCGACCCGCTCGTCGTCATGAACGCGCTGATGGTGGCGTCGTTCCCCGCGCGGGGGCTGGCGTACTTCTTCGTCACCTGGCGCCTGACCGGCGATCCGCAGGCGGCGATCGTGGCCGCGCTCGTGGGCGCGTGGT
>Ga0310810_10002386_pt1 | contig 20202 bp, 18 predicted proteins | sample NCmetagenome_FD_207641 | JGI IMG/M metagenome (GOLD analysis project Ga0310810, IMG submission 207641) | Soil microbial communities from experimental microcosm in Duke University, North Carolina, United States - NC | ecosystem: Engineered > Artificial ecosystem > Soil microcosm > Unclassified ...
AAATCTGGAGCAGAAGTACAGCCAGCCAGATCGAATTATTGGATGCATTGCAGGAATGGTGCCGACAGGCGGAAGCAACTGGCAATGAAGCATTGCGTCGTTTTGCAAATCGTTTGAAAACATATGTGCCGCAGGAAGTGAATTGATTTTGTAACAATTCGAGTACCTATGCTGCCCGGGCTGTTGCACGAAGTGCGAATAACCCGGGATTATTTTCCCCGTCGATTTTTTAAAGATTTTATCAACTTTATTTGCAGTTTCGCATGTAATCTGACAAGCCACGGCAGCACAAACAACGTCAATATTCCTATGACTAGTAATATTAGAACCAGCAAGGGCAGCGGTGGAATAATTGATTCGCTTAAAAACGCAATCAATAGAATAATCAAAAGAAATATCATGATTGGCATGACTTCAGAAATCATATTCCTGATTTCAGATGTTAACTTGCTGCTTCCGTTTTCTGTGATTAATGCTTCGGCGGTCAGCATGCTCAGTGCTTTGATTTTCTGATAAGCAGCGATCAAAAATGGCATTGACAGCAGTAATGCAATTGTAAAAACGGCAGATTTCATTGCTGTTGCACCGATGATATTGCCGGCGTTAAGCATGATTGCAGTTTTTGCAAAATAGACAGCAAAAATAAATATGGCGAGAGCAATGAATATGTTGATGATGATTTGAATGATACTGCGTTTTACCATAAATCGCAGTTGATCTCCAATCGCTGGTTTTCTTTGCATCCATCCGGCGTAAATAGCGAATGTCGAAGATAAATTTTTAGGGATGAGCATGCCGGTAAAGCGGGCGCAGGCGTCAGAATGTTTGATCAGGTATGGCGTGGTGAGTGTTGTGATTACTGAAACACAGACTGCAATAGAATATAAATAACTTTCTGTCACTTTTAATGTTATTCCCAGTGCTGCAATGATAAATGAGAACTCGCCAATTTGCGCAAGACCCATGCCGACACGCATGGAAGTCTTGCCGTCATGACCGCTGATTAACACGCCAAGACTGCAGCTGATGATTTTACCGAGAATGACGACTACCGTTATAACAAAAACCGGATAAAAATAGTCAACAATAACATTGGGATTAAATAATAATCCCACCGAAACAAAAAAGATGGCACTGAACATATCGCGTAATGGATTAATCAAATATTCTATTTTCTTCAGCTGGTTTGATTCGGCGATGATTGCGCCAATGATAAATGCGCCAAGTGCAATACTGTAATTCAATTTGACGACTATCAGACAAAATCCAAAACATAAACCTAATACACTGATGAGCAGCATTTCATTACTTTTGAATTTGGCAATGAACGACAATAGTCGCGGCACCAGTAAAAATCCAAGCAGCATGGCAACAACCATGAAAGAAACGAGTTTCGTAGAAGCGTAAATGATATCAGTAATTTGCAGCGAGCCGGTAATTGCTATACTGGAAAGCAAAGCAAGAATGAGTATCGCAAAAATATCTTCAATAATTAAAATCCCAAAAATGATTTGCGTGAACGGTTCGTTTTTCATCTTGAGCTCAGTTAATGCTTTGACGATGATGGTGGTTGATGAAATTGCGAGAATTGCGCCGAGAAAGATAGCATTGATTGTCGTCCAGCCGAACAAGATGCCGATCTCATATCCCAGCCAGATCATTAATAAAATTTCCAGTACTGCGGATATGACCGCGGTTGTCCCAACCTTGCTGAGCTTATGCAGATTGAATTCAAGACCGAGTGAAAACATCAAAAAGATGACGCCAAGTTCCGCAAGTGTTTTGATCGTGGTTTCATCGGCAATGAAGGAGAAAGGCGGAGTATGTTTGCCGATGATCACACCCGCGAGAATATAGCCGATGACAATAGGCTGCCGGAACAAGTGGCACAACACAGTTGCCAATCCTGCGATCAGCATGATGATAGCCATATCTTGAATGAAGATCAGGGCGTGTGAGTGCATTCTATTAATATATCATGAAGTGCGTTAGGTTAGCCCGCGCTGCCAGGATGCCGTTTAATCTTCATTAATTTTGCGGATATTTCTTTCCGTTTTTCTTCAAGATCATAATCCATTTGCAACCCTAGCCAAAAACCCTCGCTGGTTCCTAATGTTCGTGATAATCGTAGATCTGTATCAGCTGTTACTGACCGCTTGCCAAGTATAATTTCATTAATTCTTCTTGGCGGCACATCAATATCTCGGGCTAGTTTGTTTTGACTGATATTAAGAGGAATTAGGAATTCTTCCAGTAAGATTTCACCCGGATGAATATTTTTAAGTTTACTCATGAAATTCCCCTATTAATGATAATCTTCAATTTTAACTTTATATGCATTTCCATCAGACCATATAAAGCAAATTCGCCATTGATCATTGACTCTAATGCTATATTCTCCCGCACGGTTGCCATGTAATGCTTCAAGTCTATTATTTGGCGGTATCTGCAAATCTTTCAGTCGCTTGGCGTTATTTAGCATTCGCAGTTTTCGTCTGGCTATCTGCTGAATATGTCGAGGTAGTCGCAACGAAACTTCTCCTCGCCAGATTTTCTCTGTCTCTTTGCATTTGAAACTTTGTATCATGATTAGATTTCTTTATAACTATAACGCATCTCGTTATATAACGCAACACGATATGGGTCGGTTGAGGGAATTTCAGCAAGGCTATTTCGAGGCGTAACGATAGGTAGAGTGGAGGGAGAATTTATAAACTCTCCCCCGAATGGGAGAGAGTTTATGGAGATGAGTTAGATCTTGCCTTCTTCAAACAGGACGTGCATGCCGGCTTTGCCTGTCGCTTCGTTCCAGGCCAGCTTGTCGTAGCACTTAAACTTCAACTTTTCAGTCGTTGTCTTCTTGTTTTTGGTCGTAGTGCGGAATGTTCCAGTCGGCTTGCCCGCTTTCGTTTTGCCGGTGGAGTTTAGTTTGATTTTATCGCGCATAGTAGTCTGCCTTTCTTAAGTTAGCTTGCTTGACCGTCAGTTACCTGTTCGCGCAGCTTCATATCTTTCAACACGGCTTCGATGCCATGTTTGTCGATAATACGCATGCCGCGGGTGGTAACACGCAGACGAATAAAGCGTTTTTCTTCTTCTAACCAAAAGCGTTTGGACTGCAGGTTAGGCAGGTAACGGCGTTTTGTCTTGTTGTTGGCATGGGATACGTTGTGACCCGACATTGGACCCTTGCCAGTAATTGGGCATTTTTTAGCCATGGCATTCTTCTCATTCTATCAATTATTTAATTCTGTACTTTCGTTCGGCCGATGCCGAATTTCGGTGTTAAGGGCGTAACTTATACCAGAAAGTTGGGGGGAGAGCAATCGCATCAATCGTCATTCCCGCGAAAGCGGGAACCTCCTTAATGTAACCGTGCAAGCAAACGGAGGGAGATCCCCGCTTTCGCGGGGATGACGATATCTATACCAACCCATCCTCAGCGAAAGAATACGTATCCTGCCGACCCACGATGATGTGGTCGATGAGTTTCATATCCACCAGCGCCAACGCCTGTTTGATATTGCTGGTGACGGTTTTATCGGCTTCGCTAGGCAGAGCGATGCCAGAGGGGTGGTTATGGGCAAGGATGATGCGGGCGGCGTTATAGAGTAGACCGCGGCGCACGATTTCGCGCGGGTAAACGACAGCCTCATGTATGCTGCCATAAAACAGTTCATCAAAGCGGATCAGCCGGTAATGCATATCCATAAAGATGCACGCGAAGACTTCAGAGGCATGATGACGCAAATGATCGGCAATGAATTGGCGGGTTTTGCTGCTGCTATTTAATGTATCACCATGCTCGGCCTGATGTGTAAGACAGCGTCTTCCCAGTTCGAGCGCGGCTTTCAGAGAAGCGTATTTTGATGCGCCTATCCCATGCAGGTTGGTCAGTGTGATGAACGGAGCCTGCATTAAATTTTTTATCCCGCCAAAATCAGCAAGTAACTGGCGTGCAATATCGACAGCAGTTTTTCCGCGTGTACCTGTGCGCAGGAAAATTGCGATTAATTCGGCATCGGTGAGCGCCTGTTCGCCGCGGGCGAGTAATTTTTCACGGGGACGGTCGTAATTTGGCCAGCTGGTGATAGTCATAGAGGTTCTCCTATAAATATTGTCACCCCCGCGGAAGCGGGGATCTCCTGATGTAACCGAGTAATCATTAGAAGCAGCGTTTTACGCTGGGTGAGGGCTGTGATACATTTATGCCTCAAACGCAAATGGTCGAGGCTGGTGATGATGATCGTGCGTTTTTGAAGAGAAATATGGATAGAAAATAACAAGCAGAGAGCAGCATGACAGACAAACAAACGCAGTTCGACACGATGACAGAGCAGGCAAATGTTGTCAACACAACAGGCCGCAAACAAATTCAGGTAAAAATTCTCGATGAGCGCATCGGCAATGAGTTTCCTTTGCCGCGCTATGAAACCGCGGATGCCGCAGGTCTCGACTTGCGCGCATGTCTAACTGAACCGCTGACGATAGAGCCGGGTCAGACACATCTTTTACCGACTGGCATTTCAATTTATATCGGAGACTCAAATCTTGCGGCTGTCATTTTGCCGCGTTCAGGTCTCGGCCATAAACATGGTCTGGTACTGGGTAATCTCGTTGGTCTGATTGATGCAGATTATCAGGGGCCGCTAATGGTTTCCTGCTGGAATCGAAGTCAGTCAGCTTACACAATTACACCCGGTGACCGTATTGCCCAGCTGGTGTTTCTGCCTATCGTCCGTGCACAGTTTGAAGTTGTAGATGAGTTCACTGCAACGGAACGCGGTACCGGCGGGTTTGGGCATTCAGGGAGGAATTAATGACTAAGACAAGTCCTGAAAATGCTATCAATCCAGTTATTTTCCGTGCTTATGATATTAGAGGCATAGCAGGAAAAGAATTAACTGAATCTGCAGTGTTTCTGATTGGGAAGGCATTGGGGTCATTGGTGCGGGATAGCGGCAATCATCAAGTTGTCATTGCACGCGATGGTCGTGTTTCAGGACCTGCACTTTCAAAAGCACTCAGTGACGGCATACTTTCAGTAGGCTGTGATGTGATAGATATCGGGATGGTGCCGACGCCGGTTTTGTATTTCGCAACTCACATTCTTGCAGAACAATCTGGTGTGATGGTGACTGGCAGTCATAATCCGGCAGATTACAATGGTTTGAAAATGGTGATCAATGGATGTGGTTTGTCAGAACAAAATATTCAGGCACTGCGTGAGAGAATTGAAGCGGGACAATTTTACGTTGGATTGGGTGTGCGTCATGAGCTTGATATTTCAGAACGCTACATTTCCCAGATCGAACAAAATATTCAATTAAAACGCCCGCTGAAAATAATTATCGATGCTGGTAATGGTGTCGCCGGAGCAATTGCCCCGGCAGTTTTTCGTCGTCTTGGCTGTGATGTCACAGAAATGTTTTGCGATGTAGACGGGCGCTTTCCCAATCATCATGCAGATCCAAGCCAGCCGGAAAACCTGCAGGATCTGATTCGCGCGGTCAAAGAAAAAAATGCAGATGTAGGTCTCGCATTTGACGGCGACGGCGATCGTCTTGGCGTAGTCACCAATCGCGGTGAAGTGATTTGGCCGGATCGTCAGTTGATGTTATTTGCCAAAGCAATTATCGCAGAAAATCCGGGTGCAAAAATTATTTATGATGTGAAGTGTTCAAACCATCTTGGTGATATGATCAGCAAGCTAGGGGGTGAGCCTATTATGTGGAAAACAGGGCATTCACACATCAAGGCAAAAATGGCGGAAACGGGTGCGCATGCTGCCGGTGAAATGAGCGGGCATTTGTTTTTCAAAGACCGCTGGTATGGTTTTGATGACGCTATATATGCTGGTGCCAGAATGCTGGAGATTCTCGCGGCGCATGAAGAAAGCAGCGCGGAAATATTTGATGCCATTCCCAACAGCGTCAACACGCCGGAAATGAAAATTGCAGTTCCAGATGATGAAAAATTTGGTCTCATGCAACAATTAATTGATAATGCATTCTTTAGCTCTGCTAAAGAAATCATGACAGTTGATGGCTTGCGTGTGAATTTTGCTGACGGCTGGGGTTTGGTGCGGCCGTCGAATACATCGCCGTATCTTGTATTGCGGTTTGAAGCAAACAATCAAAAAATATTGTCACAAATACAGGAAATATTTCGCGAGTGGATACTTTCCGTCAGACCGAGTCTGCAGCTTCCATACTAAAATATGATGTTGCCATCACAGGCGGCGGCATGGTTGGCATGACGCTTGCGCTCGCGCTGGCGAAAAATCCGGAATTATCTATCGTCATTCTTGAATCAAACGAAGATAACGCTCCATTCCTGACTGAACAATATCACCATCGAGTTAGCGCGGCGGCATTATCTTCCGTGAGAATATTTCAATCTCTGCAAGTATGGCAAAACATCAAAATGATGCGTGTGAGCCCGTTTACTGCGATTCAAGTGTGGGATTGTGCGAGCCCCGCACAGCTGGATTTTGTCAGCAATGAAATCGGCGAGCCGGTGCTTGGATATATCATCGAAAATAATGTGATGCAGCATGCATTGAGAGAAAAATTAAAAGCGTATCCTCAAATTCATTTTGTATCACCTGTTAAATTGACTGCTTGTCTGCAGCAGGAAGATGATGTGACGCTGATTGCAGATGATGATACTCAATACCGCGCTAAACTTGCAGTTGCAGCAGATGGTGCACAATCCTGGCTGCGGCAGCAGGCAGGAATCAGCGTGCAAACTACTGATTATGATCAGCATGCAATTGTCGCTGCTGTTGAGACTGAGCTGCCGCATCAAAAAATTGCCCGTCAGGTATTTTTGCCGTCAGGGCCGCTGGCATTCCTTCCTCTTGCAGATGCACATACTTCATCGATTGTCTGGTCGCTGCCAAAAGACAGGGCATCCGCATTGAAGGAAATGGATGAAGATGCATTCAAGCTCAGGCTGGGCGCTGCATTTAACGAAAGGTTGGGCGCGGTAAAGTCGGTGAGTAGACGTTTTACTTTCCCATTGAAAAAGCAGCAGGCAGAAACTTATGCGGCTGGGCGGATTGTATTGGTTGGTGATGCGGCACACGTCATGCATCCTCTCGCTGGTCAGGGGTTGAATATCGGTCTGTTAGATGCCGCCTGCCTTGCCGAAGTCATTCTCGATGCATTAAACGCCGGCCGCGACTTTGCCGGCACCAGTTCATTGCGCCGTTATGAACGCTGGCGCAGAGCAGATAATCTTGCCATGTTAACGGGAGTGGATCTCATCAAACAATTGTTTGCCAGTGATAATATGCCGGTGCAGACAATGCGTTCACTCGGTATGACATTGACTGGTCGGATGGCAATATTAAAGAATATTTTTACGCGATATGCGGTTGGCAGTCGTGACGGGCTGCCAAGTCTTGCCTTATGACTCTTTACTCGACAGTTGTTTGTCGCAAAATATCCATTAGCTTAAAAAGCCCTTGTGAATACGGCAGAACATGAATATTTCCATGAAATTCTTCGTGATCTCCGCCGTACAAAAGAAAACATTTTGCGATTGGATAATCGTTAGAAAATGCTTTAAGACCACTTAAGTCTGCACGATTCACATGTCGTGAACGTTTAATTTCAAACGCAAAAAATCCGCGTTCACCATATACTACAAAATCTATCTCAACGTCATTCGATGTTCGCCAGAAAAATAATTGATACCCTAATCGAAAATAATCATTAATCGCACGAAGATGTGCAAGGAATAATGTTTCTAATGCAGCACCATCAATTTCTTCGGGTGAATCAAGCGGTCCGCGCGGCCGCAAGGTGCGGTAAACTCCCGAATCAAATATGTAAAATTTGGGACTGGCAATCATACGCCGTTTTGCACGTTTGGTGAAAACAGGCAGCCAATATCCAATTAACAAATCTTCAAGTATGCCAAAATAATTGTTAACCAGTTTTCTATCAATCGCCGTTTCACGCGCAACTTGTGACATATTGACAACTTGACCTTGTGAAAAGCTGGCTGTTTCCAAGAAGCGCGCAAATTGAGATAAATTTCGCAATAAACCTTCTTGCAAAACTTCTTCGCGCAAATAAGTTGTTATATAAGTTTCAAGATAATGTTGAGGATCCGAAACGTGAAAAACAGATGGCAGCAAACCAAATTTTAATGCCGATTCTAATGAAAAATCCGAACCTAATTCATAACAAGTTAACGGATGCATTGTGTAGTTTAATGCTCTGCCGGCTAATAAATTGACGCCTTTTCGTCTCAAGCTTCTAGCGCTTGAGCCTGTTAATAAAAAGCGATATCCGTATGTCTCAATTAGACGATGAACTTCATTCAGCAGTTCAGGTATTTTTTGCACCTCATCAATCACGATATATTGATCAAAACCCTCGGGAATTCTTTCTTCCAGTCTGGCTGGATTAGCCAGAAAATCATTAAAAATGCCGGTATTGAGTAAATCAAAATATAAAATGTTGTTAAGATGAGACTTAATCCAAGATGTTTTACCTGTTCCCCTTGGACCGAATAAAAAAATACTGCTGGGCGTATCCGTATCAATTTGAATGAGCCGGCGGTAGATTTTTTGTGATTTCATAAATATTGTCTTAATACATGTTATTGATTATATGATAATATATCATAATTTATGGAATTTGGAAATATTTATCCCTAAAATCCATGTTATTTGGATAGTAAATAGAAAAATTTAAAAATTCCTAAGGGGGGATAAACAGGCAAGCCAGTTTCTTTGGTACCCCAAAATGATATACCCGGTTAAGTTTTATTTAAGATTGCCCTGATAAAATACTGATCAATTATAATTCAGCACAAAACGAGAAAACATCATGCAAGACAGACAAAAGACACCAGAAGAAATTGCAGCAGAAATAGCTAAGAATGCTGAGCATAATCGTAAGCTGCCATTATTTCAGCAGGATAAAGGTGTAAGAAAGCAGAATATTTGTTCTTATGTTGCAATTGACATGCTTGGAATGTTTGCCCGTACCTGTCAGCTTGCGGAAGCAGACACCGCGTTTCTTCGCTTAATGACTGCCGCAGTCGGTGCCGAACCAGAGTCATATAAATTAGAAGAAGATGGGTCATATAAACAAAAAGATGAAACGAGTCTGGCAGCGATTGCCATTTTAAAACGGCATCCAGAATTACTGTTTGTAAAAGGAATGGTAACCGATCATGTTGGTCGCAAGATATTTGCTTCTCCCTATCGACTGTTACTGGGTGCTGGTGATGTCTGGGCATTAAAGCAAGTGCACGAAGAAATCATACCGATGATTAAAGACGGGGAAGTGCGTGCTCAAGCTCAATTTCAAGAGCAATTTCCCAATTGCAAGTTGCCGTTTGATCCGGAGCTGGGTGAAGCAGCACTATATGATGAAAGAAATGAAAAGCTGATTGCGCAGGTGATTGTTCAGTTAAAGACAATTGCCGATGTAATAACAGCTGACCCGTGCACAAATGGTGTAGCAACGTCTGATGCAACCACCGCAGCAGTTGCAGCATTACGCGAAATCTTTGCGCCCAAACAAGATGAAATTATCCGAACCGGATTGCATTTCCCGCTAGCGATTATGCAGGCGATATTTAAGGAATATGATGATCACTTTAATCCATGGACAGGTGAGCAGTTATCTTTCTTTTCGCGCGAAGTGATAGGCGCAGCACTTGCGGCATCCACAGCGGTAGATGGTCAATGTTGCAAGTATGGGTTAAAGGATTTGGATGCTAAAACGGGACCCGATCGCCGAGATGGTTTGTTTTGTCGCCATCCAAAGGGCATTCCGCTGGGATTGGCTCCTCTGAATGATAAGCTGGGTCGCACCGTGTGGATCCTTATGATGGTCAGTCTTGCTTTTCAGTCGTCTTCTCGTTTTGGCTATTTCGATTGGTACAATAAAAATGGCCTCTCGTTTGGCCTCGGTTCGAGCGCTCTCGCTCCGTTCTGCTGTGTAGCCGCCGCGCGTGGAAAACTTATGTCGAGCAAAAACTTCATTCTTGGAGAAATTATGCGAACGCCCCGAGAAGAGAAGACGTCTCGGTGTGTAATTTGTTGAAGTGATGTTTGATCAGCCCGGCGGCGTAGACCGCTGGGCCAATGTCCCAACATGCGTCAATAAACCATTGCAATATTTCATGATAAACCCAAGTGTCTGAAGCATTTGCCCACCAGCGTGCCCAAAGGTGCAGATAAGTTCTGATTTTTTGGGCAGACAGCCCATCAAGCACCATACACCTAATTTGTTCCCTTGCTTTGCGCAACGTCCTCTTGTGAGGAATTATGCGTAAAGTCGCATGCGATTGATGATTCGTTTCTGTCCTACCCCCCCCCGATCACTCAAAACTTGAACAGTCTCTGGTGGTGACATTGAATCATCATTAGCATGTGTCACATTGGTGTTATTACCCCGGGTTCGTGTTCCGGGATAGTCAATTCCTAAAAAATGAAATCCATCACTGATAGAACCGATGCGTGATTTTTTTCTCGATAAACTCAAATGTCTTTCCTGCAACACTTGCATCATGCGTCTTCGGCAGCGGTTCATTTGACGTTTGGTTTTGCATAGAATCAAAATATCATCTTGATAACGCAGATAAACAACATCTGAATTATTAAACGCATCATCTAGCGGCTTTAAATAAATTGCGCTGAAAAATTGCGACAATGGTCCACGCAATGCAACACCATGAATAGGGTTCTTTGTGCCGCGCGGTGCATCAATTGGATTTCTAATGATGCTTTCCAGCATGTTTATCAGCTTAGGGTCATTGTAAAATTTTTTAATATCCGCAATTAATTTATGATGCAAAATAGATTTGTAAAAGCTCCGGATATCAGCGCGAATGACATAGTGATGCTGGTTTTCTTGTAATACTTGCTTGATGCGCTGAGTGGCATATTTAACACCGCTTGGACCATGAAGGTGATAACAATTAGGGTTCATGATATGCGGAAAAGTTGTTTTTAATTGTTTCAATATAACATGCTGAAAAATCCGGTCTGAGATATGAAGCTGATCAACCATCTCATCATCGAAGTAATAACGCTTTAAGTGGCGCGGTGAATAGCTGCCGTTTTGCAGTGATTGAATACCTTGCGGCAGCCACTCATCCATTTCACGCGCCATAAAATGTATTTCGTGATTGTGGTGAGCGTGATATTTACGCCGATGAATTTTCGCAAACATCTTTTTGCCGGTGTCTAGCATTTGCGAAAAATTCCAGCGCTTCATCTTACTCCTTCATATTCTAGTTAAATGAAGAAAGTTTAAGGACTGATTTAATAAGGGGATCGAGAATTCTATAACATTTTTTTTCGTCTATAAAAACATAATCTTTTTCAATGAGCGGCTCTATTGATCTTTGTATACTGCTAGGCGTTAAATTTATTATTTGTGCTACGCTCTTGCTAAATAATTCGTCCACATTAGTATTTGCAGCGAGAAAAATAAGTAATTTTCGTTGATTAAGGCTTAATAAATCTAGCTCTCTTTCAATAAATGATTTATTTTCCAAAACTAATTGTAGCCAAACATCATGACTTTCCTGCTCAGTGGGTGGCTTATCTTTTATCCATAACAATGAACACAATTTATTAATATAAAAAGGATGAAGTTCAGTAAGCAAAAAAATATTCTCGAGTGTTCTTGAATCCAGTTTTTTACCCCAGGTTTTATGCGAGGCATTTTGAATATATTTTTCATATTCTTCACTTTTAATTCTATCCAATTTGATTTGGTCGCATAACTTATAAAAAGGACGCTTGCTGTCATAAAACATTTGTTCCATTAAATGTCTGTTGCTGCCAGAAAATACATAAGCCACATGCGATGACTTTTGTGCTGCTTCGCGTATGACGGCCTCTATTGCATGATGAGCAGTCACCTCACCCAAAACCTGAAATTCATCAAGAAATAAAATGACATGTTTTTGCTTTTTTTTAGCAAGTTCATGCAGCTTCTCTAATGATTTTAAAATAGCATCTTTTGCAGCGGCTCTGTTTTGATTAAACTCGAGTTGTACCCCCGCTTTTTCCAGGACAACCTTAATTTGCATGCTTGCAAAAAAATCTCCTGCAAGCTGCATTAGCTTTTTCGGAGTGCTTTCAATCTGCCCAAGCAATTGACCTATGCCTTGTAAAATAAATTTTTCGATATCTTCTTCACTCAAAGCTTTATATAAATCGACATGTGCATAAGGCCATTTGATTTGTTTGAAGCTATTTAACGCGAGACTGGTTTTGCCATATCGTCTGGGCGAGATTAATAAAATAGGGGTATTGCCATTTAGATCATGACTGATCCGCTTAAGCTCATCTTTGCGATTACAGAATGCATCATCCAGTGCCAGATAGGTTGGAAAATAGTTCATGAGATCCCCTTTTCTAATTACGCACATTGTGTAACGCAACATGCGTATTGTCAAGGTGGTTAGTCATTTTATAGGGCGTAATTAAATGTACAAGGATGACAAGCATAGGCTGAAAGGCTATACTTCCGCGCTCAACGTAGCTATCACTCGAAAGGATAATCTCGTGGCCAAACGTACGCCATTTTATGATTTGCATGTGCAGGCAAATGCGAAAATCGTCGATTTTGCCGGCTGGGATATGCCCCTGCATTATGGGTCACAGCTGGATGAGCACCATCAGGTTCGAAAGCATGCTGGCGTATTTGATGTTTCTCATATGGGTGTAGTAGATTGCCGTGGTCAAAAAGCGGCGGCATTCCTGCGTTACCTCATCGCAAATAATGTTGACCGTCTGGTTGACGGCAAAGCACTTTACACTTGCATGCTAAATGAGCAGGGTTGTGTTTTGGATGATTTAATCGTCTATCGTGTAACAGAAGATTTTTTCCGCATTGTCGTAAATGCGGGTACGCGAGAAAAAGATCTGGCGTGGATGCGCAAACACGCTGCTGCATATGATGTTGAGCTGACTGAGCGCGCTGATCTTGCGATGCTCGCGGTGCAGGGACCTGCTGTCAGAGAATTACTGCCAAAATTTATTCCTGCAGATGCTGTGGATAACGTTGCGCATCTTAAACCATTTACTTTTACCGAAGATAAAGACTGGTTTATCGCACGAACTGGTTACACTGGCGAAGATGGCGTTGAAATTATTTTTCCTGCGAAAGATGCAGCCGCTGTCTGGAATAAAATTTTAAATGCCGGAATCAAACCGATAGGACTTGGTGCGCGCGACACGCTGCGTCTTGAAGCCGGTCTGAATTTATATGGTTCTGATATGGATGAAACCGTTACACCGCTTGAATCCAACCTTGCCTGGACAGTTGCGATGGATCCCAAAGACCGCAATTTTATCGGTCGTGAAGCTCTGGAAAATCAGCAGCAAAACGGCGTGAAAATGCGTCTTGTCGGCTTGGTGCTTGATGGTCCCGGTATTATCCGTAATCACCAGAAAGTGATAACTGAAAATGGCGGTAATGGTGAAGTGACCAGCGGCGGATATTCGCCGACGTTATCAAACAGTGTTGCTCTGGCGCGAGTACCGGCAGATATCGGCGCAACATGCTTTGTCGAAATACGCAATAAACAAATTCCCGCACATGTGATCAAGCCGCCGTTTGTGCGCAACGGCAAGAAAATGTTTTCAATAGAGAAGGAACAACAATGAGTAATATTCCAGCCAAATTACATTACACGAAAACCCATGAATGGGTTAAAAAAGATGATGACACGATAACCATCGGCATCACCGATCACGCTCAGACAATGCTGGGTGATCTGGTATACGTTGAATTGCCGGAAGTGGAAACGCACTTTGACGGTGGTCAGGAAATTGCAGTTGTGGAATCAGTGAAAGCAGCGGCAGATATTTACTGCCCAATTCCCGGCGAAGTCGTGGAAATCAACGAAGCTGTGATAGAAAATCCTCAACTCGTTAATGAAGATCCATACGGCAAGGGCTGGCTCGTCCGCGTGCGTCCGTTTGATAAAACCGCTCCGGAATTATTATCAGCTGCCGAATATACAAAAGTTGTAGCATCAGAAGCGCACTAATTGAAGCCGGAGGTGGTGCATGCCGTTTATTCCGCATACGCGTGAAGATATACAGGAAATGCTGAAGACAATCGGTATTCAGCAAATCGAAACATTATTTGATGAAATTCCCGACTCCCTGCGTCACGCGCCGCTGGATAGTATTCCAGACGGGTTATCAGAAATGGAATTAACGCGCATTGCGCGCACGCGTGCTAGTCAGGACAGCGGCTTACTGTGTTTTCTTGGCGCTGGAAGTTATGAGCATCATATTCCAGCGGCAGTGTGGGATGTGACGGCACGCGGTGAATTCATGACTGCGTATACTCCCTATCAGGCAGAAGCGAGTCAGGGTACGCTGCAATTAATTTATGAATTTCAAACCATGATGGCAAGCCTCATGGCGCTCGAAGTTTCTAACGCATCGCTTTACGACGGTGCGACCGCGCTCGCAGAAGCTGTATTAATGGCAGTGCGTCTCGGCGGCAAAAAGCAACAGAAACGTGCGCGTATTCTGATGCCTGCTTCTATTCATCCGCATTACCGCTCCGCAGTTCAGGCAATTGTATATCAGCAAAATATCGAATTAATTTCTGTTCCATATCTTGAAGCCACCGGTGCAATTGATACGAAAGCATTAAATCAATTGCTTGATGACGAGACAGTTGCAATCGTCATTCCACAGCCAAACTTTTTTGGTGTGCTGGAAGATGTTGATGCGTTGACAGATTGGGCGCGTGAAAAAGAAATTTTATCAATCGCAGTTGTCAATCCTGTTGCCATGTCATTACTGAAAGCACCAGGACAGTGGGGAACGCAAGGTGTGGATATTGCTTGTGGTGAAGGTCAGCCGCTGGGAATTCCCATGTCATCAGGCGGCCCTTATTACGGGTTTTTATGCTGCAAGAAATCACATGTGCGTCAAATGCCCGGGCGAATTGTCGGCCGTACTGTTGATCTGAATGGCAAACAAGGTTTTGTGCTGACATTGCAGGCGCGTGAACAGCATATTCGTCGGGCGAAAGCGACATCAAACATTTGTACCAACCAGGGCTTGATGGTGACGGCTTCAACAATATATATGAGTTTGCTCGGGCCGGAAGGTTTGCGTCAGGTAGCACTCACCTGTCATGAGCACGCGAGAGAATTAAAGAAAATCTTAACTAATATTCAAGGCGTGACCTCTGTGTTTAACAGTCCGTTTTTCCATGAAATCGTCTTGCGTGTGAATAAACCAGTTGATGTCATGCTGGCTGAGCTTGCAAGGCGCGGAATTCAAGGCGGTTATGCATTGAAGGATGCATATCCTGAATTAAGTGACTGCATCCTGGTATGTGCTACAGAAACCAAAACAATAGAAGATATGATGACTTACGCGAAACATCTTGCCGACGTTTTTGAAGGGAGGAAACAAGCATGTCCAACCTGATATTTGATATTTCCCGTAAAGGACGCCGGGCGATGTCGCAGCGTCCAGGCGCCGACCTGAAAGTTTGTGATGATATTCCTGCATCGATGCTAAGAAAAGATGTACCTCAGTTGCCGGAAGTTTCCGAATTGCAGGCAGTGAGACATTACACCAATTTATCACGCAAGAATTTTTCCATTGATACCCACTTTTATCCGCTGGGTTCCTGCACGATGAAATACAATCCGCGCGGTGTGCATAAACTCGCCATGATGGATGGGTTTTTAAATCATCATCCCTTGTCACTGGAAGAAAACAGTCAGGGCATGATGGCGTGTCTTTATGAGCTGCAGGAAATGTTAAAATCTGTGACGGGAATGAAAGGCGCAGCGTTATCACCAATGGCTGGTGCGCAAGGTGAATTTGCTGGTGTTGCCATGATTCGCGCGTATCACCGCGCGCGCAATGATCTCGAACGCGATGAGATTCTTGTGCCGGATGCAGCGCATGGTACGAATCCTGCATCTGCTGTGCAGTGTGGTTTTAAAGTGCGTGAAATTCCAACTGGAGCAGATGGTAATGTTGATATTGAAGCGCTGAAAGCGGCGGTGGGGCCAAAGACTGCCGGCATCATGTTAACCAATCCGTCGACGTTGGGAGTGTTCGAAGAAAAAATTCAGGAAATTGCGAAAATTATTCATCAGGCTGGCGGCTTGCTGTATTACGATGGCGCGAATTTCAATGCCATTTTAGGCAAGGTGCGCCCGGGTGATATGGGTTTTGATGTTGTGCATCTTAATTTACATAAAACATTTGCGACTCCACATGGCGGCGGCGGCCCAGGCAGCGGTCCTGTTGTTGCGAATGAACGTTTACTGCCATACCTGCCCATTCCACGTGTTGCCAAAGAAGGCGATAAATACCGCTGGCTGACTGAAAAAGATTGTCCGCAAACAATCGGTCGCTTGTCAGCGTTTATGGGTAATGCAGGCATTTTGCTGCGAGCATATTTTTACGCGCGTCTGCTTGGTAAAGAAGGATTGCACCGTGCATCTGAGTTTGCAACGTTGAATGCAAACTACATTATGGCGCGTCTCGAAGCGGCCGGCTTTACGCTTGCATATCCAGATCGCCGTGCGAGTCATGAATTTATCATCACGCTGAAAAAGGAAAATAAAGAATTACATGTTTCCGCGCTTGATTTTGCCAAACGGTTACTCGATTACGGTTTTCATGCACCTACCATGTACTTCCCGCTGCTGGTGCCGGAATGCTTGCTGATTGAACCGACTGAAACCGAAAGCAAAGAAACGCTGGATGGATTTGTGGATGCAATGATCAAGATTCTCGATGAAGCGCGTACCGATCCTGCGCTGGTCACTGGTGCTCCACATACCCTGCCGGTACGTAGACTGGATGATGTGAAAGCTGCGCGTGAGCTTGATCTGATATATAACGCGCAAAATTAAATACGTAACCCGGGAACAAATCAAGAAAAGGAAAAGTTATGAAAAAAAGGACTTTAGCTGTCATCATTGCGCTCATCAGCATGAATACGCATGCAGCGGTCACACAAGGAATTCAAGGCCGTTCACGCGGTGATGTGATTGCTGTTAAAACCGATAGCCAGATAATGGCGTGGTGTGATTTCAACAAGCAAATTGTTACAACACAGTTTAATACGTTATGCGCATATAACGGCAATCAGCAATCGATAAGTGATTAATGCAGCCTGGGGTGTGTCTTTTCACCGCTTGTGAAGGGGATAATGGACGTATTCCAGGAATCTAAATTAAAACTTATCGAAGAAATTCTGACTGACACATCTATTTTTCTGGAAATGAAATTGTGATTTTTGTGCCTTTGTCACATTCAATTTCCATTTCACCATTTATTTGTTTCATCAGCATCTTTACTAATTCTAATCCGAGTGGTTTATAAGTTATTGCATCAGTGAATGATGACATACCATGACCATCATCTGAAACAGAGAAGTGAATCCTGCCATTTGTTTTTCTCATTAATAGATAAATATTACCATAATGATTCTCAGGAAAAGCATGTTTAATACAGTTCGTAATTAATTCATTTAGAATTATTCCGACAGGGATTGCTTTATCAATTGTCAACGAGATATCTTGCACTGCACTTGATATTTTTATGTAATGAGCATCAGTTTCTGTTATCTCATAAATGTATTTAATAAGCTGCTTAATATATTCTTCCATATTTATTTTTGAAAGATTTTCACTTTGATATAGCATCTCATGTATTAATGACATTGATGTAATGCGAGCAACACTCTTTTGCAAATCAAACTTGACACTTTTCAGGCTGGTAGAGTCAGCATGCAAATTTAAAAGTTTTGTAATAAATTGCAAATTATTTTGAACGCGATAATGCGTCTCTTTAAGTAATAATACTTTTTCATCGAGTGAATTCTGGAGTTTTACTGATAACTGACGGTATTTTTCTTCTTGATATGTTAAATCAGTTAACTTGTCATTGAGGTTAGAATAAAGCTGCACATTTTCCATTGCTATTGATGTGCTGTCCGCGAGGGCTTGTAATAAAATTATTTGTTTTTGTGTGGGTTTATATTTCTGGGACCAGTAATTTCCGATGGCACCGATTGGTTGGTCAGTTCTGATAGGTACCATTAAAAGACTTTTTACGAATGTTGGGCGGTATGCATCAACCGGAATTCGTTCATCTTGATAAATATCTTCGATTGCTACTGACTGCTTGTTTAGCATGGCCCAACCGCTAATGCAGGCTGACATGGGGAATTTTTTTCCTTTCCATAGCGGTGAGATTGCGTCTTCATCAAAATAGTAACAGAGATCATGTTCACGGAGTACGAAAGTTGCACCGTCAGAACCTGCTAATTCGCGTGCAGCATTTCTCACAATTTTTGAAATCGTATTTAAGTCTTTTGCGAGGGAGAGTGATTGGACAACTTTCACTAATTTTAAGTACGCAACCTGATCTGGTTCGCCATAGTTGGCATCTAGTGGCGATTTTTTATATAGCGGTTTATTTTCTCCATTTGGCTGCTTGATTATAGTCATTCTGATATCCACCAATGAAAATATTTTTCAACATGGTTTTTTGTGAATTTTCATTGCTTGTACGGATAATATTATTATACCACATGCGAGATATGTTGAATTAACCGCCGTAATAACTGTGTAATAATTTTACATCCACTACCATATTGATCATGTTCAATAAATGTTTAAAACAATCAGCTGATATAAAGGTAATGAGATTATTACTATTTTTTTAAAAATTATTAAAAATTAATAATAAGCGATCATTATTGAAAGGATTAAAAAATTATGACAAGTAGATCATAATTTTTTTCGGGAATTATGCTGATATGCGAATTGAACTGTAACTTGATATGTTGGTTATTAATTGTAAATTTGTCAAAAAAAATCATAAATAATTGCGCAATACGCTATGAAAAAGACACATCCTACGCTATTATGCAAGGCTATGCTGCCAAGCTGAATATCTCTGCAAAAAAATGAGAAACAGCACAGCTTTTATCCTGTGTACAGAATAATCTGCTTTTATCGTAAATAGCCGAGAGGGTTCCTGATGCATGAATTGGCCCCGCTGATTTCTGATCTCGCTATCATGTTGATGGTGGCAGGTGTAGTCGTGCTCATTTTTCAGCGCATTCAGCAGCCGGTGGTGTTGGGTTATCTGGTCGCAGGTATGATAATAGGACCATACACTCCGCCATACGCATTCATATCAGATGAAACCAACATCAAAATAATTTCTGAACTCGGCGTCATATTTCTAATGTTTTCTCTTGGCCTGGAATTCAGCTTTCATAAATTAACGAAAGTTGGATTTTCCGCTCTCATTACAGGTGTCATTGACGTCAGCATGATGGTGATAGTTGGGTATTTCGCCGGTGAATGGTTAGGCTGGAACTATCATGACCGATTGTTCCTGGGAGCGGCAATTGCGATTTCATCTACCACTATCATCATCAAGGCGACTAGCGAACTAAATTTGAAAACCAAGCGCTTCGCTGAAGTGATTTTTGGCGTGTTGATTGTGGAGGATTTGCTGGCAATTTTATTGCTGGTGGGTTTGTCGACCACAATACATGCGAACAGTATATTTTCAATTGATATCTTATTAGCAGCCGCAAAATTAATTTTAGTGGTTGGTTTCTGGTTTTTGGCGGGATACTTTCTGGTGCCTCCGTTTTTCCGCAAGGTTGCTCCTTACATCAGTCAGGAGACGCTGACTGTCGCTTCAATCGGATTTTGTCTGTTTTTAGTCGTGGTCGCCAATCATTTTCATTATTCAACTGCACTTGGCGCATTTATCATGGGGTCAATTCTTGCCGAAACTGTGCTGGTACACCGAATTGAAACCGTGATTGTTCCCATACGCGATATTTTTGGCGCGGTGTTCTTCATCTCAGTCGGTATGCTCATTAATCCAGCTGTCATTATGGAGCAATGGCAGGCAGTTTTATTTATTTCACTTGTTCTGGTTGTTGGTAAAGTTACTGTTATCTCGCTAGGCACATTTTTAACCGGCCAAAGTCTCAATACTGCAATCAGATCCGGTTTCAGCATGGCGCAAATCGGTGAATTCTCATTCATTATCGCAACATTGGGGTTGTCGTTGGGTGTGATCAACGACAAGTTGTATCCAATCATCGTTGCCGTATCTGGCATCACTACGTTTACCACGCCATACATGATCCGCCTTTCTGGTCATATCAGTAAATTCGCGCAGAG
>Ga0310810_10002387_pt1 | contig 20197 bp, 17 predicted proteins | sample NCmetagenome_FD_207641 | JGI IMG/M metagenome (GOLD analysis project Ga0310810, IMG submission 207641) | Soil microbial communities from experimental microcosm in Duke University, North Carolina, United States - NC | ecosystem: Engineered > Artificial ecosystem > Soil microcosm > Unclassified ...
CCTGTACACCTTTGATGGACTTGATCACCTTCTCGAGGTGCTTCACGTCCCGGATCTCAACGGTCATGTCGATGCGCGCCTGCTGATCCTCGCCGGTGCGCGCTTCCATGTTGGTGATGTTGGTGTTGATGTCGGAGATCTTCGCGCTGATCTCCGCGAGCATGCCCTTGCGATCCTCGACCTGCATGGTGAGCCGCACGACGTACGGAGCCTGATCGGTGCTTCCGCTGTCCCACTCGACTTCGATGCGGCGCTCGGGATCGAACATCAGATTCACCACGTTCGGACATCCCAGCGAGTGCACCGACACGCCCTTGCCACGCGTGATGTAGCCGACGATCTTCTCACCGCGAATTGGATTGCAGCACTTCGCGCGGAACACCATCACATCGTCGGCACCGCGGACTTTGATCTTGTCGGAGCTGGCACCTGGGCGCAGCACGCGCCGCACCATTGACACCACTCCCGAGGCTTCCTGCAGTTGGGCGGGCGGCACCGCTTTCTGCAGGACCGTGCGCGCCGAGAGCTTCCCGTAACCGATGTGCGCGAGCAGTTCTTCGGCGGACTTCGCGCCGTACTCGGTCGCGAACTTCGCCAACTCAGGACTCTCGAGCAGCGTCGTGGGATTGAGACTGAACCGACGCGCCTCCTTATCGAACAAACGGCGGCCCAGCTCGATGCTTCGCGTCCGCTCCTCGGTGAGGAGGACATGTCGAATCTTGCTGCGGGCGCGTGACGTGGCGACAAACGTCAGCCAGTCGCGGCTTGGCTTGTGTCCCGACTGCGTGACGATCTCGACGATGTCGCCGTTCTGCAGTCGCGTGCGTAGCGGCACCATACGGCCGTTGATGCGTGCACCGACGCACTGATGGCCAACGTCGGTGTGCACCGTGTAGGCGAAGTCGACGGCCGTCGCTCCTCGAGGCAACGATCGCACTTCGCCTTTCGGCGTGAAGATGTAGACCTCCTCGGGATAGAGGTCGATCTTCAGGTTCTGCAGAAACTCCGCGGGATCGCGTACCTCCTGCTGCACTTCGAGGAGCTGACGCATCCACTGGAAATAGCGCTCGTCGCGGTGGTCGCCGACGCGGCCTTCCTTGTACTTCCAGTGCGCCGCGACGCCCTCCTCAGCGCGGCGATGCATTTCGTCGGTGCGAATCTGTACTTCGAACGGAAAGCCGTGTTCGCTGATGACCGAGGTGTGCAGAGACTGGTAGCCGTTGGGCCGCGGCATCGCGATGAAGTCTTTGATGCGGCCCGGCACGGGCGACCACGTCTGATGGATGATGCCGAGCGCCGCGTAACAGTCCTTGACCGACTGCGTCGTCACACGAAGGGCGACGAAATCGTAGACCCGCTCGAGATCGATCTTCTGGCGCTTCAGTTTGTTGTGAATGCTGAAGAGGCGCTTGATGCGGCCGTCGAGCGTGATGATCGGGACCTGCGCGTCTTCGAGCTTCGAACGCAATGTGCGTGTCAGCTCGTCGATGACGGCTTCAGCACTTTTGCGCTTGGCCTCGACCTTGGCGCGCAACGCGTCGTAGGCCTTGGGCTCGAGATATTTGAACGACAGCTCTTCGAGCTCGTTCTTGACCTTGCTCATGCCGAGCCGGTTGGCGATCGGCGCGTAAATGTCGAGGGTCTCCTGCGCAATCTTCACGCGTCGCTCTTCCGGCAGATGCTGGAGCGTCCGCATGTTGTGCAGGCGGTCGGCGAGCTTGACCAGGATGACGCGGATGTCGTCAACCATGGCCAGGAGCATCTTGCGGAAGTTCTCGGCCTGACGTTCTTCGCTCGAGGAGAAAGGAATGGCGCCGATCTTCGTGACGCCCTCGACGACATGGGCGATTTCGGGGCCAAACAGCTCGGCGATGCGCTCCGGAGTGGTCAGCGTGTCTTCGACGACGTCATGCAGCAGCCCGGCGGCGACGGCTACCACGTCGAGCTTCATGTCCGCCAGCGAATCCGCGACCTCGAGCGGGTGAATCAGGTAGGGTTCGCCGGAATGACGTACCTGACCTTTATGTTCGAGAGCCGAGAAGACGTACGCCCGCCTGAGGAGCTCGAGGTCCGCTTCCGGGCTGTAGCTCCTGACTTTCTCCAGGAGCGTTTCGAATCGAATCATGAAAGGCGGTGTCTAACCACTCAGACGCGGGGTCTATCCACGTCGTGACACGGGCGGTATTCTTCATGATAGCCGCCTTCGCGCTCCACGCTAAGGCGGGCCACGGCCAGAAGGTCGAAAGTCTTGACTGGCCGGAAAACGGATCACTATACTGGCCCGCTCGCGGGGCCTGAAACACGCGGCTTCGAAGGCCCGCCTTCGCCTTACGGCGTGGCGTGGCAAGGATTGCAGGGGGGATTGAGTGATGCGGAAGTTTTCGTCACGGATGGCCCTTGGCGCGCTGATCGCGACGCTTGGTCTGGCCACGGCAGGATGCAGTCAGGTACGGATGCTGAAGGCCAAGATGGCCTTCAAGGACGCAAATCAGCTGTACCAGCAGCAGGACTACAGAGCCGCCGCGGCAAAGTATGAAGAAGCGATCGCCTCGGATCCGACCCTGACCTATTCGTACTTCTTCCTCGCCAACAGCTACGACAACCAGTTCCGTCCGGCGCGGCGCGGTGAAGCGGGCAACGACTCGATGCTGACCAAGGCCATCGACAACTACAAGAAGTCGGCCGAGGTCGAGAAGGACCCGAAGATCAAGAAGCTCGCGATGGAGTATCTCGTGGCCGCCTATGGTCCCGACAAATTGAACGATCCGTCGCAGGCCGAGCCAATCCTGCGCAACATGATTCAGCTCGAACCGAGTGAACCGAGCAACTACACCTATCTGTCGCGCATTTACGAGGAGAACGGCGACTACGCACAGGCCGAGGAGCTGCTCGTGAAGGCCCGCGACATGAAGCCGAACGATGCCGGCGTCTACGTCACGTTGGCCGCGTTCTACAACCGCCAGGGCGAGTTCGACAAGACGATGGAAGCGCTGCATGCCCGCGCCGAGAAGGAGCCGAACAATCCCGAGGCCTTCTACACAATCGCCACCTACTACTGGGAAAAGGCGTATCGCGACTTCACGACGTCGCAGGCCGACAAGATCAAGTTCGTCCAGGCCGGTAACGAGGCGATCGACAAGGCGATCAAGCTGAAGGCGGATTATCCCGAGGCGCTCACCTACAAGAATCTGTTGCTCCGCGTGCAGGCGAATCTCGAGAAAGATCCCGCCAAGCAGCAGGCACTGCTCAAGGAAGCCGATCAGTACCGCGACCGCGCCGTCGAGATTCAGAAAAAGCAGCGGACCGCCGGCGCCGGCGAGTAGAACCACAACGTTTTTGTCGAACAAAGGGCGTTTTCCTTCGGGAAACCGCCCTTTTCGTTTTTCCCGCCGCCACACGGCCTTCTGCCCTTTTACCGATCCGTAACTTGCGCTTAGTATGTTTGGGCCTTCCGGTTTGCACATTTAAATTGTTGGAGCGCGGGGTCCGTGGATTTCGGACGTACAAGTGCTTGGAGTTGACTCAATGAAGCGCGTGTTGACCTTGATGATGCGTAGTACTCGGACTCTCGCCCTGGTGGCACTTTCACTGGCGACGCTGTGGCCCAACGGCCCGGCTTTCGCTCAGGGTGTGACCACCGGCGCTCTGAACGGCATCGTCACCAACGATCAGAAGCAGCCGATACAGGGCGCCAGCGTCATCGCCATCCACCTGCCATCGGGCACCAACTACGAGACGGTGACTCGCGCTGACGGCAGGTTCACGATCCCCGGTATGCGCGTTGGCGGTCCGTACAGCGTGACCGTCACCTACAGCGGCACCGCGGGCACGGCCTTCGAGCCGCAAACGCAGGAAGACGTGCAGGTGACGCTTGGTGTCGCCTCCGACCTTGTGTTCAACGTGCGGAGCGTGCAGGTGCAGGAGACTGTCACAGTCTCGGCGACTGTTGATCCCGTCTTCAGCTCGAGCCGCACCGGCGCCGCAACCGCGGTGAGCCGCGTGGACATCGCGACCCTTCCCACGCTCACTGGCCGCATCGGTGACATCACGCGTTTGACGCCGCAGGCCGGCGCCAGCGGCTCCTTCGCCGGCCAGGACAATCGCCTCAACAACATGACCGTTGACGGCTCGTACTTCAATAACTCCTTCGGGCTCGGCTCGGCTCCCGGCGAGCGCACTAACGTTGCGCCGATCTCACTCGAGTCGATCGAACAGGTGCAGGTCAGCGTCGCCCCCTACGATGTGCGGCAGGGTAGTTTCATTGGCGCTGCCGTCAACACCGTCACGCGCAGCGGAACGAATCAGCTGACCGCGTCGGTCTACCACCGGATGCGCAGCGACGACTTCGTCGGCACCGAGGCGCGCGGCCTGGCCGTCACTCCCGGCACATTCACCTTCCGCGACACCGGTGTCTGGGCAGGCGGTCCGGTCGTCAAGAACAGATTGTTCGTCTTTGGCAACTACGAGAACGAGGAAGACAAGCGGCCGTTGACGACGTACCGCGCGAATAAGGGCGGTGAACCGGTGGCTGGCACAGTGACTCGGGTGCTCGAATCCGATCTCACGGCGCTGAGTTCGTTCCTCCAATCGAACTTCCGATTCAACCCGGGCACGTTCGCCGACCTGACCGACCCGACACCAGCCAAGCGCTACCTGCTCAGGAGATTTCAATCTCACCTCTAACAACAAGATCAGCTTCCGCTACAACCAGCTCGATTCGAGTTCTGACAACTACACATCGGGCTCGTCATCAGCGGGTATCGGACGGTCGCCGTTCACCACGGCATTTCTCGGCTTCAGCAGCACGACGTATTCGATTCTCGAGAACATCAAGTCCGGCATCGGTGAATGGAACTCGGTCATCGGCTCGAGCATGTCCAATAGCCTGATTACCGGCTACACAACGAACGACGAGAGCCGCAATCCGCTTGGCGATCTGTTCCCGTTTGTTGACATCCTGCAGGACAACACCGCCTACGTTTCGTTCGGCTCCGAGCCATTTACCGTTCAGAACGAGCTCAAATATCACACGTTCCAGCTCCAGGACAGCTTCCTGAAGTTCACCACGCGTCACACATTGACCTTCGGGGTGTCGACGCAGAAATACCACGCTGACAACGTGTTCTGGAGCTGCTGCCCGCAGAGTAACTACACCTTCAACTCGCTGGCCGACTTCTACGCCGAAGCCGGCGCCGCCGCGGCGAATCCGAATCGCACGACGGCTGTTCCAGGCGCCCTGCGTGGTTTTAAAGTGCGGTATTCCAACGTGCCGAACCTCGACAAGCCGCTGCAACAAGTCGAGGTGTGGTACAGCGGCGGCTACGTGCAGGATGAATGGCGACCACGCCGCGATCTCACGGTGACTGGTGGTCTCAGGTTCGACCTCTCAGCCTTCAAGAACACGGCGTATCAAAACGCCAAGGCCGATGCGCTGACGTTCCGCGACCAGGACGGGAATCCCGTGCAGTACCAGACTGGCAAGCTGCCCGATACGAAGATCTTGTGGTCGCCGCGCGTCGCTATGAACTGGGACATCGGCGGCAAGCAGCGCACGCAGCTGCGCGTGGGAACCGGCTCATTCACGGGCCCACCGCTCTATGTGTGGATCTCGAATCAGCTGGGCAACACCGGCGTGTTGATCGGCGAAATCTCGTGCTTCCAGCCGGCGTGCGATCCAAGCATCTATCCGTTCAGCCCGGATCCGGCTCGCCACAAGCCGACGAACGTGACCGGACAAGGCGCAGCCAGCTTCGAGCTGAACGTCACCGACAACGATTTCAGGTTCCCCCAGGTCTGGCGCACCAACCTCGGCGTGGATCACCGGCTGCCCGGCGGAATCACGGCAACCGGCGAGTTCCTCTACAGCAAGGACATCAACGGCGTCTCGTATATCAACGCCAATCTGCCGGCCGCTCAGACGGCGTTCACCGGCGTTGACAATCGCCCGCGCTGGACCGCAAACCGGATCAACAACACGTCGCCCAATATCATTACCAGTGCGCTGGTGATGGGGAACGAGAGCGTCGGCTCGGCATGGAACCTGTCCGGGAGCTTGTCCAAGACGCTGTACCACGGCCTCTCGCTCCGCGGTGCATACAGCTACGGTGAGGGCAACAGCACGATCGATCCCGGTTCGACTGCGTTCTCATCGGTCGCCAACAACCAGATCTCCCACGATCCGAACAACCCGGGGGTTGCGTCGTCCGCCTACTCGCAGGGCCATCGCGTGTTCGTGCAGGGGTCGTACTCGCGCTCCTACTTCAACTTCGGCACGACGACGGTGTCGGCATTCTGGGAAGCACGCCCGATCACGCAGAACTTCACGACGAAGATGAGCTACGTCTTCGGCGGAGACATGAACGGCGACGGCTTTTCGGGCAACGATCTGATCTACATCCCGCGTGATACGTCCGAAATGAACTTCGTGCCGTTCACAGTTGGTACCCGCACGTTCACGGCTGCCGAACAGGCGGACGCCTTCGAGGCCTACATTCGGCAGGATGGTTATCTGCGAAGCCACCGCGGCCAGTACGCCGAGCGCAACGCTCAGTGGATGCCGATGTTCAACAGAGTGGACGTGAGCATCATGCAGGACATCTTCAAGAACATCGGCGGCAAGCGAAATGCCGGGCAGATTCGATTCGACATGACCAACTTCGGCAACCTGCTGAATCACAACTGGGGCGTAAGCCAGCGCCTCGTGCTTCCCACGACGGCGGCCAATGGCGCGCAGATCCTGACCAGCGCCGCAGCCGACGCACAGGGCCGCGTCAGTTACCGGATGGCGGTCGTGAACAACGAACTGGTGAAGAGCACGTTCCAGACGGCCACTGCACTGAGCGACGTCTATCAGTTCTTGCTTAGCTTCCGCTATTCGTTCAACTAACCGGTTCACGTAAGACGGCCGGGCCTCAAGGGCCCGGCCGAAGCCTTCCTTCGATTAAACTCTCAGCCGATGAACCGCCGAGCAGTCCTCCTCCTGCTCCTCTGCCTCGCTCTTGGGGTCAGTCGTGGACAGGCTCTGCTCGGCCAGAACTCCAGTCCCACTCTCATCCTCATTTCGTTCGACGGGTTCCGGTTTGATTACCGGACGATGTATTCACCGTCAAACATCAATCGCCTGGCGGCGACAGGGGTGAGCGCGGACCTGATTCCGAGCTATCCGTCCAAGACCTTCCCGAACCACTACTCGATCGTGACTGGCCTGTATCCGGGTCACCACGGCATCGTCGCGAACACGATCAAGGACCCACCGACTGGCCGCCGTCTGTCGATGAGCAACAGCAGGGAAAACGGCGACGCGATGTGGTGGGGGGGCGAGCCGATCTGGGTGTCCGTTCAGCGCAGCGGTATGTTGTCGGCAGCGATGTTCTGGCCGGGATCGGAGGCGCCGATTGAAGGCCACCGGCCGAACTTCTGGGCACCGTTCAACTCGGACCTGCCGGGGAATATGCGGGTCGATCAAGTGCTGTCCTGGCTCGACCTGCCGGCGGGACGACGGCCGTCGCTGCTGACGCTCTATTTCAGCGATGTCGACGCGGCCGGCCACAACAACGGGCCGAACTCTGACGCCGTGCGGTCGGCGGTGCGCCGCGCCGACGGGTACCTGGGACGCCTGGGGCGCGGCCTCGAGCGACGACACCTGACCGACAAGGTCAACATCGTTGTCGTCTCGGATCATGGGATGGCGGAGACGAATACCAATCGAGTGATCGTGCTCGATGACTACATCTCGACTGACGATGTGGAGGTCATCGACATCAATCCGACGTTGGGACTCTTTCCAAAGCCCGGTCGCGAAGAGGCCGTCTACAAGAGTCTCGTGAACGCCAATCCTCGGCTGAAGATCTACCGCAAGGCGGAAACGCCCGAGCGCTGGCACTATCGCGACCATCCGCGCATCCCGCCAATTGTCGGCGTCGTCGATGAGGGCTGGCAGGTGTTGCCGCGGGCGACGTTGAGAGAGCGCGTTGCGAGAGGCCAGACGGGCGCACGCGGCGAGCACGGCTACGATCCGGGCGAGTCGACCTCGATGCGAGGCATCTTCATCGCGTCAGGTCCGTCGTTCAAAAGCGGTGTAGTGCTCCCGGCCTTCGAGAACATCCACATCTACGACGCGCTGGCCCGCGCGCTCGGTATCACGCCAGCGCGCAATGACGGAGACCCTGCGGTCGCCGGCTCGATGCTGAAGTAGCCGTACAGCAAAAAGGCCGTCCGAGGAGGACGGCCTTTCGTGTTTCAGACGATCAGGCTGGAGGGCTGAGTAGACGCCCTATGAGCCTTTGCGCATGCCCTCGGTGACGATGCCGACCTTCTCGACTCCGGCGCCCTTGGCAGCGTCGATGACTTCGACGATCTCGCCATAGCGCAGGCTGCCTGCGCCCATGATGAACATCGTCTTCTGCTGGCGTTCCTCGAAGATCGTGCGGAGCGTCGACTCGAGCTCGCCCAGTGTCACGTCCCGGTTGTTGATCGAGAGCTTCTTGTCAGCCGTGTAGTTCAACACGATCTGGCTGATGTCGGGCGTGGACTGCTTGGGCTGTTGTGTTTCAGCCGGCAGGTTGACGTCGAGCCCGCGCTGATTGAGTGGCAGGGTGACCATGAAGATGACCAGGAGCACGAGCAGCACGTCGATCATCGGCGTGATGTTCATGTCCGCAGTCGCCTGCGGGATCTTGCCCTTGAAGACTTTTTCGGCGCCGTGATGCTGATGGGCGGCCATTATTCGCCTCCCCGACTCTGCGCTTGACTCTGCGCACCGCTGCGCGGATCGGTGATGAGGCCCATATCCTCGATACCTGCCGCACGCAACGCGTCCATCGCGTCCATCACGGCACTGTATTCGACGTCCTCGTCTGCCTTGATGATCACGATCCGATCCTTCTTGCTCTCGAGGATGTCGGTCACGCGACGCTGCAGATCGTCCTTCAACACCGGCACGGCATTCAGATACAGCCGGCGGTTGGAGTCGATCGCGAGCACCGTCTGCTCCTGAGTGTCAGGCTTCTCGGAAGTGTTGGTGGCTTTCGGAAGCTTTACGCTCACACCCTGCTGGAGCAGAGGCGCCACGATCATCATGATGATGAGCAGCACCAGCATCACGTCGACGAGCGGCGTGACGTTGATGTCGGATTTAACTCCGCCGCCCCCGCCTAGTTGAACTGCCATAATTCAGATCTCCAGACGCGTGACTACGCCGTCTTCTTGATGAAGTAATCGACGAGCTCCGACGAGGAGTTGTCCATCTCGACGTTGAAGTACTCGAGGCGGCTGGTCAGGTAGTTGTAGAACCAGACCGCGGGAATCGCGACGAACAATCCAAGCGCGGTTTCGACGAGCGCTTCTGCAATACCGGCTGACACGCCCGCGATACCGCCCGACCCGGTCGACGCGATACCGACGAACGCGTTGATGACGCCGACGACCGTGCCAAGCAGTCCGACGAACGGTGCCGTCGAGCCGATGGTGGCGAGCGTGTTGACGCCCTTCTTCAGGTCGTTGGTCGTGAGAGCCGAGGCGCGCTGAATCGAACGGCGCACGGTGTCCAGAACGTCATCGCGATTGAGGCTCGTGCCGCTCTCCTGCTGGAACTGATACTCCTGCAGGCCAGCAAGGACGACTTTCGCGAGGTGGCTGTAGCGATAGTCCTTGGACGCCGACAACGCGATGGCTTCCTTGAGCCGGCCGTCGCGGAGGTGCTTGGCGACCTGCGGGGCGAACAGCTTCGACTGCTTGCGCGCCTGGTTATAGGTGTAGATGCGCTCGATCGCGATACCCACCGACCAGAACGACATGATGAACAGGATGATGGCCACGCCCCACGCCAACGGGCCCATCTGACTGAACATGTCGATGAGGTCGAGGCCGCCGCCTTCCTGCGCAAACGCTGGCGTGCTGAGCAAGAGGGCACCCACGGCTCCACACGCGATCCGACCAACCTGACGCATCTTACGAGCTCCCATTACTGCATCCTCCGCAATCGCCCTGTTCGTAGTGTCCGGCGTCAGCCGGACAGGACAGGGGCTGCCTGTCTATATGCGCGTGACGTATTAACTGAGCGTGAACTGCACGGTGACGGTCATGATGACAGGCACCGGGGTGTTATTCAGCAGGGTCGGTGTGAACTCCCACTGTTTGACGGCATCGAGCGCTGCCTGGTCGAGCAGCGGAATCGAACGAAGTACCTTGGCGTCCTGCACCTTCCCGTTCGGCCCGATGATCGCCTCGATGATCACCACGCCCTGAACGCGAGCGGACTGCGCGATCGGGGGATACACGGGCGCGACGTGCTTCGTCTTGGTCGGCTGCTTGATCTGGCCACCGACGCGAACGGGCTGGGTCGGCGGCGGAGGCGGCGGCGGTGCTTCCGGCAGTCCGCCGACAACGCCACCAACAACACCTCCGGGCACACCGCCTTCAACGCCAGCGCGTTCGAAGTTGGTGTCCACGGGCTCCGCTTTGATTTCCTTCGGCGGCTCGGTCGGGGCCGCATTCGGGTTCACGACTTCCACCGGCTTCACTTCCGCAGGCTTCGGTGGGGGTGGCGGTGGCGGTGGTGGCGGTGGCGGTGGCGGCGCAGCCACGAAGGCCATCATCGAGGGCGGAGTCGGCAGCGCGTCGAACGCCATCAACGGAATGATGACGAGCGACGCGATCACCGTCGCCTCGATGAGGATCGTTGCCCCCACCGAGTATCCCTGCTTGTTTCCAAGCTTGATCGAGGGATCGACGATATCGCCGAACATGCGTTCATCACGTGGCACGGGTGCTTTACCTCCCTAGAGTCGCCAGCGCAGCCGCGCGGAGCGGCCGATTATAGCTAGGCCCAAAAAACAGTGTCAACGAAACCTTCCGTTACTTTCTCCGGCCGCTCTTGCGGCCGCGCTGACCCGCGTGAAACGACCAGCAAAGGCTTAGACACCGTCAGTGCCAAAGTGCTCCCGGCCCAGCGAGCGGGCATTCTATCCCGGATCCGACACTCATCCGCAACGACAAAAGTGGCTCGACCGCCAGGAAACTCGTGCAAATCCGAGCCAGTTCCATCACCTGCCGTATTAGTTGCTCCCGCCGATGCGCATGCCGTAGAACGAGCGCCACACGAACACGACCGACACGATGAAGAACACCGCGGCCAGCGCATGGGCCAGCCCCTCGCCCTGTTCCTCGGCAAGCCGGACCGCGAGCGAGACCGCGAGCAAGCCGAAGAGCGTCGTGAATTTGATCACCGGGTTGAGCGCCACAGACGAGGTGTCTTTGAACGGGTCGCCGACGGTGTCGCCGACAACCGTCGCCGCGTGAAGCGGCGTGTTCTTCATCTTGAGCTCCGTCTCGACAATCTTCTTCGCGTTGTCCCACGCGCCGCCGGCGTTGGCCATGAACACCGCCTGATACAAACCGAACAGCGCGATCGAGATGAGATAGCCGATGAAGAAGAACGGCTCGAGGAACGCAAACGCGAGCGTGGTGAAGAACACGGTCAGGAAGATGTTGAACATCCCTTTCTGCGCGTACTGCGTGCAGATCTCGACGACCTTCTTGCTGTCGGCCACCGACGCCTTCGTCACACCTTCCAGCTTGATGTTCGCCTTGATGAACTCGACTGCCCGGTAGGCGCCGGTGGTCACCGCCTGCGTGGATGCGCCAGTGAACCAGTAGATCACCGCCCCGCCGCACACCAGTCCGAGCAGGAATGGCGCGTGCAGCAGCGAGAGCTTGTCGAGGTTCTGCGTCAGCCCAAGCGTGAGCTCGACAATGATCGAGAAGGTCATCGTCGTCGCGCCGACGACGGCGGTACCGATGAGCACTGGCTTCGCGGTTGCCTTGAACGTGTTGCCAGCGCCGTCGTTCTCTTCGAGCAACGCCTTCGCATGCTCGAACTGCACGTTGAGACCGAAGTCCTTCTTGAGCTCCTGCTGAATGTTAGGAATCGTCTCGATCACCGAGAGCTCGAAAACCGACTGCGCGTTGTCAGTAACCGGGCCGTAAGAATCGACGGCAATGGTCACCGGACCCATGCCCAGGAAACCGAACGCGACGAGGCCGAACGCAAACACCGCCGGCGCGAGCATGAAAGACGGGTCGGACATCGTCGCACTCGACGACGAGATGAAGTAGGCGATCGCCATCAAGGCCGCGATGCTCAGCCCGATCCAATAGGCGCTGAAGTTGCCGGCAACGAACCCCGACAGGATGTTCCAACTCGGGAATGATCGCCCCGGCGAGCGTGCCGCACGTGATGATGCTCGACAACTTCCACCACAGCGTGCCGTCGCCCAGCGTCGAGATCAGGAGATAGGACACGACATAGGTCAGCGTCACCGAGACGATCGAGGTGAGCCACACCAGCGAGGTGAGCGGCGCCTCGAAGTTCATCTTCGCTGCGCTGCCGTAGCGGCCCTTGGCAATAGCCTCGTTCAGCAGATACGAGAAGCCGCTGGCGATGATCATCATGATGCGCATCACGAAGATCCACACGAGCAGCTGGATCTGCGTGGCGGCCTGCGGAACGGCCAGCATGATGAAGGTGATCAGCGCGACGCCGGTCACGCCGTAGGTCTCGAAGCCGTCGGCGCTGGGGCCGACCGAGTCACCGGCGTTGTCGCCTGTGCAGTCGGCGATCACGCCCGGATTGCGGGCGTCGTCTTCCTTGATGTTGAAGACGATCTTCATCAGGTCCGATCCGATGTCGGCAATCTTGGTGAAGATGCCGCCGGCAATACGCAGCGCCGCGGCGCCGAGCGATTCACCGATGGCGAAGCCGATGAAGCACGCGCCGGCGTAATCGCCCGGAATGAACAGCAGGATGAAGAGCATGATCAGCAGCTCGACGCTGATGAGCAGCATGCCAATGCTCATGCCGGCCTTGAGCGGAATTGCATACACCGGGTACGGCTTGCCTTCGAGGCTGGCGAAGGCGGTGCGCGAGTTCGCATAGGTGTTCACGCGGATGCCGAACCACGCGACGCTGTAGCTGCCGAGAATGCCGACGACGCTGAAGGCCAGGATGATGAGGACGCGCGAGAACTCCATCGCCTCGAGAATGCCGAAATAGAGCACGATGATGACGGCGATGAAGATCTCGAGGATCGCGAGGAATCGACCCTGCGTGATTAGATAGGTCTTGCAGGTCTCGTAGATCAACTCCGAGATTTCGCGCATCGAGCGATGCACCGGGAGGTTCTTCAACTGGTAGAGGATCACCAGTCCGAACAGGATGCCGAGTGCGGAGATCCCGAGGCCGCCCATCAGCAGCATGCGGCCGTCGTAGCCACCGACCTGGACGAGGCCCAGATCCGGCAGCACCAGATTGGCTTCTCCGCCGCGGCGCTCGCCCTGCGGGGCCTGCGCCTGTGCGGCCGGTGCTGCGGGCTCGGGTTGCTGGGCCCAGGCTGCTACGGGCGCCATCAGCGCGGTCGCGATCACGATCGCCAGGGCGACCATCGCACCACGCACACGGCCGAATCCTGTGAACGACTCGGTCATCACGATATCTGCTCCTCTCGTTACCTGTTAGTTGGCCTCTCGGACCTGTAGGGGCGACGCATGCGTCGCCCTACGACTTGCCTTCGATCCGGCCAGGCAGGGACATGCCGCCGGTCAGAAAAATTCGCACGCCTTCCTCGACGCTGACGTCGGGGAAGATGGCGCGCTCACGGGGATAGAACATGATGTCGCCGAGATACAAGTGATTCGTCGGTACGTACACGGCCATCATCATTTCAGGACCGCGTCCGCGGTCCACCTCGAACTCCTTCGTCAGGAATCCCATGACCCAGCCCCGGCTCGGGTCATCCACCATCACGACGCGCTTGAATCCCGTCTCGTTGTCTGGCGAGAACGCCACCACGAGCTGCTTCACCGGCGCGTAGATGGTCCTGAATACCGGGATCATCATCAGCCAGCTCTCGGCTCGTGCCAGCACTCGCCGGCCGATGACGTTCGTCGTCACGGCACCCGCAGTCAGCACGACGAGCAGCGTGAGGAGCACGCCGGCAAATCGCGCCACGTAATCTCGAAGCGGCCCTGACTCCAGCACCGAGGACCCCAGAGCCCATCTCACCAACGGCGCCGCGAAACCACCAATGATACCGAAGATCCACACCAGTGCGTACACACTGATCAAGAGTGGAACCGTGACGAAGAACCCCGCGATGAAGCTGCGTCGCAGCCACTGCATCAGAGCCATCCGGCTCCTATCGCCAGCAGGATGATTGCGCCGGCCACGATTCGATACCACGCAAAGGGGGCGAAACCGTTACGTCCCACATAGCGCACGAAGGGTTTCACCACGACGAGGGCGGCGAGGAACGCCATCACGAACCCGATCGCGATCTCCGCGCCACGCTCGGGCGCCAGCTGGTGTCTCACCTTCCACAAATCGTGCAGAAACGCCCCAGCCAGTGCCGGCATCGCCAGAAAAAACGAGAACTCCGCAGCCGCGGCCCGATCGAGCCCGGCGAGCAGACCACCCATAATCGTTGCGCCCGACCGCGATACGCCCGGCACCAGCGCCAACATCTGTGCTACGCCCACGGCGAACGCCCGTGGAATGGGTGTTTGATCGGCGACGAACACGACCGGCTTCGGTCGAAACCGCTCGATCAGCAGGATCACGACGCCGCCGATGATAAAGGCAGAGGCAATCACCGCCGGGCTCTGATATAGCTGGCCCTTCACCCAATCCGACAGGAGCACGCCTGCCACACCCGCCGGGATCGACGCGATGATCAACATCAGCGCAAACCGCCGCGCCGACGGATCTGACGCCAGCCCGAGAAACGCGTCGAGGATTTTCTGACGGTACAGCCACATCACGGCGAGGACGGATCCAAACTGGATCATCACCGTGAACACGCCGCCGGGGTCGTCAAATCCGAGGAGTTGGCCGGTCAGCAGCAGGTGTGCGGTGGACGAGATCGGCAGGAACTCGGTGAGTCCCTGCACGATCCCGAGCACGGCGGCAAGCAGATAGGTCAAGCCTGAGTAGAGCCGGTCGTTCGAGAACGGCTACGAGGCCTTGGCTCGCTTCTGTTTCTTCCCACCCTGGACAACGTCGCCAGACGAAGCCGCAGCCGCGGCTCGCGCCTTACCGCCGCTGAGGATGATCGCGATCGCCGATGCGATGAAGATCGTCGAGTAAGTGCCGCTGACGATGCCCACGAGCATCGTGAACGAGAACCCGCGCAGCGCCTCACCGCCAAACAGGAAGATCGACAGCACCGCCAGGAACGTGGTGCCGGCGGTGATGATCGTGCGCGACAGCGTCTGGTTGACGCTCTCGTTGACTATCTTGTCGAGCGGCTCACGTCGCCGCGACCGCAGGTTCTCGCGCACGCGGTCGAAGATGACGATCGTGTCGTTCACCGAGTAGCCGGTGATGGTCAGGATCGCCGCGACGACGTTGAGCGACAGTTCGTATTTGAAGAACACCAGGAACGCCAGCGTCACGAGCACGTCGTGCAGCGTGGCGGCGATGGCGCCGACGGCAAAGGAGAACCGGAACCGGAAGCCGATATAGATTGTGATTGCCGCGAGCGAGGCCAACGTGGCGTAGATGCCGCGCAGCTGCAGATCGCGCCCGATGATGGCGCTCACCAACTCGCGATTGACGATCGTGAATTTGGGCAGGCCGGCTTTCTGTAAGGCCGCTTCCACGTTGGACGAGGCCTGTTCGAGGCTGTTGCCCTCGACCGCGCCTTCCGTCTGCGGAAGGCGGATGAGCATGCGACGTTCACTGACGTCGCCGTATTGCTGCACGACCTCTTCGCCGGGCAGGGGATCCACGGCGTTGCGGACCTGCTCTTCGGTGACCGGCTGATCGAACTGCACGACGACCAGCGTGCCGCCCGAGAAGTCGATACCGAGTGGCATGCCCTTGGCGGCGATCAAGCCGAGGCCGGCCAGGATGACAATCGCCGACAAGGCGATCGCGTGCCACTTCCAGCGCAGGAAGTTGTAGTTGGCGTTGTTCAGAAGCTGCATGTCAGATACTCAAAGTCTGCGCGGCGGTCTGACGGCGGCTCAAGACCAGCTCGAATGCCGTGCGGGACACGAACACCGCAGTAAACACGTTCGACAGAAGACCGATGATCAGCGTGACCGCGAATCCGCGAATGGTGCTGGTGCCGAACTGAAGAAGCAGCAGTGCGGCGATAAGCGACGAGACGTGGGTGTCCACAATCGTCCACCACACACGATCGAATCCGGCGTTGACGGCCGCCCGCGCGCCACGCGCCGTCGCCAGTTCCTCTTTGATGCGTTCGAAGATCAGCACGTTTGAATCGACGCCCATGCCGATCGTCAGAATGAACCCGGCGATGCCCGGCAGTGTCATCACGCTGCTCAGAAACGCCATCAGGCCGAGCAGGATCACCAGATTGGCCACGATGGAGATGACCGCGTTGATCCCGGTGAGCCTGTAGTAGAAGAGCATGAACAGCACAACGAAGGCGAGGCCGGCCAGCGATGAGATGAAGCCGGCGCGAATCGATTCAGCGCCGAGCGACGGCCCCACCGTGCGCTCTTCGAGATAGGTCAATGAGGCCGGCAGGGCGCCGGACTTCAGCGTGATCACCGTGTCGACCATTTCGTCATGGTTGATGCCCGTGATCTGACCGCTGTCCGTGATGCGCCCCTGAATCGTCGCCACCGACATCACACGGTTGTCGAGGACGATGGCCATCGGACGGCCGATGTTGGTTTGCGTGAAGTTGCCAAAGCGGGCCGCCGCGTCCTGCTTCAGCGTGAAGTGCACCGCGGGCCGGTTGAATTCATCGAGCGACTGCTGCGCATTGCGCAGGTCGCGGCCCGTCACTGCGGCGGCACGCTTCACCGCGTAGAACACCGTTCCGGCTGTCCCGGCGGTGCCGCCCCCTTCCTGGCGTCCGGGCAGAATTTCGACCTCCGTCGGCACGTTGTTGTTAAACGCTTGCAGAGCGGATTCGCGATTCGGGAACGGCCCCTGATCAACCAGCGTCAGCTTCAGCTGGGCCGTGGACCGGATGATTTCCTTCGCGCGGCGCACATCGCTCACGCCTGGCAACTGCACCAGGATCTGATCCGCGCCGCTGTAGCGCGCGACGATCGGCTCGGCGACGCCGAGTTCGTTGACACGCCGCTCGATGGTCTCGAGCGCCTGCGTGACCGTCTGCTCGCGAAGCTGGTTCACGATGTTGGGCTTCATGCGGAACGAGAAACCGCCCGTCTCAGACGAGCGGTCGTAGTTCGTGTCCGCATCTACCGATGCCGTCCGGAACCCGGCATCGTCCTGGATGCCCTCGACGCGGAATTCGGTCGGGCTCACGACGTCGGCCTTGGTGAACTGCACACCCGCGCGCTGCATCGAATCCCGCAGACGCTCGACCGTCGTCTCGGTCTCGACGCGCAACGCGTCATCGGTGTGCACGCGGAGGACCAGGTGCACGCCGCCTTTGAGATCGAGCCCGAGCTTGATCTTGGTCTCGGGTGGGTAAAACGACCAGATCGACAGGCCGATGACGGCCACGATCAGTATGAGTCTCCAGCGAGTGTCTTTCATTGCTGATTGCCCTCAGGGACGACGGGTTCCTGGCCCTGATATCCGACAATGGCCGCGCGTGAAACCTCGATGCGCACGTTGTTGGCCACCTGTAGCTGAACGGACTGATCGCTCACACGAGTGATCGTTCCGTAGATTCCTCCGGTCGTAATGACTTTATCGTTGACTTTCAACGCGGCAAGGAACGATTGCACCTTCTGCTGGCGCTTGCGCATCGGCAGCACCATCACGAAATAGAAGATGCCGAGGATCAGCGCAAAAGGAATGAGCTGCAGCCACGGGTTTGGTGCGCCCTGCTGCGGCGCGGCCATGGCTAACAAAAACGGATCAAGAAGGCTCATGAGTCGAGAGACAGGCGGGATACCGAGCGAACGAACTCCTGCCTGAAGCGTTCGAAAGTACCGAGTTGAATAGCCTCCCTGATCCGTTGCATGGTGTCAAGGTAAAAGGTCAAGTTATGCAACGTGTTAAGGGCTCCGGCCGTCATCTCGCCGGCCTGATACAGATGCCGTAGATAGGCCCGCGAGTGATGCGTGCAGGTATAACAGCGACAGGCCGGATCGACCGGGCTTTCGTCCTCAGCGTACTTCGCGTTCTTGATATTCAGACGGCCAAGACTGGTGAACAGCTGTCCGTTGCGGGCATTCCTGGTCGGCAGGACGCAGTCGAACATGTCGATTCCACGCGCCACACACTCAACCAGATCCTCAGGGGTTCCCGCTCCCATCAAGTATCGCGGCGAATCGGCCGGCAGTCGACCAGCCGTTTCCTGAACGACCGTATACATCTGATCGATGGGTTCACCCACGCTGAGACCGCCGATCGCATAGCCCTCGAAGCCAATAGCGACCGTGGCGTCTGCGCTTTCTTGACGTAAGTCAGAGAAGACACCGCCCTGGACGATGCCGAACTGCGCCTGGCCAGGATTGGTTACCATCACGTCGGAAGGCGGAGTTCCGCGCAGGCGCTCGAGCCTGGCGCGGCAGCGGGCGGCCCACCGCACTGACCGCTGCATCGAATCGACTGCGGCCTCTCGAGTGGCCGGATAGGCCAGGCACTCGTCGAGCACCATTGCGATGTCGGACCCAAGTCGCGCCTGGATGTCGACCGCGCGCTCGGGCGTAAGCTGATGGCGAGAGCCGTCGAGGTGCGACTGAAACTCGGCGCCTTCTTCGGTGATAGTCCGCCGTTCGGCGAGGCTGAACACCTGAAACCCACCACTGTCTGTCAGCATCGGACGGTCCCAGCCGATAAAGCGGTGGAGGCCGCCGCGACGAGCGATGAGCTCATCGCCTGGGCGCAGAAACAAATGATAGGTGTTGCCGAGAATGATTTCCGCGCCGCTCTCGAGCAGGTCGCGGTGAAGTGTGGCCTTGACCGCCCCTTGCGTGCCAACGGGCATGAACGCCGGCGTCTGCACGAGACCATGCGGCGTTTCGAACTCACCCAGTCTCGCCGGGCCGTCGGTGCCGCGCAACGTGAAGCGAAACGGCCTGCCCTGAGCCCTGTCGAAAGGCGTGCCCTGAGCGTTGTCGAAGGGGCGTCCCAACCCGTCTATTATTAAGGAAACCGTGGCAAAACGACGTGTCGGTGTGATTTATGGTGGGCGATCGGGCGAGCATGAGGTCTCGATCGTCTCGGCGTCATCAATCTTCGCGAACCTCGATACCAGTCGGTACGAACCTGTTCCCATTCGCATAGAGAAAGACGGTCGATGGGTTCTTCCCGCTCGTCCTCCTGCCGTTGTCTCCGCGGCGGACGTGACGAAGCTCGGGCCCGGCTCGAGGGATGGCGCTCCCGCGGTTGAACCGACCGCGGCTATTCGCGGTCTCGACGTCGTCTTCCCAGTCCTGCATGGACCGTACGGAGAAGACGGCACTGTGCAGGGACTCCTGGAGTTGGCCAACGTCGCCTATGTCGGCGCAGGGGTCCTCGGGTCAGCCGTCGGCATGGACAAAGCGGTGATGAAGACGATCTTCGCCGCTCACAATCTGCCTATCGTCCCGCACATCACCGTCATGCGCCGGGAGTGGCAAGCGGACCCGCGGGGCATCACGTCCCGCGTCGCCAATGAGCTTCGCTATCCAGTCTTCGTCAAGCCTGCGAATCTGGGATCGAGCGTCGGCATCTCGAAGGCGAAGAACGACGAGAGCTTCTGTGAGGCGATGGCGCTCGCGCTGCGATTCGACAAGAAGATCGTCATCGAGGCCGGCGTGTCGAATGCGCGCGAAATCGAGTGCGCCGTACTCGGGAACGACGACCCCGAGGCATCGGTTCCTGGCGAGATCGTCGTGACCCACCGTGACGGCTTCTACTCGTATACCGCCAAATACATCGATGCCAGTGGCGCAACGACGAAGATTCCTGCGGATCTGTCGGCGGCGATGATTGAACAGGTCAGACGGCTCAGCATCGAGGCGTTCCGCGCCCTCGAACTCTCAGGGATGTCGCGCGTGGACTTTTTCATCGACGGTCAGACGAACGCGTTGTTCCTCAATGAGGTCAACACAATCCCAGGGTTCACGTCGATCTCGATGTATCCGAAGATGTGGGAGGCCAGCGGTCTTCCCTATCCTGCGCTCATCGATCGGCTTCTCACGCTGGCGCTCGAGCGGCACGCGGAGAAGCAGCAATTGCACACCAGCATTACATGAGGCTCGC
>Ga0310810_10002388_pt1 | contig 20196 bp, 20 predicted proteins | sample NCmetagenome_FD_207641 | JGI IMG/M metagenome (GOLD analysis project Ga0310810, IMG submission 207641) | Soil microbial communities from experimental microcosm in Duke University, North Carolina, United States - NC | ecosystem: Engineered > Artificial ecosystem > Soil microcosm > Unclassified ...
CTTGTCGCCCGAGAAGGAGCGGGCGACAAAGCTGGCGCCCAGCTGCAGCGCCATCGCGACGAGATCGATGGAATTATCAGTGTTGATGACGCCGCGCTTGGACTTCGAGCCGCGGTCAGCCGTGGCTGAGAACTGGCCCTTGGTGAGGCCGTAAACACCGTTGTTCTCGACAATATAGACCATGTTGACGCCGCGACGCAGGCAGTGCGCGAACTGGCCGAGGCCGATTGAGGCGCTGTCGCCGTCACCGGACACACCGAGATAGATCAGGTCGCGGTTGGCGAGGTTGGCGCCGGTCAGGACCGACGGCATGCGGCCGTGCACCGAGTTGAAGCCGTGCGAATTGCCGAGGAAGTAGGTGGGCGTCTTCGACGAGCAGCCGATGCCCGAAATCTTGGCGACGCGATGCGGCTCGATCGACAGCTCGAAGCAGGACTGGATGATCGCCCCGGTGATCGAGTCATGCCCGCAACCGGCGCATAGCGTCGAGACGGTGCCCTCGTAATCGCGGTGAGTGTAGCCGAGCGAATTTTTCGGCAGATCCGGGTGATGGAATTTCGGTTTGGCGAGATAGGTCATGAGGTCACCTTCATCGGCTTCACCTTCAGTTTGTCGAGGTGGTCGCCGATTGCCTTGGCAATGAAACGGGCGGTGATGGGCGTGCCGTCATAGTGCAGGATCGGCACCAGCCGCACCGGGTCGATGCCGCACTCGTTGACGATCAACGAACGCAGCTGCGCGTCGCGGTTCTGTTCGACCACGAACACGAAATCATGGTCGGCCACGAAGCTGTTGACGCTGGAATGGAACGGGAAGGCGCGCACCCGCATGCGGTCAAGCGCGTGTCCACGCCCCTCGATCATGTGAATGGCTTCATCCATCGCGGGTGCGGTGGAGCCGTAATAGATCACGCCGTATTTGGTTGGCTTTTCGGCGGTTGCGATCAATGGCCGCGGCACCAGATCCTTGGCGGTGTCGAACTTGCGGATCAATCGCTGCATGTTATCGACATAGGGTGCGCCTTCTTCGGTGTAGCGCGCATAGCGATCGCGCGAGGTGCCGCGCGTGAAGAACGAGCCCTTGGTCGGATGCGTGCCCGGATAGGTCCGGTAGGGGATGCCGTCGCCGTCGACGTCGAGATAGCGGCCAAATTCCTTGCCGGCCTCGAGTTCTGCCGCCGTCATCACCTTCCCGCGGTCATATTTGCGGCTGTCGTCCCAAGCGAGCGGCTTCGACAGGTGATGGTTCATGCCGATATCGAGGTCGAGCATGACGAAGATCGGCGTTTGCAGCCGGTCAGCCAGATCGAAGGCCTGAGCGCCGAACTCGAAGCTTTCCGTCGGATTTTCCGGAAACAGCAGCACGTGCTTGGTATCGCCATGCGAGGCATAGGCGCAGGAGGTGATGTCGCATTGCTGCGTCCGTGTCGGCATGCCGGTGGAGGGGCCCGCACGCTGCACATCGAAGATTACCGCAGGGATCTCAGCGAAATAGGAAAGACCGATGAACTCCTGCATTAACGAGATGCCGGGCCCTGACGTGGCCGTAAATGCGCGCGCGCCGTTCCATCCTGCGCCGATCACGATGCCGATCGAGGCGAGCTCGTCCTCGGCCTGGATGATTGCGTATTTGGCTTGTTTGGTTTCGGTGTCAACGCGCAACTTTGCGCAGTGGCGCGTAAAGGCATCGGCCAGCGAGGACGACGGCGTGATCGGGTACCAGGCGCAGACGGTCGCGCCGCCATAGACCGCCCCGAGCGCGGCCGCGGAGTTGCCCTCGATGAAAATCCGGTCGCCGACGGCATTGGCGCGCCGGAGCTTGATACCGAGCGGGCATTGCAGGTTCAGGACCGCGTAGTCGCGGCCGATATGCAGCGCCTTGAGATTGGGCTCGATCAGCTTGTCCTTGCCTTTGTATTGCTCGCCAATGAGCTGCTCGACGACCTTCACATCCATGTCGAGCAGGGCGGTCAGCGCACCGACATAGATGATGTTCTTGAACAGCTGACGCTGGCGCGGATCGGTGTATTCGCGGTTGCAGATTGCGGTCAGCGGTACGCCGATGACGGTAATGTCGTCGCGAAACTTGGAGGGCGGCAGCGGCTTCGTGGAATCGTAGAACAAATAACCGCCCGGTTCGATGCCGGCGATGTCCCGGTCGAAGGTCTGCGGATTCATCGCCACCATCAGATCGGTGCCGCCGCGCGCGCCCAGATGTCCGGCTTCGGAGACGCGGACCTCGTACCAGGTCGGCAGGCCCTGAATGTTCGACGGGAAGATGTTGCGCGGCGCGACCGGGACGCCCATGCGCATGACCGCACGCGCGAACATCTCGTTCGCGCTGGCCGAGCCCGAGCCGTTGACGTTGGCGAAGCGTATAACGAAGTCGTTTACGCGGCTGAGCGGCGTGGCGGTCGGCATGAAGTCCCTGCGTGAGTCATATCGATCAAGAATTTCTGCATGTCCCAGGCGCCGGTCGGGCATCGCTCGGCGCACAGGCCGCAATGCAGGCACACGTCCTCGTCCTTGACCATGACGCGGCCGGTCTTGAGGCCGTCCTGGACATAGAGATCCTGGGTCAGGTTGTGCGACGGCGCGGTCAGCCGCTTGCGCAAGTCAGCTTCCTCGCCGTTCGGCGTGAAGGTGATGCAGTCCATCGGGCAGATATCGACGCAGGCATCGCATTCGATGCAGAGCTGCGCCGAAAACACAGTCTGGATGTCGCAATTCAGGCAGCGGCCGGCCTCCGCAAGGGCAAGCTTCTCGTCGAAGCCGAGTTCGACTTCGGCCTTGATGTCCTTGAGCGCGATCACCTTGTCGCGGTGCGGCACCTTGTACCGTTTATCGAGCGCAATTTCGTTGTCGTAGCTCCACTCGTGGATGCCCATCTTCTGGCTCATCACCTCGACCGCCGGAGCAGGGCGATCGGTGATATCCTCACCGTTGAGCACTTTGTCGATCGAAACTGCAGCTTCATGGCCGTGCGCCACGGCCCAGATGATGTTCTTCGGGCCAAACGCCGCGTCACCACCGAAGAAAATTTTGGGGTGCGTGGATGCCATGGTCTTGGTGTCGACCTTCGGCATGTCCCATTGATCGAACTCGATGCCGATGTCGCGCTCAATCCAGGGGAATGAGTTCTCCTGACCGACTGCGACCAATACATCGTCGCACGGGAAATGCTGATCCGGCTCGCCGGCGGGAACGAGCTTGCGCCGGCCTTTGGCATCGTATTCGGCCTTTACCTTCTCGAAGGTAATGCCGGTGAGCTTGCCGTTCTCGTGCGTGAATTCCTTCGGCACGAGAAAATTATGGATCGGGATGCCTTCGTGCATGGCGTCTTCCTTTTCCCAGGGCGACGCCTTCATTTCATCGAAGCCGGAACGGACGACGACATCGACCTGCTCGCCGCCGAGCCGGCGGGCGGAGCGGCAGCAGTCCATCGCGGTGTTGCCGCCGCCAAGGACGACGACGCGCTTGCCGATCTTGTCAATGTGGCCGAACGAGACGGACGAAAGCCAGTCAATGCCGATATGAATGTTCTTGGCCGCTTCCTTGCGGCCCGGAACGTCGAGGTCGCGCCCGCGCGGCGCGCCCGAGCCGACGAAAATCGCATCCCAGTTCTCGGTCAGCAGCGCCTTCATGCTGTCGATGCGCTTGCCGCCATGGAATTCGACGCCGAGGTCAATGATGTAGCCGCACTCCTCGTCGATGACGGAGTCGGGCAGACGGAATTTTGGAATTTGGGTGCGGATCATTCCGCCGGCTTTTGGGTCCTGGTCGAAGACCACGCAGTGGTAGCCGAGTGGGGCAAGATCGCGGGCGACAGTGAGAGAGGCTGGGCCGCCGCCGATCAGCGCGATGCGTTTGCCGTTCTTTTTTGCTGCCGGCTTCGGCAGACGCTCGCGAATGTCATCCTTGTAATCGGCCGCCACTCTTTTCAGGCGGCAGATCGCCACCGGCTCCTTCTCAACGCGGACACGACGGCAGGCGGGCTCACAAGGGCGGTCGCATGTGCGGCCGAGGATTCCCGGAAACACATTGGAGCGCCAATTGATCATGTAGGCGTCGGAGTAACGGCCGTGCGCGATCAGCCGGATATATTCCGGAACCGGGGTGTGGGCCGGGCAAGCCCATTGGCAGTCCACGACTTTGTGGAAGTAATCAGGGGCAGAAATGTCGGTATTCTTCATTGATTCCTCGAAACGCGCCCCGTTACTCGGCACTATACAAACGGTGTCGCGTCACAGCCCCGGCGGCGATTGTCCTCAATTGGCCTTGTTTCCCGGCGCGATTCCGAGGGCGGATAATATTGGGTAGCAACCCGCAAGGCTACCTATCCTTCCGTCATGGTTGCTGCCTATCAACCGCAAGTCTCAGATAGGTTTTTCGCTCCCTGAAAGCGGCGGTCTAATGTCCGGAGCAGGGCGATTTTGGTACCAGCAGCGTTGGTTATGACCATAGCGTTTAGACGCTCTATAGGCTTGGTTCCGCCGTTGTTGCGGCGCACAATCACAACCATCTGATGCGCGACATATTTACCGAGATCTTCGAAAACCAGCCGCTCGACCCGGTGGAATCGGCCAGGCGCGGCGGACGGCCGACTTTGCGTAAGCGGTTCTACGAAACCGCGCATATCAGCGAGGGCGGAACCGTTCTGCTTGATGGAAAACCGATCAAGACGCCGGCGCGGCGTGCGCTGACTGCGCCGACACGTGAACTCGCCGAAGCAATCGCTGGCGAATGGAATTTGCCAAGCGACGTTGTCGATCCTGCACGCATGCCGCTGACACGGCTGGCCAACGCGATTATCGATGCAGTCTGCGAAACGCCGCGGCCAGTTGCCGATGAGATTGAGAAATATCTGCGATCCGATCTGGTGTTTTACCGCGCCGAGGCGCCTGCCGGTCTGGTCGAAAACCAGGCACGCGCATGGGATCCGGTCCTGGCCTGGGCACGCGACCGCTTCAACGCGCGCTTTGTGCTGGCGCAAGGTGTCATGCACGTGGCCCAGCCGCGCGAATCCGTTGAGGCTTTGCGTTCCGCTATTCCCATGGAGCCGTGGCGGCTCGGTGCCGTTTCATCGATCACCACGCTGACCGGATCCGGTCTGCTCGCGGTCGCTCTTGCTCACCGGGCGCTCGATCCCGGCGAGGTCTGGTCGGCGGCGCATGTCGACGAAGACTGGCAAATGTCGCAATGGGGCCGTGACGAGATTGCGGTCCAGCGCCGCGCGCTCCGCGAAGCGGAATTCCACGCGGCGGCCAAAGTGCTGGCTCTGACGGGCTAACTGACTTTAGTGCCCCGTCGGGTCGCCCTTGCGGCTTGCTTCGTAAAGAAACCAAACACGCTTTTCGGCGTCATCAATGAAGGTCTCCAGCAGGCTCGCACTCGCGACGTCGTTGTGCTCGTCGCAGACGTCGTGCGCTTCGCGCATCGATGCGACGACGCGCTGGTTGTCGTCGCGCAATTCCGCCAGCATGTCCTGCGGCTCGACATAGGGCGCATCGTTATCCGACAACCTTTGCTGGCGTGAAATATCGCCGATCGAGCGCAATGTCGGCTGCCCGATCTTGCGGACGCGCTCGGCGAGCACGTCAGTCGTGGCAAAGATCTGCTCGGCCTGCTCGTCGAGCAGCAGGTGGTAGTCGCGGAAATGCGGGCCGCTGATGTGCCAGTGGAAATTCTTGGTTTTGAGATAAAGGGCAAAGGTGTCGGCCAGGACGCCGTTGAGGGCTCCCGCGATGTCTTTGGCGGCATTGGCGCCGAGGTCCGTGGGAGTGGCAAGGCGCGGCGCGATGCCGCGGGAGGTGGCGTGATTCATGGAGGATGTCCTTCTGAACTATCGGGCCAAACGGCGAGGCAGCCGCAAAAGTTCCATCCGCCTTTGCGAATTGTGTTTTCCGGCCCTTCAGGCGTCGGGCGCGCCGCGCTTCGATGCGTCCGCAAGGCGACCGAGATGAGTGAACCCGAAGCCGGCTCCGTACTTGAGACCGTATCCGAGCAGGCGATCGAAACCAATATGGGCGAGCCAAATCAAGGCGAGTGGCAACAGTATGTCGGCCCGCGACAACAATCCGGCGGCCGCGAGGATGAGCGGCGCGATCGTCGTATGCATGGCGTTATAGGTAACTGCGCCGACTCCGGGGCCTACGAGGTACCCAAGGAAGCTGAGATCGGGGGCAAGAAACAGGATTGCAAATAACCACCACGGCGCACCGGTTTTCGCATAGAGGATGGTTGCAGCGGCGAGGAGAGCCGCGCCCTCGGCGCGCAATAAAACGGGCGGGCCGCCTTCGATCGCGGGGGTATTCAATGTAGTTTTTCCTGGCTCTTTACGGTGCTTACCATGAGCTCTGCCGCCCTGGCATCGGCTGCGCGCGCATCCTCGTCTCGCCCAAGGTCTCGCAAGAGAGAGGCGCGTGCCTCGTGCATCTTAGCGACATCGCCCTTCATCCCGATTGCCTTGTCGACGCTGGCGAGGGCGTCGTCCAGCCGTGCAAGTTTTTTCATCACAAGCGCCCGGCCGAGATAGGCTTCCGCCATTTTCGGCTCGAGTGCTATCGCGCGGTCATAGGCGGCAAGCGCCTCATCGTTGCGTCCCGCATCGAGCAAAGCGTGCGCGCGATTGTTGTGCGTCACGCAGAAATCCGGATCGAGTGCGATTGCCTTGTCATAACTCGCGATGGCATCGTCGACGCGGCCGATACTGTGCAGCGTGGCGCCGCGATTGAGCCAGTCTGTTGCCGATTTCGGGTTGAGCGCGACGGCGCGGTCGAAGCTTGATATCGCCTCCGCATGGCGACCGAGTTCGGCCAACATGTTGGCCCGATTGCCGTAGGCGTCGGCGAAATTGACATCGCATTCGAGTGCCTTGTCGAAGCTTTCCAGCGCTTCTTTGGGATCTCCCATTCGATACAGCGCCTGGCCGATCAGATTGTGAGCACGCGCTTGCCCCGATCGGAAGGACAGTGACCGGCGCGCAAGATCAATGCCCTGCTGAAACTGGCCTTCGTGACAGGCAATCACGGCGATGTAATACAGCGCGTCGGCGTTCTGCGGGTCGTTGCGCAGCACCTGAGTATAACGGTCCATCGCAAGCGAAATCTGCCCGGCACGATGGTGCACAAGGCCCTGCTGGATCAGCTCGGCGGCGGTCAGGTGCTCGCTCATGCCCGGCTTGTAAGCAGTCTTTGGGGGCGGTGCCAAGTGTCTCCAATGACGATATTGGGCTCTCATGGTATGCCTCTGGCGGGCGAGATTCCGGCCCGGCGGCGGGCAGGGGTGAGAGCGGAATGAAGGATATCCTCGACAGGCTTGAGAAGCGTCGTGAAGAAGCCCGCCTCGGCGGCGGCAAGACGCGTATCGAGGCTCAGCACAAGCGCGGCAAGCTCACCGCACGCGAGCGCATCGAGCTTGTTCTCGACAAGGGCTCATTTGAGGAATTCGACATGTTCGTCGAGCACCGCTCGAACGAATTTGGCATGGAGAAGTCCAGGATCCCGGGCGACGGCGTGGTGACCGGCTGGGGAACCGTGAACGGCCGCACGGTCTATCTTTTCTCAAAGGACTTCACGGTGTTCGGCGGCTCGCTGTCCGAGACGCACGCGCAGAAGATCATCAAGGTTCAGGACATGGCAATGCGGGCGCGCTGCCCGATCATTGGGCTGTTCGATGCAGGTGGCGCGCGCATCCAGGAGGGCGTGGCTGCTCTTGGCGGCTACGGCGAAGTCTTCAAGCGAAACGTGATCGCCTCGGGTGTCATCCCCCAGATCAGCATCATCATGGGTCCCTGCGCGGGCGGCGACGTCTATTCTCCGGCCATGACGGACTTCATCTTCATGGTGAAGGATACGAGCTACATGTTCGTCACCGGACCCGATGTGGTGAAGACGGTGACCAACGAAGTCGTCACCGCCGAGCAGCTCGGCGGTGCGTCCGTGCATACGACCAAGTCGGGCGTGTCGGACGGCGCCTTCGAGAACGACGTCGAGTGCCTGCTGCAGATGCGCCGGTTGATCGACTTTCTGCCGTCGAACAACGAAAGCGGTGTGCCGGAATGGCCGACGCGGGATGAATCCGACCGCATCGATGAATCCCTCGACACGCTGGTGCCGGACAACCCGAACAAGCCGTATGACATCAAGGAATTGATCCTCAAGGTCGCGGATGAGGGCGATTTTTTCGAACTCTCAGCGACCTACGCCAAGAACATCGTCACCGGCTTTGGCCGCGTTGCGGGTCGTACGGTCGGCTTTGTCGCCAATCAGCCGATGGTGCTTGCCGGGGTGCTCGATAGCGATGCTTCGCGCAAGGCGGCCCGGTTCGTGCGCTTCTGCGATTCATTCGGCATTCCGATCGTCACCTTCGTGGACGTCCCCGGATTCCTTCCCGGCACCGACCAGGAATATGGCGGCCTGATCAAGCACGGCGCCAAGCTTCTGTTCGCGTACAGCCAATGTACCGTACCGCTGGTCACCGTGATCACGCGAAAGGCCTTCGGTGGCGCCTATGACGTGATGGCGAGCAAGCACGTCGGGGGCGACCTGAATTACGCATGGCCGACGGCGCAGATCGCGGTGATGGGCGCAAAGGGGGCGGTAGAGATCATTTTCCGTGCCGACATGGACGATCCGAAGAAGATCGCAGCGCGCACAAAGGAATATGAAGAGCGGTTTCTATCGCCGTTCGTTGCCGCGGAGCGGGGCTATATCGACGACGTGATCATGCCGCATTCGACGCGCCGGCGGATCGCCCGCGCGCTAGCCATGTTGCGTAACAAGCACGTCGAGATGCCGGCCAGGAAGCACGACAATTTGCCTCTCTAGCCGCGGGCTTACTCGCTTTTCACGCTTGCATAGACCACGCGCATCCAGTTCGTACTGGCCTGGTCGTTTGCTTTGAACTTGGCGTCGAAGTCGGCGAAAGGCTTGGCGGCAAGGATGTCGGTTTCGCTCTTGCCCTCCTTGATCAAAGCCAGCATCCGGTCACGCACGGTCGAAAGCATCGCGCGGTATTCGGCAAGCTGCGCCTTGGTGCCGAGCGGCCCGTGTCCGGGCACGATCTTTGTCGCATCATTGGCGAGCGCAAGATAGGCGTCGGACGCAGCGATCATGCCCTTGAGGCTGCCGCCATTGGCGAAATCGATGTTCGGATAGCGACCCATGGCAACAGTATCGCCCGTGGAAATGACATTTGCATCGGCGAAGTACACGAAAGTGTCGCCGTCGGTGTGGGCGTTGAGTGGATGCTTGAGCTGCGCGGCGCGGCCTTTGACCTGCAGCGTCAGGCCGTCTTTATGCGTGATAGCCGGAAGCGATTCCTCGGGTGCCGGCGTGTACTTGACCTCGGGCACGGCCATCATGGTGCCTTCGGCGAGCCGCCTGCGCACGTTCTCCTGGGCTACGACAACTGCACCGTCGTTGCTGAATAGGGCATTCCCGCCGACGTGATCGCGGTGATAGTGCGTATTGACGAGGAAGCGCACGGGTTGCTGCGTGACGGCGGCAATTGCGGCCTTGAGCTTGTCGTGCATCTGCGCGAACTGACCGTCCACCATGATGACGCCGTCGTCGCCGGCCGCAATGGTCGTGTTGCCGCCAAATCCCTCTAGCATGTAGGTCCGATTTCCGAGATCGAAGGTCTTCACCTCGATCTTCGACCAGTCAGGTCCGACCGGCGGGCCGGCCGGCGCCGGCTGCTGTGCGAGAGCAGGCGCAGCAAGGCCAGCTACGGCGGCGAGTGCAACGAGCGCGATTTTTTTCATGACGTCTCCCCCTGGCGTCAGCTTGCCACGACGATGAGTTTCATCTCAACCCGACAAACGGCGGGGAACAATGGATATTCCGCCGCGCCGTGCAAATATTTGGGAATACGACCGGCAGAAGGAGCCTTTCACCCGGCCAGGGCGCGCCGGGTGCGCCATTGGAAACGGTCGGCATTGCCGAGATTGCGCCGAACGTGCTGATCGGCCAAGAGAGCTGTCAAATCGCGCCTGAGGCCATTCACGACGCAAAAAGCGGTGCGAGCGGCGCCAAGGTTCTTGCGGTTTACACCGTGCGCAAAGGCAAGCCGCTGGCGACGCCGGCGAAGTAACGCATCGATCCAAGGTACGGGCGTAGGAAGCTTTGCGCCACCGGAGTGGCGCGACGTCGAGGCGTAATTGACTCAAAATCGTTTCATTTATCCAAGCACAAATTAGCCAGGAACTCGTCAGCACTTGTGTCGACCTTGAACGTTTCAGGCCGCTCCGCATTTTAATGCCGGTGGGTGTTGATGGAGGGTATTTTTTGATGCAACAAAAACAGACGAAAGTGCTCATCGCTGACGATGCGAATACGGTTCACCAGCTCATTCGCGACGCGTTGCCGCCTGAATACGCTTCGAACATCATCCATGCTTTTGACGGCGTGGAGTGCCTGCAAGCGCTCGACCATGGTGTCGATCTGGCGTTCATCGACGTTCACATGCCGACCATGGGGGGCATGGATGCGCTGTGGGCCGCACGCATTGCCGGCAATAAGACATTCGTGACACTGATTTCGGGGCGGGCCAACCGGCGCTGCATCGATCTCGCGCGTCAGCTCGAGGCGTACGAATTCCTCACCAAACCTTTCGGCAACAAGGATATTGCGGCGATCCTTTCGACCTACCAACGTCTGTCGACACCGATGCATGTGCTGCTTGTCGATGATTCCGCCGTTGCCTTGAAAGTAATGCGCAAGGTCCTGGCGAGTTCGATTTTTCACCTCAACATCGAGGAGGCGCATTCCGGGGCCGAGGCCGTCAAACGATGCAACGCCGAGACGTTCGACGTGGTGTTTCTCGACGTGAACATGCCGGGACTGAACGGCTATGCGACGCTTGCAAAGCTGATGCAGGCAAACCCGGAAGCAAAAGTCGTGATGATCTCCGGCGAGTACAATGCCGCGCGTGAACGCGAAGCGTTCAAACTCGGCGCGACGGCGGTGATGCACAAGCCGTTCTTCCCGACCGAAATTGATGCGGTCCTGCACCGGATCTTCGGCCTGCAGTCGCCCAAGCTTGCGACCGAAGGGTGTGTCCGCGATTTCGGCATCAAGATCCACGGCCGGACGATTGCCGTCGAGCACGCGGAAACCGGTCACATCTACGAGTATGTGTGGTTCCGCGAGGCGCCGCATCTGCGCCTCCCGCTGGTGCGGGAAAACGAGATGGCGACGGTCCCTGTGGCGGAGTTCATGGCCAACGCAAAGAAGGCGGCGATGCTCGAGCTGGAGAACGCCAGTCTGCTAAACGCCGCGGCCTAGGAAGGCGGAAAAAAGCGAGTGCAATGCGCGGGTCCACGCCCGCGCATTTGCCTTTTCAGCGCCAGCCGCCGCCGCCATTCACGTAAACCGTGTCGGCGGTCATGAATTCGCAGGCGTCCGAACACATGAAGAGCACCAGCTCTCCGATTTCTTCCGGCTCCCCGAAACGCTTCATCGGAACGTCGTCGAGAAATCGCTGAACGAGATCGGGAGAGCTGCTGGCTGCGGCCTGAAAAGGCGTCCGCACGGGACCTGGCGAGATCGATAGAGCGCGAATGCCTTGGGCCGCAAACTCGCGCGCGACTCCCATCGTCATCGTGACCACAGCGCCTTTAGCGGCGGCGTAATGCACCGAGGACCCCGGTCCCCCGCGGCGATGCGACATGCTGCCCATGTTGACGATCACGCCGAACTTGTTGGCAAGCATATGCGGCAGCACCGCCTGCATGGGGTAGAGCGTTCCTTTGACGTTGAGGTCGAAGGTTCTGTCGAACAGATCATCGTCGATTTCGAGAAACTTGGCCCGCCTGATGGCGGCGCCGGCCGAATTAAAAAGAAAATGGATGGTGCCGAAACCATCGAGGGCGAGCTGGACCATATCCTTGACGGCGCCGCGCTTGGTGACGTCAATAGTGAGCGCCAGCGCCTGGCTGCCGATGGCGTTGATCTTTTCCGCCGTTTCCTTGACGCCGCTTTCGTTGATATCGGCGCATACGACGTTTGCCTTCTCGCGTGCAAAAATGAGCGCCGTGGCCCGGCCGATCCCGCTGCCGGCTCCGGTGATGATGATGGTTTTTCCGGCAAAATAGTCGGGTGTCTTTGGCATATTTTTCTCCGGGCGTTGGCGGAGTTCATCATGGATTGCCCGATTGACCCCGGCAATGACAATATCGGGGCCAATACATTCGCGCGTTGAAGGAGTGCCTGATGCCGACGCCCCCGCCAGTGCAATATTCCGACGCTTCACCTGAGGTGCGCGCGGTCTTTGACGACATCAAGAAAGCCCGCAACGTATCCGACGTGAACAATTTCTGGAAATATCTCGCGCACGACCCCAGGACGCTCAAGCGAACGTGGGAAAGCGTGAAAGAGGTGATGGCGCCTGGCGCCCTCGATCCACTCGTCAAGGAAATGATCTATGTGGCGGTGTCGGTCACCAATGGGTGCGCCTATTGTATTGCAACGCACACGGAAGCTGCGCGCAGGGCGGGGATGAGCGAGGCCATGTTCGGCGAGTTGATGGCGGTCGTTGGCATGGCAAACGAAACGAACAGGCTCGCCAATGGCTACCGGGTTCCGATCGACGACGCGCTGAAGATCTGAGGTTGCCGCGGGCGCATCCGGCGTGCACAATCAGAAAAAAAGAGCAGGGGGGGGATTCATGCTCGACAAGGCTATGCTCACACGATTGCTTTGCGTTGCGTTCGTAGCGGCGCTCATGCTGCCGCTCGGCCGGCTGCTGTTTCCGTATGTAAGCCACGAATTGACGGGAATTCAGTTTCAGGCGATCGAGGCCGTCGTCAGCGCGACTCTCGGCTTCGGCATCTCGTCGATTTTGGGATAGCGCACTCCGGCGCCGAACCGGCGCCGGAGTGACTCGTCAATTATTGATGCAATTTATTTGGCGCCGCCCTGCGACGGGGCCGGAGCCGGAGCCGTTGGTGCCGCGGGCGTCGCCGGTTTCGGCGATGTCGAGCCCGAACCCGTCGTGCTCATTGGCGCACCGCTGGTCGCCGTTGGCGACGAGCCAGTGCTTGCCGTATTGGTGTTGTTGTTCCAGCCAGCGATGATCAGAAATCCGATCAGCAGCAGAACCGCGACGCCTGCAATCCAGCCCCACATGCCGCCGGCAGCACTGTCGTCCCGCCGAAGGACCGGATCACTCAGCCGTGGATCGTTATACCGCGGATCGGTAAAACGCGGATCTGTCATGACGTTCTCCTTCCATTCAACGTATTTTTTCGTGTCGAATGGAAGAAACCCGCGGGCTACGCCGGCGGTTCCTTTAACAAGCGCGTGAAGTGTGGAACCCGCCCTCAGGCGACCTTCACGGCGGCCCGCCATGCGGCCCACAGCACGAAGAAAAACAGGCTGAGGAATACCGGCAGACTCGTTGCCGGCGACCAAATCTCGACGGCGCGGCCGGCGGCGTAAGCGATGGCTTGGCCGATAGCGACAAAAACGATGTAAACCACCAGTAATCTCATATCTTGTGAAGCCCCAATGCAGCGGCGCCCATGCGGCATGTGCATAGGGGCCTATCTGGAAGCGGGGAGCAAGGAAACGCCGCGTAAAAAATGGTATAGGCGTGCCGCCCCGCCGTCAGCAAAGCCTCCTGTGCCGCAACAATCATCGCGCCTCACGCAATTGGCGATTACGACCGCCCCGGTCGTTTTCGTGTTGCTTTGGAGCACCGGCTTCATAGGCGCGCGTTATGGCCTGCCTTACATCGAGCCGCTGACGTTTCTGGCCGTGCGCATGGTCTTTGTCGTCGTTCTGATGGCGGTAATCGCGGCCATCGGAGGCGCGCGCTTCCCCAGCCAGCTGGACATTGCGCATAGCCTCGCGGCCGGGGCGCTGGTGCACGGGCTTTACCTTGGCGGCGTGTTCATCGCGATCAGTCAGGGCGTGCCGGCCGGGATATCGGCATTGATCCCCGGGTTGCAGCCAATTCTGATATCGACAATCGCCAACCGTTTCATGGGTGAGACGGTGACCCGCATTCAATGGCTTGGCCTTGTGCTTGGTCTCGTGGGTGTCATCCTCGTGCTGCACGACCGGGACATCGTGATGGCGGGGTCTCCGTTGGGCTGGCTCGCCAGCTTTCTCTCGCTGATCGGCATCACGCTCGGCACGCTCTATCAGAAACGCTACTGCGGCGGCATCGACTGGCGTACCGGCAATCTCGTTCAGTATTTCGGCGCCGGCATCCTGTTCGCGATCGGCGCCTTTGCATTTGAGACGCGCGTCATCCACTGGAGCGGCGAGCTCATCTTCGCACTTGCGTGGCTGGTGCTGGTTCTCTCGATTGCAGCGGTGGGTCTGATGTACTGGCTCATCCGGCGCTCAGCTGCGACCGGCTTTGCGAGTCTTTTCTATCTGGTGCCCGCTGTCACGGCGCTGTTCGCCTATGGCCTATTTGGCGAGCGGCTCGATTCCCTGTCGGTTTTCGGCATGCTGGTTTGCGCCGTCGGCGTTGTATTGGCCAACCGTGGCGCGGCGAAACCGGTGAACCGCTGAGTGTTACTTTCCGCGTTCGAGAACGAGCTGGGTCTGCGTCACCAACGCGCATAATTTTCCGTCGCCGCGCGTGATGCGCGTCTGCCAGACCATGGTCGTGCGCCCGCGATGCAACGGGGTGCATTCTGCCTTGGCGACGTCGCCGATCGGCACCGCCGCGAAAAAATTCGTCTTGCTTTCGATCGTCGTGGTGGATTGGCCGGGCTTGAGGTTGGCGGTCGTTGCCGTGCCGCCGAGATTGTCGGCAAGCGCCATCAGCGCGCCGCCATGCATGATGCCGAAGCGGTTGTTGAGGTCGTCGCGCGCCGCCAGTTCCGCTGTGACCCGCTCCGGAGAAACATGGGTGACCTTGAGGCCCAGAAACTCGGCAAAAGGCGGTTGCTTATTGGCCGCTTCGTTCATTCAATTCTCCCGGGCGAACACAAATAATAAGGGCGCGGACGTTATCGTCCGCGCCCTTTGTGTGCAATCTCGGTCCCGCTAGCCGCGCGGCTGCGGCACGATGCGGATATAAGGCCGCGGCGCCTTGAACCCCTGCGGCCAAATCTTTTTGGCCTCTTCATCGCTGACCGATCCGGCAATGATCACGTCCTCGCCCTGTTTCCAGTTGGCGGGCGTCGACACACGATGCTTGGCCGTCAGTTGCAGCGAGTCGAGCACGCGCACGACTTCGTCGAAGTTGCGGCCGGTTGTCATTGGATAGACCAGAATCAACTTGATCTTCTTGTCCGGGCCGATGATGAAGACATTGCGGACGGTCTGGTTGTCGGCCGGCGTACGGCCTTCCGACGTGCCACCGGTGGCCGCCGGCAACATGCCGTAGGCCTTCGAGATCTTCAGTTCGGGATCGCCGATCATCGGGTAGTTCGGTGCAAAGCCGACGACCTCTTTGATGTCGACCGCCCACTTCTTGTGGTTGTCGACCGGGTCAACCGAGATGCCGATGATTTTTGTGTTGCGCTTGTCGAATTCAGGCTTAAGCCGGGCCATAGTGCCGAGCTCGGTGGTGCAAACGGGTGTGAAATCCTTCGGATGTGAGAACAAAATGCCCCAGGAACTGCCCAGCCATTCGTGAAATCGGATTTTGCCTTCAGTGGTATCCGCTTCGAAATCGGGTGCGGTATCGCCAATCGCCAACGCCATGACCAACCTCCACTCAAATTGCTATGAAGTCGCCCTAATATAGTCGACCGTGCCTGCGGTGGAATAGGGCGCGTGCCAAAGAGCATCAACGCGCGGCCATACGCGGATAGGGAGAACAAACGCTTTCGCGCTAAGGCACCGGGTGGAAAAGCATTTTCCACCCGGCGCGGTGGCAGTGATTGACTTTTCCAAATTGACGCAGCAAGCCAAATATCAGGCACCTGGGGCCACTGGCACTTCATGTTCAAGCGTATCCTGATCGCCAATCGCGGCGAAATCGCATGCCGGATCATCAAGACCGCGCGCAGACTGGGCATCGAAACGGTTGCGGTCTACTCCGAGGCCGACCGCGACGCACTCCACGTTGCCATGGCGGATAGCGCAATCGCGATCGGTCCGCCGCCGGCCTCGGAAAGCTACCTGGTGATCGAGAAAATCGTCGCCGCCTGCAAGCAGAGCGGGGCGAAGGCCGTGCATCCGGGCTACGGTTTTCTTTCCGAGCGCGAAGCCTTTCCCAAGGCGCTGTCTGCCGCCGGCATCGTCTTTATCGGGCCGAACCCGAAGGCGATCGCCGCGATGGGCGACAAGATCGAATCCAAGAAAGCCGCGGCCGCCGCCAAGGTGTCGACCGTCCCGGGTCATCTCGGAGTCATCGAAAGTGAAACGGAGGCCGTGAAGATCGCGGAGCAGATCGGCTATCCCGTCATGATCAAGGCAAGCGCAGGCGGTGGCGGCAAGGGTATGCGCATCGCCCACAGCAAAGCAGACGTGAAAGAAGGATTTACGCGCGCGCGGTCTGAGGCGAAGTCATCGTTCGGAGATGAGCGTGTCTTCATCGAGAAATTCATCACGGATCCGCGTCACGTCGAAATTCAAGTGCTTGGCGACAAGCACGGCAATGTCATCCACCTCGGCGAGCGCGAGTGCTCGATCCAGCGCCGCAACCAGAAAGTCATCGAGGAGGCGCCATCGCCGCTGCTCGATGCGGCGACCCGCAAAAAAATGGGAGAGCAGGCGGTCGCGCTCGCGAAGGCGGTCGGTTACGACAGCGCCGGCACGGTTGAATTTGTGGCCGGACAGGACAAGAGCTTCTATTTCCTGGAAATGAATACGCGACTGCAGGTCGAGCATCCGGTGACCGAGCTAGTGACCGGGATCGATCTGGTCGAGCAGATGATCCGGATTGCCGCGGGTGAGAAGCTTGCGATCAAGCAGAGCGACGTCAAATTTGACGGATGGGCGGTCGAAAGCCGCGTCTATGCCGAAGACCCATATCGGAATTTTCTTCCGTCCACGGGCCGCCTGACTCGCTATCGGCCTCCAGAAGAGCAAACCGCCAACAACGTGACGGTGCGTAACGATACCGGCGTCTACGAGGGGGGCGAGATTTCGCTCTACTACGATCCGATGATCGCCAAGCTCGTGACACACGCGCCGACCAGGGCGGAGGCAATCGCCGCGCAAAGCGATGCCCTCGATGCCTTCGTGATCGACGGCATCCGCCACAACGTGCCGTTTCTTGCCGCGCTGATGGCGCATCCGCGCTGGCAGGCCGGGAAGCTTTCGACCGGCTTCATCACCGAGGAGTTCCCGGGCGGCTTTCACGCGGCCGTGCCGCAGGGCGAAACGGCAAAAGTTCTTGCAGCGGTCGCTGCTGCCATCGACCACGTGCTCGGCGAGCGTAAACGGCGCATTTCGGGACAATTGGGCGGCAAAACCGTGACGCGGGAGAGCGAGCGTGCGGTGTGGCTTGGCGAAAATGAAGTGCGACTGACCGTGAAACGTGAGGATGGCGCGATTGAAGTCCGGATTCATGACGGCGAGGCTCGCGCGTCCCGTGTCGTGTCGGACTGGAAGCCGGGTGCGTCGGTCTGGAGCGGTACGGTTGACGGCCATCCGGCAACCGTTCAGGTGCGCGCAATCGCGAACGGTTTTGCGTTGTCATACCGCGGCGTGGAGACCCGCGCCTATGTCTACACCGAGCGCGAGGCCAGCTATGCGCGGCTGATGCCGGTGAGAAAGGCGGGCGACACCGGCAAGCAGGTCGTGTGCCCAATGCCGGGGCTGGTGGTCACCATTGCCGTCAAGGAAGGGCAGGAGGTCAAGGCTGGGGAGACAGTCGCGGTTGTCGAAGCGATGAAGATGGAAAATGTGCTGCGCGCCGAGATCGACGGAACAGTCAAGAAGATCAACGCGAAGCCGGGCGACAGCCTGGCGGTGGACGCCGTCATTCTGGAATTTGCCTGAAACCGCACTTGTTTGAGGCTTTTGCTCTCACTCCGCGCGCGCCGCCAGTAACTCCTGCCGCCGGCCGAGCCACAGGCCGTTGATCAGCCAGATCGCGGCCAGTCCAATCGCGATCGCAGCCATAAGAGTGGAGCCAAAACCGGTCATGGCGATCAGCGCGTAAGCCCAGGCGCCAACCTGATCGCCGCCGCGATACACGACGGTGTCGATAAAACTCTTTGCCTTGTAGCGGTCCTCGCGTGGCAGTACTGTATAGAGCACCTCGCGGGTCGGCCGCGCGATGGCGTAGTCGCTCGATCGGCGCAACACCTGGAACACGACCAGCGTCGACACGGCTGGCAAAGCTGCCAAAGCACCGAAGCCCAGCAAAGTGAGTGCGGGCAATATTGCGAGCGTCAGTCCCACCCCGAAGATGCCGACGATACGGCCGGTGAAAAACAGCTGCACGACCAGTGTAATAACGTTCACCACGAGGTCGATTTGCGCAAAGAACGCGGTCTGCGCGCCGCGATCATGAAAATTATCGCGCACAAGGCTGGCCTGCTGAAAATAAAGGAACGTCGCGGTGATCGCGAACAGCAGAATGAATAGGCTGACATTCGCGAGATAAGCCGACTTGAAGGGATGCGTAATGCCGGCAAGCACGCCGCCGCCAATCGGCTGGCTGGCCGCTTCCTGCGGGCGCGCGTTAAGGGCCTCCGACAGCCGTGACAAATGCCGTACGCTGAAGACCGCGACCTCAAGCAGGATGATTGCGCCGACCAGCAGCAACGGCGTCGGTACGTGTCGCGCGAAGGTTGCGGTGATGCTCGATCCCGTAATCGCCCCGATAGTCGCTCCCGCGGCAATGAATCCAAACAGACGCTTGCCTTGTTCGGAATTGAAGGTGTCGACGATCAGCGCCCAGAACACCGAAACGACGAACAGATTGAAAATCGAGATCCAGATGAAAAACGCCCGCCCGATCCAGATCGTCTGCTCGGCATCGGCGAAATGCAGCGCAATTGCGAACAATAGAATGTTGGCGGCGAAGAACCGGTATGTGATGGCGATGAACCGCGTGCGCGGCAGCGTCTTCACGAGATAGGCATAGGGGATGTTAAGCAGCAGCATGCCGATCAGCGTGCCGGTGAAGAGCCACTGCAGATTGTTGACGCCGCCGGCGACCCCCATCTGATCGCGGATCGGACGCATGATGTAATAGGACGACAGGACTGAGAAAATGTAGAGCCAGGCCCAGCCCAATGCCGGGGCTTCGCCGGGTCTGACTTGCGCCAGCCGGCCGAGGAACGTGTTGAAAAAGCCGCCGGCGCTTGTTTCGGCGCCGGCGGCTTCCGTCCCTTGTGTCATTGATTGACCCCGAGTGCCTTGCGCAGCTCGGACACCGACATTGCCTTGCCGAACAGCGGGCTGGGCGGGGCAAATTCCTTGGCGCGTGCGAGCGGCACTTCGACGGGTTCGAAGCCCGCATCGCGCACGATTTGCGCCGCGATCTTCATTGCGCCCGCATCGTCACCGGCAATCGCCACGCCGAGTTTCTCGCCGGACCGATGTGCTTCGCTGGTGAATTTGCCAGCGCCGGTCGAGTTGAACGCGCGCACCAGGCGCGTACCGGGCAGAAGTTCGGCATCGGCTTCGCCGACACCTTTTTCCTGCGCTGCTCTGGCGACGTCACCGTCACGCGACGGTATCGGATTCGAAGCGTTCAGCACGACCTTCCCTGCGAGCGCTTTCGCATTGTCGCGGCCGACCTGCAGCAGGGCCGAGTAGGGCACTGCGATCAGGATAACGTCGCCGAAGGCCGCGGCCTCTTCGACCGTGCCGGCTTTGGCATTGGGTCCCGCATCCTCGACTAGTTTCTTGAGTTCTTCCGGGTGACGTGACGAGAACATGACGGGGTGCCCCGCTTTGGCGAGCAACGTTCCAATCCCGCCACCGAGGCGGCCGGAACCGATCACGCCGATCTTCAGTGGGCTATTCTGCGCCAGTGCGCGGTGGGCGGGTGTCGCGAGTGCGCCCGCGGCAGTGGCGGCTGCGAGCGCAAGCAATGTACGACGTGAAAAAATGTTTCGGTCATTTGTGCTCACTTATACTTCCCTTCAGGTTGGCCGGACGCATTGCTCACCGGCGAGCGGGCGAAGCACATCACAGGCTTTTCGATGTGCCAATTCACACTGGCGTTATGCGGCGTCCCGCATAAAGACCGTATCAATGGCACATTGTCGTCGATAGGGCTCGGCCAGGAACCCTCACCAGCGGGCCGCGTTGGTTCCCGTGAT
>Ga0310810_10002389_pt1 | contig 20194 bp, 28 predicted proteins | sample NCmetagenome_FD_207641 | JGI IMG/M metagenome (GOLD analysis project Ga0310810, IMG submission 207641) | Soil microbial communities from experimental microcosm in Duke University, North Carolina, United States - NC | ecosystem: Engineered > Artificial ecosystem > Soil microcosm > Unclassified ...
ACCTGGGGGTGGGCGGGGCGGGGACGCCCGCACTGGCAGGAACCGCCCGTGACGAGGTCCGTGCCAGGTCTGTTCCGGGACGACGGTCCTGTCTTCCCGGACAGGGGCCGTCATCCCGGAAGTTCTCGTGCCGGTGTCGCTGTCAACGTCACGCGTCGCCCACATCCCGAGGAGCCAGAGCAGGGCGAGCAGAGCGATGAACACGGTGCGGCGGCGGCGGGTGACACGTCGAGGCTGCGACCCCCAAGCGGCACTCACCGGAACAGCACCGCCTGAACCACGAAGTACACAGCGATCCACAGCCCCGCGGCGAGGCCGAGAGCGGCGAGGAACAACAGGCCCCTCATGCGGCACCGCCACAGTCGCCGCAGGGGTTGTGGTAGTCGCAGCCGCACGCCACTATCCGCACCGCCGATGAGGGCGCAGGGAATACCTGCGGCAAGGTCCCGCCAGGCCACGCACGGTTCAGCTCCGCGTTGACCTCGTTCGTGAGGACGGCAGCCTCACGGTCCAGGCGTGCGCCTCGGTCACGGGCCTGCTCGTCCAGCCACACCTCGGCCTTGCGGCACAGATCCCCGAGCCGGCGTGCCTGCGTTGACGTGTGCAGATGGGTCGTTTGGCCGTCGTCCAGGGTCAGGACGAGACCGTTGCTGAGGTGGTCGAGGCTCGGCAGCATCACGAGACGAGCCCGAGGGCGTGACGGCGGTAGTCGATCGCCTCCGCCTCAAGCTGATCCGCGATGTGCTCGCACCAGGCGATGACCGTGCCAATGCGAGCCTCCACACCCGCGCCGTACTCCGGGGCCCGCCAGCCATACCGCTCAGCCGTTGCCCATTCGCGGCAGTCCTGAGCGACCCTGCGCCACTGCTCGATGTCAGCGCGGACCTGCGCCAGGGCAGCTTCGGCCTTCTCCGCAGCGACCATGTCGGTGACGGGGGAGTGCTCTCGCATCGGGCTGTTCTCCTCTACTCTTGTGGTGGCTGTTCTGTGCGCCCCGGTCGTGTCAGCGGCTGGGGCGCAGCCATGTCAGGCGGTGCGCTTGCGGGATGAGGCCAGGGCCAGCCGGGTCATGTGCTCCCGCTTCGCGGCCTCCGGGTTCGGGGCGGCGTCGAAGCGGGCCTGCAAGCCCTGCCGTGCCTTTGAGGTGGCGGCGGCGCGTTCGTCCTCGGTGAGGCGGGACCAGCGGGCGAGTGCGGCGACGCGGGCGCGGGTGCTGCGCTGCTCGGGGGTGAGGTTGCTGCGACGGATGCTCATGCCGCGCTCCGCCGATTAGTGCGGCGCGGTACTTGCCGAGTGTTGCTTGGCATCTCGGTCAAAAAAAGGTCACTCACATCCACGGCCAGGTAGTTGCACATGGCCAACGCTTTCTCGGGGTCCACGCCGGTCCTCGTCCCCTTGAGGAGTTGGCCGATCATGCCGTGCGACTTCCATCCGATGCTGGAGGCCAGTTCTCGGTGGCTGACACCTTGGATGAGGAGCAGCTTGGCGAGGCGCTTCCGCCCGTCCTTGTGGAGCCGCATGTACACCCGTCCTGGCTTGGTCTTCGTCATTGGTATGCACCTCGGAACGTACTCGGGGAAGTGGGTTGCTGTCCAGTAATACTTGGCAAGAGTCCCTCGGCTGCTGTCCACTCGTCAAGAAATTACGTCCTTGTAGTTCCCGTGCACCCTGTCTGACCTGCGGCTTTCGTGTCCCAGGACCGTCGTACGTTTGCTGTCCAGGCCGCCGATTGACGGCGTGTCTTCGGGCTATACGGAGGACTTGTGGCCGAGAAGGGCGCGGCTGACGCTCGCTCTATGTCACCGCTCGCACGCCTGCTGGTGAGGAAGCAGGACAACGGACTCAGCTTCCGGGAGATGGAGCGCAAGGCGCTGGCGAAGGGATTCCGCTACAGCTCCTCTGCCTTCGAGCAGGTCGCGAAGGACGGGCGGGCGGGCCGACTGGACATCGACGCGATCAAGGCCATCGCCGCTGGCATCGATGAGGACGTCGCCACGATCGCGCGACTTGACGACGAACGATGGGGGATTCTCCACGCTGACGAGGTGGACGATTTCCGCTACCAACGCCCGGCCGGTCTCAGCGATGCCGAGTGGGACCGGGTGAGGGCGGAGAACCGATCACACATGGACTACCTAGTAGAGCGGGCGGCGAAAGAGCGTTGATGTACGACCCCGGCGATGACCTGGCTGTGCGCTACCCCGACTGGGTATGGCGTCGCCGCGATCTGCGGGGGATCCCAGAACTTCTCTGCCCTCGCCGGAGGGTAATCCTGACCGACCGGTCCCTGACGCGCGTGGAGAGCCGTTGCACTCTTGCGCACGCCGTAGCACACCTAGATCTGGGGCACGCTGCGGTCTTTGACGGCGTGGTGGAAGCACGAGAGGAACTAGATGCCGACAGGTTGGCCGCTCGCCGTCTCCTCGCGGCAGGAGACCTCGCCGACCTACTGGTGGCCGAGTTGCCTGTCCAGGACACGGCTGACGCGCTGAAGGTCACCCCCGAGGTACTGGCGCTCCGGTTGCGTTACCTCCACCCTGCAGAGCGTGGCGTGCTGCACCGACGCATGTCGATGAAGGAGCACACGGCATGACCCAGCCAAGCATCGGCTACCGCTACAACAGCCCGCCGAACTGGCCGACCCCGCCATCCGGATGGAAGCCGGGCAAGGACTGGAAGCCGGACCCGAAGTGGGGACCGGCACCCGAGGGATGGACGTTCTGGGTTGAGGAGGGAGGGTCTGCACTGCCCCCGCCTCCGGGAGGCTGGGCAGAGCCGGCTGCGCCTCGTCTGGACAACTCCGTGGCGTGGCTGATAGTGGTCGCGCCGCTGCTGTACCTGTGCGTCTCGGCGGTGCTGTACCTCGCACACGTCAATGCGGAAGGGCTCGACGCGGTCGCGTTCGGAGTAGTGACGCTGGGCCTGTGCGTGTGGGACGAGCGGTTGGTGAAGCGCGCCGGCCTCCCGGTGTCGTCGGGGTTCGCGTTCCTGGTTCCCATCTACCTCTTCCAGAGGGCTCGTAGAGCGGGGCAGACGCTGCTGATGCCCGTGGCGTTCATCGCGACGCTCGTCGTTGCGGTGACCGGCGGCGTCGTGCTTGCTTCCTCACTCGGGCCGGTCGTGATGGACATGCACAGCGTCGAGACACAGATCGGTGAGCAGCTAAGCCAGCAGTACGGGACGGACGCGTCGGTCTCCTGCCCTGTGGACGACATCTACTACCCACACGAGACCTTCGACTGCACCGCGACGGACGCCTCGGCTTCTGTGATCGTGCGGGTCACGGTCGAGGACCACAGCGGCAGGTTCACCTGGCAGCCTGTCGGACCTGCCTCCTAGCGTGCCTGTCGTGAGCAGCCTGACCCCCGTCGAGATGACCGTCATCGCCTTCGAACGACAGTGGTGGAAGCACCTCGGCGCGAAGGAGCAGGCCGTGCACGACCAGCTGGCGCTGAGCGCGACCCGCTACTACCAGATCCGCAACCGGGTCATGGACAACCCCGCTGCGTTTGAGTTCGACCCTCAGCTGATCTCCCGGCTCCGCCGCATCCGCGAGCAGGGCCGCCGCGCCCGCCAGGCCAGCTAGAGCCGATCTCCTAGCCCGAGGCGCTTGTGAGCGTCCCGAGCCCGCTCCGCGGCGGCGCTGGCGCCGTACCGGCCGAGCATCTGCCGGGACTTCCACCCGGCGATCTGCATCAGATCCCCCTCGGTGCCTTCGTTCACCAGCCACCGGTGCGCCATGGTGTGCCGGAACATGTGCGGGTGCAGCTCCGGAACCCCAACCAGCCGGCCCTTGCGCTTCACCACCTGATACACCCCGTTCGCGGTGAGGGGGCCCTTGCCCTTCTCGCCGAGCCACAGGCCGGGGAGGTCGGCGTGCTTGTCGGTCTTCCGCAGCCGCAGGTACCGGTCCAATGCCTCAGCGGTCTTCACACCGAACGGCAGCGTCCGGGGTCGGCGGCCCTTGCCCAGGACCTGACAGACCTGCTGCTCCAGGTCGACGTCGCTGACCTTCAGCCGGGCGATCTCATCCAGCCGACCGCCGGTGTCGATGAGCAGCCGGAACAGGGCCAGGTCGCGGCGGTCGACCAGGCGCCGGCCGGCGCAGGACGCGAGCAGCGCGCGTAGCTGATCGTCGGTCAGGACGGGCACGGGCGTCTCGGGCACGATCGGGGCGTGCATGCGGGCGGTCGGGTCGGCGTCGATCTCGTCCTCCTCCACGAGCCACGCGAACCACTGCTGAAGGGCCCGGTAGGTCAGGCTGACCGTCGAGGGTGCGCGGCCGCCGTCGAAGGCATCCAGGTCCCCAGCCTGCTTGCCGGCCGCGAAGGTCTCCAGGAACCCTTCGACGTGCTCCCGTGTCAGATCTGCTGGGGCGACCTTGGGCCACTCGGCGGTGAGGTAGGCGCCGAACTGGGCCGCGGCGTGCAGGTACATCTGCTGGGTGCGGGGGCTCATGTTGCGGGCGCGGAGGCTCCGGGCCCAGCTCTCACGAAGCTCGCGGTACAGGGCGGTGTGCGAGGCCATGTCAGTGACCACTTTCCGGCGTGGCCTGCGAGGGCCGTTGTCTTGTCTGTGAACGGTGTGCTCTCGAACGCTAGAGCGACTCACCGACAAAACTGCAGGTCACGGGCGGTGTGCGCGCCCGGCAGGACTCGAACCTGCGGCCATCCGCTTAGAAGGTGAGCCGCTCTGAGCGGTGTGCTCTAGAGCGTGCCGGGGTGAGCGTAGTGCGCTCCAGTAGTCCTGTTGCTGCGAGCGTGCAACGCCCGATTACGGGTGGTGGCTTGCAGGGTTTGCGGGGGCGGCGACGCGGACGTCTCATGCAGGGAGTACGCGCGAGCGAGCGCCGTCCTTCGGGGCAAGTTGTCCCGTGTGCCCCGGATCACGTACTGACGCGCCCAGGAAGGTGGTTGCACAGCGCTCAAGGCCGCTCGTATGGTGGACGAACCAGAGATGGTCCCCCTGCCGGGATTCGAACCCGGAACATGCCGACTACGAGGCGGGCGCTCTTTCCATTGAGCTACAGGGGGCGAGGGGACTCGGGAGCCGGGGCCGCAAAACCAAGGCTCCCGAGACCTCCTCGAACGTGAACCCTGCCAGGTCTCCCTGTGGAAATCCGGCGACACGCCGGATGGATTTCCAGGCTGCTGGTCCCCGCCGTACCAGGCGCCATAGGTCACACTCGGATTGCGCGTCCTTCCCCAGCGCGCGGACAGCCATCACCAGGAGGTCGCTGTGGTTCCGGTTGCCACCCCCGAGGTCGAGGCCCCCACGTCAGTAGGTCGTCGTCGCCCGAACATGGTCGGTGTTCGACTCCTACCCGAAGAGCACGCTCAGCTGGTCCGGCGAGCCGAGTCCCAGGGCGTGAGCGTGGCCGAAGTGCTCCGCCGCGCGCTCCTGCGTGACCTCCAGTCCGTCTGAAACGCCGAAAGCGCCCCCCACCCGAAGGTGAGGGGCGCAGTGGCTACCCCTGGCAGGGGGGACAGCCGGGGTAGTTCACAGGTGTGTGCGATCAGGAGCTGCGGCCCAGTCCGCGACCGCGAGGGCCGCGCGGGGGCGGTTCATGCGGAGCAGCGGCCCGATCAGTTCGATCGCGAGACGCAGCCGGGTGAGTTCGGCGCCCATCTCGTAGCTGCCGAGGGTGCGCACGGGGGCGCGGCCGTGCTCATGACGGGTCTTGTTCGTCTCGCGTTGGACGCGGGCGCGTTGTTCGCGGCGGCAGTCGTCGCACATGGTGCGCTTGGAACGGCCGCTGGTCAGGTGGTCGAAGTCGAAGCCGCAGGCCTTGCAGGTGAAGACGTGGACCTGAACGGTCCAGTCGGCGGTCATGTCACCGGGTGACGGGGTGTCCTATGAGGGCGAGGACGAGCACAGCGACCAGGATCCCCACGATGATCCCGATGATCAGCCCCAGGTCGATCTGGATCGCGCCACCCTCGTCGGGCTTGACCACGGCGACCTCCTCCTGATCGCTGGCCTCGCTGGTGTTGCTCGCGGCGGTGAAGCCGAGGAAGCCACCGACGTAGGCGAGGACCGCGAGGGCAGCCGTGAGCCACGTGGGCTGCTCGTGGTCGACGCTGGCGTACCCGACCTGCGTTGCTCCCACTCCGAGGACCAGCAGGGCGTAGAGGACGTAGGCGCGCTTGCGCCACACGGCGGGCAGGATGTTGGTCAGCGGGTTCATCACTTGACCTCGATTCGTCGTCCGAGCAGTCGTGCGATCAGGGCCCAGCCACCGACCCAGCCGGCGAGCAGGCAGAACGTCGCTGGGGTGTGCGAGAAGCTCCAGAGGAGGCCGTCAGCGGATCTCTGGCGGGCGCTCACGTCTCGTGCTCGTCCAGCACGAGACGTGGGTTGATCAGCTCGCCGTCTTCGGTCTCGTACTCGACCTTCTCGCCGTGCAGGGCCCAGACCATCCCGAGGCAGTCGAGGTAGTTCCCGTAGGACTCACCGCTTTCCGCAACGGTCTTGCCGTTCGTGGCGACGAGCCGCCAGCGCCAGCCATGACCTTTGTCCTGGTAGAGGTGCACCCGGCGAGGCTTGGGCATCACGAGTACCGCAAGACAGGTACGAGCCCGGCGAGTTGGAATCGTCCGTCCGTTGCGGACCAGGATCCGCACCCGCGCGAGCTCGAGCGTGCCTCCGCGGTCTTGCCGTCCCCCATGCTCATCGCCACGTGATGGATCCCGCTGGCGTAGCCGTTGCTGGTGCTGAACAGCAGCGCACCCTTCGTCTTCACGGCCTGCGCGACGCTGATGTGACGGCACGCCCGGTACTGGTTCGCGGACCCGTCGATCCAGGTGTTGCCGTCGACCTGGGTCACGGTCCACTGCACGGCCTCGCTGCAGTCGAGCCGGTCGGGGCTCTTGTCGTACATCGAAACCTCAGCGCCGAATACGTAGGCGGGGCGGGTCCCGTCGATGCCGGTTGTGACGAGCCGATACATCAGATCGGCGGCCTTCACAGCCTCGGTGACCGCGGTGCGGGTCGGGTCGCTGGCCGCGAGACGCTTGTACGTGTCAGGGCCCACGATGCCGTCACGGACGATGCCGCACAGGGTCTGGAACTTCACGACCCCAGCGCGACTGTGATCGCCGAACACCCCATCGACCGTGTACGGGTACAGGCCCTTGCGTTTGAGGACGGTCTGGACGTAGTGGACGTCTGGGAAGGGCTGCGGGTCGTGCGCGTGACTGACCACGCTGATACTGAGCGTCATCAGAACCACCCCCTGAATCGGCTGCAGTCGACGGGCTGGAAAGCGTCCTTCAACACGGCCAGTTGCTTGCGGATCTGTGCTCGTTCCGCCTCGGTGCGAGCCCTGGCCAGGGACTGATGCTGCAGGCCACTCAGGTAGACGCTGACCTTGCTGTTCTGCGCAGAGCGGGCGGAGCAGGTCAGGTAGGAGTCGTGCCGGCCGCTCTCATACACAGCCAGGACCGCCAGGACCATCGCGGCGGTGAGGATGCTGATCAGCAGCGTGATCCTGAACCGACGGCGCGCAGACTTGCCGACAGCTGCGCTCTCAGTCTTCAGCTCTTCCTTCGTCGCGGCGTTGTCCGCCACGACCTGCACCCGCTCCTGCGTGGCGCGCTGCTGGTTCTGCAGGTCGTTCATCACCGTCAATGCCCCGCTCAAGCCCTCGACCTGATCGGCGAGGCGGGCGCTGCCACGTTTCAGCTCGTTGACCTCACGGATGAGGCTCGCCAGGCTCTCAGGCATCCCCCGGTCCTTCCTTGTCGCTGGCGCGTCGTCCGTACACGCGCCGTTCCTGCTCGGTGGCGAAGTGCTCCACGTGCGGGATGACGACCTGGGTGAGCTGCGCAAGGTTCGTCTTCAGCTGCTCGAACACGACCTCGGCCTTGACGATGAGCTTCACGCTCTCGATGAGCAGGTCCCGCACTTCCGGGTCACGGATCATGCCCGGCCCGTCCGAGGCGTCAGTGTCCATCGGTGCCCCGCCTGGCCAGTTCCGCGACGTAGGCCGCGGACAGGCTGTTGGCCTGCACCAGCGCGGGGATCATTTTCTCGCTGGTCAGGGCTTGCAGTCCGGTGATGGTCGCCTTGAGCTCGGCGATGTCGGCCCGGTGCCCGGCGATGATCTCGTCCTTGACCGCCAGCTCGCGCTTGTGCGAGTCGTCGAGGGCGTCCAAGGCCCACTGCGGGACGAGGCCACGTTTGAAGATGATGGCGAGGAAGATGACGCCGAGCAGGCCGTACTGGGCGACGTTCGCGAGCTGACCGATGTCTACCTCGGAGGCTGCTGCGAACATGCGCTGCCTCCTACCTGGTCAGAGCGCGCTGATGGTGCGGTACAGCCGGTCCAGGACCCGCTTCTCCGGCCAGTTGTCCAGCACGAGTACGTCCTCGATGGACCCGGCGAACTGACCGTCACTGTTCGTGCTCAGCCCGATCTGGAAGTTCCCCGACGACCCGGTGTTGATCGCGGCGCTCGGTCGGCGCGCACCCAGGTACCCGTCCTGATAGGCCAGGGTGTTTTGCATCGCGTCGTACCCGAACGCGGCCAGGTGCCAGCCACCTTCGGTGTAGACGTAGTCCAGCGCGAGGTCATCAGCCCACACGGCCGTGCCGAGACGATTGGACTGGCCGTCGTTGATGACGCCGGTGAACCACTGCCGAGTGGAGCCGGTCGGACCGTAGGAGATCAGGGCCTGTTTCGCGCCGGCGCCGGTGCTCTTGTACAGCACGATGAAGCATCGGGCGTTGCCGCCCACGGGAAGGGACCCGAGGCCGGAGGACACGGCTTTCGCGGACGCCCCGAACGTGGTGGCGCTGGCGGAGCCGAACAGGCCCGCGACAGCGCGCGTGTACGTGCCGGACAGGGTGAGGTTGAGGGAGCTGATGCTGTCCGCGACGGTCGCGCCGCTGGCCTCGTCGAACATCCAGCGGTGCACTTTGCCGGTGAGGGCCGTGACGACGTCCTCGTAGGTCTCGCTGCTCCCTCCGCCGGTGGCGGTGGAACTGACGGTGATGGTGTTGGCGGTGTCATCAACGGTGATGTCGATGTCTGTGCCGGCGACCAGCGCCGCACCGATCGCGTCGCGTGCGTTCTCGTCGGTGTACTGGGTGATCGTGGACGCGACAGTGATCGTGTTGGCCGTGTCGTCGACGGTGATGTCGATGCCGGCGCCCTCAACGAGAGCAGCCCCGATCGCGTCCCGTGCTTGCTCGTCGCTGTAGCTACCGCTGCCGACCGCAGCGTCGAGCTCCGCCAAGGCGGCCTGCACGTTGGTGGTGGTGACAACGACCAGGCCGCTGGGGTCGACGCTGACCTGTCCTGCGCGGGGTTTCATCGGGCATCCCAGTGGGCTGCGACTCGATCAGCGGACAGTGCCGTGCCGTACCAGGCCACCTCGTCCAGGTCGGGAAGGCCGCTGCTCCCGTCGATCCAGCCGAACTTCAGTCCGGTGCTCGCTGACGGCGGGTTGGTCGTGACGCCGGTGTCGATGTCGTACTGCGCACCGTTCACGTAGTAGGTCACGGTGTTCGCGGTGGAGTCGAACACTGTGACCAGATGCCACTTGTTGGCGTAGTCGGAGCCCGTGATGATCCCGCCAGCGGAGGCTGCCACGGTGGCGAAGGACGACCCGTTCCAGAACTCCACGATGACCGCGCCGGTGCCACCGAGGCGGATCGCGATGCGGTTGTCCTGCTGCATCATGGTCGTGTACGCGCTGGTGCCCTTGCTGGTCCAGCACTCGAACGTGAAATCGCTCGTGATCAACCCGGCGTCATACGGGCAGGACACGTAGGAGCCGGGGCTGCTGATCCCACCGACACGCTGCGATCCGTCGCCGAAGTCGGTGCAGGTGTCGCTGTCGCTGGTGAGCAGCCCAGGCCGGCTCCGGACGTAATCCCCGATCAAGGTGCCGTCGCGGTTGTGCGGGGTGGCGTCCTGCTCCGTGGCGCCGGATCCGTCCATCCGGTAGTAGACGAGGGGACTGTCCGCCAGCACAGCCTCGTAGTAGTCGCTCACGAACTCTTCGGGTGCTACAGACATGCCCGTGAGGTAGGCGTACTCGGTGATGAGCACGTCATCGGTGAGGGCCCCCGCGGCTGCCTCGATGGTGAGGGTCTGCCCGGTCAGGGTCCAGTCGGTGCGCTTGTCGAGCGTCACACCGTTCAGCTGGACGTGCAGGCTCCCATCGGTCGGCAGGTAGGTCAGGGCAACGTCCTGCGCGCCGTCCGTGAGGAGGTCGTAGATGTCGTCGTTGTAGAAGTCGACCTCGCTCAGGTCATAAGCGACAGCCCCGGATCCCGCTTCACCTGCTGAGCGGGACCGGAGCGGGATCGGGGCGGCGTTGTAGAACTGCTCCGCCCCCGCGACCCGCTGCGCCCGCACCCCATCCGACAGCCGCTGCCACCGAAGCCGCGGGGCACGTCGCAGGCTCATGGCAGGTCCAGCTCAACGGTGAACAGCACCGGACCGGGTGTGTCATCGGAACTGGAGGCGCTGATGCTCAACACGCGCATCGCCGTCGGAGTCCCCACCCGATCGGGGCACGTGATCAGGTCACCCTTGGTGAAGTTCACCCACGGCACACAGTTAGTGACCGCACGGATCGTCGCGGTGTAGGTGTAACGAGGCCGCGCGGTTTCCTCCAACGCCCGATCGATCAGACGAGCACCCTCCGACGTTGATCCGGACGTGCCAGACGTGATCGCCGTGTACCGCTTGCCATACGCGGTGACCCCCGCCGTGTTCGTGCGGGTCAACCACCCACCGATCGTGCGGATGATGCCCTTCGTGCCCTTCACCGGCTGACCGGCGTAGTCCAGCCTTAGCAGGTTCGAGCCGCGCTGCAACCAACACGCGGCGCTGTGATCAGTGCCCTGGCTGATGAACGCCTGGAAGGTCCCGTCAGGCTGGATGTGAACGTCGCAGCCCAGTTCCTCGAGCTGCCGGATCGCGTCGCCGTTCGTGGTAGACCCGGTCATCATCTTGATCGCGTCGTGCTGTTCGGGCCACGCGTCACCGTTGCTGTCGACGTCCCCGTCGAAGTCGGCAAGGAGATGATCGAGGGCGTACACGTCCTGATCGGTGCTGTTCGCTTCGTTGTGCAGGATCCGCAGGACAGCCCCCAGCGTCATTCCCGGGTACACCCCACTCACGACCTTGTGGGTCTTCCATGCTGTGGTGTCGGTGCGGCGAATGACCCGTCCCGTGGTCAGGTTCGTGATCATCAGGGCGAGGCCGCACTCCGTGCCGATGGTGTTGCGGACCTCAGCAGCGACCGTGTGTGTCCGTGGGCCGGTCCAGCCCAGCACGAAGCTCTGTGACGTGTTGGCCTGCGTCATGGTGTCCGCGACCTCAGAGTCCACGTACAACGTCGCCTCATCGTCGGCCTGCCATGTGATCAGGACCGGCGTGGAGGACGTCACGGTGATGCTGGTGCGGAACAGGTACACGTCGTTCGCTGCTGGGGTCAGATCCGCGGTGATCTTCTCCGCACCCTGACCGTTCTTCAGCAGTTTCCGGAACCCGTGCGACAGCGGCGTGGACCAGTCACTCGCGTCGTACCACAGCGGGTTTTCCTTGCTCATCCACCCGAAGTGCCGCTCATCCTCACTTGTCTTGTCCCACGCCCCGCCCTCGGCGTGGACGATGGCGTACTCGAACAGGTGCCGCAGACCCGGCGCGGTGCACTGCACTTCCTGCTCATCAACCTCACCGACCACCGTCCCAGAAGTGGGAACGAGTTCCCACGCGAAGACCTCAGTGGGGGCTGCGCCGTCAGCGAGGGGGATGGCGGCGCGGCAGAACCCGGGGCCTTCGAGCATGTCCGGGTCGACCTGCAACGCCTGCGCGAGCAGCGACGTGCGGTAGGACGCCGACCCGTCGCCCTGCAACTCATCGGTGAAGGAGATCCCCCGGGCTTCGCGCAGGACCTGGTTGCGGCGGGTGCCGTCGAAGTCGTAGAACCGCAGCTCGATGTGGGACGCGAGCTTGCTCATGCGTAAGCAGGCCGGTACGTGACATCAACGGACCCGCCACCGGTGAGCGCCAAGCTGTTGCTGCCCGCCGCGAACACCATCCACGACCCGAACACGTCAGGGGTGATCGTCAGGTCACCAAGGTTGCCGGTGCTGGTCTGGAACCGGGCGTTCAGCGTCGGCCCACCCGTGGCGACCTGAATGGCCGTTCCGGTGGTGCTGTTGGTGAGCGTCCCGGTAGTGGTGAAGTCGAGGGTGATGTAGTTCGTCGGGATGTCCCCGAGGATCGTGTGTGAGCTGCTGCCGCTGTGCGTGAACGACTCCGTTGCAGCGAACCAGCACCCGTCGAGGTTCGTGACCTCCAAGGCGACCCTGGCCGCGAACAGGCCGTTACGCGCGCCCATCTCCGACAGCCGGCATCGTGCGGTGCAGGAGGTCGTCAGGTCACCGGAGGTGCGGGGCAGTTTGCGGTTCACTGACACGACGCTCTGCGTTGAGTCGATGAGGGCCCGCAGGCTGCTCAGCTTCTCCTGGAAGTCGGTCTGCGAGGTCCCGATGACCTGCAGGGGAACGCTGAACGTGTACGCGTCGTAGTCCTGCGCCGCGAACAGCTGGCCCCGCTGACCAGGGATGATGACGTCGCCGCCGCGGAAGGGCGCTCCGGACCACACACCGTCCCAGTTCTCGATGTAGGCGTAGTCCTTGATGCTGACGCTGCTCGCACCCGGACGGGTGATCCGGAGGTCGAAGGTCATGTCAGGCCCTTGAGCCACATGGACTGGCGCATCTGGTCGACAACGCTCAAGGCGCTCTGCCGATCGGCAACGTTGATCCCGCCGTAGAAGTTCACGGTCGGGCCACCAACGGAGGCCAGGGCTGGGGTCTTGCCGCTGTTGATCGCTTCCAGGGTGCTCGCGTTGCGCTTGGCGTCGCGAGAGTTCACCACGAACTCGCCGTTGCTGACTCTCCACGGGATGCTGTCGCTCGTCCCGGTCCCGGGGCCGCTGATCCAACCCCCGGTTGCGCTCGCCCCGGTCGGCTTCTTCGTCGAAAATCCGCCCGAGATCAGGTCGGGAACGGAGACCGTCACGGAGGCGTCGGGGATCGTGGTCAGCAGACGAATGAGGTCCCGCATCTTCTTAGTGGCCGAGTCGGCGCCCCGCAGTTTCACGTTCGGGCTGGCCTGGAAGCCGTCGAGGAAGTGGAGCTTGCGGAGCAACTCGTTGTTCTTGGCGACCGCAGCCTTGCTGTTCAGGTCTACCTTGGGCGTCGGCTTCTTCGCACCGACCCTGTCAAGGTCCCTCTCGAGCAGGTCGAGGCGGTCGCCTGCAGACCTGACGCCCACGCGGACACCGTCCCCGAGAGCCCGCCCCATCTTGTCGGATGTGGACTTCGCGACCTGCTGGGCAGTGATGAACCCACCCGAGATCAGGCTGATGTTCTTGGCGACGGAGGTTGCCGTGTCCTTCGACATTTGCCGCTGAATCGCGCTCGCTGAGTGATGCAGATCGGCGTAGGTTTCCTTCAGCGCCTGCTGCAGCAGCTTCGTGTCCCCCGAGCGCGCCGCCTCCGCGACACCGGCGTAGACAGCCTCGGCGTGCTTCTTCAACACGCCTCGAGTGACCCTGTCCGTCTGTGGGTCCTCGAGTTGCTTCAGGAACTTCTTCGCAGCGTCGTTGACGCTCAGATTGAAGCTGAAGTCGAAGTCCTTCTTCAGACTCCGGATCGCCCTGGGGTCCAGTTCGATGTTCGCGATGGTGGCGATCAGCGCAGGGCCGCCTGCCGCGGCGACTGCGAGCCCACCCAACTTTCCGAGCTTGCCGAGTTTCCCGACCTCGCTTGCCTTGCCGCCGCCCAGAATGGTGGGGAGCCCGCCGCCACCGAACCCGTGGTTGGTGACGAACACCGGCAGCGGCGCGGCCTTCGTGACGGCGCCGAGGATCCCGCCTCTGCCTGCCGCCCTCCCTCCGAGCAGGGTGCCGAGGCCGGGGAGTTTCTTAACGGCGCCGATGGTCTTCATCGCTCCAGCGAAGATCAGGGCGTCCTTCGCGACCTCCGTGAACAGCTTCGGATGATCACCGACGAAAGACAGCATCGGCTTAGCCACAGCCCACGCCTGCTTCGTCGCGTCGCCCACATCACCGAGGGCGTCAGCGAACTTGCCCCCAGAGCCCTTGCCGTCCTCCATGCCCTGCACGAACTTGCTGATGGCGGGGATGACGTCCTTGGTCAACGGCCCGCTCGCGAAGTTGCTGATCTTCTTCGCGATGTCCGTCACTGCAGGAGCAAGAGCTGTTCCCAGGGCGATCTGTGCGGTCTCGATCGACCCGTGCATCTGCTCCAACGCACCCGCTGTGCCGGACGTAGCGGCCTTCGCGAGCTTCTGCGCCTGCGACTGGTCGTTGGTGGCCTTGATGTACTTCGCGAGGCCCTTCGTGCCTTCCTTCGCCAAGACCGTCGCGGCACGAGAAGCGTCCGAACCGAAGATCGTCGACAGGGCAGCGGTGCGCGTCGCATCACTCAGGGGCCCGAGCTTGTCGTGTAGCTGCTGCGCGATGTCGCTGATGCTCTTGAACTGGCCGTGGGCGTCGACGAAGCTCAGCCCGAGCTTCTTCATCTCGCCCTTGGCCTGCTTGGTCGTGGGGACCAGCCTCGTCAGCATCGTCTTCAGCGACGTGCCAGCGTCGGAACCCTTGATTCCGTTCTGAGCGAACTCGGCCAGAACAGCCGTCGTCTCCTGAAGGCTCAACCCCGCGTTGAGCGCACCCGGACCGACCTGAGCCAACGCCAAGCCCATGTCCTGGACCGAGGCGGTGGAGGCGTTCGCGCCACCAGCCAGCGCGGCGGCGACCTCGCCGGCCTTGTCCGCCTTGAGATTGAAAGTTGACAGCCCCTGCACGACGAACCCGGCAGCCTCACCCAGGTCGAGACCACCAGCAGCAGCAAGGGTCAGCGTGGAGGACAGCGCCCCCGCCTTGATCTGCGCCGCGCTCAGCCCACCCTTGGCGAGTTCGAGCATCGCGTCCCCAGCCTGCTTGGCTGAGAACGTCGTCTGGGCCCCCATCTTCAGGGCCAGGTCCGAAAGTTTCTTGATCTCGGGGGCTGCTGTGGTGTTCGTCGCGACCGCGATCTGCCGCATGGTCGTGTCGAACGACGCGGCGAGCTTCACGCTCGACCCGATCAACGCACCAACGCCGCCCGCCCCCGCCAAAGCGAGAAGCGGGCGGCCCACCGTCCCCGTCAGACCACGAACACGCTTGCCTGTGCTCTCAACCTTGTTCCCGAGCTGGTCGAGCTTGCGTGATGCTTGGCTGGTGTTCGCCGTGACGTCGAAGGCAAGCGCAAGCTTCGGCACTTAACGCCCCCTTCGTGCGATCTCCGTCAGCGTTCGATTGATCGCTGCCTCAACGTCCTTGCGAATGGCCGGCGCTTCGCGTCGCATCGTGTCGTCGAACCAGCCCTTCGGAACTCGCTGGTTCACCCACCTATCTCGGTTGCCGAACACCGGGTGTCGGATCACCCCGCGGTTCGTGGCTCGCGCACCCGCACCACGCTTACCGACGACGACGATCCGCACCCCGTACCGGTTGCGGCCCGTCATGACCTGCGTGCGCATCGGTGAACCCGCGACGCGCTTGTTCAGCCCGCCACGCTTGGGAAGTTCCACCAGTGCCGCACGTCGGGCTTTCGGAATGAGAGGCCGCGCGGCCGTTCTCACCCCAGCGTGCAGGTTCTTGCGGATCTGCTTCTCCCCAGCAGCCTTCAGCGCCTTCGAGACCCGATAGAACTGGTCCGCGGTGCGGCGAGAACCGAAGCTCACGCCGTCATCCGCAAGGCGTCCATCAGCTCACGCCCCTCCCAGTCCACCGGAGCCAGAACTAGATCCGAGGCCAGCCAGGAGTCGAGGGCGTCACGGTCTGGTTCCTGCTCGAGCCACACGACATACGCGACATCGCACAGGCTGCTCAGGGTCAGACCGCCTGGGACTGCTCCTGGACTTCCTTCACCACGAGCGCCCAGTCTGGACGGCCCTGCGCCTCGAGCTTGCGGATGACCCGCGAGGAGGAGTCGTCCTCGGATTTCGGGGAGGTGACCGTGGGCCCATCCGAGGAGTCGGAGGGCCGTTCCATAGGGCGTTCCGTGAGCGCCACCATCACGTCCTGCACGACCTGCCAGTAGTCCTCGTGGGTGGCGTTCTTCGCGATCGCGAGCTGTTCGAACCGGGGCCAGTCATCCTCAGCCAGGCACGCCTTCAACAGCACATACATGGCTGCGCGGCCTTCCATGTCGTGGCTACTGACGCCACGCACGGCGACGTCCGCGAAGCGCATGATCGCCATCTCGGGGATGACGTCGCGCACCGTGAACGCCTCGCCGTGGAAGGTGACCTCAGGGTTAGCCACGAGCCGACCCGGCGTAACTGAGCTTGAAGGGCTTCGCGCTCGACGGGGTCTCAAAGTTGAAGGTGAGGGGCAGCGTCGCGACCGTGGGGGGCTTGCGGAATGCTGCGGTGACGTCGCCGCCCTGGATGGCCTGCCGCACCAGGAGCCGCACGGTGTGGTCGGTGGACTCCCACAGCAGCATGCAGCGGACCTCGGAGCCCGGGTCGGGAGGCTCGACGTCGTACAGGGCGGTGGTGCCGGAGCCGGATGTGGCGGTGACAGCAGTGACGCCGCCGTTCACGGCACGCCGGTAGGCACTGGCGGTCCAGTTCGTGAGGGCTACCGACAGTGATCCGTGCCGTTCGGTGGTGAACTGCGCGACCGGGTCGAAGAACTCGGCGGGAGTGAACGCCTCGATCGTGGATCCGTAGGTGAACTCCACACCGTCCTCGGTGGCGCCCATGCTGAGCCACGCCGCGTCGAGAGCATCTGTGAAGACGCTGCCGACGACGGTGTTCGTCGGCACCGTTGAGGCGATCGGAGCGATCCACAGCTGCCCGGGGTAGGCGAGGTAGTTGGGGGTGGCGACGGTCATGGGTTCAGCCCTTCTTCTCGGTCTTGCTCAGGTCCTCGACCTGAGAGCGGTCAACGACCTTGCGGGAGACGTGCGAAGCGGGCACCGAGTCGCCAGGGTTGAAGGCGAGCACGTTGTCGATGCGGATCGCCTCCTTCGCTACGTAGCGGCCGTACTCGGCTTCTTGGGCCGCCCGCAGCTCCTCAGCGGTGGCGGGTGTAGTCATGACTGCTTCCCTTCTAGCTGCGAGCGGTGTAGTTCACGGACAAGATCAGGCGCTGCTGCGCGCCGGCCTTGTCCTGGGCGGTGATGACTTCCGCGCCCAGGTCTGTGGTGGAGGTGTAGGGCAGGACGCCCAAGGTCTCGTCGGCGCGGATCGCCGCGTCGAGGCTGTTGACGAGGGCGAACGCCCGGGCTTCGTAGGTCGCGGCGAGGCTTTCGTCTCCGCCCCACACGACGAGTTCGCACAGGACGGTGCCCGCTTCGGATCGGGCGTCGCTGATGGTCTCCTCGACGTTGCTCCACGAGCCCGAGTCGCCGAACCCTGAGCCTCGTGAGCCGCCTTGCGGGCCGTACTGGGACCAGCCGACAGTGATCCACTGCTTGACCCCGCGATCTTCCTTCGCGGCGCCGTTGTAGACGACGACGCCTTCCCAGTCCTCCAGGGTCGGTAGGAGAACGACCAGGCGCTGCTTGACGACGGGCCACCAGATCATGCGATGGCCGAGACGGCGAGTGCTCGGATGCGCGGAAACAGCACCAGCGGGTTGGCCTGCCAGCCAGCCTCGTAGCCCTCACCAGGCATGGATGCAGGACCGCGCTGCGTTGCGGCGAAGTACCCGGCGACGTCAGCGATGATCGCCTCACGATGGTTCGCGCTCAACGACCCGACCGTGTACGTGATCTCCACATTCCGCAGGCCGCGGGTGAAGACACCGGCGGTGTTGTAGCCCCAGTGCACGATCCCGGTGGTGGTGTCGAGGTCAAGGTCGTCCACGCTGATCGTCGTGCCGTCCGTGTACCCGGCACTGACGATGGTGGCTGCGCTGCGGTTACGCAGGATCAGGCTCAAGGCCCCACCGTCGTGCTTCTCCACGACCGTGCCGGTGACCGGCCCGACCCACTCCTCGTACTCGGCCAGCGCCGCGTCGAGCATCGACGCGATCTCGTCGTCATCGACCGTCAAGGTCTTGTCGAGCCGGTCCCGGACCTCACTGACGCTGATGACGTTCGACCCGAGACGCCTGGCGTAAGCAACCTGCGTCTCCACGCCCGTGACCGCACCGGTGACAGTCCACGTCGCGGTCCACGGCCCGGCCGTGGTGAGTAGCACTGACGCGCGGTACACCCCAGTGCTGACGTGCGTCACGGAAGGGGTGCTGGTCGTGCCGTCCGGGTCGGTGATCGTCACCGTCACGGTCGCGTCCTTCAGGGCACCGTCCTCATCGCGCACCTCAAGGGTGGGTTCCCACACGTCACCGGGGTCGTAGCTCAACCCGAACCTCCGAGGTGGTGAGGGATGCGGACGGTGCTGAGGTCACAAGCTGACGGCTGTCCCGGCTGCTCGTGGTCAAGGTTGCGGCGTGGTCGCTGGTGGTCAGGCCGACTCCGGCGTTCACGGTGCTGAGCCCTGCCGGCCGTCCCCAGATCAGCAGACGGATCGTGAGCACCGATCCGGTACCGGTGAGCCCCGTGGGGGCCGCGGTCTCGCTGATGCTGAACGTGGGAACCTGAGCGAGACCGGCACCCGCGAGGGTCGTCGGCATCGCGTAGCCGTCCGAGCCGACCGTGACGCCCTGAACCTGACCGGAACCGGTCCCGGTTCCCGCTGAGGCGGTGCGGGACAGGCTGATCGTCGGGACTCGCACAGACCCGGCACCGCTGACGAACAGTGCCGAGGCGGTGCCACTGGCCGTGAAGCTCGCGGTCTGGACCTGGCCGGACCCTGTCAGGGTCGATGGGAGGGTGGTGGCGAAGGCCAGGACCGTCGCAGGCTGAACGCTGCCCGAGCCGCTGATTCCAGATGGAGTCGCGGTGTTGCTGCTCCCAGCAACGACCGACGGGGTCTGGGTCTGTCCTGAGCCGCTGACAGTCGCTGGTGTGACGGTCGCGTCGGTCAGCAGCGCAACCGACTGGACCGCACCGGAGCCGGTCAACAGCGACGGGAGGGCGGTGGGGCTGACGAGTTCGTCGCTGCTCTGGACCGTGCCCGACCCGTTCACCGTGTCTGGTGTGGCGGTGCCGGAGTAGGCCAGTGCGGGGATCTGTGTGTCGCCGCTGCCCGTGAGGACGGTCGTGACGGTGGTGCTTGAGGTTCCGGCCGTGATGGACGGCGCCTCGACCTGCCCCGAACCCGCGACCTCCGCTGGGGTGACCGTCGCGGTGGCGGTGAGCGTCGGCGTGAAGGTCTGCCCCGCGCCGCTGATCTCGGTGGGGGTGATGAGTGCTGTGCCGCTGATCAGCGGCACCTGAACCGTCCCGCTACCGGTCAGGACGGACGCGGCACCAGTGCCGGTGGCGGTGAGCGCCGGAGACTGGGTGCTGCCCGAGCCTGATAGTTCGCTCAGGACTGCGGTGCTGCTGACCAGAACCGTGGGGCTCTGTGTCGTGCCGCTGCCCGTGACGCTGCTGGGTGTGACCAGGCCCGAGGCGCTGACCGTGACTGCTTGCGTCGCACCGGAGCCAGCTAGGGCCACTGGAGTGACGGTGGCGGTCGCGTGCAGGCTCGGGGCCTGCACGGCGCCCGAGCCGGTTCCGACGGTGGGTGTCGTGGTGCCGGTCGCGGTCTCCGTGGCGCCCTGCACGGCACCGGAGCCGCTCAGCAGAGCCGCGGTGACCGTTGCCGTCGCGGTGACCGTGACAGCCTGCACAACGCCGCTGCCAGCCAGCTGCGCTGGTGTGACGGTCAGGTCCGCGCGGGCCGCCGCAGACTGCACTGCACCGCTGCCCGACAGCAGCGAAGGTGTGACGGTGGCTGTGGCGGTGAGCGTCGGGGCCTGAACGGCCCCCGAGCCAGTGAGCGCTGACGGTAGGGCTGTCGCGGACCGCAGGATCGCTGGGGTCTGGACTGAGCCGGCACCACTGACCAGCGAAGGCGTGACGGTCGCGGACGCCGTGATGGTCGGAGCCTGCGTGGCGCCGGAGCCGCTGAGCAGCCCTGGCGTGACCGTCGCGGAGGCGGTGATGACCGGAGACTGGACGCTGCCCGAGCCGGACACGACCGCCGGAGTGACCGTCGTCCCGACCAGGATCGTCGGGGCCTGCACAGCACCCGAGCCGG
>Ga0310810_10002390_pt1 | contig 20191 bp, 24 predicted proteins | sample NCmetagenome_FD_207641 | JGI IMG/M metagenome (GOLD analysis project Ga0310810, IMG submission 207641) | Soil microbial communities from experimental microcosm in Duke University, North Carolina, United States - NC | ecosystem: Engineered > Artificial ecosystem > Soil microcosm > Unclassified ...
AGTCGCGATTTTACCTGGTCGCCTCCTGCCTATCCGGTGGGAGGCGATACGTATGTGTGCGGTCCGCCGCGACCGACTGAGAGCCGCGGCACCGGTCGAGGAGGCCCACCATGGCGGTTGACCAGATCAAGCGGCTGTACGAATCCATGCCCGGCAAGCTCGATGAGGCGCGCCGGCGGTTCGGCCGCGGGCTCACGCTGGCCGAGAAGATCCTGGTCGCGCACGCCGACGACTTCGCCAGGCAGGAGTGGAGCCGGGGCAAGGCCCAGCTGCGGCTCCGGGTGGACCGGGTGGCCCTGCAGGACGCCACCGGTCAGATGGCCCTGCTCCAGTTCATGCAGGCGGGCAAGAAGCAGGTGGCGGTGCCAAGCACGGTCCACTGCGACCACCTGATCCGGGCCGAGAGCGGCGCGTCGGCCGACATGGAGCGGGCCATCGCGGAGAACCGCGAGGTCTACGACTTCCTGCACTCGACCTCCAAGAAGTACGGCATCGGGTTCTGGAAACCGGGCGCCGGCATCATCCACCAGGTCGTGCTGGAGAACTACGCCTTCCCGGGCGGGCTCATGATCGGCGCCGACTCCCACACCCCCAACGCGGGCGGCCTCGGCATGGCCGCGATCGGGGTGGGCGGCGCGGACTGCGGCGAGGCGATGGCGGGGCTGGCCTGGGAGGTGCTCGATCCCAAGCTGATCGGCATCCACCTGACCGGCAAGCTCGCGGGGTGGAGCTCGCCCAAGGACGTCATCACCTATCTCTGCGGCCTGCTGACCGTCAAGGGCGGCACCAACAAGATCATCGAGTACTTCGGGCCGGGGGCGGAGTCGATCAGCGCCACCGGCAAGGGCACCATCTGCAACATGGGCGCGGAGCTGGGGGCGACCACCTCGCTCTTCCACTTCGACGACCGGATGGCGGCCTACCTGCGCGCCACCGACCGGGCCGACATCGCGCGGCTGGCCGAGCAGCACCGCCAGCACCTGGTGGCCGATCCTGAGGTGCTGCGCGACCCGCGGAAGTTCTACGACGAGGTCGTCGAGATCAACCTCTCCGAGCTCGAGCCGCACATCGTGGGCCCCCACTCGCCCGACCGGGCGCGGGCGATCTCGAAGCTCGCGGCCGAGGTGAAGAAGGAGGGCTGGCCGGCCCAGATCCGGCAGGCCCTCATCGGCTCCTGCACCAACTCCTCCTACGAGGACATGCGGCGGGCCGCCCACATCGCGATGCAGGCGCTCAAGGCGGGCATCAAGGCCAAGACCCCGTTCCTGGTGACCCCGGGCTCGGAGCGCATCTACCAGACCATCAAGCGCGACGGCATCATGGACACCTTCCAGAAGATCGGGGGGACCGTGCTCGCGAACGCGTGCGGGCCGTGCATCGGGCAGTGGAAGCGCAGCGACGTGGGCAAGGAGGAGACCAACACCATCGTCTCCTCGTTCAACCGGAACTTCCCCGGGCGCAACGACGGCAGCGCCTCCACGCTCTCGTTCCTGACCAGCCCCGAGATCGTGACCGCGATGGCCTTCGGCGGCACGCTCGAGTTCGATCCGGTGCACGGGACCATTCCCGGTCCGGACGGCAAGCCGTTCCGCTTCACCGCGCCGGAGGGCGAGGAGCTGCCCGCGCAGGGCTTCGCGGGGGGCGACGCGGGCTACGAGGCGCCGGCCGCCGACGGCGACCGCGTGCAGGTGGTCATCGCGCCCAACAGCGAGCGCCTCCAGCTGCTGCAGCCCTTCCCGCGGTGGGATGGGCGGGACTTCGGTGAGCTTCCCATCCTGGTGAAGACGAAGGGCAAGACCACCACCGACCACATCTCGCCCGCCGGGGCCTGGCTGCGCTTCCGCGGCCACCTCGACCGGATCAGCGACAACATGTTCCTGGGCGCGGTCAACGCCTTCACGGGCGAGGCGGGCAAGGGCGTCAACCCGGTCACCGGCGAGGCGGGCAAGACCTTCACCCAGAACGCGCGCGACCTCAAGGCCCGCGGGGTGAGCTTCATCGTGATCGGCGACGAGAACTACGGCGAGGGGTCGAGTCGCGAGCACGCGGCGATGTCGCCGCGCTACCTCGGCTGCAAGGTCGTGATCGTCAAGAGCTTCGCCCGCATCCACGAGACGAACCTCAAGAAGCAGGGGATCCTGCCGCTCACGTTCGCCAAGACGTCCGACTACGATCTCTTCGAGCAGGCGGACCGGGTCAGCGTTCGAGGGCTGGCCGGGCTCGCCCCGGGCAAGCCGGTGGAGGTGGTGATCCACAAGGCGGGAGGCAAGATGGTCACGATCCAGTGCCTCCACACCATGACCGACGAGCAGATCGACTGGTTCAAGGCGGGCTCCGCCCTGAACGCCCTCACATAACTTCCAGCAAGGAGACGTTCAATGGCGGCGTCGAGAGTCAAGATTCCGGCGGGTGAGAAGATCACGATTAGTCACGGCAAGCTGCAGGTTCCCGACCACCCGATCGTCGCCTTCATCGAGGGCGACGGCGTGGGGCCCGATATCTGGGCCGCGTCGGTCCGGGTGCTGGACGCGGCGGTGGCCCAGGCCTACAAGGGGCGCCGCAAGATCGCGTGGGCCGAGGTCTACGCGGGCGAGAAGGCGCAGACCGCCTACGGGAAGGACTGCCCGCCGAACCTGCTGCCGCAGGAGACCCTCGACGTCATCCGCCAGTACCTGGTCGCCATCAAGGGCCCGCTGACCACCCCGGTGGGCGAGGGCTTCCGCTCGCTCAACGTGACGTTGCGCCAGGAGCTGGATCTGTACGTGTGCCTCCGGCCGGTGCGCTGGTTCAAGGGCGTACCCTCGCCGGTGAAGCGCCCCGAGAAGATCGACATGGTGATCTTCCGCGAGAACACGGAGGACATCTACGCGGGCATCGAGTGGGAACAGGGGACGCCGGAGGCGAAGAAGGTGGTCGACTTCCTCCAGAAGGAGATGGGCGTCAAGAAGATCCGCTTTCCCGCGACCTCCTCGATCGGGATCAAGCCGGTCTCGAAGGAAGGGTCGGAGCGGCTGATCCGGGCGGCCATGCGGTACGCGGTCGAGAACGGCCGTCGCAACGTGACCCTCGTCCACAAGGGCAACATCCAGAAGTACACCGAGGGCATGTTCATGAAGTGGGGGTACGCGCTGGCCAAGCGCGAGTTCTCGGACCGGCTGGTCTCGTGGGACGACTGCGGCGGCAAGCCGCCGGCCGGGAAGATCCTGGTCAAGGACGCCATCACCGACGCGTTCCTGCAGCAGATCCTGACCCGGCCGGACGAGTTCGACGTGATCCCGTGCTGCAACCTGACCGGCGACCTCATCTCCGACGCGCTGGCGGCGCAGGTGGGCGGCATCGGCATCGCCCCCGGCGCCAACATCAACTACGACACCGGGCACGCCCTGTTCGAGGCGACCCACGGCACCGCCCCCAAGTACACGGGCCAGGACAAGGTCAACCCCGGGTCGGTCATCCTGTCGGGCGAGATGATGCTGCGCTACATGGGGTGGAACGAGGCGGCGGACCGGATCATCGCGGGCATCGAGAAGACCATCGGGCAGAAGGTGGTGACCTACGACCTGGCCCGGCTGATGGAGGGGGCGAAGGAAGTGAAGTGCTCCGAGTTCGGCACCGCCATCGTCAAGAGCATGGAGTCGTTGTGATGGCGGCGCGGCCCAAGATCTCGGTCATCGGGGCGGGCAACGTCGGCGCCTCCGTCGCCCAATACCTGGTCGAGAAGGAGCTGGGCGACGTGGTCCTCGTCGACGTGGTCGAGGGGATTCCCCAGGGCAAGGCCCTCGACCTGGCCCAGGCCGGCCCCGTCCACGGCTACGACTCCAACCTGGTGGGCAGCAACGGCTACGATGAGACCGCCGACTCCGACATCGTGGTCATCACCGCCGGGCTCGCGCGCAAGCCGGGCATGACCCGTGACGACCTGCTGTTCAAGAACGCGGAGATCGTGGGCTCGGTGGTGGAGCAGGTGGTGAAGCGCTCGAAGAACGCCATCCTGATCCTGGTCACCAACCCCCTCGACGCGATGGTGCAGCTCGCGTGGAAGAAGTCGGGCTTCCCGGCCGAGCGGGTCATCGGCATGGCCGGAGTGCTCGACTCGGCCCGGTTCCGCACCTTCATCGCCCGGGAGCTCGACGTGTCGGTCGAGAACGTGACCGCGTTCGTGCTGGGCGGCCACGGCGACACCATGGTGCCGCTGCCGCGCTACTCCACGGTGGCCGGCATCCCGATCACCGACCTGCTGCCCGCGGACCGGATCCAGAGCCTGGTCACCCGCACCGCCAACGGGGGGGCCGAGATCGTGGCCTTCCTCAAGTCGGGCAGCGCCTACTACGCGCCGGCCGCCTCCGCGGTGGAGATGGTCGAGGCCATCCTGAAGGACAAGAAGAAGATCCTGCCGTGCGCGGCCTACCTGAGCGGCCAGTACGGCACCAAGGGGCTCTACGTCGGGGTCCCGGTGAAGCTCGGCCGCAAGGGCGTCGAGCAGATCATCGAGATCAAGCTCCAGAAGGACGAGCAGGCCGCCTTCGACAAGTCGGCGGCGGCGGTCCGCGAGCTGGTCGATAAGCTAAAACTGTAAACCTCGCTCCCTCTCCCCCTCAGGGGAGAGGGTAGGGGTGAGGGGCGATTTGACAGGAGCCTGCGACATGCCGAAAGCAGTCCCCGACGGCTACCACACCGTGACCGCGTCCCTGACGGTCAAGGACGGGGCCGCGGCCATCGACTTCTACCAGCGGGCCTTCGGCGCGCGCGAGATCATGCGGGTCAACGGCCCCGACGGCAAGATCATGCACGCCGAGATCCAGGTCGGCGACTCTCGCGTCATGCTGGCCGACGAGCACCCCGGCATGGGCTGCGCCGCGCCGGTCTCGGTGGGCCAGGCCACCGGCTCCCTCTACCTGTACGTGCCCGACGTCGACGCGGCCTTCAAGCGCGCGGTGGGGGCGGGGGCCAAGGTGGTGATGCCGGTCACCGACATGTTCTGGGGCGACCGCTTCGGGGCGGTCGACGACCCGTCCGGACACCGCTGGGGCCTCGCGACGCACGTGGAGGACCCGACCCCCGAGCAGATGGCGCAGCGGCAGAAGGAGTTCTTCGCCTCGATGGCCAGGAAGTAGGCGCATGCGCGAGATCCACGTCTCCTCCATCGTCGACGCGGTCAAGAAGCTCTGCATGGAGGCGAACTACTCGCTCGAGCCCGACATGCTGCGGGCCTTCGCGGGGGCGCTCGAGAAGGAGCGCTCCCCCGCCGGGCGGCAGGTGCTCCAGATCCTGCAGCAGAACGCGGAGCTGGCCCGCACCCGGCAGATCCCCTACTGCCAGGACACCGGCTTCGTGGTCTGCTTCCTCGAGCTGGGCCAGGACGTGCACGTCACCGGCGGCGGCCTCTACGACGCGATCAACGAGGGCGTCCGGCAGGGCTACACGGAGGGCTACCTCCGCGCCTCCATCGTGCGCTCGCCGTTCGATCGGGTGAACACCGGGGACAACACCCCGGCGGTCATCCACCTCGACGTGGTGCCGGGCGCCGCGCTCCGGATCCAGATCATGGCCAAGGGCGGCGGCTGCGAGAACCGCTCGAAGTACAAGATGCTGACCCCGGCCGAGGGCGTGGACGGCGTGAAGGAGTGGATCCTCGAGTGCATCCGCACCGCCGGTCCCGACGCCTGCCCGCCGCTGATCGCGGGCGTGGGGGTCGGAGGCACCTTCGAGCAGGCCGCGCGGCTCAGCAAGAAGGCGCTCTTCCGCGAGCTGGGCGCGCCGAGCCTGGACCCCGCGGTGGCCGCGGTGGAGCGCGAGGTGCTGGACCGGGCCAACCGGCTCGGCATCGGGCCGCAGGGCTATGGCGGCGACACCACCGCGTTCGGGATCCACATCCTCACGTACCCCTGCCACATCACGAGCTTGCCGGTGGCGGTGACCATCGAGTGTCACGCGCATCGGCACAAGGAGGTGACGCTGTGAACCGGGCGACTCCGGGGCCCCTCACCCTGGCCCTCTCCCCCGAGGGGAGATGGGAGGAGAGGCGATGATCACGACCGGAGCCGACGGGATCAAGGAGGTCGTGCCGCCGCTCTCCGACGCGGACGCGGAGGCGCTCAAGGCGGGGGACCGGGTACGCATCACCGGGGTCATGTATACCGCGCGCGACGCGGCCCACGCCCGACTGCTGCCGCTCATCGACGCGGGCAAGCCCCTGCCGATCGACGTGCGCGGCCAGATCATCTACTACACCGGGCCCTCGCCGGCGCGGCCGGGCGAGGTGGTGGGCTCCATCGGCCCCACCACCGGCGGGCGCATGGACCAGTTCACCCCGAAGCTCCTGGCGCTCGGGCTCAAGGGCACGCTCGGCAAGGGGGCGCGCTCCCAGCCGGTCAAGGACGCGCTCCGCCAGCACAAGGCGGTCTACTTCGGCGCCATCGGGGGCGCGGGGGCGGTGCTGTCGGGTTTCGTGAAGAAGCTCGAGGTGGTGGCGTACGAGGATCTCGGCACCGAGGCCATCCGCCGCCTCGAGGTGGCCGGCTTCCCCGCCATCGTGGTCAACGACTGCCACGGCGGCGATCTCTATCAGGACGGCATGAAGGCCTTCGCGAGGGAGGGGTCATGAACGGCGCAACGGCGCAGGGGCAGGGCCGCATCGCGGCGCGCCCGCCCATCCGGGCGGCGCACCTGCGGACGGATTCGTGGTGGGCGCTCCCGCTCACGGTGGTGGTGGTGCTGTTGTCCTTCATCGTCTACTCCACGTGGGCCGCGTTCCAGAACGCCCACTACTTCGCGGATCCGTACCTGTCGCCGTTCTACTCGCCCTGCCTCACCAAGGCGTGCCTGCACCACAGCTTCGGGGGGTGGACGCTGCCCGACTTCACGTTCCCGATCATCGGGGTGGTGTCGCCCGCCTTCCTCATCCTCGGGGGGCCGGGCCTCTTCCGCCTGAGCTGCTACTACTACCGCAAAGCCTACTACCGCTCCTTCTGGCTGGCCCCCGCGGCCTGCGCGGTGCAGGACCCCAAGTCGGGCTACACCGGCGAGGCCCGCTTCCCGCTCATTCTCCAGTCCTTCCATCGGTATACCTGGTACCTGGCGGTGCTCTTCATCGTGATGCTGACCTGGGACGCGATCCTCGCCTTCCGGTTCAAGGACGGGTTCGGGATCGGGATCGGCACCATCGTGATGTGGATCAACGTGCTGTTCCTGGCCGGTTACACCTTCTCCTGCCACTCCTGCCGGCACGTCTGCGGCGGGGCGGTGGACGTCTTCTCCAAGGCGCCGGTGCGCTACTCGCTGTGGCGCGGGATCACGCGGCTCAACGAGCGGCACCCGGTCTTCGCCTGGCTGTCGCTGTTCAGCGTGGGGCTGACGGACCTCTACATCCGGCTCGTCTCCATGGGGATCATCCGGGACTGGAGGATCATCTGATGGCGACCGCGGACTACGAGACACACGAGCACGACGTCCTGGTCATCGGCGCGGGCGGTGCCGGCCTGCGGGCGGCCATCGAGGCGGCCGCGCAGGGCGCGTCGGTGGGGCTGGTCTGCAAGTCGCTCCTCGGCAAGGCCCACACCGTCATGGCCGAGGGCGGGATCGCCGCCGCGATGGGCAACGTCTACCCGGAGGACAACTGGCAGGTCCACTTCCGGGACACCATGCGCGGCGGCAAGATGCTCAACAACTGGCGCATGGCCCAGCTCCACGCCCAGGAGGCGCCGGACCGCGTGCTGGAGCTGGAGCGCTACGGGGCTCTCTTCGACCGCACCAAGGACGGCCTGATCCTCCAGCGCGACTTCGGCGGCCACCGCTACGCGCGCCTGGCCCACGTGGGCGACCGCACCGGCCTCGAGATGATCCGCACGCTGCAGTACCACGGCATCCATCAGGGCATCGACGTCTACATGGAGTGCAAGATCGAGCGGCTGCTGAAGGACGGGGACCGGGTCGGCGGGGCGTTCGGCTACTGGCGCAACACCGGCAAGTTCGTGCTCTTCAAGGCCAAGGCGATCGTGCTGGCGACGGGCGGCATCGGGCGGGCCTGGAAGTTCACCTCCAACTCCTGGGAGTACACCGGAGACGGCCAGTCGCTGGCTCTCTGGGCGGGGGCCGATCTCATCGACATGGAGTTCGTCCAGTTCCACCCGACCGGTATGGTGTGGCCGCTGTCGGTGCGGGGTCTGCTGGTGACCGAGGGCGTGCGGGGCGACGGGGGCACGCTCAAGAACAACAAGGGCGAGCGGTTCATGTTCAACTACATCCCCGAGTTCTTCAAGGGGGAGACGGCGGACAACGAAGCAGAAGCCGACCGCTGGTACACCGACAAGAAGAACAACCGCCGCACCGCCGACCTGCTGCCCCGGGACGAGGTGGCCCGGGCCATCAACTCGGAGGTGAAGGCGGGGCGGGGGACCCCGCACGGCGGCGTGTTCCTCGACATCGCCTCGCGGCGGCCGGCCGACTACATCCGCAAGCGGCTACCCTCCATGTACCACCAGTTCAAGGAGCTGGCGGGGGTGGACATCACCAAGGAGCCGATGGAGGTCGGGCCGACCTGCCACTACGTGATGGGTGGGGTGCGGGTCGACGCCGACTCCACCGCCGCCACGATCCCCGGCCTCTTCGCGGCGGGCGAGGCGGCGGGAGGGTTGCACGGCTCCAACCGTCTCGGCGGCAACTCGCTCTCGGATCTCCTGGTCTTCGGCCGGCGGGCGGGGCTGCACGCGGCCCTCTACGCCAAGAACCTGGGCGGGCAGATCGCGGTGAACTCGGCGCAGGTGGAGTCGATCGTGCGCGACATCCTCGAGCCCTTCACGCGCTCCGGCAGCGAGAACCCCTACGCGATCCAGTCCGACTTGCAGGATACGATGCAGACCCTGGTGGGCATCATCCGGACGGAGAGCGAGCTCCAGGAGGCGCTCAAGAAGATCGAGGTGCTCAAGCAGCGCGCCGGGAAGGTTCGGGTCGAGGGCGGCCGCACCTACAACCCCGCCTGGCACACCGCGCTGGACCTGGGCTCGCTGCTCACGGTGGCCCAGTGCTGCGCCATGTCGGCGCTGGAGCGCAAGGAGAGCCGCGGCGGCCACACCCGCGACGACCATCCCTACACGGACGATCAGTGGGGCTCGGTCAACCTGGTGCTGCGCGAGCGCAATGGATCGATTGAGCTCCGGCGCGAGCCGCTGCCCCAGATGCCGGCCGAGCTCCGGGCCCTCTTCCAGGAGAGAAAGTGATGGCCACGTTCACGATGCGGGTGTTCCGGGGCAGTCCCGAGAGCGGCGGCTTCAAGGAATACCGGGTCGAGGCGGGCGAGGGCATGGTGGTGCTCGACCTCATTCACCGGATCCAGGCCACCCAGGCCAACGACCTCGCGTGCCGCTGGAACTGCAAGGCCGGCAAGTGCGGCTCGTGCAGCGCGGAGATCAACGGCAAGCCCCGGCTCATGTGCATGACCCGGATGGACATCTTCAAGGAGGACGAGCCGATCTCGGTCGCGCCCATCCGGACCTTCCCCCTGATCCGCGACCTCGTCACCGACGTCTCCTACAACTACGAGAAGGCCAAGCAGATCCCGCCGCTGCGGCTCAAGCCGCCGGACCCGGACGGCAAGTACCGGATGATGCAGGAGGATATCGATCGCGGGCAGGAGTTCCACAAGTGCATCGAGTGCTTCCTGTGCCAGGACGTCTGCCACGTCATCCGCGACCACGAGGAGCACAAGAAGCACTTCTCCGGCCCCCGCTTCTTCATCAAGATCGCGGGGCTCGAGATGCATCCGCTCGATACCCGCGACCGGAGCGAGTTCATCCGCGACCAGGCCGGCGTCGGGCTCTGCAACATCACCAAGTGCTGCACCGAGGTCTGCCCCGAGCACATCCACATCACCGACAACGGCATCATCCCGCTGAAGGAGCGGATGGCCGACGGCTTCGACCCGATCGTGTGGGTCGTCCGGAAGATCCGCGGCCACAAGAAAGCGGCGCCCTGAGCGCATGAAGATCCACGAGTACCAGGGCAAGGCCATTCTGAAGGAGTTCGGCGTGCCAGTCCCCGGCGGGGACGTGGCCGACACCCCGGCTCAGGCCCGGGCCATCGCCCAGCGCCTGGGGGGCCGGGTCGTCGTCAAGGCGCAGGTGCACGCGGGTGGGCGCGGGAAGGCGGGCGGGGTGAAGCTGGCCGACGACCCGGCGGGCGCGGAGGCCGCGGCCCGGCAGATCCTCGGCATGATGCTGAAGACCCCGCAGACCCCGCCGGAGGGCATCAAGGTCCTCAAGGTGCTGGTGGAGGAGGCCTCCCCGATCGCCACCGAGCTCTACCTCTCGATGACGCTCGACCGCGGCCGCTCTGCCCACGTGGTGATGGCTTCCCAGGCCGGTGGCATGGAGATCGAGGAGGTCGCGGCCACCCACCCGGAGAAGATCATCCGCGAGTGGGCCGACCCCGCGCTCGGGCTCCAGGCCTTCCAGGCGCGCAACCTGGCCTTCGGGCTCGGGCTCGGCGGTGAGCAGTTCAAGCAGGGGGTGGCCCTGATCCTGGGCCTCTTCCGGGCCTACCTCGACCGGGACTGCTCGCTCGCCGAGATCAACCCCCTGGTCGTCACGAAGGACGGGAGGGTGATGGCGCTGGACGCCAAGCTCAACTTCGACGACAACGCGCTCTACCGCCACAAGGAGATCGTGGCCCTGCGCGACGTCAACGAGGAGACCCCGCTCGACGTCGAGGCCTCGAAGTACAGCCTCAACTACATCAAGCTCGACGGCAACGTGGGCTGCATGGTGAACGGGGCCGGGCTCGCCATGGCCACCATGGACATCATCAAGCTGGCCGGCGGCGAGCCGGCCAACTTCCTGGACGTGGGCGGCGGGGCCTCGCCCGAGCAGATCGAGAACGCGTTCCGCATCCTCTCCTCCGACCCGAGCGTGAAGGCGGTGTTCATCAACGTCTTTGGAGGAATATTGAGAGTAGACCGGCTCGCGGAGGGCGTGATCTCCGCGGTCAAGAAGCTCGGGCTCAAGCTCCCGGTGGTGCTGCGGGCCGAGGGCACCAACGTCGAGCAGGGCAAGAAGATGCTCGCCGAGTCCGGCCTCTCGCTGGTGATGGCCGACGACATGGGCGAGGGCGCCAGGAAGGTCGTGGCGCTGGCCCGGGGTGCCCAGGCATGAGCATCCTCGTCGACAAGAAGACCCGCGTCCTCGTGCAGGGCATCACCGGCAAGGAAGGCGCCTTCCACGCCGCGCGGTGCAAGGAGTACGGCACCCAGGTGGTGGGCGGCGTCACGCCGGGCAAGGGCGGCACCACCCACGAGGGCTTCGCGGTGTGGAACACGGTCGAGGACGCGGTGAAGGCGACCGGCGCCGACTGTGCGCTGATCTTCGTCCCGCCTCCCGCCGCGGCCGACGCCATCATGGAGGCGGCCGACGCGGGGATGCCGCTCATCGTGTGCATCACCGAGGGTGTGCCGGTGGCGGACATGGTGCGGGTGAAGTCGTTCCTCGCGCGGACGTCGAGCCGCCTCATCGGCCCCAACTGCCCGGGCCTGATCACGCCGGGGCAGGCCAAGATCGGGATCATGCCCGGCCACATCCACAAGGTGGGCGGCGTGGGGGTGGTCTCGCGCAGCGGCACCCTCACCTACGAGGTCGTCCACCAGCTCACCCAGCGCGGGCTCGGCCAGTCGACCTGCGTGGGCATCGGGGGCGATCCGGTCAACGGCACCAACTTCATCGACGTGCTGAAGCTCTTCCAGGCCGACCCCGACACCACCACGATCATGATGATCGGCGAGATCGGCGGCACCGCGGAGGAGGAGGCCGCCGCCTTCATCAAGGCCCACGTCACCAAGCCGGTGGTCGGCTTCATCTGCGGCCAGACCGCGCCGCCCGGCCGCCGCATGGGCCACGCCGGCGCGATCATCGCGGGCGGCAAAGGGACGGCGGCCGAGAAGATGGCCGCCATGGAGGCGGCCGGCATCACCACCGTCAAGAGCCCCGCCGACATGGGCGCGACCGTCGCCCGCGTGGTGGGCAAGAAAGGGTAGGGACCCGTCCCCGATGGCCGTCCAGCGCACGCTCACCATCATCAAGCCGGACGCCGTGGCCAAGGGCGTCGCGGGCCAGATCATCGCCCGATTCGAGAAGGCGGGCCTCAAGCTCCTGGCCGCCAAGCTCATCCACCTGAGCGCGGCCCAGGCCGGCGGCTTCTACGTCGTGCACAAGGAGCGGCCCTTCTACGGAAGCCTCTGCGCGTTCATGACCCAGGGGCCGTGCATGCCGATCGTGCTGGAGGGGGAGAACGCGATCGCGCGCCTGCGGGAGCTGATGGGCGCCACCGATCCGGCCAAGGCCGACGCGGGGACGATCCGGAAGGACTTCGCGTCGTCCATCGAGGCCAACGCGGTCCACGGCTCCGACTCGCCCGAGTCGGCCGCCTTCGAGATCCCCTACTTCTTCGGCGCGCTCGAGATCTTCCCCCGGTAGTGTACTTCCCGGCGTCCCTCGGCCGGAGGCAGCGCCTGCTGGCCGGGGTGCTGGGCGTCGGGGTCGGCTTCGTGGTGCCATTCCTGATCTCGGTGGCGCTGGTCGCGGCCACCGGCGACCCGAGCGCCCTGATCCTGCCGCTGCCGTTCCTAGGCGCCTTGTGGGCCATCCAGGGCCTGGCCCCGAGCGGCTACACGCTCGAGGAGCGCGGGGTCCGCATCGAGCGGCGCTGGCTGCGCCGCCTCATCCCCTACGATCGCATCGGCGGCTGCGATCGCCGGCGCCGGCGGATCGGCGGGCTCCTGGCGGTCGGCATCAACGGCCTCTTCGGCTCCTACGGCCCGCGCTGGAATCCGCGCACCGGCTGGCACTACCTCGCGATCACCAATACCGACGATCTGGTGTTCCTCGAGACGGCGGGCGGCGTGGTGGTGCTCTCGCCGTCCGATCCCGACGAGTTCGTGCGCGCGCTGACCGCGCGCCTGCACACCGCATGGCCGACCCGATCGTCGTGACCGAGACCGTGCGCGTCCCGATCGCCGCGCTGACCGTGCACGCGGCGCGGGCCTCGGGGCCGGGCGGCCAGAACGTCAACAAGGTCTCGACCAAGATTGACCTGCGCGTGGACCTGGCCCTGATCGAGGGGCTGTCCGACGACGCGCGGGCGCGGCTCGAGGGGCTGGCCCGCCACCGGATCGATGGCGAGGGGCGCCTCGTGATGACGAGCCAGGCCACGCGCACCCAGGCGCACAACCTCGCGGATGCCCGCGCCCGGGTCGCCGACCTGATCCGCGCCGCGCTGGTGGCGCCCCGCCGCCGCGTGAAGACGAGACCGTCCGCGGGGGCGCAGAGGCGGCGGCTGGGCGAGAAGAAGCGGCGGGCGGACCTCAAGCGTCGACGCGCGCGGCCGGGCGAGGGGGACTGAGCGCGTCCCGCGTGGGCGCGTTCGGCGCTAGTGAACGGCGCCGGCCAGGAGCAGGCTCAGCAGCAGCATCGAGAGCACCGCCGCCACGATCGTCGCATGGCGGTACTCCCGCGCGGCCACGAAGCAGGGGAGCGCCACCGCGACCGCGACGCCCGGCGTGAGCATGAGCACGACCAGTCCGATCGCGCTCACCGCCAGCGGGTCGATCGGCCGGCGTCGGACGCCCTGCGCGACCTGCCGGAGGGAGCTGAAGACGCCGGGCGGCGCCGCGCCGGGCTCGCGCGTGAGAACGAGCACCTGGTGGTGGTAGCCGCCGTGCGCCGCGTAGGCGCCCAGGCCGACCGCGATCAGGACGAGCCCGGCGAGCCCGCCCACGAGCAGGACCCGCGCCACGAGGTGCTCGACGGCGGTGTGGACCTGGCGGGGCTCGGTCACAGCAGGTGGATGCCGAGCCCGCGGAGGATCATCGAGAGCGCCAGGTAGACCACGATGGGCAGGAAGAGCTTCCGCACCGTGGTGTTGCGCATGTAGGCGATCAGGTGGGTGCCCAGGTAGGCGCCGGCCATCACCCCGATGGCCACCGGGGCCACGATCAGGACGTGAATATCACCCCGGCTGAAGTAGATGCCGGCGCTCGCGGCCGCGGTCAGCCCGATCATGAAGTTGCTCGTGGCGGTGGAGACCTTCATGGGCAGGCGCATCAGGTAGTCCATGGCCAGCACCTTGAAGGCCCCGCTCCCGATGCCGAGCATGCCGGAGAGCACGCCCGCCCCGAACATCGCGGTGAAGCCGCCGACCACGTTCCGGGCCCGGTAGGCGACGTGGCGCTGCAGCCGCAGGTCGTGATAGGCGCCCTCGAGGCCGAAGCGGATCGCGAGGCGGTCGGTGGAGACGTTCTCGGGCAGCTCGTCCGCGAGCTGGCGGATCGTGGTGTACGCGGAGTAGGAGAGCGCGAGCCCCAGGATCAGCTCGAGCCAGCGGGTGGGCACCACGCCGGAGAGGAATGCGCCGGTGAGCGCGCCGGCGATCGTGGCCACCACCAGGAACAGGCCGATACGCAGGTTGCTGAGCCCGGTGCGCAGGTACGACGCGGCGGCCCCGCTCGAGGTGGCGATGACCGAGATGATGCTGGCCCCCATCGCGTAGTGGATGTCGACGCCGTAGAAGACGGTGAGGATCGGGACCAGCAGGATGCCGCCGCCCAGTCCCAGGATGGCGCCCACCACGCCCGCGCCGAGGGACGTGAAGAGCACCGCCACCGAGAAGATGGTCAGGCTCACGGCCGGGCCGGCTCTCGCTTGAACACCCGAAGAAGATAGACCAGCGACGGGAAAAGCACGAGCCCTCCGGCCAGGAGGGCCCAGAGGACCAGGACCAGGGTGATGCGCGGGGCCGCCGCCGCCCGGATGGTCAGGTCGGGCGGGATCAGGTAGGGGTACTGGGCCGGGGCCCGGCCCCACAGGATCAGCGAGACCTGGCCGGCCGCGGCCACGCGAGCCAGGCGGTGGACGCCGAAAAAGATCACCTCGGTGAAGAACGCGAAGCCCCCGAGCGAGAAGGGCATGCCGATGATGGCGCCCGCGGGCTCCATGAAGGCGGGCCAGAGCAGGCCCAGCTCGAAGCTCAGCACGGTGCCGGAGCCGCCCCCATCGCGAACAGGATGTGGAAGCCGAGCGACATGGCCATCTGCGAGCGCACGGCGAGGAGGTCGGGCATGGCTCGGAGTCATGGTAGCTCGCGCGGCGGGCGCTCGCACTCGCCGGTTCTTGCGCTGGTGCCGGCGCGCGGGAGGGTGGCGCGATCGGCCATGTTCTTGACCGCCGGGCCCCGGCGGGCATGGGTATATTCTCGAGCGGAAGCGAGTCGAGAGGAGGACGGCGTTCGATGAGACGAGTCGAGGGGATCGACCCCGGGCGCGTGGCGGACGACTACATCGCGAAGGTCCTGGCGGCCCAGGCCAAGACCTGGGGGGCGCCCTTGCTGAACCACCTGACCTACGCGCGGCGGCCCACGATCTTTCGCGGCGTGCGGGGGATGTGGGCCGGGCTGGAGGGCTCCGGCCTGGTCGACCACAAGCTGGTGGCGCTCCTCAACCGCCGGGTCGCGGCCCTGAACGGGTGCGAGTTCTGACAGGACATCAACGCTGCCGTGGGCAGCAAGCTGGGGGTGTCCGAGGAGAAGATCCTGGCGCTGGCCGACTACGCCACCAGCCCCCTCTACGACGAGGCGGAGCGGACGGCGCTCGAGTACGCCGACTGCATGACCCTCAGCGGGCGCGACGTCGGGGACGATCTCTTCGCCCGGCTGCGGCGCTTCTACGACGACGACGCGCTGGTGGAGCTGACCGCGACCATCGCCTGGGAGAACGCGTCGAGCAAGTTCAACCGGGCGCTGCGGATCCCGTCCCAGGGGCTGTGGAAGCGTGACTGACGCCGGAGCGGCGGTGCGCTTTCGGGCGATGCGCGAGGACGACATCGACGAGCTCTTCGACGTGAGAGCGGCCACCCGGGAGAACGCGATCTCGCGAGAGCGGCTGGCGGGGATGGGGATCACTCCCGCCTCGGTGGCGGACAATCTGGCGGCCGGGAGAACCAGGGGCTGGGTGTGCTCGTGCGAGTCACGGATCGTGGGATTCTGCATCGGCGAGTCGACCAGCGGCGAGGTGCTCGTGCTGGCGGTGCTTCCCGAGTTCGAGGGACGCGGCATCGGCAAGACACTCTTGTCGCTGGCGGTGGACTGGCTGCGGTCGTTCCGGCCGGTGCGGATCTGGCTGGGAGCTTCCGCGGACCCGGGGACGCGATCCTACGGCTTCTACCGGTCCCTGGGCTGGCGGCCGGTCCACGAGAAGGACGCGCATGGAGACGAGGTGCTCGTGCTGCCGGGCCCCGGCGGGTCGGGCCGGCCCGAGTGAGGAGGGGCGGATGAGGACGATCGCGCCGCTGACCATCGAAATCGAGACGAAGAGCTCGAAGCAGGTCATCGACATCACCGGCCACGTCGGCGCGGTGCTCGACGGGGTGCCGGGCGGGACCTGCCACCTCTACCTCAAGCACACGACCGCGGCCCTGACCGTCATGACGTGGGAGGCCGGCGTCCCCGAGGACATCATGGATATCCTCCAGTCGCTGACCCCGAAGCTCGCCTACCGGCACGACTCCGCGGCGCACGTGGCGGCGCACTTTCTCAGCGCCCTCGTCGGCCCGAGCGTTCACGTGCCGGTGCAGGCCCGGCAAGCTGGCCCTGGGTGAGTTCCAGCGGGTGGTGCTGCCGGAGTTCGAGGGCCCCCGCAAGCGGCAGATCGAGATGCACCTGCTCGGCTGACCGCCGTCCCGTCGGGCGCCGGTTCGCGCTCGTTCGCCACCTCGGGAGGCTCCACGTGGGTTTGCTGCTAGAATCGGCCGCATGACCGCGGCCATCGACGTCCCGGAGCGCTTCAACGCCGCCACCCATTTCCTCGATCGCCACCTGGCGGAGGGGCGCGGCGCCCGCACCGCCTTCCGCTTTCGCGGCCGCGCCGTCTCCTATGCGGAGATCGCGCTGCGCGCGAACCGGCTCGGCAACGCCCTCCTCGCCCGCGACGTGCAGATGGAGCAGCGCGTGCTCCTGGTTCTGCCGGACCGGCCCGAGTTCGCGGAGGCGTTCTGGGGCGCGATGAAGATCGGCGCGGTGCCGGTGCCGGTGAGCGACGCGCTCTCCGCCGACGAGCTCGCGTTCGTGCTGCAGGACAGCCGGGCCCGCGCGGTGATCGCCTCCGAGCCCGCGGCGGCGGAGATCCTCAAGGTCCGCGCCCGCTGCCCGGCGCTCCAGACGGTGACGGTGATGGTCGTGGGTGGGCGCCGGCGCGGCGCGCTCGAGTACGAGCGGCTGCTCGAGCGGGCCTCCCCCGAGCTGGCCCCGGCCGAGACGAGCCGCGACGACGTCGCGCTCTGGCTCTACACCTCGGGCTCGACCGGTCGGCCGAAGGCGGCGGTGCACCTGCACCACGACCTGGTCCACGCGGCCGAGCTGGTGGGGCGGCGGACCTTCGGCATCGGGCCCGACGACGTCATCTTCTCCGCCTCCAAGCTCCACTTCGCGTTCGGCCTGGGCAACTCGCTCTATTTCCCGGCGCTGGTGGGCGCGGCGTCGGTCCTCCTGCCGGAGCGCTTCGAGGCCGAGCGCGTGCTCGAGCTGATCCAGGCCGAGCGGCCCACCGTGCTCTTCGCGGTCGCCACCGTGTACCGGCGGCTGCTCCAGGTGGCCGACGCCGAGCGGCGGTTCGACTGCTCGTCGCTCCGCCTCTGCGTCTCCTCGGGCGAGGTGCTGCCCGCCGCGCTCTTCCACGCCTGGCAGGCTCGCTTCGGCCTGGAGCTGCTCGACGTGGTGGGCTCGACCGAGGCCCTCCACGACTTCATCGCCAACCGTCCGGGCGCGGCACGGGCCGGCTCGAGCGGGCAGGTGATCCCCGGCTTCGAGGCGCGCCTGGTCGACGACCAGGGGCGTCCGGTGGCGCCCGGGATGGTCGGCCAGCTCCTGATCAAGGGCGACTCGACCTCGCCCGGCTACTGGAACCGTCATGAGCGGACCCGGGCCACCATGCAGGGCGAGTGGCTCCGCACCGGCGACATGTTCTACCAGGATACCGACGGCTACTTCTTCTTCTGCGGGCGCACCGACGACATGCTGAAGGTCGGCGGCATGTGGGTGGCGCCGGCGGAGGTGGAGGCGGCGCTGGCGGAGCATCCCGCCATCGCGGAGGTCGCGGTCATCGGCCGGGGCGACACCGACGGCCTCACCAAGCCGCACGCCTTCTGCGTGCTTCGCGACGGGCTGACCGGGTCGGACGCGCTCGCCGCCGAGCTGCGGGAAGGCGTGCGCAAGCGCCTGGGCGGCTACAAGTCGCCCCGCTGGGTCGACTTCTTGCCCGAGCTGCCCAAGACCCCGACCGGCAAGATCCAGCGGTTCGCCCTCCGGCAGCGGTGAGATGCGGGTCGTCGTCGAGCGCGTCGGCAAGACCTACCACGACCGACGGGGCCGCGACGTGGTCGCGCTCCACCAGGTCGACTTCGCGGTGGAGACACGGGAGTTCGTGGCGCTCCTGGGCCCGTCGGGCTGCGGCAAGTCCACGCTGCTCGGGATCATCGCGGGCCTCCTGCCCCCGAGCTCCGGCCGGGTCTACTTCGAGGGCGAGCCGCGCCCGGGCCGGGCGCCCGTCACCGCCACCGTGTTCCAGGAGTTCGCGCTGTTCCCGTGGCGCACCGTGCGGGCCAACGTGGAGTTCGGCCTCGAGGAGCTGGGCGTCTCGGGGTCCGAGCGCGTGGAGCGGACGCGGCGCTACCTCGACATGACCGGGCTCGCCGGGTTCGAGGGCAAGTACCCGCACCAGCTCTCCGGCGGCATGCGCCAGCGGGTCGGCATCGCGCGGGCCCTGGCGGTGGAGCCGGCGGTGCTGCTGCTGGACGAGCCCTTCTCGGCCCTCGACGCGCAGACGCGCACCCTGATGATGGACGAGCTGCTCGGCATTTGGGAGCGCACGCGACAGACGATCCTCTACGTCACCCACAATATCCAGGAGGCGGTGTTCATGGCCGACCGGGTGATCGTGCTGTCGCGCCGCCCGGGCGAGGTGCTGGACGCGGTGCCGATCAAGCTCCCGCGCCCACGGCGAGAGGGCCAGCAGGGCGATCCGGTCTTCGTGCAGACCGCGGACCGCATCTGGGGGCTGATCAAGTCGCAGGCCCAGGCCGCGCTGCTCGACGACCAGACGGTGACGGAGCGGGACGGCTGATGGCGGTCGAGCGCCTGGTCGTTGCCGACCGCACCGCGTTCCTGCGCCGCCCCGACTACCGGGCGGTCCGCGTGCTCGCGCTGCTGGGGCTGGTGGTCCTGTGGGAGCTGCTCACCCGCACCGGCTGGGTCTCCCCGCTCTTCCTGCCCGCGCCGTCCGGCGTGCTCGCGGAGGGGCTCGACATGGCGCGCTCGGGCCAGCTCCTCGTCCACCTGGCGCGGAGCCTCGAGCGCCTGGCCTGGGGCTTCGGGGTCGGGGCGGTGGCCGGCGTCGGCGTGGGCGTGGCGGTGGGCTTCTTCGCGCTGGCCGACGCGGTGGTGCAGCCGGTCATCGCCGCGACCTTCCCGATTCCCAAGATCGCCCTGCTCCCGCTCCTGATCCTCTGGCTCGGCATCGGCGAGGCCTCCAAGGTCGCGGTGGTGGCGCTCGGCGTGTTCTTCCCGATGGCCATCAACACCTACGCGGGCGTCCGCCAGGCCGACCCGCTGCTGATCCGCGCGGCGGTGTCCTTCGGCGCGGGGAGCTGGAGCGTCATCCGGAAGGTGGTCCTGCCCTCGGCCCTGCCCATGGTCTTCGCGGGCCTCAAGCTCGCGGCGGGCACCGCGCTCCTCCTGCTGGTGGCGGCCGAGCAGATCGCCGCCGACGCCGGCATCGGCTTCCTCATCTTGCAATCCGGCAACCTGATGGAGACCACCCGGCTGATGGTGGGCATCGTCGTGCTCTCGCTGCTGGGGGTGGCCTCGTACTGGGCCATCGGCGCGCTCGAGCGGTCGGTGATCCGCTGGCGGCATACCTGATCGACAGGAGGACGCTGCGCATGTCACTGATCCGTCTCCGTGGACTCGCCCTGCTGGCCCTGGCGATCGCCGCCGGCCTCCTCGTGGCGCCCGTCACGGGCGCCCAGCCCAAGCCGACCGGCGTGAAGGTCGGGGTGCTCAAGCTCACCTCCTCGGCGCCGATCTTCGTGGGCGTGGAGAAGGGCTTCTTCAAGGAGTTCGGCGTGGAGCCGGAGCTGGTCTACTTCCAGGCCGCCGCGCCCAT
>Ga0310810_10002391_pt1 | contig 20188 bp, 17 predicted proteins | sample NCmetagenome_FD_207641 | JGI IMG/M metagenome (GOLD analysis project Ga0310810, IMG submission 207641) | Soil microbial communities from experimental microcosm in Duke University, North Carolina, United States - NC | ecosystem: Engineered > Artificial ecosystem > Soil microcosm > Unclassified ...
CGTGCGCGCCGGCGCGACCGTCCATGCCGCTGTCGATGCGCCAGATCGCTTCGTAAGTCGCCCAGCGTGCCATGTCGAGATTGATCGAAATATCGACGCAGTGGTCCTGCACGCGTTGAAAGCGGCCGATGGGTTGGCCGAAGACGACGCGGCTGCGCGTGTATTCGCAGGTGATGTCGAAAACTTCCTGGGTGGCGCCGACTTGATAGGCGGAGAGAATCGGCAGCGCTTTGTCCAGCGCGGCTTCCAACGTCGACCAGCTCGCGCCGCTGGTACCGAGAAGACTATCGGCCGTCACCACGACCTTGTCGAAGCGCACTTCGGCGACGGAAACAAAGAAGCCGACATGCGGCGTGATCTTGACGCCCGGCGCTTTGGCATCAACGAGTAGGAAAACCACTTTGCCTTCTTCCGAGCGCGCAGCGCAGAGAAAACTCGTCGCTGCCTCGGCGTCGAAGACGAAACGCTTGGTGCCGCTCAGTAGATAGCCGCCCGGAGTTTTTTGCAACCGGGCTTCCACGGCTTCCGGTCCCCAGTGCGCGGCCTTGTCGGTGATCCCCGGCACGACGATCGAAGAGCCGTCGCAGATCTTCGGCAGCAGCGCCTTTCTCTGCGCTTCGGTGCAGGCTTCGAAAATCATCTGCGCGCTCAAAACGCCCGAAGTGAAAAGCGGTCCGGGCACCGGACCATGGCCGAGCGCCTCGAACACGACCGCGCAGTCCATCGTCGACACGCCGGAGCCGCCGTACTCTTCCGGCAGCATCATACCGAGCCAGCCGATGTCAGCGGCTTTCTTGACCAGCTCCGGGCGAAAGGTCTGCTTGTTCTTGTACCACTGAGTCATTTGATGCGCCGGCACCTCGGCTTTGACGAAGTCCTCGGCAACTTTTTTGAATTCTTCCTGGGTTTCAGTTAACGACAAGTCCATTTTAGCTCCTGCTCTCGCGATCGTGCGGCCGCGGTGTGCTGCGTCCCCACGTTTGGTTCAATTAATCTGTCTCCGGCGCTTTTTCCGTCGTCGGACGGCCGAGACCGAGGCGACGAGCGAAAATCAAGCGATCGGTGTCCAAAGTGCCGCCGCCGTGGAGCTGGCCAGGGCCGGTGCGCACGGCATACTCGAAATCGACCACTTCGTGCACGGACAAATTCTGCTCCAGCGCGTCGGCGCCCATGATCGCTTGCAGGCGTTCGCCGTTGCGCAGGCGCAGCATGCGCTGATAGTAGCGCTGCTGCGGGCCGCCGTAAGGATGCGGCTTTTTGGCGAAGCGGCGCCAGTAGATCAGCTGATTGAAGCGCCGCAGCGTGTTGAGCTCGATCATCATATTGGCGATCAAGTCGCGCGTGCGATCATCTTCCATCAGCGGCTTGCCGTCGATGTGAGTTTTGCGGCAGTACTCGACCACGCGCTCGACCAGCGGGTCGGCGGCGATGCGGCCGTCGCCGCCGTGCTCGAGCTCCATATGCGTGCTGGCGACTTTCCAGCCGTTGTTCTCCCCGCCGATCAAGTATTTCGCTGGTACCCGCACGTTGTCGAAGAAGACGGCGTTCTTGATGCCCATCATCATGTTCATGTGCTGAATGGTAATGCCGGGAAGCTTGGCCGGTATATGCAGCCAGGCGAGGTTCTCGTGGCGCTTGCCCTGCGGGTTGGTGCACACGAGCGTCCATAGATAGTCCGGCGGCAGATGATGTCCGACCATGACTTTCTGGCCGTTGACGACATAGTGGTCGCCGTCGCGGATCGCTTTGGTCTGGCAGTTGGCGATGTCGCTGCCGCCGTGGGGCTCGGTGAGCACCTGCCAGACGCAGATTTCCGCTTTCGTGATCGGCGGGAGAAACTCGGCCTTCTGCTCCTCGCTGCCCCAACGGATCAACACAGGCGCGACGATGCGCGCCAGGGTGTAAAACGTATGCGACAGATTGAGGCCGTATTTGAAAAGTTCGGTCTCGAGCACCACCTGATGATCGATCGTTAGCTCGGCGCCGCCGTATTTCTTTGGGAACAGCGGAAACAGCCAACCCTTGGCGCCAAGTTTCTCGGCCAGACTGCGGCGAAACTTGTATTCGTCTGCGTCTTCGCGGGTCGACCACGATGCCGACCAGCGCAGATGCTCGTGGCCCTTGAACTGCTCGGCCATCCACGCAGCGACCTCTTTTCTGAAATCCACGACCTGCGGTGGATCCGCGCTAACAGTGAAATCCATGATTTACTCCTTTGTCTTCGGTAGAGTTCCTAGTTTCAAGTTTCTTGTTTCCAGTTTCAGATGGAGGACCGGCAACTAGAAATCATAAACTAGGAACTAGAGACTAACTTCAAATGACTCCGTTCTTTTTCAATTCCTTTACTGCGTTGCTGTCGTAGCCCAATCTTGCCAGCACTTCTTCGGTCTGTTCGCCGAGGAGCGGCGCCGGGCGAAAAAACTGCGGCGGCGTGCCCGACATGTTGATCGGGCTACCGACCAGATTGCTTGCACCCATCTTTGGGTGGCTGATCTGTTTGGGAATGCCCAGATGCTTGATCTGCGGATTGTCGAAGACCTCGGCGATCGTATTGATCGGCGCGTTGGGAATATCATTGGCATCGAGGCGCGGCAGCCAGTATTCGCGCGACTTGGTGCGGAACTGCGCGCGCAGAATTTTGACGATTTCGTCATGGAGATCGCTGCGATGTTTATTGGAAGCAAAGCGCGGATCGCCGATCAAATGATCCAGCTCGCCGGCCTTCAGCAAGCCTTCCCACGCCTGGTTGTGCGCGGAGAGGTGAACCATGAACGGTTTGCCGTCGCAGTCGAGCAGGCTATAGATGCGCCCTTTGGGAAAATTTTCGCGCGAGACTGCTTCGCCGCCGTTTAAATAATCCGCCACGTGGGATTCGATGAACGCGATCGCCACCTGGAGGAGCGATACGTCGATGAATTGGCCGATCCCGGATTTCGCGCGGGCCAGGAGCGCTGCCATGATCCCGTGGGCCGCGAAGATGCCCGCGGAATGATCGACGAAGGAAATGCCGGCGACCTTGGGATCGTCCAAGTCGGTCACCAGGCTCATCATGCCGCTCAGTGCCTGGCCGATGGTGTCGAAGCCGGGCTTGTCGCGGTAGGGGCCGCTCTGGCCGTAGCCGGAAATCGAGCAGTGCACAAGTCTCGGGTTGAGCTTCGCCAGATCTTCGTAGTCGAGTCCAAGCCGGGTCCGTGTCGGCGGTCGGAAATTTTCCAGAAAAATATCCGCTGTGGACAAAAGCTTCAGTAAAATCTCCCGGGCTTTTTTCTCGCGCAGGTTGAGGGTGACGCTTTTCTTGTTGCGATTGAGCGCGCGAAAGCTGGGGCCGTAGCCTTCGTACTTGGGATTGCGCCCGCGGTGGGTGTCGCCACCGTTGGGCAGTTCGATCTTGATCACTTCGCAGGCGAGATCGCCGAGGAGGCTACTGGCATAGGGTCCGGCCACATGGCCGCTGACATCGATACAGCTGAATCCTTCAAGAGCGCCGTTGATCATATAGATTGAAAGAAACTCAGACTAGAAAATTCACTTATCGCAATCAAAAACAGTTTTCCAGCTGCCGCCTCATCCGAACTCCGCCGCCGCTGTTTACTTGGCGCGCAGCCGGTGAATCCCGCGGTGAGCAGGCGTCCGCGCCCTAGCTTGGTGCGTGGTGCAACAGGCGAAAATCCTGCTCGATGGCATCATCGCGCCGCCGATTCTTCCGCCACTTGAGGGACTCACGTGCCCAAATTGCGGGCAGTGCGAAGAGTGTCAGTGCCTGCGGCAGTAGATTGCGAAGGTCCGATACCGTGACAGACCGCGAAGGGGAGCGCTCGCCGCACAGGAATTTGTCTTGAGCAATCTCTGTGGCTGTGCGACTTTGTCGCCGACTGCCCACCAAGCTCAGGAGGATTTCCATGCGATACGAACTTTATTACCAACCGTCGATTCAGGGCCGCGGCGAGTTCGTGCGCCTGCCTTTGGAAGATGCCGGCGCGGATTACGTCGATGTGGCGCGCGATCCGAACTTCGGTCGGCCCGGCATCGTGAAATTTCTCGAAGATCCAAAACTGGAGCATCCGCCGTTTGCCCCGCCGTTTCTCAAGGCCGGCAAGCTGCTGATTTCCCAGACCTCCAACATTCTGCAGTTTCTTGCACCGCGGCTCGGTTTAGTTCCGAAAAGCGAAGCGAGCCGCTTGTGGGCGCATCAACTGCAACTCACCGTTGCCGACTGGCTCTATGAACAGGGCCAGACGCACCACCCGATAGCCAACGTGCTTTATTATGAAGACCAAAAGGAAGAGTCGAAGAAGCGCGCGGTGAATTTCACGTCCAACCGCATTCCGAAATTCATGGGCTATTTCGAGCGGATTCTGAAACTCAACGGCAAAAGCGGTGATTTCATCCTCGGCAAAAAGGTTTGCTACGTCGATTTCTCGCTCTTCCAGATGGTCGAGGGGCTGCGCTACGCGTTTGCGAAAACTATGGCGCGACTTGAATCCGATCAACCGAGGCTGATCGCCCTGCACGATCGGATCAAAGCGCGTCCGCGGATCGCCGCTTATCTCACTTCGCGGCGCCGGCTGGCGTTCAACGACCTGGGAATCTTCCGCCACTATCCGGAGCTCGAAGACTAGCGGCGGCTTGACTCACAGTTGGCCACGGCGTTATAGCTGCCGGGCTCAGCGCAGAAAATTTTGCTTCAACGCTCGGAGGAACGATTCACATGGAATGGAAGGAAGCGCTCCCGCTCTTAAAGGATCATCATACCGGCGTCGCGATCAGTGTCACGTCCCAGGGCCGCGCCCAATCGACCATTGTCTCGACGGCCGTGCTCGACGACAAAATCGGCTTCGCTTTGCGGCCGCGCACGGTGAAGCTCAAAAACATCGGTCGGACCGGCCGGGCGACGATCACGGTGATCCGTCTCGACAACCGCCGCTACATTACTGTCGAGGGGCCAGCATCCATCGAGCCGTGGCACGACACGCCGGCGCATATCAAGCGGCTCAAGGATTTTTACGTTTCCATGGGCCGGCTGCCCAAAGGCAACGACGAAGACTTTGCTCGCCAGATGCGCGAGGAGGAGCGGAGTTTGATTCTAGTCACGCCCGAGCGAGTCTATGGTAGTTTGCGGGCGGGGGCGTAAGGCCGTGTTCGTGGACGTGTTCGATGTTTGTGCGGGCCGGTTAAATCCTTTCCCACAATGATTCGTTTTGTGTAACGCAGGCTCGGAATCCGCTGTCCCTATTGGAAACATCTACGCGTAGGGGCGACCGCCCGGTTGCCCTGCTTTTTTGTGTTCTTTGCGTTCTCTGTGGTTAATTTCCCTTCCGGTTCTTCGCATTGCCGAGAAGTGTCATCGGCTCTGCAGGCGGGTTTTCCAGCTTTTGTTCGCTGGACAGGCATGATAGACAACCCTCGTGGAAACGAGCCGGGCGGGCGTTTTGCGCCGATCCTTGAACGATTTTTTGCGCATCGATGTGGACGATTCGGCGCTCGCGCGGCTCTCGTGGCGCGACTTTGGCAACGGACTTTCGATGGCGCGTCTGGCGCGCGAGGGATCACGCGAGCTCGTACTTTACCGGATCGCGGCAGACGCTGCGGCGGACGCGTTTGTCAAGCATGAGCATATCGGCGGCGAATTCTATCTGGTTCTGAAGGGCAAGATAGCCGACGAGACCGGCGACTACGAAAAAGGCGATGTAGTTTATTTGGACACGCACTCCGTGCACACGCCGCGGGCCGTCGGTGAAACCATCGTCCTGGTACTCTGGCCGGCCGGGGTGCGGCTCGTCGATTAGCACAATTCGTTAGGAGGCAAAAATGGCGACTCTCGGATTTATCGGCACCGGCGGCATGGGCAGCGGCATGGCCGGCAACCTGATCAAGGCGGGCTACAAGCTGGTCGTCAACGATTTGCGCCGCGAGCAGGCCAAAGGGCTGGAAAGCCAGGGCGCGGTGTTTAAGGAATCGCCCAAAGCAGTTGCGGAATCCTGCGAAGTAGTGTTGTCGATGCTGCCCTACAACGAAGCCGTGCGCGCGGTGGGTCTCGGCGCGGGCGGGTTGCATGAAGTAGGGAGCGGCGCGAAACTCTGGATCGACTTCAGTAGCATCGACAAGAAGACCATCGTCGGGGTGAGCCAAGAGCTTGCGAAAAAGGGCTGGACGGTGGTGGATGGCTCGGCGGGTGGCGTCGAGGAAGCGGCGGCCGCCGGCACTTTGTCGCTCTGGCTCTCCGGCTCCAAAGAGGTCTTTGACGCGCATCAGGATGTTTTCAAGGCGATGGGCAACAAAGTTCTCTACGTCGGCGAGCTGGGTAACGCCAAGCTGGTGAAAAACGCCATGGCGATGTTCGCGGCAGTGACGCATTTAACTCTGGCGGAGATTTGCTCGTGGCTTAAGAAGGGCGGGCTCACGGAGGAAACGTTTCGCACGATCTTGAAGAATTCCCAGCAGGACTCGGTCGCCATCGACCGCATCATGGAAATCATCGCCAGCCGCAAGTACAAGCCGCGCAAATCCTGGATGCCCAAAGATGTCGGCTTCGGTCTCGACATGGCGCGTGAGATGGAAGTGCCCATGCCGTTCGTCGCGCTCGCCTATCAAATGTTTTCGATCGCCCAGGCCACCGGTATGGACGGCTACGAAGCCACCGGCATCGCCTGCAACGTCTACGACGTCATCACCGGACAAAAGCGAGGCGTGTAACGCCATGGCGGGATTGCCGCCCGAACGCATTTCCCGATTTCTCACCTATATCTTGCGCCACCGGCCCAAGGAATACCCGTTGGTGTTCGACGAGCGCGGCTGCGTCGACTGGCTGGACCTGATCGACATCGTTCAGGAAAGATTTTACGACGTGACCGAGGAACAGATTCGCTCCGTGGTCATGGATTCGGAAAAAAAACGCTTCGAGCTGCGCGATGGAAAGGTCCGCGCGACCTATGGCCATTCCTTCGCCGTCGATCTCGACGACGCGGCGGTTGAACCTCCGGCGCAGCTTTACTACGGCGCGGCGCGCGACCTGGCGCAGTCGATGCTGCGAAACGGTCTCAAGCCGCGCGACCGGCAATATGTTCATCTGAGCATTTCGGCGGAAGAAGCCGAGTCGGTAGCCCAGCGCCACGATCCTGCACCGGCGATCATTGTTGTCGCCGCTCGGGCCGCTCACGCCGAAGGAGTGCAGTTCTTTCAGTCGGGTCCGCTGTTTCTGGCGGAAGAAGTGCCGCCCAAGTTTCTTTCTTGCAAGTGAACGGGCCGGAATCGGAGCCGCTGGTTCCGGGGAAGAGATTCTCTCGGGTCTCGGACGGTGGCGATGAGTGGGCTAATCATTATCACAGCGGTTTCTACACTAATTGCCCTCGGCTGCGCGGTGCATCTCTGGCGCCGCCGGGCGTCGGTATTGCGTAAACTGTTCTGGACGCTGGTTCTGCTCGTGCCGATTGTCGGACCGGTCTTTTACGGCGGCATGTTCGAAGTCCCATCGATTCAACCGGAAGGGCTGCGATCAAACAACGAATGGCACGGTAGTTGTAGCTAGAGAAACCGTGCGTTCGTTGATTTGCGGATAATCAAGCGTTGCGTTAAATTACACACTCGAAATCACTGCCCCGAGATTCCCTTTACAAAACCGCGGATCCCGCACCGGGAGCGGAGAGAGTCAGCCTAGGCCAGATGCGAAAACATCTCAGGGAGCTTTTAACCCGAGCCATCGAGAAGGCGGCAAAGGGGGGAGAGCTGAATTCTTCAGAGCTCCCCCCTTTGCTTCTTGAGCCGCCCAAACAGCGCGAGTTCGGTGATCTCTCGACCAACGTCGCGATGCTGTGGGCGAAGAGCGCGAAGAAGCCGCCGCGGGCGATCGCCGAGACGATTCTCAAAAACATCGATGATCCTGACGGCGTGCTCGCTCGAAGAGAGATCGCCGGGCCGGGATTTTTAAATTTTACTTTTGCGCCGAAATTTTATTTCGCGCAGTTGCGCGCGCTGGCGTCGGGAGAGCAGGTTGCGCTCGATATCGGCCACGGCGAGCGCGTGCAGGTCGAGTTTGCCAGCGTCAATCCCACCGGCCCGCTCCACGTGGGCCACGGCCGGGTGGCAGTGATCGGCGATGTGTTGGCGCGGCTGCATCAGGCCGCGGGATTTGCTGTGGAGCGCGAATATTACGTCAACGACGCCGGTAACCAGATGGAAAATCTCGGTCGGTCGATTTTGGCGCGCTATCGCGAAGCCTTCGGTGAGATCGTCGAATTTCCCGCCGACGGCTACCCTGGCGACTACGTCAAGGATATCGCTGCGGAGATCAAGCGGCAGCACAGTGATAAGTTTCTTCGTGACGGCGATGTCGGATTTTTCCGTGAATACGGTGGCCGCGCTTTGCTCGACACCATTCGCGCGCAGCTGCGGGACTTCGGCATTGAGTTCGATGTCTTCTTTAGCGAAAAAGCCATGCGTGAGCGTGGCGAGGTAATACAGGCTATGGATGCGCTGCGCGCGCGCGGACTGCTCTATGCGGCGGACGGCGCCGAATGGTACCGCTCGACTCAGTTCGGTGACGACAAGGACCGCACGGTGGTTAAGAGCGACGGCGAATTGACTTACTTCGCCAGTGACATCGCTTATCATCGCAACAAGTACGAGCGCGGCTTTCACAAGCTGATCAACGTCTGGGGCGCGGACCATCACGGCTATGTGCCGCGCTTGAAGGCGGCTATGCAGGGGCTTGGTTTCGATCCTGAGACGCTTCGCGTCGTGCTCGTGCAGATGGTCCAGCTCACCCGCGGCGGCGAGCCGGTGCGCATGGGCAAACGCAGCGGCGAATTCGTCGCGCTCGAAGACGTGCTCGCCGAAGTCGGGCGGGACGCGGCGCGGTTCTTTTTTCTCATGCGCAAATCCGACAGTCATCTCGACTTCGACCTGGATCTCGCCAAGCGACAGTCCAGCGACAATCCGGTGTTTTATGTGCAGTACGCGCATGCGCGCGTATCCAGCATCTTCGAGCAGGCGGCGAAGAGCGGCATCGCGCTGGATGGTCTCGAAGGCGCTCCTGTGGAGCGTCTGGAACTCGCGGAGGAGCTCGAGCTCATCCGCTCCATGATTCAGTTTAACGATGTGCTCGAAGAGAGCGTGCGCGAGCTGGAGCCGCACCGGTTAGTCTTCTATCTTCTCGATCTGGCCGGGCAGTTTCACCGTTACTACAACCGCACCCGGGTCATTTTGGAAGACGTGGACTTGAGCCGGGCGCGCCTGCTCTTGATCGAAAACGTGCAGAAGACGGTCCGCCGCAGTCTGGGAATTCTCGGTGTCGATGCGCCGATGAAAATGGCCGCGCGGCCTGAAGCCGAGTTGGTTTGACACAGCGTTCGCTCAACCAAGCGCGAGGATGCACTCATGGCGGAAAATCGCAGAGGCAAGGAAAATCGCTTCTATTTTAGCCGCGGACAAATGGTCTTGCTCGGCGGCGCCTTCACGGCGGCATCGCTGGTGATTTTTTTCCTGGGAATTTTCGTCGGCAAAAGCATCGAAGAAAGAAAGCTCCTGAAAAAAGAAGAGCCACTGGTCAAGATTCCAGTCAAGCCGGGAAGCGCGGAACCGACGGCCCAAGCGCCGCAGCCGCCGGCGCGCGACGAGATTACCTTCAACGATTCGCTCTCAGGGTCCGCCAATTCCCTGGCCTCGGCGGGTGAAAGCCCGCGCGAAACGAAACCGACGGAAAAGGCAAAGAGCGAGACCAAAGAGAAGCAGGCGGTGGCCAAGACGGAAGCGACACCGGTGAAAATAGCCGAGAAGAAAGTCGCGCCTGCCGAAGAAACGCTAAAAGCCGAACCGGGAAGCGCGGCCAAGGATGCGGGCAAGGTTTGGCGGGCTCAGGTGAATGCTTTTCCCGACGATCGCTCGGCCAAGCAAATCGTTGATCGGCTCAAGAATAAAGGCTACAACGCGTATGTCATGGAGGTCCAGAACAAGGGCCGAACCTGGTATCGGGTGAACGTCGGCAAGTACGGCTCGCGCGACGAAGCGGACAAGATGGTCGAGACCTTGCGCAGCAAGGAGAATTATCCCAAGGCGTTCGCCGCGAGCAAATAGATCAGCGATATGAATATTCGCGAAGCGATCGAAAAACTGGTGAGCCGGATCGATCTTTCCGAGGCGGAAACGATCGAGGTGATGAACCAGATCATGACCGGGGAGGCCTCGCCGCTGCAAATCGCCGCGTTTCTAACGGCGCTGCGTATGAAAGGCGAAAAGGTCGAGGAAATCACCGGCGCGGCGCGGGTCATGCGTGAAAAGGCGCACCGGGTGAACGTCGGCAGCAAAACTGTCCTCGACACCTGCGGCACCGGCGGCGATCAGAAGGGCACCTTCAATATTTCTACCGCCACCGCGTTCGTCTTAGCCGGCGCCGGCGTGAACGTCGCCAAGCACGGCAACCGCTCGGTGTCGAGCCAGTCGGGCAGCGCCGATGTGCTCGGCGCGCTCGGGGTCAGAGTCGATGCTCCAAAAGACCGGGTGGAAACTTGTATCGACAAGATCGGCATCGGTTTTCTCTTCGCGCCGTTGCTGCATGAGGCGATGAAGTACGCCGTGCAGCCGCGCCGCGACATCGGCATCCGCACCATCTTCAATATGCTCGGGCCGCTCACCAATCCGGCGATGGCCACGCATCAACTGCTCGGTATCTACAGCGGCGAGATGGTCGGCATGATCGCCCAGGTGCTGAAAAACCTCGGCAGCGCGCGCGCCATGGTCGTGCACGGGCTCGAAGGCCTGGACGAGATTTCGCTCTGCGGACCGACCCAGGTGGCCGAGCTGCGCGACGGCGCGGTAAAAGAGTATGCCGTCGAGCCGGAGCAATTCGGCCTCGAGCGCTGCGGGCTCGAAGAGCTGCACGGCGGCAATCCGGAAGAGAGCGCGAGGATATTGCGCGCGATCCTGGACGGCAAAAAGGGCGCGACCCGCGACGTGGTTTTGCTCAACGGCGGCGCCGCGCTCTACGTCAGTGGCCGGGCCGCGAGCATCCAAGACGGCATCGGCCTCGCCGCGGAGTCGATCGACTCGGGCAAAGCCCGCCAAAAACTGGCGCAACTGGTCGACCTGACCAACGCCGCATAGCAATGGCATGGCCGAAATACTTGCCACTATCGCCGACCACGTGCGCGGCGTCGTCGCCGATCGGCGGCGCCGGACGCCAGTTGAAATGCTGCGCGATCGGCCGCTGTTTCACGCGACGCGGCGTGGGTTTGCTGAGCGCCTCGCCGGCACAACTCGGCAGATCATTGCTGAAGTCAAGAAAGCTTCGCCGTCCAAAGGTTTGATTCGCTCCGACTTTGAGCCGCTATCGATCGCGCGCGAATACGCCGCCGGCGGCGCGAGCGCGATCTCGGTTTTGACCGAGGATCGCTTCTTTGACGGGCGTCTGGAATATCTGGAACAAATCCGCGGCGCGGTCGACGTGCCGCTCTTGCGCAAGGATTTCATCCTCGATCCGTATCAAATCTTCGAGACGAAGAGTTTTGGCGCCGATGCTATTTTATTAATCGCGGCGATGCTCGAGCCGGGCTTGCTGCGCGAGCTTTGTGTCAAGGCCACGGAACTCGAGCTGGATTCGTTGATCGAGGTGCACACGGAAAAAGAACTGGAAGCGGCCCTCGCCGCGGGCGCAAAACTCGTCGGCATCAACAATCGCGATCTCAAGACGTTTGCGGTGGATTTGGCCGTCACGGAGCGACTGGCGCCACTGGTGCCCACTGGCACACCGAGAGTTTGCGAAAGCGGCATCGACAGCCTGGAGCAAATCCGCCGGGTGGAAAAGCTCGGGGTGCATGTGTTTTTGATCGGCGAGTCGCTCATGCGTGAGCCAGCGCCGGGGCAAAAATTGAGGGAACTCTTGGGGTGATTTCGTCTTCGTTTCTTGTGATTGGTTGAGCGCCAGCGGGAGCTGTGAATTCGCCAGAGAAACACGCAATGGTCAGAGTCAAGGTTTGCGGCATCACCAGTCTGCGCGACGCGGAAAAATCCCTCGAGCTCGGCGCGGACATGCTGGGATTCAATTTCTATCCGCCGAGTCCGCGCGCGATTGCGCCGGAAAAAGCGCGCGAGATTATGGCTCGCCTGCCCGCGGAATCGTTCAACGTCGCTTTGTTCGTCAATGCGGCGCGGCAGGAAGTGGAGCGGACGATCGCGGGCGCCGATGGCCGACGTCTCTACCGCGCGCTGCAATTTCATGGCGAGGAGAGTGCCGAATTTTGCGCCGGCTGGGGTCTGAAGATCATCAAAGCGTTCCGTTTGAAAGAAAAAACAGCGCTTGGCGCGTTGGCCGACTTTCCCGCCGATTTCTATTTGCTGGATTCCTGGTCGGCGGGGTACGGCGGTTCGGGTGCGGGATTTCCCTGGGAATGGCTCGACGGACTCGATGGCGGCAAGCTGATTCTTTCCGGCGGGCTCGCACCCGACAATGTGGCCACGGCGATCCGAAAGGTTCATCCGTTCGGCGTCGATGTATGCAGCGGCGTGGAGGCGCGCCCGGGTATCAAAGATCATGAGAAGCTCAAACAATTTATCATCGCTGCCAAAGCTGCCTGACCGGAGCGGCCATTTCGGTCCTTTCGGCGGGCGCTACGTCGCCGAGACGCTCATGCCGGCGCTCGCCGAATTGGAGCAGGCTTACGCTAAGGTGCGGCGCGACCGCGCCTTTCAAAAAGAATTTCATTTCTATTTGACCGAGTACGCCGGCCGGGAGACGCCGCTCTACTTTGCCGAGCGGCTGACGGCGCGGGTGGGCGGCGCGAAAATTTATCTCAAGCGCGAGGATCTCTGCCATACCGGCGCGCACAAGATCAACAACACCATCGGTCAGATTTTGCTTGCCCGGCGCATGGGCAAACGGCGCATCATTGCCGAGACCGGCGCCGGCCAGCACGGCGTGGCTACTGCGACTGTCGCGGCGCGTTTCGGTCTTCAGTGCGAGATCTTCATGGGCGAGGAAGACGTGCGGCGCCAATCGCTGAACGTCTTTCGCATGAAACTCCTGGGCGCGAAGATGCGTGTGGTCCAGGCCGGGAGCCGGACTCTCAAAGACGCTATGAATGAAGCGTTGCGTGACTGGGTGACCAATGTGCGCAGCACGTATTATCTCATCGGCTCGGTGGCGGGACCACATCCCTATCCGATGATGGTGCGCGACTTTCAATCGGTGATCGGCCGCGAAGCACGTCGTCAAATTTTGCAAAAGGAAGGCAGGCTACCGGATTATCTGGTTGCGTGCGTCGGCGGCGGCAGCAATTCGATGGGGCTGTTTTATCCCTTTGTACGCGACAAAAGCGTAAAAATGCTTGGCGTGGAAGCCGCGGGTCGCGGCTTGCGCACAGGAAAACACGCGGCGTCGATCCAAGGTGGCTCGGTGGGCGTTCTCCACGGCAGCAAGAGCTATGTGCTTCAGAACGAACGAGGTCAGATCACCGAGACCCACTCGATTGCCGCAGGCCTCGATTATCCCGGTGTCGGCCCGGAGCTGAGTTATCTCCGTGATTCGGGCCGCGCCGAGTTCGATTCGGCCACCGATCAGGAGGCAATCGCGGCGATTCAGTTATTGGCAGAGGTCGAGGGAATCATCCCGGCGTTGGAAAGCGCCCACGCCATCGCCGCGGTGCTCAAGCTGGCGCGCCGGTTGACGTCGCGCCAGACCGTGATCGTCAATCTCTCCGGCCGCGGCGATAAAGACATGCTGACCGTCGGTGAGTATCTCGGAGTGAAATTGTAAAAATTGGGCAAAGTCCAAGCCGCAGGCCGCGACGTACCGACGCGCTTCGTCCGGCGAACTTTTAATTTTGAACCCGGAATCTCGACTTCGTTCAACTATGACCCGCATAAAACAGAAATTTGCTGAACTGAAAAAACGCGGCGAAGCCGCGTTGATCCCTTTTATTACTGCCGGCGATCCCGATCTGGCGACCACGCTCAAGATTATGCGCGCGCTCGATGCCGGCGGCGCCGACTGTATCGAGCTCGGTATTCCGTTTTCAGATCCCACCGCCGACGGGCCGACCATTCAGCGCTCCTCGGAACGTGCGCTCAAGCGGCCGGTGTCGCTGCCGGCAATCTTTCGTTTGCTGCGCGAGTTTCGCAAGTCATCCCAGCTGCCGGTGGTTTTGTTCGGTTACTACAATCCGTTCTTTCGTTTCGGTCTGGAACGCTTCGCGTGCCAGGCAGCGGCCGTCGGCGCCGACGGGGTTTTATGCGTCGATCTGCCGCCGGAAGAAAGCGCCGAGCTGAAACGCTGGACGGATGAGGTGGGCTTGGACTTGATTTTTTTGCTTTCACCCATGAGCGGTGCCGATCGGGTCGATCTGGTCGGGCGGACCAGCCGCGGTTTTGTCTACTACGTCTCGGTCACCGGAGTGACCGGCGCGCGCCGGTCCTTCGATGGGACTTTACGCGCTCAGGTGGCCCGGGTGCGCCGCGCAACGAGTTTGCCCGTGGGAGTCGGGTTCGGCATTTCAACGCCGGAGCAGGCCGCTTGGATCGCTGAGTTTGCCGACGCCGCAGTGGTCGGCAGCGCCCTGGTGGAACGGATCGAAAAAACCAAGGGCAGCGACAAAAAAGCCAAACGCGCGGGGGCCTTCGTCGCGCAGCTCAAGCAAGCCCTTCGGCAAGCCGCGCGCGCAAGCTAATCGATTTTTGCCCGCATGCCGAATTCCGCCCTGGTTTTTTGGCGAGAGGCGGTGGCGCATGGACGCATACTCCGAGACTCTGGAAAAGATCTACAATCTACGCGGCGGGGTGATCGACCTCCGCCTCGATCGCATGAAAAGCGCCCTGGCGCTTTTCGACCATCCCGAAAATCAGTTCCGCTCGCTGCACATCGCCGGCACCAACGGTAAAGGCTCCACGGCGGCAATGCTGCACCGCATTCTCTCTTTGGCCGGCTATCGCACGGCGCTTTACACTTCACCCCACCTGGTTTCATTCACCGAACGGATGCGGATCGGCGATGAGGAGATCAGCCGTGAAGAAGTTGTCAGCCTTGCGCATGAGATCTGGCAGCGGACCGGCGCCGCCGGAATCGCGCTCACGTTTTTCGAATTCATCACGGTGATGGCCTTTGTCTATTTCGCCCGCAGGCGCGTCGGCATTGCGGTGGTCGAAGTCGGATTGGGCGGCCGGCTCGACGCGACCAACCTGATCATGCCGCTGGTTTCCGTCATCACGACGATTTCCAAAGACCATGAGGCCTATCTCGGCTCAGACGAAATCTCGATCGGGCGTGAGAAGGGCGGGATCATCAAGCCCGGCGCGCCGGTCGTTTGCGGCAAGGTTCCCAATGATGTTTCGGACCTGCTTGCGGCAATCGCCCGCGAACGCGGCGCTCCTTCCTATTTTCTTGGGCGCGATTTCAGTTTTTTCTTGAAAAATGACGGGTGTTTCGATTATACAGGCATAAAACGGCATTTTTCTGATTTAAACGTGGCGCTTCGCGGCCGACATCAGCGCGCCAACGCAGCGCTGGTGCTGGCAACCCTCGAACTGGCTGAGGAGAATTTGCCGGTCGATGATGCCGTTGTTCGACGGGGTCTTGAGACGGTTCGTTGGGCCGGCCGCCTCGAAATAATGCTGGACGACCCGCGGGTCATGCTCGACGGTGCGCACAATCCCGAAGGAGTTCGCGCTTTGGTGGACGAGTTGAGCGCGGCGCGCGGACGGCGAAAAATCAAGCTTCTGTTCGCAACGATGGCGGATAAAGATTGGCAAATCATGTTGCGCACGCTGATGCCGGCGGTGGACGAAGTGGTTTTCACGCGCGTGGCGATGGAGCGAAGCGCCGATCCGCAGGAGTTGGCGCAAAATGTCAGCGAGCCCGCTAGCCGCGTGATTCCCGACGCGCGCGCGGCGCTGCGCGCGCTTATCGGCGAAGCTCAGGCCGATGACATGATCGTGGTCGCTGGATCGCTCTATCTTCTCGGCGAAGTGCGCCCCCTGCTCGAGGAGATAGCCGCGGCGAAAAAAGCTGGCACGCAAACCTCCTCGAGTATTTAGCCCCGCGAACCAGATGCAACCCGCCAAGCGCTCTTTACTTCCGGCGATCGCAATATTTTTGAGCCTCGGCAGTACGGCCAGGGCCGCTCAATTCCTAAGCCCTGGCGGTCAAGCTACGGACGAGATCCACGTAACCGCCGACAAGCTCACCACCAGCGACGGTTCCAATCAAGTCGAAGCCACGGGCAACGTCGAAGTCAAGAGGGGTGAGACAACCCTTCGAGGCGAAGAGGTGCGCGTCAACCGCTCCACCCAAGATATCGAGGCCAAGGGCAAGATTTCCGTCGATGACCCGCAATGGAAGGTGAAATCGGCCGACTCCATCGAGTTCAACCTGGAAAAAGAAACCGGCATCCTGAGCAACGGCGATCTTTTTCTGGAAGATGGACACGTCAGCATGACCGGCCGGCAGCTGCAAAAATTCGGCGGCCAGACGTATCACATCGACGATGGATTCTTCACGACCTGTCTCTGCGAAAGCGGGCCGCCGTCATGGAAATTTTCCGCCGAGCAGATGGATCTCGCCCTCGACGGCGTGGGAACGATGAAAAACGGCTATTTCTACATCATGGACGTGCCGGTTTTCTATATCCCCTACGGTATGTTTCCCCTGCGCACCGAGAGGCAAACGGGTTTTTTGTTTCCGACGGTCGGCAATTCGACCAAGGAAGGCTTTCGCTACCTGCAGCCGTTTTTCTGGGCCATTTCCAAGAGCAGCGACGCGACCGTCAAGCTCGACATCGAGACCCGCGCGCGTTACGGCTTTCTCGGCGAGTTTCGCACGATGTTCGATCGCGAATCGGATTTTCGTCTCGATGCGGCTTATTTCAACGAAGCATGGCGGACCAACCAGGACGACTCCGTGGTTGACCGCACCATCGCCGATCAGCGCATTCCGCGCGACCGCTGGAGCCTGGTTGGCTCGCACCGCTATACGACTTCATCGGACTGGCTGACGTTTAGTGACTTCGCCGTCTATCGCGATGATCTCTTCACCCGCGAACTGATCGAGCGTTACGATCTGCCGGGCACGCAGGAGTCGGACATCCGCCGGAGCCGCTTCGGCTCCTCTCGCATGGGCGTATTTCGGAGCTGGGGCGACACGTTCGTAAAATCGGAGCTGAATTTCTATCAGGACTTCATCCAGCCCGACGCTGGCACCCTGCAGCGAACGCCGCAGATCGGGTTTTGGGGACGCCGTTTTCTCTCTGATTTTCCCCTCGAGTTCCGCTGGCGCACCGAGGGTGTCAACTATATCCGTAGGGAAGGCGGCGACGGCTTGCGCATGGATCTGCGCCCCGAAATAGTCTTGCCGTTTTCGCTCGCTTCACGCCTTTTCGGCAGCTTGAGCGTGGCGCCGCGCGAGACGGCGTATCATCTCTATTCGCCGGTCCAATCGTCCGACCACAATGTGTCGCGTGAGCTAATTGAGGTCCGCGGCAATATCAGCACCGCGGTCAGCCGTATTTTTGGCTTCAACAGCCTGGGTTTGACCCGGGTCAAGCACGTGCTCGAACCGGAGATCAGCTATCTTTTTATTCCCGCCGTCAATCAAGACCGCATTCCTATCATGGATGAAGTCGATCGGATCAATCGGCGCAATGTGCTGACCTTCGCGCTTAACAACCGCTTCTGGGGCAAGATTGCAAACCCGCTCACCGCGGCGCCGCCCGACAGCACTGTGGAAACGCTCGGGCCGGGCATCATCGGCGATGTCCGCCAACTGGCGTCGCTCCGGCTGGCGCTCAGCTATGATATCGATCGTGAGCGCAAAAAGGGCGATAGCCTCTCCGACTTGGATGTTAACTTCAAAGTAAGCCCCGGTTCTTACATCGATATTACTTTGGACGGCGGTATTGATCCGGGGAGATGGGACATAACCCAGGCGCGCCTGACTTTCAGCATTACCGACCCGCGGCCGATCTTGCGCCGCTCACTCGACCCCGATTTCAACCGGCCCAATGCGCTGAGCCTCGGTTATCAATTTCTGCGCCGCGGGCCGAACAGCTTCCTCGCTGACGACGCGAATATCGATCTCGACAAGCCCCTGGATGCGAACACGTGCATTGCTCACCCGCTCGATCCGCGCTGCGCGGGCACCGGCTTTGACAAAAACACGGTCGGCAATGTCAATGCGAGTTTTTTTTACAAGCTGACCGACAATCTGCTGGTCAACTTTGGCAGCACCTATGATGCGCGCGACAGCCGGTTTCTCGGTGTTCGCGCGACGACAAAGATTTTGTCTTTTTGTGAGTGCTGGTCCATGACTTTCGGCGTCAATCACGCCATCAACCCCGCCAAGACCAGCGTGAGCTTCGATTTCAATCTACTTGGACTGGGAAATACTCGCAGCTCACTTAAACAGTGACGGCGAGCGCGCGGCAAGTTCGTGTTTGGCCTGCGCCAAGTGTTGCGCCCGGCGCCGGGCTTCCAGCATGCCGAGATAGTGATAAATTCGTCCCTTGCTGCGGTAGCGGCTTCGTTTTTTGCCAAGGAGCATGTAAAAACCGTACTGGTTGATTGCGCGCCAGAGGTCCGAATATATTTCCAGCCGGCTGTGTTCCCGGATGACAAACCGGCTGGCGCCCTGGCGGCGGTGACTCTGTCGGAAATATTCCTCCGTGAGCCGGCTCGGATCGACCCGATGAAACACTATCGCCTTCCGAGCATAGCCAATGGCGAACCCTGAGCGAGTCAGCCGCCAAGCCAGTTCCACATCCTCCGAGGTGCCCGATGCTCCCGGTCCCAGCCGCTCGTCAAAGCCGCCCACCCGATTGAATATATCCCGGGTCATGAAGAAATTGGCGCCGTTCAGGGAATGAAGGCTCGACACGGTCTCGTCGTACTCGATTTTCGGCACTGTCCGGTAAAGGTCGACGAGATGCAGAGTGTGCGGATTTGCAGAGCGCGGAAGGTGTATCGCGCCTTGACCGACTGGAAAGGAACCGTCCTGAAAAAACTCCTCCAGCGCCAAAAGCCAGTTTTGGTCCACCACCACATCGTCGTCGAGAAATGCCAGAAATTCCCCGTCGGCAATCTTGACGGCTTCGTTGGCGGCAGCGGACTTGCCTGGGCGAAGAACTTTGATAACTTTTAACGGCACGGGAAAATTTTGAGCAAGAGATGCCACCGCTTCGAAGGTCTGGTCCTCTGACCCGTTGTCTGCGACTATAATCTCGGCTTGAATTCCTTTGCTCGGAACGAGCCGGCGCAGGCTTTCGAGCAGCTCAGCGAGAATTGCAACGCGATCTTTGCTCGGGACGATAATTGATAAGCGATTCGCTTGGAGGTTCATGACCAGACCGGATGATATCGACAATAATTATCGGTCGAAGTGCTAGACCCGTAACAACAGGCTGTGCTAAGAAAAGGCATACGCGTTTTGTTCGGTGAAAGATAGTCCTCAGCGTAAAATCATCAAAAATCTGGACGCGAACTCAACAACACATCAGAACGCACCTGATCACGCCATCTCTAGATAATGGACTATCATTGAGTAGCTCATTTAAGTATTTGGAGTTCTCAGCGCGAATACCGGGCAGGACGCGTCAATGTGAATCACATTGGCAGTAAGTAGAGGGTAAGACTGGCAATGGCTACACGCATATTGATTACAGGCGCGGCGGGTTATCTTGGGTCCGTACTGTGCGAACATCTGTTAGACGCAGGTTATTACGTAACAGCAATCGATAGTCTGATTTATCAGCAGAGTAGCCTTTTTCATCTTTGTGCTGACAGTCGCTTTCATTTCATTTGCGGCGACGCGCGGGATGAATCGTCGATGCGTAGGCTCGTTTCCCAAGTGGACGTGTTGATTCCTCTGGCGGCTGTAGTGGGCGCACCCGCGTGTGATCGTGATCCCGCATTTGCTGAGTCGGTCAATTTGGACGCCATTCGTTTGCTGAATCGGCTACGGAGTCCTACCCAGCTAATTGTGTATCCCACAACTAACAGCGGCTATGGGACAAAAACCGGCGATGTTTTTTGCACTGAAGACACTGCGTTGGAGCCAATATCCTTATATGGCAAAACAAAAACTCAATCCGAGCGTGAATTGTTGGACAGTCCAAACGCGATCACCTTGCGCCTCGCTACTGTTTTCGGGATGTCGCCGCGCATGAGACTCGACCTCTTGGTGAATCACTTCGTGTATGCGGCGGTGACGGACGGCTAT
>Ga0310810_10002392_pt1 | contig 20184 bp, 15 predicted proteins | sample NCmetagenome_FD_207641 | JGI IMG/M metagenome (GOLD analysis project Ga0310810, IMG submission 207641) | Soil microbial communities from experimental microcosm in Duke University, North Carolina, United States - NC | ecosystem: Engineered > Artificial ecosystem > Soil microcosm > Unclassified ...
ATCCAGGGCATTCTTGCGGGTAACCCCGCCGAAGGTTGGCGCCAATTCTCTCCGTCATCATCGCTCAGCAGAACTACGCCTCGGGGATCTCTCTTTTCATCCCACCAAACCCCTGGAGAACCGCTAGCACCAGCCACTATCATTCTTAGCGGAGTGCCTGGGAGGAACAGCCAGTCATGAGAATAGCTGTGCATCTCGGTATAGGCCCAAGGCATTCCATTTTCGATCCGGCGCCACTCACGACCGCAGTTATCGCTCCGGAAAAAACCGCGCGCTGAAGAAACATAATAGCGTTCTTTGCTCCTGGGATAGTTCCCGAGAACATGCATGTCCAGGTATGCGATTCCAGAGCTCGCGTCCTCCCAAGTTTTTCCCTGATCGCGGCTGCAAGTAAGCCCTCCATGCTCCAGCACAGCAAAAACGAGGTTGGAATCGTCAGGGTGAATGAAAACATTCCGGACATGGGGAACCTCTTTTGCCTCGAACACCTTAGGAACCGTCCATTGGCTTCTGACTTTCTCCGGCAAGTCAAGAAGGCTATCCAAGGGTTCCCAAGAGGTACCCCCGTCCTCACTGCGATACAGCCGTACGGGCCCCGTCCCCAAATAAACGACGCGGTCATCATTGGGGTCTATGGCGAATGCTCGCACATCGCCATTCATTATTTTCTCCCAGGTTCGACCGCCATCTTGAGTACGATAGCCACCGTCGAAGGCGACACCTGCAAAAACAACCTCAGGCTTTTTCCGGCTCCCGGTCAAACATTCGACGGTGCGGCCAGAGAAAAATTCCCCCAAGTTCGCCATCGATCCGTTACGTTTTTGCATCACAGTCAAGCCGTCGTTAAAGGCAATGAAAAAACGCAGTTCTTCGTTCATAAACTAGGTCCTCCAAAATAGGTTGGCTCTGTTAATGCCGGTTTGCGCCTATCGTCATTTGATCCCCAGTTCCTTTTGTGCCTCTGCCAAAATCGTCCGATCGGCGATCTGGTTGATCGGAATAGATTTCTCGATCTTTGCTCGCCTGAGAGCATCCTCCAGAGCAGCTTTCAGAATCTCATCGGTCATAGTTCCATCCGAACTATAGGCCGGGAAAAAACTTTCGAACATGCCCTTCGCGGTCTCGCGATCAACCTTGGCCCACTGGGCAAGAATATCTACGGACTCTTCTCTGCGTTGCTGGATAAATCGTAGTCCTTCGATGGTCCCTTTGATCACCCTTTTAATTTGGTCGTGCGACTGCTGTATCTTCTTGTCTGTAACCAGAAGAGAAGTTTGCGGAAGTGTGACGTAGTCATGGGCCCAGGCCAACACTTTGTATCCCCGCTTATCAGCCCAGATATTGAACGGCGGATCGCCAAAACTCGCATCGATCCGACCTGCTTCAAGGGCCGCGAGTCTGCCTTGATTATCACCAGCCGAAAATAGGTTCACATCTTTTCCAGGGACGAGACCATGATGACGGAAAACAGTGTCAGCAACTAAGTGCATCGTGCTGCCTAAATAGCTAATGCCAACCGTTTTGCCCTTTAGGTCCGTGACCCTTTGAACCTCTGGCCTTACAACCAACGCAAAAACCAGGTTTTTCTGAGTGATCATCACCAGCTTGAGCGGGATGCCTTTTATTGCAGCCGCAACTCCTTGAGCTACAGAGCAGGCGTAATCCAGATCCCCGGTGCCCAGCGCACTCATCGCTACTGACAGCGAAATCAAAACATGTTCCGACGCTAATCCATACTTCGCATAGAAGCCTTTTTTCTCCGCAACAATTGTAGGTAAAAATGATGGCGAAAGAAACGAGATACCAATTCGTATCTTCTCTTGCGCCAGCGCCTCATGAGAAATGTGTTGCGCCAAAGGAACAACGCAGCAGCTAAGAATCACGACTCTCACGAGGAGAGTCCTACTCAGTCTAAGCATCTCTTGAGTCTCCTTTTTAGATATTGCGACGGCAATCCCATTAGTAATCCCAGCCATTCGGGACTTTTATACGTCGTGGCGCGCGGTCGCGATACCGCTTTGCTACCCAGTGTGTCCACTGTTCGGGGGACGATTCGAAGTGTCTGTCGGCGAAAATGTAGCGATAATTTCTGGCCATGACTGCTCACCGTCAACGCTGCAGATATTTTTGGTGAGTGCTTTGACAAAGCATGAACACCGGGAGTAACGGTGAGTACTTGTCGCAACACCGGCTCGGCATCGTTGGCCCCAACGGAATCGCAGCCAGTTCACGTAACATGCGCTAGTGTGGCGTCTCCGAAGTTCGTTACATATTTCAATCGTCATTCCGGGCAAGCTGGCGTTAGCTAGCGCGACCCGGAATCCAGGAAATTCAACTACATCTGCATACCGGCCTTCGCCGCTATGACGGCAAAACACCGGATGAGTCCTTGAACGAACTTTAGTTCCAGGACACTAGTCGGGGATCGCGCGGCCGCTTCCTGCTTCCTATTTTTCAAGCAAATCCCCTCTGAGCAACGCACTGAGAGCATTAGGCCTTCCGACCATAAAGTTTATCGAGAAAACCTGACTTCTTTATTTCCTCGAGAATACTTGTGTCCATGACGCTCGCCGGTTTAATGTTGCGCGCGTTCGGATGCGGCAACGAATCAAGGACGCTTTGAATGCCGTTCGATTCCGGAATCGGAAATTCGCGTACGCTCTTGAGCGCGCGTTCGTAAACATCCTTTTGCACGGCCGGATCTTTGATGTCTTCCTCAGCGAGCGCCGAGAAAACTGCGGTCGGCCGGGTTCTGAAGACATAGATGCCTTCGAGATAAGCCATCATCAAACGGCGCAAAGTATCGCGCTGTCCATTGATGAAGGATCCCGGAAAGGCATAACCGTAACGGGCATAATCCATCGGCAAATCGGCGAGATCCGCCAGAATGCGACAGCAGCCAGAAGCGAGGATTTTGTGAACACTCTCTGGACTCACCAGAGCGCCGTCCACATGACCAGCTGCTAAGGCCGTCATGCGCGTCGGTGTGTTGCCCGACTGCAACAGAGTCGTTTCCTTGTCGGGATCGACCTTCCACGAGCGCAAAACCATGCGCGTAATCGTATCGGACGCTGATCCGATTCGACTGACAGCTAAACGCTTACCCTTGAGATCTTCGGGCTTAACAATATTTTTGCGGACGACGAATACATGTTCGATGCGGTTGATGGTCACACTGACGATCTTTAAATCGGCGACTCCAGCCACCGCAAGATTGACCATGCCAGGCACTTCGGATTCCGAGCCGGCGATATTGCCCGCAGCCATGGCTTGGATCAAAACCGTGCCGCTATTGAAGCAGACGCTTTTTACGTTGAGACCGTACTTTTCCCAAATCTTGTCGCGCTCAATGATGCGGCGCAGGATATTAAGCGAGCCGGCGCCGCCACTATGACCGAGAAGCACATTGGTCTGCTGCGCTTGTGCCAACAAACAGAGCGGCGCCATGAGCCGGAATCCTACGATAAGAGCAAGGACTCTCTTCATCTTGCGACTCCTTGCATAAACTCGAGACGAGAGCCTTGAATTGGAAACCGCAAAGACGTCACCGAGGCGTCTGCAACCAGCGCTCAGGCTCGAGACCGGGGCGGTCCTTGTACTTTTCGGCGATCGCCCGCACTTTCGGGTGATCAGCCGTTGTGATTCGTCCATCCTTATACACGTAGTTATCGCCGATTTTTAAATCGCCGCCACGCATTTCGCCGGAGATATGCATCAAGTACGGAAAATCCTTCGCGCGCATACTGTTACCCATATGGAAATGAAAACTGCTCCAGTGGTGATGCTCGATGAAGTGACGGTAAGGCGCGTTCGGACACTGATGCGGTTCAAGGGTCGCGGAAGGATGCACTCCGCCGTGAAAGCCACGGACTTCGTAAGCCGATTCGCCCAGATACTTTGAAATAAATTTGTAAAAACGCGTCAGCGTCTCGGCCTCTTCGCCACCTTCGATTCTTTTGATGAAACCCTTCTCGATGAAAACCTTTACCGGTTGTTTGAAGGGACAGGGCACACCGATGTGGCGTGCCCATATGACGCCGATTTCATTGATAATGCCGACTCCTTCGGCATCGCGCGCACGTATCGATGACCACACGCCTTCGGGAAATGGGCAATAAACGCCAATGTCGCGATAATGCGTGTAATCGTCTCTGTCCTCAGGCTTTACGACGTAACCTTCTAAGTGGGAACCATTGGGATGCGTCATCACCCACTTGGCGCCGGGTTTTGCGAGCGCATTTGCCTGGAGGCGAATTTCAGAAACAAGCTCGTACGGCGTTAGAGCCCAGTTACTTGAAAGCAAAGATGCTGTTGTTGCCATGTTCCGCGCGTACTTGACCTTGCGCTCTGCGAGTATGGTGGGAATTTCGCGCAGCTCTTCTTCGTAAGTCAGATCCACTGCGTGGCTGATCACTACATCGGCGGCGCGCATGGCGTTCGCGACCACCGGCGGCACACGCCACGCTTTGCTCGGATCGGCGCCTTCGCCCCAGAGAATAGCCGGCCGCGAAGGAATATCCGTCCATATCACGGTCGCGTCGGCGCCGCGCTGCGAAACGCCAGCTTGAACCCATGCAACGGTCTCTTGATCAACGATGTTGATACCACCGTAAAGACCGTCATTGGCAGCGACAATGAGCACGTTCATGTCGGGCTGCACCTTGGCGCAATTGTCGAGCATATCAGCGATCGCAATCACCGCTTGTTTTGGGATGAGTGGGACCGAACTCATGAAATTCTCCAATTAGCCGTTCAAGGTTCAACGTTCAACGCTAACTGGGAGCATGAATCATCGACTTTGAACGTTGAACCCGGAATATGAACCGATTTTACGACGCCGCCTTCACCTTACTTCCCTCGGCCTCAACCAGCGGGCGATATTTTGTACAGAGCGCCTTCCAGCCTTCGGCTTTTTTCTTCGCCCGTTCGATGGTGGTGTCGGCAAATTCAATGATCGGAGTGCGCGCCGGCCCCGGGTTTACATAGCCGGCGAACTCAATGGGAAGCTTCGCAGTGGCCCCTTCGTTACCCCCGGGCCGCTCGCCTCCGGCCGCAGCCATGATTTCACTGATCACTTGCAGCGCTTCTTGATCTTTTCCCGCCCGCACGAGGTTTCGCAAATGGAGCACAGGCCATGGCCCCATCCAGGCGTCAATGGACCAGCAACCTGCCGCCCCCATCCGATAGTATGGAAACATTTGCGCTTGGTTCGTCATGACACTGATCTTGCCACGGATAATGTCCATCAAGCGGACAAATTCTCTTGTATCGCGATGGCTGTCTTTCATGCCGATAATATTTGAGCACTTAACCAGTCTTGGAAATACTGAAACCGGAATCTTAACTTTGTGGTTGACCGGATTGTGATAGATGAGAATGCCCAGTTTGGGAAACATCTCGGCAATCTGAGTGTAAAAATCGGCCATGTACTCGGGCGACTGTGCATCGTAATACGGGACACCGAGAAGCGTTCCATCGCCGCCGATGTCCTGGACAAACTTAAGCCGCTCGACGACTTCCCGAACATTCGGGCTGGTTGCGCCAATGAACAGAGGCACGCGCTTTTTTACCGCGTCAACGGCGGCCGCGGCCAAAATCTTATATTCGTCCCATTCGAGATTGTAGCACTCGCCGAAACTTCCGGTGGTTGTGATCACATCGATGCCATCGTTGATGATCCGGTCCACGCCAGCTTTGAGATTGTCGACGTCTATGGTGTTTTTCGAAGTCAGCTCTCTGGCATCTTTGGTGGAAAAGGATGGCATCATTGCCATCACTCCCTGAACGTCTTTTGGTGTAACCATTGATGAACCTCCTTCGCGGCGGATTTGCTAGAGACATATATGGAAAGCCTTCAAATTGTAAAGAGCGACGCAACAGAGTTGTGGTTGAAAAAATCTCCGGTGGAGTTTTACCAAAACTGCGGAAACTTCGAGATATTAAAATTGCTCATTGGTTGTCATGTCGAACGCAGCGAGAAACTTTCTCGATACTAATCGTCACAACGACTTGATACTCATCGATACCGAGTTGCGTGGATGCTTTGGACTTTGATAAAAGCCACACGGGTGCGCTTCTTTCGAACGGCTTGAACGATTTGAACGTTTTGAACGGCTGGAACTTCTTTCAGTATAAGGAGCCGGAAAATGAGTAAGCCAGCGATCGATCGCCGCGAGCGGCTGGAGGAATTAAACAGCAAGCTCGCTGATCTAGGGATGCGTGGTTATTGGCAGCTTCGTCGCGATAGCGAGGGCATGGAGCCGAAGCTCTGGCGTTGGGCGGACATTTACCCGGCGCTCATGGAAACCGCAGAGGTGGTGCGACTGGGCTCCGACGCTTTCCGCCGCAACGTCGGCCTACAGACGGGCAGTCGAACGATCAGCATGGGGTTTCAGATCGTGCTCCCCGGCGAAGTCGCACCGCCACATCGGCACACCAACACCGCATTGCGCTTCGTGATTAAAGGCGGCGGAGCCTACACCACGTCCAATGGCGAGCCAATGCCCATGTATCCAGGAGACCTTCTCATCCAGCCAAACTGGGCTTGGCACGACCACGTGAATCATTCAGATCAGCCGATCATTTGGATCGACGCGCTGGATACCGGTTTAGTGAATTTTTTGAGCGCTTCGTTCCGCGAGGAATGGTCCGAAGGAACGAATCAGCCGTTGACGAAAAAAGATGGAGCTTCGCGACGACTCTATGGTCCGACTCGACAGCCGGCGCTCCAGTATGAAGGAGCTGGCGTTCCTTACCACTATAAATGGGGAGAGACCCTCGAAGCCTTGCGAGAGGTTGCCGACCAAGGAATACACGATCCTTACGATGGCATTTTGCTGGAATACAAAAATCCCGTCACCGGAGGTCACACTTTCTTGACCATGACTTGTCACCTCCAAATGCTTTTGCCCGGTGAGGAGACCCGTTTCCATCGGCACACCGGAACGACTCTGTATCACACTGTGCAAGGACAAGGCGCCACTGAAATCGATCCGGAAAAACCGACTGAACTCGCCTGGGACGAACACGACAGTTTCAGCCTGCCTTCATGGCGCTGGCACCGCCACCGCAATCGCTCGGCAACTGAACCGGCGATCCTTTTTTCATTAACCGATCGGCCGGTTCTGAAGATGACGGGATTGGACCGGGAGGAGCTTGCTTAATCAGATCGTTACAAACGCATTGGAGGATTAATTGCCATTCCGAACGGATGTGAGGAATTCAGATTTCTCCCTCCGGTCGAAATGACAGTCAGATCGATACACACCGGCGTTTGACTTGTCGATCATGCTCGAAGCGACGGAAATATTCTACCTTCCCATTTCAGCCAGAGTATCTTTGATTAACTGCAGCGGTGGATTGGGATCAGAGAATTTCTGTTCGTCCAGATCCATATAGTTGACTCCGTTCTGTCTGCGATCCGGCAATGGGTGTAGTCTTTGGGAATGTCAATCCTTAGCGAATCCACCGGCCCCTTGTTATCGAAACTTATCTTCTGGAGCGCGGCTTGCGCTTCTCGAGGGAGAAACCAGTTCAGAAACAGCTTGGCGGCATTTGGATACGGCGCGCTGTTGAGTAGGGCAATATGACCGACGCTGGAAGAGAGTCCGACGCCTTCTTTGAGCGCTTGCTCGAACTCCGTCTTCCGAAGGTGGCGACAACCGGAGGGAGGAGTTCTTTACACTGTCTCAAATGGTGGACACGCGCGGATCGTCGGCGACCGCGAGGCGCCCGTGGTCATGCAATACGTTGCTCCCGACCTTGAACGTCGCGCCGCGCGCTTCCGCGGCCGTGTGCAGATTGAACGGAAACGAAGCACTCTCGCTCGCCTGCCCGAGGTGCATGTGCACCGCACCGGTGTGGAACGAGGCGACGAATTCACGATAGTCCTCATCCGGGCACTGCGCGGGCGACACGATCGCGTGCGGATGCACGCCGCCGTGCGGTCCCCGGATTTCGAACGCGTTCTTCTCTCCGACGCGGCGCGCGAGAGCTTCGCGAAATCCACGAACGGCTGTCGCTTCCGCGCCTCCCTCGATCTTCGTCATCTGATTGTCTTCGACCGAAATGCGCACAGGCGCAGAGAAGCGGACCGGCACCCCGATCTCTCTCGCCCAGACCGGCATCATCTGATCGAACACATAGATGCCGTTCGTCCCGACAGGATTCACCGCCGGATAGAGTGCCGTCCGGGAACGGACGATAGTAGCCATCGCGACGCCAGTAGGCGTAGGATTCGCCGCCACGCCCCGGCGATCCGACTTTGCCTTCCAGATGCGTGCCGTTCGGGTGGGTTAGGCTCCAGGTTTCCTCGGGCTTGATCAGTTCCGCCATGCGGTAGCGGATCTCGGCGATGAGATCGTGCGGCGTGCGCGCCCACTCGCTCATAAGCAGACCCGTCGTGGTCGCCATATTGCGGACCATCGGCAGCTTCAGCTCCTTCAGAAGCTCGGGTCGAACCGCACTTCTTAACTGGGATCTTGAATACGCGAAATGAGAGCGTTAACCATAGACGTTCTGCTAAAACCGGACACAGGTATAAATCAGTGAGTCCGTGGCCTCGCTCGAGTTCTCAGCTTCGGGGCTATCCCCGTTGTTCCTTAGAGAGTTCAGGTGTCCAATGTTGTGGGATAAAAGATTTCTTCAACTCGGGCTAATTTCTTCGTCAAGCCTTCCTTAAACGAAGCCTGCATCAGAACGTTCAACACCTTCGCGTTGGCGCGAATGCCCAACGGATATGGATCGCTCCCAAAAATGGCGCTCTGTTGCTTGTCGAGCTCCTCGACGAAGAAAAAGTAACCGGCCGCGACCGCGCGCGCCTGCTCGAACGCCAGCTCCTTCGATCTGCTGAACGCTTTGTAGAGCTCGAGCGCGGCCCATGGATTGTTCTCCAAGATGTGCTTTTTTACGACTACCATATGGTTAACCGGAAAAACGCCCGTCTTTTGATAGTACTCGGTCACGATGCTTTTGCCGCCGTCGCGGAACAGTCGCCGGATTCTCGGATTGCCGGCAATCGCGGTACCGCCGTAGCGGTCGAAACTTCTAAAATTTTCGCTTCCCCGCTCGTAGTGCGGCGCAAAACCCCACGCCGCATCGATTTGACCTTCATCGAGCATCCTGTCGAGCGTTTGGTCCTCTCCCAACCAGTTCAACGAGACACCCGGAGGAGGGTCTTTATCCAGGCCCAGCAGTACGCCGTGGCTCACGTCCTTGGTTCGGCCGACGTACCACTGCACATCTCGATGTTCGATCCCATAGAGTTCTTGTAGAACGATCCGCATCCAGAGCGCGGCGGTCATTTGATAGTCCGGCACGCCGAAGCGCTTGCCTCTGAGGTCTGCCGCGCTCTCGACGCGACAGCCGGTATTCACGTACGTGTTGAGCCATAGAAAAGCTTTGAGCAGAAATACCGGTAACGCGCTCCACTGCCACTTTGTTCCGTCGGACCTTTCCCGGGCGATCAAAAAGTCGGAAATCGACATCTCGGTCACGTCGAACTCATCGTACTTGAGGTTGCGGAAAAAAAGCTCGGCGGGATGAATCTGGACAAAATTCAATTTGACGTTCTGCGGTCTGACGGTCCCGTCGATGAGCGGGTTGAGACGCGGATTTTTCGAAAAAGCTATTGTCAACTCAAGCATATATTTCTATTCGCTCCTCAAACTCGCAGCGCTCGATCGCCAGATTCGGTCAGCGCTCAACGGCAGCTCTTTAATTCTGACGTTTAGGATTTTCGCCAACGCGTTCGCGATCGCGGGAGCCACGGGAATAATGCCGCCTTCTCCCATGCCCTTGGCCCCTCCGGGGCCGGGGCCATCCATGTTTTCAATGAAGATCGAATGTTGGTGCTCGGGCACGTCAACGAAATTCGGCACGCGATAATCGACCATGCTCGAATTGATGAGTTGGCCGCCTTCGTAGACCATCTCTTCGAAAAGAGCATGGCCGATGCCCTGGACAACGGCTCCCTCTTCCTGACCGTGACATTGCATCATGTTGATGGCTTTGCCGATGTCGCTTACGCCGATATAGCGCAGGATTTTAATCTTGCCGGTTTCCGGATCCGCTTCGATCTCAACCGCTCCGAGACACGACTCGTAGAACATCGGGCGCCCGCTTCCGTCGTCGATGCCTTTCCCCGGAATGACCGCCCCCTGACCGATCACCTCGCCGCCGTCTCGACCGAAGGTTTCGCGGATTACCTCGTGCGCCGCTATCCATTTCGAGCCATCGCCAATTTTTCCGTCGGACCATTGAAGGGACGTGGTGTCCTTTCCCCAAACTTCCGCTACCATTGCCAGGAGGCGCCGTTTGACGTCTTTTACCGCTTCCTGAACGGCGGTGCCGGTAACGATCGTCGTACGGCTGGACGAAGTCCGCGGATCGAAGGGACCCGTCAACGTGTCGGTGGGCGCGACGAAAACTTTTTCGAGTGGAACACCGAGTTCCGCCGCTGCAATCTGTGACAAGACTGTCCGCGACCCTTGTCCGATTTCCGTGCTCCCAACCAGAACTGTCAAACTCCCATCGCCGTTGAAACGCGCCAGTGCAATCGAAGGCGGCGCTGCTCCCGGATCCGAAATCGCCAGCGCGATGCCTTTGGCTCGATGCGCACCACAAGATTTTCCCCACTCGATCGCGTTCGCCGCTTGGTCGAGCATCTCGCCGAAATTAGCGTCCATCGGGCTCATGCCCGGCCGCGGGCGCTCGCCGCGTTTCAGAACATTGTATTTACGGAACTCCAATGGATCGAGGTTGAGCTTTTGCGCCAGAATATCGATCTGGCTCTCTCCCGCCCAGACGGCTTGCGGGGCGCCGACGGCTCTAAAACTTCCCGCGGGGACTGTATTGGTGTAAAGCGCATAGGCTTTCACGCGGAGATTTGGAAAGCGGTACGGGCCGATGACTCGATTCGCAGCTTTTTCCGTGATGCCGGGGCCGATCATCGCGTAAGCGCCGTTGTCGAGATACATCTCGCAATCGCGGGCGACAATCGTCCCGTCGCGCCTGGCTGCCGTTCGAATGCGGCAGTACATTCCCAGTCGTCTCGTGGTCAGCATCGATTCCGTGATTGAGTAGCGTATTTTGACCGGACGCCCGCTTTTCCAGGAAAGCGCAACGGCGATCGGCTCGAGCGCGTAGCTCTGGCTCTTGCTGCCGAAGCCACCGCCGACGAACGGCACAATGACCCTCACCCGATTTACGGGCAATCGGAAGATACGCGCGACGGTGTCGCGGATCGTGAAAGGACTTTGCGATGAGGACCAGACCGTGACTCCTTCCGAATCGAATTTTCCGATCGCAACGTGAGTTTCTAGCGCATAGTGGTAAATCATCGGGAACCGGAACTCATCGTCCGCGACGACATCCGCCTGCTTGATAGCGGCTTCGACATCTCCCACGTCAAAACCCGCGACGTGAACGAAGTTGGTTCCGGCAATAGGCTTGGCCGCACCGAGTTGGTAGTCTTTGAGGTTCTCGTGAACCAGCGGCGCGTTCGCCGCCCTGGCCGCTTCGACACCGATGACTGCTGGCAGTTCCTGATACTCGATCTTGATCCGAGACAGCGCCTCTTCAGCGATAGCCTCGATGTCCGCCGCAACCGCTGCAATCGGTTCGCCTGCATAGCGAATCTTGTCGCGCGCGAGTAACGGCTGATCCATGACGTAGCTGCCGAGGCTCGCATCGAGATCTTTCACATCTTCGTACGTCAAGACTGCGCGCACGCCCGGTAAACGGCGGGCTTCTTCGACGTCTATGGAAACTATTTTGGCGTGAGCGACGGAACTTCGAAAAAATTTGCCGAAGAGAAGGTTCGGCAGGACGATATCACCGGTATAGACTGCCCGCCCGGTCACTTTTTCTACTGAATCGAGGCGGGGTAAGGCGGCGTGACTGTTTTCCATTCCGTTAAATCCCAATCAGCTTCGGAGCTTCTTCTTTGCGGAATTCTGTGTGGCAGTGAGGGCACCTCAGGGGAACTGCATCGTACTTCGGCTCCCAATAGGATCTTTCGACCTGAAAAAATTTTGCGCACGCGGCGCATTTAACGAAAATAAATCGCGAGGATTTTTCTTCCGCCATGGCCACTCCCATATATGAGTTCAAGGTTCCGGGCTCAAAGTTTGGGATATTCCTCCTTCACGCAATCCTTACTTTAAATTTGAAGTTTAAACCCGACTAAGATTCTCGCACCATGCGTTTGATTTTATCGCCGGGAACCAAGGTTCCCAGATCGATTTGCTGAACCGCCTCACGCGGAACTCTCATCGGCATCTGATAATGCGACGGAATATCGGGGTCGGGCGATGGGGGCAGCGTGCAATCGACACCCATTTTCGTGCCGACACCGTCGCTCCGGGTGATTGGATTCATCGTCGTGGAAGGAACACCGTCGAGTAGAATCAAGTCTTTGTCGAAGTGCGCGCGGGTAGCGAACGCCCAAAGCACTTCCCGCTCATCGAATAGATCGACGTCGTCATCGACGACAAACACCGTCTTAATCCGTTGGTCTGTCATGAGCGCGGTATGGATGATCGCCTTGGCTCTTCCCGGCTTCGGATTCTTGACCTGAGCATAGACCGTCGCTCTGCACATCCCTGACAACGGAAGATGGACGTTGGTAAGCTCGGGCGCCACCTTCTTACATGCAGAATACACCGCAGCGGCAATCGCGAAACTTCCTCCCACCTGGTGATCCGCGCAACCGGTAACAATATCGTGGAAATAGGCGCCGCGTCTGTGTGTGATGCACGTGACCTCCATCGTGCCCCTTGGATGCGATGGGATTAGATATCTCGCCCAGTCGCCAAACTGTCCGCCCGCAATCAGTTTGTTCTTGGGCATCACGCCTTCGATGACAATTTCCGCATCCGCCGGCACCTTCAGCAGATCGCCCCACGTTTCCGTAGGCACCAACCGGAGCGGTTCTCGGAGCAGACCACCCATCGCCTCCCAGTGGCTTTCCGGATGGCTCAACTTCACCTGCCCTCCGATACACGCAGCCGGATGATGACCGATCCACATCGCTACCGGAGCATCTTTCCCCTGCGCCCACCAGCTCGCGATGTTCCGGGCGTTATGGCTTCCACCGCCGATGAACATGGACATGCTTTTGTCGCTGATCGGTTCTCCCCGCTGGCAGGCAGTGTTATCAATGCCGGTTTCCGGATCGACCGTGGTAATGTACGAGCCAGTGATCTCTTTCCCGGATGTATTCTCATGGTGGATCGGCACTGGCAGGTCGTTTAGATCGATCCGACTGCGCTCGATCACTTCCTTCACCGGCGCATCACCGTTGGCCAGCAGAGCTGGCTTCATCCTGGCGGAAATCGTTTTCACGTAATCCATGGCGACGCGCTCAGGGCGGGTACCGATGGATTCGGCGCATCGCCTGCGGCTGGCGAGCAGATTACAAACGAGAGGAAACGGACTGTTCTTTCCTTCAACTGTGATCGGATGCTTGTAGACGATCACTGGAAACAGTCCTTGGCTCTCGAGCTTGTGCTGTAGCGCAGCGACGTCATACTTGACTGAAACGGGTTCGTCGATGACGACGACGTCCTCAGGATGTGTTTCGTCCCAATCGTCGAGAAACGATTTTAAGCCTTTCGCCATAACGGTTCTCCGATCGTTGTCATCCGCGCGGCTAGGTGTGTAAAAAATGCGTCAGAACCCTTGGACAGAGCTCGGGCCGAACGGATAAGTAGTGCATTGACTGAACTTGAGCCGTTCCTGTTGACGCTACTCGAACCACGAGCGGCTGTGACTCGCGTTCGGCCACGTAGAGGTCGCGTTCACTCGAAATAACAAGCAAAAACTCCCTTATCCCGGAGACACCTGTAGCCGCGCGGGAGGAAGCTCCACATCGATCGCCTGGCCGGCGCTGATTTCAAACCAAGACGGCATTTCACCGCGGATCAAGACAGAGCCGATCTCAATGTCGCAATGAAGTCGACTGCCAACAAAAACGACGCGCTTCACGGATCCAGGGAAAATGTTGGGAGCGTCATGGCGCCGCTCGGCGTGTAGCACGGGAGACTCCGGACGAAACATTACGGTGACTTTTTCATTGACTCCCATCGATTTCGGCAGCCAGCAGGACAAGCGACCGATGGGACTTTGCACCACGCCCATGCCGCCGTTGGCTGCCAACTTTTCGATGTGGCCCGCGATCACATTGGCATCGCCGACGAATTGCGCAACAAAACCGTTGGTGGGGCGCAAGTAGACGTCCCTCGAGCTCCCGATCTGCTTCAGCAGGCCATTTTGCATGACCGCGATGCGATCGGCCAGCACCAGGGCTTCCTCCTGATCATGGGTCACGAATATCGTGGTCACGTGCAGCCGTGTCACCAACTCCCTCAACTCGAGACGCATCCCCTGACGTAGCTTGGCGTCTAAGTTACTAAGCGGCTCGTCCAACAGCAGCACTTGCGGCTCGTAGACCAGCGCGCGCGCCAGCGCGACGCGTTGCTGCTGGCCGCCACTTAGTAGAGGGGCAGGACGGTCGCCGAATCCATCCATCTGGACCAATCGTAGCGCATTGTTGACCCGCTCCTTGACTTCGCTCTTGGAAACCCTGAAACCACCGCGCACCAGCGGAAAAGCCACGTTGTCGAACACGGTCATGTGCGGCCAAATAGCATACGATTGAAACACCATGCCGACGCCGCGCCGGTGGACCGGTACAACCAACTTGCTCCGGTCATCGTAAATCGGTCTGTCGCCTATCCAGATCTGGCCGCTGTCAGGCGTTTCGAGCCCGGCGATGCACCGCAAAGTCGTGGTCTTGCCGCACCCCGATGGGCCGAGTAGTGCAAAGACTTCCCCTGCTTGCACCTCAAAGTCGACCCCCTCGACGGCTCCGACTTTTCCAGCTTCCGAAGTATAAGCTTTCTTCAGATTAACGACTTTAAGCATACCGCCTCTATGGCAAAAACTTTTTCTACGCTGCTCCGCCTGCCAATGGTTCCTCTGAAATCACGCGAGTTGTTGCGCGGCACCGATCCTTCCGGTCAGTTTTTGGATGAGAATAAGCAACGCGGCCATGACAGATACGAGAACGACACTCACCGCCGACGCCTGAGCAACATGCCCGGACTCCCATAGCACCCAAATTTGAGTAGCCAGTACCTTGTTATTTGGTCCGAGCAGCAACAGCGGGATGCTCACTTCGCGAAACACGAGGAGCGCGGTCCACAACCCGGCAAAAGTCAGCCCAGAACCCACCAAAGGAACGATGACCCGCAACATGGTGGTCGACTTTCTCGCACCGCAAACCGCAGCGGCGTCTTCGAGCTCCTGCCCAATCTGAACGAAAGCTGCGTTGGTGATGCGCGTACCATAGGAGAGCCTGTTCAGCAGATTTGCAGCTACCATAATCCAGATCGTGTTGTAAAATGGCAGCCAGGGAATCAATCTTACTCCCAAGATACCTATGATCAGCAGACCGAACGCAAAGGCAAGTCCGGGAATGGCATGCGGCAGCATCGCAATGGTGTCCAGCGCTCGCCTGCCGGGAAGTCGGGTACGAACCACTACCCATGAAACCATAAAACTGAAACCCAAAACCAAAACTGAAGTCGTCAACACCAGCACCGATGTGTTTCGGATAACTTCAAATCCACCGACCAGAAAAAAAATATCTCGATACCATCTCAAGCTCACCAAGGATAAAGCCTCGACGGACGGCATACGCACCGAGGGAAGGAGCGATAACCACACTAGCACCACGAGCGGCAAGAATACCGCCAACGTCATGTAGAGAAGTACAAACAACAACCCCATGGGCCAGGATTTGCCCAAGTCGTAGATTTTCGGTCTGTACGCTTTCCCGGTGATCACCGCGTAGCGATGCGACTGCTGAATCGTGCGGAAATAAAAATACAGCGCTACTAAGCTCGGTACGGTAATGAGCAAGCCGTACACTCCGGCAATGCCATAGTTGACTGCTGCAAAGCCCCCCGGCGGCCGCACAGCCACGTAGAGCCTGGTGGCTAAAACGGGGCGATCAGCGAATCCGCCCAACAGAGCAGGCACCTCGAATATGGCGACGGCCGTCATGAAAGTGTAAATGACCCCTCCCAAAACGGCGGGACGCAGAAGGGCGAAAGTAATCCAACGCGCGCTCGTCCAGGTGCTTGCGCCGGAGACGGAAGCCGCTTCTTCCAAAGCCGGATCCATGGAGCGCATGGGACCGGACAACAGAAAAAACAGAGTCGGGGTCAACATCAACCCCTGGATAAAGGCGATGCCGCCGATGCTGTTGATGTCGAAAGGAGCGCTTTCAAGCCCGAAGATGTTGACCAGAAACTGATTGATCAACCCCACTTGCGGACTCAGCAATATGATCCAGCCCATCGCTTTGACCAAGCCAGGGACGATCACGCTCACGGCAATCAAGCTGATGCAAAACGCCCGCATCGGTAGATTCGTCCGATTGAGCAGCCAGGCCAGCGGGAAACCGAAAAAGAAGACGGTCGCAACGGTCCCCAAGCCGACCAAGATCGTATTCGGAAGCACTTCGGCAAAGAGGGACTGGTCCAGCGCCTTGATGTAATTGTCAAATCCAAAGCGGAGCTCGAACGGCCGCCCGGGATTGAAGCTCGCCCATAAGATGACTAATGAGACTGCCAATACCGCAAGACAGATGAACCACGCGAAGAAAAATGCCAGAGCATTGCCGCCCGCGAGCCGATCCCAAACGCCGCTCGCCCACACCGACCTTGCGGACCGCTCCATAGGATGAACTCTCACACTTTCCACGTTCTCGCTTCGTTCGCGCTAGGTATAATTACTCAGGTGCACTCTTAAACCGCCGGTCTACTTCTGCGTAGCTTTCCCTGCGGCTGCCGGAACCGATCCAACTTCTTTAGCCTGTAGGTTCTCGTCTACTTGCCTTCTCTTTGCGCGCGGTCCAACGCCTGGGCGTAACTCTTCCCTTCCGGAGTTTCATACCAAAGAAAGCTGGACAACGTCTTTGGGCTATCGAACCAGGTGACCTGATCGATTCGGTGCTTCTTGAGCTCGGCCAGCTCGCCGCTCGATATGCTCCCCGTACCGAGATAAGTGTTCGGGTGAGAAGCGTATTCCTGGAACAACAGGCTAGCCTCTTCGCTCATGGACCATAGGGCAAACAGATGGGCGGCATTGGGATGGCGAGTCCCCTCGAGCACAACGTTCATAGCTCGATGCAAATTCGTGAGATCCTGGAAGAAGGCAAGGCCGATGGGGGCGTTGGGATCCAACGCCTTCTGTTCGAAATAATAGTATGCATTGGCATACAAGAATGAAACTTCGCCCAGAAGCAGCCTTTCGATGCCGGCGGAAAACGCAAGCATATGGCCTTTGTTTCGTCCCCACGATTTTACCGTCTCCAGCCACTCACCTTTGTCGTATTTCAAGATTCCGAACATCGCCGTGGTGATCCACGGAGGCAAAGAATACATCCCTTTGTACTTCGGTAACCCATACTCTAGACGTGTCCGCGGCAGGTCCTTCTCGGCGATCCGCTTGGGATTGTAAAGGAGGGCATCGGTTCGCGTGGCGAAAGTGAATCCAAATCCGTCAAAAGGCGGCGGACTCAGCTTGTTCCTAGCTTCATAAGCTTTGGGATTGATTTCTCTGAGAACCGTTTCCCAGTGATCGACCTGCTTGATCGCTCGCGCCTCTTTCAACAAGAGCACTGCTTCGTCGACAAAGTACCTGGCATCGAAGCTGGGCGTGATGCCAGCTTCGTACTCGGCAATGGTTTTGTGGGCGTCACCGGCAGATCCCCGGCTCAGGTCAACACGGATGGTCATTTTTTCCAAGCCGAAGCGCCGCTTGAACGCATCGGTCAGCGCCTGTGCGCCCTTGGCACCCTGACTCTCCACCATAGATATGTTTAACTGGCCCTCCCGTCGCGCTCCATCGATCAATTGCTTCAATTGATTTTTCGCCGCCATGCTCTCGGGCGGCTGTTTTACCTGAGCGATCGCAGTTACTGCACTTCCCGCGAGAAAAACCACGAAAGTTAGGAGCGCAATCCGCAAAAATCTCGCGCGTCGTCTCGAAGTGCCAAGCAATACTTGAGGGCCAAACCCTAGATATGCCATTGCCAGCCGTGCTCTTATCAGCGACGTCATTTTCCTTCCCTCTGGGCACGGTCGAGCGCTTGAGCGTACTTTTTGCCTTCTGGGGTTTCATACCAAAGGAATTCTTTTACGGTCTGCGGAGTGTCGAACCAGGTGACCGGTTTTATGTTTCGCTTTTCGAATTCGGTCACAATCGCAGTGGATATCGGCCCTCTCTTTCCCAAGTAGACATTGGGCGCATAGGAATATTTTTGAAACAGCAGGCTAGCCTCCTCGCCCATGGACCATAAGGTAAATAGCTTCGCCGCATTCGGATGCCGAGCCCCTTCCATGACGACATTCATGGCACGGTGGAGGGTTGTTAAATCTTCGAAAAAGGAGAGGCCAATGGGAGCGTTGCGATCTTTATCTTTTTCGGCGTAGTAATAGTAGTCGTTGGCGGCAAGGAAGGACAATTCGCCGAGCAGTAGTCGGTCGATACCTGCGTTGAATGGCAGCATCTGACCTTTGTTTCGCCCCCAAGATCTGACGACGTTCAACCATTCTTCCTTATCGTACTTGAGCGTCCCCATGATCGCTCTCGTGATCCAAGGAGGCACCGAGTACTTTCCTTTGTACTTGGCGTTGCCATATTCCGTTAGTGTCCGGGGCAGATCGTCCCGTGCGATGAACTTCGGATTGTACAACAGCGCGTTGACACGGGTCGCCCATGTAAAAGCATAGCCATCGAACGGCTGGGGGCTCAGCTTGTCCCTGACTTTATGCGCTTCGGGCGCAATTTCGGTTAGCAGTGTCTGCCAATTATCGATGCGACTGATCGCTTTGGACTCCTTGAGCAGGAGTACGGCTTCGTCGACGAAATACATGGCATCAAAGGTCGGCGGTATACCTGACTGCTCCTCAGAAATGGCTTTATTCGCATCTCCTGCGGTGCCTTGGTTGAGATCAAATGTGATTTTCATATCACCCAATCCGAAGCGCCGCTTAAAAGCTTCCCCGAGGGCCTCTCCTCCTTTGGCGCCTTGGCTGGTTACCACGCTGACGTTCAACCGGCCTTCCCGACGCGCGCCATCGATTAGACTCTTAAGCGCTAAGGATTGAGCATCCGCTGCCTGCGCCGTGACGGGCATCGATAGCGCCGTGAGAAGAAGGCCGAACAAAACGGCTCGCCAAAACTTTTCACCGTTCGCCATAAAGAGATACTCCTTAACGCAGCATCGCCGTGAAGCTTTTGGGCTGCTCAGTCGCATAACGGCTGTCCGTGCGCAGTTCATACATCTAACCTAGATTAGATCCTCGTTTGTTGCTGGGCCTGAGCAATCCTTTGGCCGGTAATTCGCTGCGCAACGAAAATAACGACGCTCATGAAAAACACCATGACAACACCCAATGCAGACGCCTGATTGAGATCGCCGCTTTCCCACTTGGCCCAGATCCGCGCCGATAAAACCTGGCTATCGGGGCCGGCGAGCATTAGGGGCAGGCTGATCTCACGGAACACTAAAAGCCCGGTCCACAATCCGCCGAATATGAGCGATGATCTCACCAGCGGCGCCACCACCCACCACATCGTCCCCAATCTCTTCGCTCCGCAAACCTGCGCCGATTCCTCCAGTTCTTTCCCTACCTGCAACAACGCCGCATTCGTGATCCGCGTCACGTACGATAACCGCGTCACCGCATTGGCTATCACGATAATCCCAACTGTCTGATACAGCGGAATCCATGGCACCCACTTCGCCGCCAAAATCGCGACAATCGTCAGCGCAAACGCAAATCCCAGCCCAGGAATTGCGTGCGGCAGCATCGCGATCAGATCCACAACCTTTCTCCCCCTAACACGCGTCCGCACCACCACCCAGGAGATCATGAAACTGAAAAACAAAACCACCACAGGCGCGACAACCGTCAAGACGACCGTGTTCACAATCACATCGACTCCCCCAACGATGTCCAATATGCCGCGGTACCATGTGAGGCTCACGCGCGAGAGTGCGGCAGCCGAAGGCATCGCCAGATAGGGCAACAACGATGCCCAGACCAGAATCAGTAACGGGAGCACCACCGCCAGCAGCAAATACAAGATCACAAATCCAAGTGCGAT
>Ga0310810_10002393_pt1 | contig 20171 bp, 17 predicted proteins | sample NCmetagenome_FD_207641 | JGI IMG/M metagenome (GOLD analysis project Ga0310810, IMG submission 207641) | Soil microbial communities from experimental microcosm in Duke University, North Carolina, United States - NC | ecosystem: Engineered > Artificial ecosystem > Soil microcosm > Unclassified ...
GCACGTGGAATTGGAGCAATCTATTTCAAGCGCAGCGATCCTCATCGCCCGTGAGGCTTGATCTTCTTTATTATCTCCGTGAATAGCGGAGTAATTCCAAGGCAAAGCAATCGCGCAATTTACGAAGCATGGTTCTTATATGAACACGATCACTGCTATCATTCCGCGTCATCCAACGATTCAAAAAAATCGCTGGCGACTAGAGCGTAGGGGCCACACCCGTTCCCATTCCGAACACGAGCGTTAAGACCTACAGCGCCGATGGTACTCCGTCCGAGAGGACGCGGGAGAGTAGGCCGTCGCCGGCACCTCATTAAAAAGGCGTCACACTTTGTGTGACGCCTTTTTGCTATCGGTCAACGGCTATCACGCTACCTCGAGATTAACGGATGCCAGGACGGGTCGGATGCGTTCGTGAGCACGACGATGGTTGAGCTGTCAGCGGTGCTGTGGATTCGTATCTCGCTCATGTTGGAATACGGATCAAGACCTGAATAGGCCAGCCGAGTGCCATCGGAAGACCACGTCAGTCCGCTCAATCGAAGCTTCCCGGTTTCCGGAATAGGAACCTCCTCGAGCTCCCTCGTTTTTGCGTCGAGAAGCATTATCCCCTCGCCCCAGCACGATGCCACAAGGTCGCAGTCCAGTATGAGCATCGAAATCTTTTGACCGCTCGGCATCCACGTGAGCTCCCAGATGGGGTAGGAAAGTAGAACCTGAACGGCCGAACCGCCTTCGTTGGCGAGATACACCTTCGCGTCGGTGGCGATCGCCATCTTCGTCCCGTCTGAAGACCAACCCGCTGACCAAACACTTCCGTCAATCACCCCATGCTGATGGATTGTCATTGTCCCCACATCCAAAAACAGCAGCGGCAAATTGCCGGAATTGTAGTAGACGCGTGACATCGCCAAAGTCCGGCCGTCCGGTGCCCATGACGCTCGCATCTCCGGAGCTACCTCCCACCACATTCTATCGACAGCTGCACACTTCGTTGCTAAAGAAGGTACGGACGCGATGCAAATCGCTATGTCCTCGCGGTCCGCGTTCACTCTGAAAAAGGCTAGGAGAGAGCCGTCCGGAGACCACGCTGGTCGCCGCGCGTCACTTGCCACACGAAGCGGTCCATCGGCGGTATTTATCCAGACAGACCCATCTCTTACGTACGCAAGATTCAGCGGAACTAGATCGCACTGTTCGTCTGTCTCGCACAGCCTTGCCTCAAATTGCGCTTCGAACTGACCCGTGCGCGCGCTCGCCCGCTGCGGATTGCTTTCGCCCAGTATCCACTGTCCCGATGTTGCTACGCCCAGAACATTGGTTGTGGTGCTGGAAGTCTCGATGGTACCGCCGCCCGAGACGACCGAGAACGCAACTGGTACGCCGCTTAAGCGATTTCCATAAATGTCGGTTGCTCGAACGTACAGCTGATTCGGCAGCGGTTTTCGCGGCCGTCCAGCCTGGTTGTTGCCATTCAGAATGGTGAAGTGTGCGAGCGGACCGGGAGTGACGGTCAGGTGAAATACCAAAGACAACTCACGGGACTCCGTAACCGTCACCGTTGCCACTATGAAATGCTGGCCGGCTAAAGTGTTCACCGGCCAGGCACCCACTCTCGCGATGCCGTCCGCATCACTCACAACCACCTTGCTCGGTACCGGGCTGAATGTCACGGACACTCCACCTACGGGTCGCTCGTTTTCGTCCAGAACTCTCACGGCCGGACCTTGTTCCAGAGCGCTTCCTGCGGTCGCAGTAAACTCGGTCGCTCCCACTGCGGCAAGGTGATCCGGAATTGCGTGCGGCGACGGCGGCGACGGCGGCGTCTGGGGCGTCGGCGGTTCGCTGACTGGTGCTGTGTTCTCAGAACATGCGCTGAATATTGCGCCCACGGCTATCGCGATGAATATCGGATAGACGGCTACCTTTTTGATGAGCCTCGATTCGTGGCCCGCACCTGGGCGAGCCGGACGGCCCCTAAAAATCAGTGTTCGCACAACTGCCTCACTTTTGTGTTTGTCTGCCGACTTCGCCTACCAATAGGTCTGGCGTAAACCGCAACCAAAACGGCTCATCGCTCCTTGCTCGCCCCCGTCTCTGACTTATGTTGATCCCGCTGGGGCTCTCAACGCGGTTCCCTTACGGCGCCTGAATGACGCAATCAGACATCACCGACTTGCTCCGGCAGTGGCGTGCGGGTGACAAGCAGGCAATCAATCAGCTCATTCCCGCGGTGTACGACGATCTCCGCAGCGTCGCGCACCAGCGCCTTAGCAGGGAATGGGACGATAGATCGCTGAACACGACGGGTCTCGTCCACGAGGCGTATCTTCGTTTTCTCCAGGCGTCGGCGATCACTTACAACGACAGGGACGACTTTCTTGCGGCTGCTTCGCGTGTGATGCGGAACGTGCTGGTTGATCATGCGCGAACGCGAAAGGCCGTCAAAAGGGGCGGCGGCGCCGCTGTCGGCGAAATCGACGAAAGTGCGTGGATCACAGAAATCGACCTTGATCGGGTGAGCAACCTCGACGCAGCGCTCACTCGTCTCGAGCAGCTCAACGAGCGTCAGGCGCGCATGATCGAGCAGCGCTACTTCGGTGGTCTCAGGCTCGAGGAGATCGCTGAGGCAACGCACGTCTCACTCGCGACTGTCAAGCGTGATCTCCGCTACGCGCGCGCGTGGCTCGCCGCTGAATTGAGCGACGAGCCGGCATGACTGTGCGTCGCGAATTGTGGAGTCAGGCTCGTCCACTCTTTGAAGAACTTGTAGATCTCAACAGCGGCGAGAGACGATCGCGCCTCGATGAGATAGGGAAGTCTGCTCCTGAGTTGAAAGACACCCTGGAATCCCTGCTGCGTGCCGACGCAAGCGATGACGATCCGCTGCGGGAGTACAACTTTGGGCCGCACGGCAGAGAAAACAGCTCCACAAAATCGGGTGTGCGCGATCCGCTCGGTATTATCGGAAAGACCGTGTCGCATTTTCGCGTGACCGGGTTTCTCGCGGCCGGCGGAATGGGCGTTGTGTACACCGGGGAGGATTTACAGCTCGGCCGAACGGTTGCCCTCAAGTTTCCCGCGCCGCACGAGCACCTCACCGCAGACTTGAAGGAACGTTTTGTTCGCGAAGCGCGCGCCGCGGCCGCGCTCGATCATCCGAACCTCTGCAGCATTCATGAAATTGCCGACAGCCAGTACGGTTTGTTTCTCGCGATGCCGTTTTATCCCGGCGAAACGCTCAAGGAACGCCTCTCGCGCGAGCACACTGTCTCGGTAGCGGATGCAATCTCGCTAATTCGACAAGTCACGACGGGCCTGGCGTCGGCGCATGCGGCGGGAATCGTCCATCGCGATCTGAAGCCCGGCAACATCATGTTGCTGCCCGACGGCCTGGTGAAAATTCTGGATTTCGGCTTGGCAAAGATCCCCGACACGAGCCACACGAAATCGCGTGCGACACTTGGCACCGTCGCCTACATGGCACCGGAGCAGATTCGGAGCGAGCCCGCCGATGCGCGATCCGATCTATGGGCGATCGGCGTCATCATGTATGAAATGCTGACAGGCGTGCAGCCGTTCGCGGCCGATCACGAGCTCGCAATCATGCACGGAATTCTGCGGGATGAGCCCCGACGGATTGGCCAGCTCAACGTGGATTCTTTCCCGGCAATCGAGCAACTCGTTACAGCGCTGCTGCAAAAGGATCGCGCGCATCGATACCAGACGGCCGAGCTGCTATTAGCCGACCTCGATGCGGCCGACCGCGGCGTTCCACTCGCGCATCGACTACCGCTCTGGACCAAAGCGTGGAGACGAAGACGAATTCGTATCTCGGCGATTGCCGCATGCGCGGTCGTGCTGCTACTGGCGTTCGGCGCATTGAGCTGGAGACTTGGCGAGTCTACTCGCGCGGCCTCCCTGGTCGATCCTGCTCCTCCGCAGACGCTCGCTGTGTTGCCATTTGTCAACCGCGATCCGAATTCGACCGACGAATATCTCGTGTCGGGACTCACCGATGGTATTGTCTCGCGTCTGTCGCGAGTGCGTACACTTAGGATAGCCGGGCTGTTTTCAAGCGGGGCGCTCGGGCGGCAGGGCCTTTCGCCTCACGCTGTGGGTGAGCGATTGAAAGCGCGGCATGTGATTGAAGGCGGCGTCCGCGTGGCGACGAACACACTTCATACTCATGTGCTCGTCAGACGCGTGTCGGATGATTCTGTTGTGTGGTCGCACGACTTCGCGACACCTCTGTCCGCCATCGAGGCTCTGGAAGAGCAAGTCGCGGACAGCATCGCCGCGGTTCTGCGAGTCCGACCGCCTCGCTCGACCATGATAGCCGGAGAAGCCAGTATCGATGCGGAAGCATACGATCTGTATTTGAAGGCACGTTATGCGTGGGAGCAGCGGACGCGGCAAGAGATGGAAGAAGCCCTCGCGTACTACCGTGGTGCGGTGGAGCGTGATCCGAATTTTGCGCTCGCGTATTCGGCGATGGCCGAAGCGTATGTGAACATGGCGAATTTCGGATACGTTCCACGGCAGAAGGCGCTCGCGGTCGCGGAACTCGCCTCCTCGAGAGCGATCGCTTTGGATACTTCGCTTGCGGAAGCGTACGCGGTGCGAGGGCAAGTCTTGTCATCGCGAGCTGACTATCGCGCAGGGGAGACTGCGTTCCGGCGTGCGATAGAAATCAGGCCAAACGCACCGTGGGCGCATCATTACTATGCGCTTCTCCTGACGATGCTCGGTCGCTTCCCGCAAGCGCAGGACGAAGCGCGGCGAACACTTTCGATCGATCCATTGTCTGTCCCTGCGACTGCAACGCTCGGCATCCTGATGGCGCACGAAGGGAAGCTCGACGCCGCGCGCGCGCAGCTCGATCGTGCGCTTCAATTGTCGCCCAACTTCATCGTCGCGCTCTACTACCTCGGTTCGATGGAAGCGGCTCAGGGAGATTTTCAGAAAGCCGTCAAGCTTCTCGAAAAAGCATTTACAATTGCCCCGAATTTCCCCGGTGTGCGAGGTGCTCTCGCAAATACGTACGAGCGGCTTGGACGCACGGCCGATGCACAACGACTAATTGCTCAGGCGCGTTCATACGCGTTCGCGGAGGGCTCTCGCGGAGACGAACGCATGCGTCTCAACTACGCAATCGATCTCGCGCTCGTCGGCCAATCTGACACCGCCCTCGCGCTGCTTCGGACGGCACAGTGGGATATTCCCACGTTGTTCGATCTGCGGACTGATCCTTTGTTGCAGAAGCTGCGATCCGATTCCCGTTATGTCGACCTGCTCGCACGCTTTGGCCTGAACCCGTGAGGCAGGCGATGAGTCGATTTGGTCTTCGTTTCCGCCAGACAGGGCTTCACAGCGCTCTTCGATGGGAGTGAGATTCCTTCTACTGCACTTCGAGCAGACTGCCCATAGTCGTCCCTTCGCGGAATCAAACGCGAGCCGTTTTCCAACAGGGACGTGCTCGATCGCTTCGTTCGTCCCCAGCGACGAGTGGCAGAAAATGCAGGTGGAATACATGCGGGCTTAAGAACGTTCCTCGCAATTCCTCAGCTGATGGCTGATGGCTGATGGCTGATGGCTGACGCGCGACGGCCTTAGTGTATACTTCAAAGAATGACTGCTTCGACTGAGAGTATGCCTGCCACACGCGCAGGGATCGTAACCTTTGCGGGCGCTCCCAACGCCGGCAAGTCGACGCTCCTCAATCGCATCGTCGGACAGAAGCTCGCGATCACGAGCCGCAAGCCGCAATCGACACGCGATCGCGTTGTTGGAATCCGTACGACGCCCGCGTCGCAGATGATCGTGTTCGACACGCCGGGACTTCTCGAGCCCAAGTACAAACTCCAGGAGTCAATGCGATCGACTGCGCTCATCGCGCTCGCCGACGCTGACGTCATCGGCTACATCGTCGATGCTACATCGGAAGCGCGACGGTCACTCGCCGACGCCGCCGGACTTTCGTCTCCACCAGCAGCACCGGTTCTCCTCGTGCTCAACAAAGTGGACCTGCTCTCCCGCGAAGCACGAGCCCACCTTGAGAAAGACAATCCCGACGCAATCCTGGTGTCTGCAACGAACGGCGATGGAATCGACGAGCTCGTATCGAAACTCGAATCAAGACTGCCGGAATCTCCGTTTCTATATCCTGAAGACGAGATCAGCACGCAGTCCGTCCGATTCTTTGTCGCGGAGCTGGTGCGCGAAACGGTGCTCGAACAGCTGCACGATGAGATACCCTACAGCGTCGCGTGCGGCGTCGAGGAGTTTCGTGAGGACCGCTCGCCGATGTACATTCGAGCAGTGATCTACGTCGAGCGCGACAGCCAGAAGCGCATCGTCATCGGCGCGAAGGGCGCTCGAATCCGCGAAGTGGGTCAGGCAGCGAGAAAGAAAATAGAAGCCTTTCTCGAGCAAAGCGTGTATCTGGACCTCTGGGTTAAGGTCGTACCGAATTGGCGACGGAGCGCATCCGCGCTCGAGCGATTCGGGTACCACATTGCAAAAGGAAATGGATAAATGAGTCTCGACCCGCAGCTGCTCGAAATTCTTGTCTGCCCGAAGTGCCACGCCGATCTCGAGTACCGTGAGGCGGAATCGAGTCTCATCTGTCACACGTGCTCGCTTCGTTATCCGATTCGGGATGACATCCCGATCATGCTGATCGATGAGGCGACGCCTCTCTAGCGTTTCGCTCGCGTACGTTCTCGCGCTCGTGCTGACGATCGCGCCGAGCGCGCGCGCGCAATCCTCGACGGACGGGGCGCTCTTTCTTCTGCTTCCCGTCGGCGCGCGCGCAGTGGGCATGGGCCAGGCCATGGTCGCCGAGCGTCCCGGAAGTGAAGCGGTGTGGTGGAATCCCTCTGCAATCGCGAGCTCGGAAAAAAAAGAAATCGCGATTCATCACTCTCAAACGATCGCGGCAACCGGCGATGCAATCACGTTCCTTTACCCAACGAAAGCTTTCGGTTCGCTCGCAGCTTCGGTGAACGTTCTGGATTTCGGCAATCAGCAGATAACGGATCCCGGCGGCGTTCCAATCGGCGTGGTTCTCCCGCGAAACATTCTCCTCGCGGCAACTTATGGTGCGACGCTCGCCAAACGATTCAACGCGGGCGTGTCATACAAGCGTCTCCAATATCGAGTCGATTGCTCCGGCCAATGCACGAACGTGTCGACCTTCACCGCAACATCGAGCGCGGTTGATTTCGGCGTGCAGTTCGATGCTCCGACGAAATCCCCTCTCATATTTGGCGCAGCGGTGCGCAACATCGGCACACGTCTTCAGGTGAACGACCGCGAGCAGGCCGATCCTCTTCCTACTCGAATAGAAGTCGGCGCTGAATACAAGCTCCCATTCATCGAGCTGCTCGTTGCCGAGACGGAAGTGCGGGTTGCGGCGGATGTGATTGCCGATCGAAACATCGATCATCCGGCAGCGCGAATTGGCGCAGACGTTACCTACGAAAAGAACATCCATCTGCGCGGCGGTTACGTGGCCAACGATGCCAACGGCGCGCGTACGGCACTCGGCTTCGGCATCGGCACTGGTCACCTGATCTTCGACATTGCCCGCACTTTCGGTGGTCTCTCCGCCGACGCTGGGCAAACCCCGACTTATTTGTCGCTTCGCTACCTTTTTTGATGCTCAGGAGCGCCGTCGTTTTGCTGTCGATAGCGATTTCCGCATCGACCCTGGAATCACAGCAGTCATCCGCGGCGCGATTTGCGGTGCTGCGAGATTCGACGAAAAGCGGACCGTCGCTCCTCACTACTACGCTTGCGTCTGCTATTCTTCCGGGCGCAGGTCAGACACTGCTCCGAAGCCGGCGCGCAATTATTTACTCGGGAGCGGAAGTGGTCGGACTCATTACCTACTCGAGTCAGCAGCGAAAGGGCAATCGAGAGCGAGACCACTATCGAGAATTGGCGAGGACCGTGGCGCGGTCGCCGTTCAATCCGAATGGACCCATCGGTGATTGGGACTATTACGAGAGAATGGAGAAATTCGCCGCGAGCGGTGCGTTCGATGCAATCCCCGGCGGGACTCTCGACCCGGAGACGGACGAGTCGACGTATAACGGATCCATGTGGCTCCTCGCACGACAAACTTATTGGCGCGATCCGAAGGATCCGCCGCCGACGACATCAGCCGAGTATCAATCCGCGATTTCGTTTTACAGAAATCGCGCTGTCAGCGATGACATGCGCTGGTCATGGCTCGGTACAGGAGATGGACTTCAGCAATACCGCCAGGCGATTGCGCAGAGCAACAGCGCATTCAAGAGAGCGGAGCAGACAATCGGCCTTGTGATCGCAAATCATTTTCTGAGCGCGGTCGACGCATTCGTGAGCGTCAAGGTGAGGGCGCGAAAGGAAACTGACGGAAGGCTCACTCTCACCGCCGCGCTGCCGCTTGGAAACAGTCACTAGAAACGCAAAGGATTCAATGGGATGAAGATTCTCTACGGTGTTCTGATCTTCGTCCCGATCGCGATTGTCGCCGACGTAATGCATGCTCCGGCGATTGTCATTTTTGCGTGCAGCGCGCTCGCGATCATTCCGCTTGCAGGAGTTCTCGGCAACGCAACCGAGGAGCTTGCCGGTCACACCGGGCCAACTCTAGGCGGACTGCTCACATCGACGCTCGGAAATTTTGCGGAGCTCGTGATTGCCGGATTTGCCTTGCGCGCAGGTCTGGTCGATCTGGTGAAAGCGTCCATCACAGGATCGATACTTGGAAACCTGCTTCTCGTACTCGGCGCCGCACAGCTCGCTGGTGGATTGAAATACAAGACGCAAAAGATCAATCCGAAGATTGTTGGCATGAATACGACGCTGTTGAACGTCGCGATTGTTGGGCTCGTTCTTCCGGCGCTGTTTCATGCACTCCATCCAGATCCGCAGCGCGTGGCAACTGTGAACATGTCCGAGGGAGTGTCGGCGCTTCTGATCCTCGGATATCTGCTGTCGATCGTGTACTCGATGCACACGCACAAGCGACTGTTTCACGAAGCGGCGGCCGAGGAGCAGGAAGGTCACGAGTCGACATGGTCGCTGCGACGGTCGATCGTCACGCTCGTTGCCGCGGCGGTAACAGTCGGCGTGATGTCGGAGATTCTAGTTTCGGCGACAGAAGAAGCCGTGCAGTCTCTCGGATTGTCGGAGATCTTCGTCGGACTAATCGTGATTCCGATCATCGGCAACGCTGCCGAGAACAGCTCGGCAGTTTTGATGGCGATGAAGAATCGAATGGATCTGGGTGTCGGAATCGCGATTGGATCGAGCGTTCAGGTCGCTCTTGTTGTTGCTCCTCTGCTCGTATTTCTCGGCGTGCTGCTGGGCAAGCCGATGGATTTGGCGTTCAGCATGATGGAAGTCGTGAGCGTTGTTCTCGCGGTGATGGTTGCGTCGTCTGTAATCAGGGATGCGGAGTCTGATTGGCTCGAGGGAGCCTTTTTGCTGATTGCGTATGCGGCAATCGCGGTCGCATTCTTCTTTTTCTAGGCAGACCCAAACCTTCAATCCGATCGGTTGAGCGCTACAGCTTCTTCTGCGAGCACGATTCTTTTCCTGCCGGACGGTGCGGAGCTTCCCAGCGACGTTGCCCGTTGGCTGGATCGGCTGGCGAACAACGAAATGCTCGTTGCGTCAGCGGATGAGCTGATGGCCCTCACGCTTCGCGGTCGGCCGCGGCTCGTGATCTTCGATGCGAGGAGTGATGCGCGCGCGTGCATCGATGCGTGTCGGCGATTGAAGAGGGATTCGTATACAGGCGTGATTCCCGCGGTGATGCTTGTCAGCGCGGGGCAGCTGCGCGATGCATTCACGGCGGGAGCGGATGAAGTGCTCGAGCCTGGACTCTCGAGTCAGGTTGTGGAGACGCGTCTCGAGGCAGTGCTCGCGAGATCGGATCGCGACCTTGGAGTGCATCCGTCGACGAGATTGCCTGGCGCCGGGGCGATCGAAGCCGAGATCAGGCGACGCATCGGCACGGGCGAGACGTTCGCCGTGTGCTACGCGGATCTCGATCACTTCAAGGAGTTCAACGATCGCTACAGCTATAATCAGGGCGATCGCGTGATTCGCATTCTGGCGATGATCCTTCACGACATCGTGAAGGGGCTTTGCGGCGAAAGCGGATTTGTCGGGCATATTGGAGGCGATGATTTTATCTTCATCATCTCGTATGACGCAGTTAATGATTCATGTGAGGAAATAATTTCCGTATTCGACACGCTGATTCCGTTTCAGTATTCCGAGGCAGACAGGCGTGCAGGGTATTTTTTCGGAAAGGATCGGCGCGGAGTTCTCGATCGTGTTCCGCTAATGACGGTGTCGATCGGCGTAGTAACGAATGCCATGCGGCCGTTGAAGGACGCCCGGCAGGTAAGCCAGCTGGCGACGGAAATGAAGAGTTTCGCGAAGACGAAGCAGGGATCTGTATTTACAATCGATCGCAGAACGGACGAACGGCCGCCTGTGTACGACACTCGGCATCCAAACATTCACGATGCCGCCGGAGACGATAAATGAATGTAAGCTGCCCTCAGTGCTCGACGATTTATCGTGTTGATCCGGCGAAAGTGCCGGCGGGCGGTGTGCGCGCTCGATGCTCGACGTGCGGTGGAGTGATTCCTGTCGGAATGTCTGATGCTGTTTCGCGACGCACTCCCGCCACGCCGTCTGTCGGCATGAGTCACGGATATCTCGAGACGCCGATTGCGCCGCAGCGCGCAGTCACTCCGCCACGACCGATGACTCCGCCACGACCGATGACTCCGCCACGCCCGATGACCCCGCCACGACCAATGACCCCGCCGAGGCCGGCGACACCGCCGCGTGGTGCGACGCTTCCGCCTTTGCGACCGACGCCGCGAACGCCATGGCCGACAGTCGCAACGCCGTCAGCTCCAGCTCCAGTGACGCCGCCGCCGACGCAGGCAAGCTCACCGCCGACGCCTCCTGTACCGCGTCCGTTCATGCCGTCGCAGACGCCGATCTCGGTGCCGCAGGTAACTCCGCCGCCGCCTCGGCCGGTGACACCGCAGGCACCAGCGCAGCCTGCGCCTGCTGCATCGTCAGCGACGACAACACAGAGTCAGCCGGCGCCGGGTGAGCGTCGCCCAATCAATCCGTTCCTCGCGCGCGATCCAAGCTTGCGAGCGAAACGGCTTGCGCGCGCTCTCGTTTCCGACATGGTTGCGTATTATCCAGCGAAGCATTCGGAAGGTTTGCAGAAGGGAACGCTGAAGGAGCTTTTCAGAGACGAGATCAAGAAGAGCTACGAGGAATATGTTGCGCAGGTAGGCGCTGACTTTGCGCGCACAACCACGCATTTTCAGGAAGCGTTGAATGAAGTGCTTGGAGCAGGCAAGAGAATCTTTTAGAGAGAGCGAATGGCAGACACTATTGGAGAGCGCGGTCGGGCGCTGACGTCGAGCGCGGAACGGCTCTCGGAAGTGCGGAGGTATCTTTGACATCGAGGGCAAGCGCGAGGCGCTGAGCTCTCTGGATCTGCGCATGGCAGATCCGTCCTTCTGGACGAACCAGGAAGAGGCGCAGAAAACTCTTCAGGATGTGAAGTCTCTGCGCGCGTGGGTCGACCCCTACGACAAGCTCGAGTCCAAGATCACGACTGCAAAGGAGCTGCACGAGCTCCTCATCGAGTCTTCTGATGCCGACATGGAGAAAGAGCTCGACGACATGATCGAAGAATTGGATTCAGAGATCGATTCGTTCGAGATCAAGACATTGATGCGCGGCGAAGATGATTTCCGCGACGCGCAAGTTGAAATCGCTGCGGGAGCGGGAGGCACTGAAGCGCAGGATTGGGCTCAGATGCTCATGCGAATGTACATGCGATGGGCAGAGCGTCGTGGATTTGAAATCGATCTGCTCGATGAAAGCGAGGGCGAAGAAGCGGGAATCAAGGGAGCAGTTCTCGAGATTCGTGGGCAATACGCGTACGGATTCTTGCGCGCGGAAACCGGAGTGCACCGGCTCGTAAGAATCTCGCCGTTCGATTCGAATGCCCGTCGCCACACCAGCTTTGCATCGGTGTTCGTTTATCCCGTGGTCAATGAAGAGATCAACATCGACATTCGCGAAGAGGATTTGAAAATCGACGTTTATCGTGCGTCAGGCGCAGGCGGACAGCACGTCAACAAGACGAGCTCTGCGGTACGCATCACGCATATCCCGACGGGGACTGTCGTTGCTTCGCAACAGCAGCGATCGCAATTCAAGAACAAGGCGCAGGCGATGAAGATGCTGAAGAACAAACTCTATCAGGCTGAGGTCGAGAGGCGCGAGCGTGAAAAGGCCGCGCTCGATTCAACGAAGGCGGATGTGAGCTTCGGCAGCCAGATTCGCAGCTACGTCTTCCAGCCGTACACGATGGTCAACGACCATCGCACGGAGCTGAAAATTCCTGACGTTCAGAAAGTGATGGATGGAGCGATCGATCCGTTCATCACTGCCTATCTCAAGTATTCCGGGAACGGCGCCGCCGCAAAATGAGCGAAGATCTCAACTTTGTCCTTCGCGCGCGCCGCGAGAAGCTCGACGCGATTCGCGCGACGGGTGTAGATCCGTTTGCGTATTCTTTCCAGCGAAGTCACACTGCACAGGAAGCTCTCGCTCTCATGCCGGTTGCAGAATCGGGCGCGCATGAGAAGGAAGAGGGACCGGAAGTTCGCGTTGCGGGGAGAGTCGTCGCGTGGCGCGCGCACGGAAAGACGGCGTTTGCCCATCTCGCGGATTCGACCGGAAGAATTCAGCTCTACTTCCGAAAGGATGAGCTTGGCGACGATCGTTTTGCATTGCTGCAGCAGCTGGATCTGGGCGACTTCCTCGGTGTTGCAGGGCATTTGTTTCGAACCCGGACCGGTGAAATCACAGTTCGCGTTGCGTCATTCGAGCTGCTGGCAAAGTCGCTTCGTCCTCTTCCATTCGGAAAGGAAGAGGAAGTAGAAGGGAAGATTATCCGCCACTCGGGGTTCACCGATCCCGAGCAGAGGTATCGTCAGCGTTACGCTGACCTCGCGGTGCATCCGGAAGTGCGCGCGACATTTGTCGCGAGGGCAAAGATGGTCGCGACGATGCGCGCCTTCCTCGATGAGCTCGGGTTTCTCGAAGTGGAGACGCCGGTACTGCAACCATTATATGGAGGCGCCGCCGCTCGTCCGTTCGTAACCCATCACAATTCGCTCGACATGCCGATGTTTCTGCGAATTGCCGACGAGCTCTATCTCAAGCGGCTGGTTGTCGGCGGCTTCGATCGCGTGTATGAAATCGGCCACGACTTCAGAAACGAAGGCATCGATCGAACTCATAATCCCGAGTTCACGATGCTCGAGTTTTACGAAGCGTATGCCGATTATCGCGTAATGATGGGCCGTGTAGAGGAGCTCATTGTTCGAATCGCCGAAACGCTCCGGAAAATTCCAGTGATCGGCGAGAAAATTGTCGAGTTCAAGGCACCGTTTCCGCGAATCGAATGGGTGCCGACACTAAACGCTGCACTCGGCAAAGATATCCTTACGATTGACGACGCATCGCTGCGCGCAACTGCACAGCGGGTTGGTGTCGAAAAGCCGGAGACATTAAGCCGGCCGAAGCTGATGGACGAAGTGTTTCAGGCACTCGTGGAATCGAAGATCGTCGAGCCGGCGTTCGTCATCGATTATCCGAAAGAGCTTTCGCCACTCGCGAAGCCGAAGCGTGGCGAGCCACTTCTGACGGAGCGATTCGAGCTTTTTGCAAATGGAAAAGAAATGGCGAACGCGTTCAGCGAGCTCAACGATCCGATCGATCAGAGAGCGCGTCTGGAGGCTCAGGCCCAGCTAAAGGCCGCGGGAGACGAGGAAGCGGTCGAAGTGGATGAGGACTATCTCCGCGCGATGGAATACGGTATGCCTCCAATGGGAGGCGTGGGTATTGGAGTAGACCGTCTTTTTATGTGGATGACGGGTATTCCACACATCCGCGACGTAATCCTGTTTCCTGTAATGAGACCTGAATGACTCGTCTGGAGCTTTCAATCGCCTGGAGATATCTGCGAAGCCGCCGGGGATCTCGGCTGCTGTCGCTGATCAGTCTTATTGCGATTGCCGGAGTTTTGGTTGGTGTTGGCGCGCTGATTCTGATCATCGGCGTGATGAACGGACTTCAGCGCGATCTTCGGGAGAAGATTCTCGTTGGAAGCCCGGACATTCGTGTGCTCAGCTACGGCGAGGATTTGAAGATCACGGATTGGCCCACGATTCTGGCGAAGGTAAAGCGTCAGCCGGGCGTGGTCACCGCGGCGCCATTCGTTCTCGTCGAAGGCGGAATGAATGCGGGCCACGATTACGCCGGCGCGGCGTATGTGGTTGGTCTTCCACCGCAGGCGCGTGGAGTTCCCGATGTAACGACAGTTCGCCAGCACGCGATCATGGGGGACTTCCGCTTTGCCAGTAGCGATGGGCAACACAACGGAATCGTGCTCGGCAAATTGCTCGCTTCACGCTACAACGCATGGCCCGGTGACAAGATCAATCTCATTTCGATTTCCGGCGTCAAACAAAATCCTGTGACGGGCGGCTTCGTTCCGCGCGTTTTTCAGTTTGAAGTGACAGGAATCGTCGAGACCGGCATGTATGAGTATGACAACGCGTACGTGTTCATCGCTCTCGACAAGGCCCAGGATTTTGCCGCGCTGGGAGATGGCGTAACCGGAATCGAAGTGAAGACGACGGACCGCTGGCAGGCTTCAAAAGTTGCCGAGCGTGTCACTGCTGCGCTCGGTTGGCCGTATAGAACAGTGGATTGGGAAGAACAGAACCATTCGCTGTTTCAGGCGCTCAAACTCGAGAAGCTGGGAATGGGGGTAATTCTTCTGCTGATCGTAATCGTCGCGGCGTTCAACATAGTGAGCACCCTTACTATGGTAGTGACCGACAAGACGCGTGAGATCGGGATTCTGAAGGCAATGGGACTGCCGGCTAAATCCATTCGACGTGTGTTCCTCGTACAAGGAACAGTGATCGGCGTTGTCGGAACTGCGATGGGTCTGCTGGTGGGATTTGGCGGAGCATTTGCGCTCGAGCGATACAAATTCATTCCGCTCGATCCGCAGATCTATTTCATCGATCATCTGCCGGTTGCGACGCAAGCCAGTGATGTCGCGTGGATTATCATAGCGAGCATCGCAACCGCTGCACTCGCAACACTGTATCCTGCAATTCAGGCGTCGCGACTTTATCCGATCGACGCGATCAGACACGAATGACACCCGTTCTCGAAGCACACGATCTTCACAAGACCTACATCGGCGGCGATGGGGGCACGATCAACGTTCTCATGGGTGTTGACATCGCGCTCGCGCGCCGTGAAATGGTCGCGGTCGTCGGCGCAAGTGGAGCGGGAAAGAGCACGATGCTTCACGTACTCGGCGCTCTGGATAAACCGACGCGAGGATATGTCGTGATCGGCGGCGAGCCGGTGAACGGACTCGACGAAGAGCAGCTCGCGTCGCTCAGGAACAGATCGGTCGGCTTTGTGTTTCAGTTTCATCACCTGCTTCGCGAGTTCACGGCGCTGGAGAATGTGATGATGCCGCTCCGCATAGGCGGTCGGGACGAGAAAATCGCCCGCGACAAAGCTGCCGAGCTGCTCGCGAAGGTTGGATTGTCGGCTCGAATGCATCACCGGCCCGGCGAGCTTTCAGGCGGTGAGCAGCAGCGAACCGCAGTTGCGCGCGCGTTGGCGATGGATCCGAAAGTGATTCTTGCCGATGAGCCGTCGGGAAATCTCGATCTTGCAAATGCCGAGACGCTTCACGAGTTATTGGTAGAGGTAGTTAATGACCTCGAGATTGGTATGATCGTCGTCACTCATAACAGGGGTCTCGCCGCGCGAGCGGGCCGGGTTCTCCTGCTTGAAGGTGGCCGACTGACCGAGACACAAGTTGGCGAGGTAGTGGTATGACCTCGTCGTGCGGGTTGTTACACTGGGGGCGCCGTTCACGGTGAACGGCGAAGGAAGGTCAGGCTAACGTGGTATGCGATGTCTGCAAGGAAGCGGACGCTGTCGTCCAGCTCACTGAAATCGAGGGAAGTGGAGTGAGGCTGCTCCACCTCTGCGAGAGGTGTGCGGCCGAGCGTGGCGTGGAGACGACTCTCGCCGCGGCGAAGCCCGATGTCACGAACTTCCTCCAGAGCGTTCATCAGCAGATGCAGGCTACGCAGGGTGACGCGCAGCGCTGCACTTTCTGCTCTTCCACGTTCCGCGATTTCCGAACAAGCGGCCGCCTGGGCTGCGCGCATTGCTATGAGGCGTTCGAGCGGAGCATGCGTGACTTGCTGCGTCGCGTGCATGGGAATTCGCGACACATGGGACGTCGCTATGAGCCGCCGTCGAGTCTCGCGATTCCCGACGCGGGGACGGTCAACGAGCTGCGGGATCGGCTGAAGCGGGCGGTTCAGAGTGAGCAGTTCGAGCTGGCGGCGGATTTGCGCGACCGATTGAAAGGACTCGAGTGATGATCGATCTCTCTCTTCTGCCTGACGGCGGCGTTGGATGGCTCGATGCATCCGGTGAAAGTCCCGACATCGTGATATCCACGCGCGTTCGTCTGGCGCGGAATCTGGAGGGCTACGCGTTCTCAGGAAGAGCGCGCGACGGCGAGCGACTGCGTGTTCTCTCGCAGGTTCGCGACGCCATGAACGGAATTCGCTCGCTCGATCCAGGCGTCCTCGTTCGCGTGGACGAGCTGCCTCCCGAAGATCGATTGCTGCTGCACGAGCGGCATCTCGTGAGCCGAGAGCTCGCGGGGCTCGACGCGCAGCGTCCAGTGAGAAGTGGAGCAGCCGTGCATTTGACGCGTGGCACGAGCGTGATGGTCAACGAAGAAGATCATTTGCGCCTGCAATGCCTGTTGTCGGGATTTCAGGTTGCGGATGCATTCTCGGTTGTCGAAGCGCTGGATGCAGACCTCGGCGAGCGAGTGCCGTACGCATACCACGAAGAGTTTGGATTTCTTACCGCGTGTCCGACAAATGTTGGAACCGGGCTTCGCGCATCGGTGCTCATTCATCTTCCGGGACTCGTGCTCACGAAGGAGATCTCGAAGGTGTTATCCGGCCTTCAGCAGCTTGGTCTCACGTATCGCGGTCTTTATGGGGAAGGCAGCGAAGTGGTCGGAAATTTCTTCCAGATTTCCAACCAAACGACGCTCGGCAGGTCGGAAGGAGAGTTACTCGATTACCTTGTGCGCGTCGTTACTCACCTGATAGAGCGTGAAGAAGAAGCAAGAAAAGTATTGCTTAGAGACGCCGGATATATTATCGAAGACAAGTTGTGGCGCGCATACGGAACTCTCCGGTACGCACGCAGCCTGTCGTTTGACGAAGTGATGAGCTATCTCAGCAGCGTGCGGCTCGCCGTCGGGCTGAAACTGATCACTGGTCTAAGTGTATATACCCTCAACAAGCTCCTGATTTTTAGTCAGCCTGCTCACCTTGCGCATTCGGAGGGGAGACAGCTGACGGAGAGCGAAGCGAATATTGCTCGCGCCCGGTTCGTGCGCAGCATACTCGCAGATGACACGGGGTCTATACGATGAACGGATACAACTTCACCGAACGCGTTCGCAAAGTTCTCGCAATGGCGCGGGAAGAAGCTGAGCGGCTTCGGCACGAGTATGTCGGCACCGAGCACATACTGCTCGGTCTCATCCGCGAGGGCGAAGGTGTCGCCGCGGCGGTGCTGCAAAACCTCAGCGTTGACCTCGACGAGATTCAGCAGAAGATCGAGGACACGGTAAAGAAGGGAAAAGCGGCAGCAGCCACTGGTCCGGATCTCCCGTACACATCGCGTGCGAAGAAAGTACTCGAGCTTGCGATGGCAGAAGCGCGGGATCTTACGCACAACTACGTTGGCACCGAGCATCTGCTTCTTGGACTTCTTCGTGAAGAGAAGGGAATTGCAGCGCAGGTTCTGACGGATGCCGGCATCAACCTCGACGCGGCTCGCGCGGAAACGCTGCGTCTGCTTGGCACTGACATGCCGCAGGGTGGTGCTACTGCGTCGTCGTCGTCCACCGCGCCCGGTGCTCCGGCATCGACAGGCAAGGGCGAGAAGAAATCCAAGACGCCTGCACTCGATCATTTCTGCCGGGATCTGACTCAGCTCGCAGCGGAATCGCAGCTCGATCCGACAATCGGTCGCTCGAAAGAAATAGAGCGCGTGATGGAAATTCTGACGCGTCGCAAAAAGAACAACCCTGTGCTCATCGGTGAGCCAGGTGTTGGTAAGACTGCGATCGTCGAAGGACTCGCTCAGCTCATTGCAACTGGAGAGTGCCCTGATTCACTGCGCGAACATCGCGTGCTGTCACTCGACATGGCGGCGGTGATTGCGGGAACGAAGTACCGCGGCCAGTTCGAGGAGCGCCTCAAGGCAGTGATGAACGAGATCGCTCAGAACAAGAACATCATTCTGTTCATCGATGAGCTGCACACCCTAGTCGGAGCGGGTGCGGCTGAAGGTGCAATCGACGCGAGCAACATGCTCAAGCCGGCGCTTGCGCGCGGCGAGCTTCAGTGCGTCGGTGCATCGACGTTGAACGAGTACCGCAAATACATCGAAAAGGACGGCGCACTCGAGCGTCGCTTCCAAACTGTAATCGTCGAGCCGCCGACTGTCGACGAGACGGTGGAGATTCTGAAGGGACTGCGCAGCAAGTACGAGGAGCACCACAAGGTGACGATCCCCGATACGACGCTGAGCGCAGCCGCGAAGATGTCCGAGCGTTACATCACGGATCGGTTCCTTCCCGACAAGGCGATCGACGTGATCGACGAGGCCGGCGCGCGCGCTCGTCTGGCGACGCAGGCTCCGCCCCCGGAAGTCACTTCGCTGAAAGGCCAGCTCGACGGCGTGAACACAGAGAAGGAAGCAGCAGTTCGCGATCAGAACTTCGAGCGTGCAGCCTCGCTGCGCGATCGTGAGCGTGAGCTGCAGGGCGACATTCGGCGCAAGCAGGAAGAGTGGGAAAAGCATCGCCAATCCCATCGCCCGGTGCTCGGTGAGGAAGAAGTTTCCTTCATCGTCAGCCGCTGGACGGGAATTCCTGTGATGCGTCTTCAGGAGGCAGAGACCGCGCGTCTAATGCGGATGGAAGAAGAGCTGCACTCGTCAGTGGTTGCGCAGGAAGAGGCAATCAAGGCGCTGGCGCGCTCGATTCGCCGCAGCCGCGCGGGATTGAAAGATCCAAATCGTCCGATCGGATCGTTCGTATTCTCCGGCCCGACTGGTGTTGGAAAGACCGAGCTCGCGCGTGCGCTTGCGAAGTTCCTGTTTGCTGATCCACAGGCGTTGATTCGAGTCGACATGAGCGAGTACATGGAGAAGTTCTCCGTGTCGCGCCTGATCGGTGCGCCTCCGGGATACGTCGGCTACGAGGATTCGGGAACGCTTACGAAGGCCGTTCGACGCAAGCCGTACAGCGTTGTGTTGCTCGATGAGATCGAGAAGGCGCATCCGGATGTGTTCAACATCCTGCTGCAGGTGCTCGATGAAGGACATCTCACCGACAACTACGGCCGAGTGATCGACTTCAAGAATACGGTCGTGATCATGACGTCGAACGTTGGCGCGCGTGACATCACGAAGGGTCGCACGATGGGCTTCTCGGCGCCGGATCAGCGCAATGCGTTCGAGCGCATGGCTGAGAAGGTGAAGGAAGAGATGACGCACGTGTTCAATCCGGAATTCCTGAATCGTCTGGATGACATCATTGTGTTCCATCCCCTTTCGGAGAGCGACATCGCGCAGATCGTTAGCATTCTGCTTCGCGAAGTGCAGAAGCGTCTCGGCGATGAAGAGCTGACGCTCAAGCTCACCGACGCCGGCTCGGCCTTCCTCGTGAAGAATGGGTTCGACGAGAAGTTCGGTGCTCGTCCGTTGAAGAGGGCGATTCAGAAGTACATCGAGGATCCTTTGTCCGAGAAGATTCTCCTCGGAGAATTCAGCAAGGGAGACGAGATCGAGGTCGATATCTCATCGGCAGGGGACAAACTCGAGTTCCGGGTACTGACAGGAACAAAAGCTTAACTGCAACAGCACAGGGAGACGGTGAGACAATGAGAACGGCGGCGCGATGTGAT
>Ga0310810_10002394_pt1 | contig 20163 bp, 15 predicted proteins | sample NCmetagenome_FD_207641 | JGI IMG/M metagenome (GOLD analysis project Ga0310810, IMG submission 207641) | Soil microbial communities from experimental microcosm in Duke University, North Carolina, United States - NC | ecosystem: Engineered > Artificial ecosystem > Soil microcosm > Unclassified ...
CCCAGGGGTCATCCTCATCGGCCCGGATCGCCGCCAATGCGGTGCGCTCGGCCATCGGCAAGACGGTCGCGGCAGGCTCCCAGCCCATCTGAACGCCGAACATCTGGCTGACCGCGAGGACGGCGCGGGCCTGGGCGTAGTTCGGATCGACCGCGATGGCTTGTTCGAGCAGCGTCTGCGCCGCGCGATTGTCGATCCTGGTCATGCACCAGAAATCAGACAGCCCGCGCATCACCAGATTCCAGGCATCGAGGCTCTGCGGCGGCTTGCGCCGGGCGCGAAAGTCTTCTGCCGCGTAGAGCCGCGGCTCAATCGCGGCCACGATGGCATCCGTTATCTCGTCCTGGACCGCGAAAACATCGGCCAGGTTGCGATCGTAACGCTCACCCCAGAGATGGCTGCCGGTGGCGACGTCATTGAGCTGAACCGTGATGCGCACGCGCTCGCCGCTTTTGCGCACGCTGCCTTCGAGGACATAGCCGACGCCGAGTTCCTTGGCGATCTGCTTTAAGGGTACGGATTTGCCCTTGTAGATGAAGGAAGAGTTGCGCGCGATGACGAAGAACCAGCGCAACCTGGAAAGCGCGGTGATGATGTCCTCGCTGATGCCATCGGAAAAATGTTCCTGCTCCGGGTCATCGCTCATGTTGGCGAAGGCGAGGACGGCGATTGCCGGACGGTCGGAAGGCGGCAAGGACAATGTGGGCGGCTGGAGGTTTTCGCGCGGCCGCGCGGCGGCCTGCGCCTTGCCCGTGGGCTGGGATTCCACGTCGCCGACGAACCGGATGCCCCTGCGCGCGACGGTGCGGATCAGTCTTTGCTCCGAGGCGCTGTCACCGACGGCCTTGCGGGCGGCGTTGATGCGGCTGGCAAGGGTCGAATCCGCAACCGTCCGGCCGCGCCAGACCGAGGCGAAAAGATCGCCCTTGCTGACGACGCGCTCGCGGTTTTGCAAAAGATAAGTCAGGACATCGAACACCTGCGGCTCGACGGCAATCGGCCTGTCGCCACGGCGCAACTCGCGGGTATCGGTGTCAAGCGTATGGTCGGCAAAGAGAAATTGCACGCAGGGCTCCGGGTTCAGCGCGGCACGGCGAATACGCAGATGACGGACGTCTCAGGGGCGCGCGCTTATAGCGCCGGAACGGGGGCGGTGCCTATCCTCCGATTGCAGGACGGACAAATCGGCCGCCGGCCGTCGCCCGGCACGCCCTGCGCCGTCGACCGGTCAGCTCACAGCAGCAGATCGAGCAAATGCGGGATCAGCGGGATATCCGCCGGCGGCATCGGGTAGTCGCGCAGCTTGCCGGCGCGCACCCAGGCCAGTTGCTGGCCCTCGCGCGCCGTCACGATGCCCTCCCAGCGCCGGCAGATGTAGAGCGGCATCAACAGATGGAAGGTCTCATAGGCGTGGCTGGCAAAGGTCAGCGGCGCCAGGCACGGCTCGCTGACATCGATGCCGATCTCCTCGTGCAGTTCGCGGATCAGGGTCTGCTCGGGACGCTCGCCGGGCTCGACCTTGCCGCCGGGGAATTCCCACAGGCCGGCCATCGCCTTGCCGGGTGGGCGCTGCGCCAGCAGCACGCGCTTGTCGGCGTCGACCAGCGCGCAGGCAACGACCAAAGTGAGCTTGATCTCAGCCATGCGCGGAGGCTTCCGGCCGAAGGTGGATCACGAGCGGTAATCGCCGTTGATCGCGACATATTCCTTGGTGAGGTCGCAGGTCAGCACGCGGTCGCGGCCCTTGCCGAGCCCGAGCGAGATCTTGATCTGGATCTTCGGGCGCTTCATCGCCTCGGACACTTCCGCCTCGTTGTAGGACGGATCGCGCGCGCCGCTCTTGGCGACCCGGACGCCGTTGAAGGCGATCGAAATCTTGTCGCGGTTGGCGGGCTCGCCGGCCTTGCCGATCGCCATCACCACGCGGCCCCAATTGGCGTCCTCGCCGGCGATCGCGGTCTTCACCAGCGGGGAATTCGCCACCGACATCGCGATCCTGCGCGCCGAGGTTTTGCTGGTCGCGCCCTCGACGATGATCTCGACCAGCTTGCGCGCGCCTTCGCCGTCGCGGGCGACCTGCTCGGAAAGATTGGCGAGCACTTCGCCGAACGCCCTGGTGAAGGCCTTCAGCCGGACATCGCCGGCGCGGGTGATTTTCGGGGCGCCACTGGCGGCCGCCGTACCGGTGGCGAAGGCGAGCAGGGTGTCCGACGTCGACGTGTCGCTGTCGATGGTGAGCGCGTTGAAGGTATCCTCGACGCCGTTTCTGAGCAGCGATTGCAGCACGGCCGACGACAGCGGCGCGTCCGTGAACACGAACGACAGCATGGTGGCCATGTCAGGCATGATCATGCCGGCGCCCTTGGCCATGCCGTTGATGGTGACCTTGGCCTTGCCGAGCCTGACGGTCGCGGTGGCGACCTTCGGGAAGGTGTCGGTGGTCATGATCGCCTTGGCCGCGCTCATCCAGTCGCCGGGGGCGGCTTTTTCGGCCAATGCGCCCAGCACGCCGTCGAATTTGGTGGCGTCGAGCGGCTCGCCGATCACGCCGGTGGAGGCCAGATACACCTCGCCCGGTTTGCATCCGACCGCCCTGGCGGCGAGCGCCGCCGTCAGCGTCGTTGCCTGCCGTCCGGTCTTGCCGGTGAAAGCGTTGGCGTTGCCGGAATTCACCACCAGCGCGCGCGCCGTACCGTTGCCGAGCTTGGCGCGGCACCATTCCACCGGGGCGGAGGGGCATTTCGACTTGGTGAAGACGCCGGCGACGCTGGTGCCCTTGTCCAACACCGCGAGCAGCACGTCGGTGCGCCCCTTGTAGCGGATGCCGGCGGCGGCGGTCGCAAGCTTGACGCCCGCGATCACGGGCATGTCGGGGACTTCGGTCGGGGCGAGGGGGGAGACGGCTGAGGACATGGGGTGGCGCCTTATCGACAATGAAATGCCCGGCACACCTAAGCGTGCCGGGCATGACGTCTAGATACTGAACTTGGACGGCGAAGTCGACTTACTTCTTCGCCGGCGCCATCTTGGAATCCTTGGCCGCGTCGGGCTTGGCGGGCTCGGCGGGCTTCGCCGCCGCCTCGGCCGGCTTGTCCATGCGCTCGACCTTGGCGGCTTCGCGCAGTTTCGCCACGTAATCGGCCTGCGCCTTGCGCGTCACATAGGTCTCGATCTGGCCCTTGACCTGCTCGAATTCGGGGGCCTTGCGGGCGCGCTTTTCCTCGACCTTGATGACGTGCCAGCCGAATTGCGATTTTACCGGATCGGAGATCTTGCCCGGCTCGAGCGCGAACGCCACCGCTGAGAATTCCGGCACCATCTGCTCCTTGGTGAAGAAGCCGAGATCGCCGCCATCGGCCGCACCGGGGTCCTTGGATTTCTTCTTGGCGAGATCGGCGAAATCGCCGCCCTTCTTCAGCTCCTCGGCGACCGCCTTGGCCTCGTCCTCGGTCTCGACCAGGATGTGCCGGGCGTGGACTTCCATTTCGCCGGTGATCTGCTTGGAAGCCTCCTCATAGACCTTCTTCATGGCGTCTTCGGTGGTCGCAGCCTTGCCCTCGCTGGCCAGCAGGCTGTCCATCAACAGGCGGCTGCGCGTGAACGCCAGGCGCTTCTTGAAGTCCTCGGAATTCTCGACCTTCTTGTCCTCGGCGGCCTTGGCGACGATCCGCAGGTCGATCAGGAAGGCCAGCACGTTGTCCTTCTTGGTGGCCGGGTCCATCTGGGCGAGGCTGGGGCCGAGTTCCTCTTCGGCCAGCGCCACGTCGCTTGCACGGATCTCCACACCGTTGACCTTGGCCAGCACCGGGTTGTCCTCGGCGCGAACCGGCGAGGTAGCGGCCAGCAGCACAGCCAGGCAGCCCGTCACGGCCAAGGAAGCCTTCGAGGAGGCCTTCAAGGAGGCCAAGCCGAAGCGCAGGCCGGTTTTCGATTCCGGGAACGGGGAGGTCATGCAAAATCCTTGTCTCGAAGATGGGGACGCGAAAGGCGGCGGGACACTCGCCCAATCATGGCACCTTGGCAACGCGAAAAGTCTGTCAAAATGATGAATTCCTTGACATCTTGGCGGCGTTGACAAGCCCCCGGCCCAGCCATATCTCTGCCGGAACGTATCAGGGGCGATAGCGCTTATTTTACTGCGTTTTTTGCCGTTGAACCTTAGCTTGCTTAATTCCCACTCATCTGGCGGATGACCCCCGGTCCGGGGCGTTTGCCGCGATGCGTCACGGTGAGTTGATAGGCAACTTGGTGGACCACGTCACGGCTGCAACGCAAGACACTTCAAGGCAAGACACGGCAAAGACAGGAATTCGCTATGATCGGCGCGCTCGCCCGCAAGCTTTTCGGCTCCCCCAATGACCGCCGGGTGAAGGGATACCAGTCCCGTGTCAACGCCATCAACGCGCTGGAGGCCGAAGTCGCTGCGCTGTCGGATGAGGCGCTGAAGGCCCGCACCGCCGGGTTCCGCCTCGAGCTCGCCAATGGCAAGACGCTCGACGACATCCTGGTTCCGGCCTTCGCCACCGTGCGCGAGGCGGCCAAGCGCACCCTCGGCCAGCGCCATTTCGACGTCCAGCTGATCGGCGGCATGGTGCTGCACGAGGGCGACATCGCCGAGATGAAGACCGGCGAAGGCAAGACGCTGGTGGCGACGCTGGCGGTCTATCTCAACGCGCTCGCGGGCAAGGGCGTCCACGTCGTCACCGTCAACGATTACCTCGCCCGCCGCGACTCCGAATGGATGGGGCAGATCTACAGCTTCCTCGGCATGACCACCGGCGTGATCGTCCACGGCCTCGACGATGCCGAGCGCAAGGAAGCCTATGCGTGCGACATCACCTACGGCACCAACAACGAATACGGCTTCGACTATCTGCGCGACAACATGAAGTACCGCCTGGAAGACATGGTCCAGCGCAAGCACTTCTACGCCATCGTCGACGAAGTCGACTCGATCCTGATCGACGAGGCGCGCACGCCCTTGATCATCTCCGGTCCGCTCGACGACCGTTCCGAATTCTACAACACCATCGACACCTTCCTGCCCAAGCTCGACAAGACCGATTTCGACGTCGACGAGAAGCAGCGCACGGTGACGCTGACCGAAGCCGGCATGGAGAAGATCGAAACGCTGCTGCGCGACGCCGGCCAGCTCAAGGGCGATTCGCTGTACGACGTCGAGAACGTCTCGGTGGTCCACCACATCAACCAGGCGCTGCGCGCCCATTCGCTGTTCAACCGCGACAAGGACTACATCGTCCGCGACAACGAAGTCATCATCATCGACGAGTTCACCGGCCGCATGATGCAAGGCCGGCGCTATTCCGAAGGCCTGCACCAGGCGCTGGAAGCCAAGGAGCACGTCCAGGTCCAGCCGGAAAACCAGACGCTGGCCTCGATCACCTTCCAGAATTATTTCCGGATGTACGAAAAGCTCGCCGGCATGACCGGCACGGCGTTGACCGAAGCCGACGAACTGTTCGACATCTACAAGCTCGAGGTGGTGGAAATCCCGACCAACGTGGCGGTGGCCCGCCTCGACGAGGACGACGAGGTCTACCGCACCCAGGGTGAGAAATACGCGGCCATCCTGGCCGAGATCGAGCGCGCCAATGCGCGGTTGCAGCCGGTGCTGGTCGGCACCGCCTCGATCGAGAAGTCGGAAGTGCTGGCCGAGTATCTGAAGAAGCACGGCTACAAGCAGATCGAATTCGGCAACGAAAACGCGATGGAGAAACTCTACGCCGCGGCGCGCGCCGGCAAGCCCGCAAAACTGTTCGCGGTGCTGAACGCGCGCTTCCACGAACAGGAGGCCTATATCGTCGCCGAAGCCGGCGTGCCCGGCGCGATCACGATCGCGACCAACATGGCCGGCCGCGGTACCGACATCAAGCTCGGCGGCTCGCTCGACATGCGGATCATGCATGAGACCGCAGGAATCACCGACGAGGCCGAGAAGGCCGCCAAGATCGAGCGCATCAAGGCCGACGTCGAACGCTTCCGCGAGATCGTGCTGAAGGCCGAGGACATAGTCGAGATCGAGCCCGCCAAGGGTTCGAAGCCGGCCAGGACCGTCAACAAGCCCGGCGGGCTCTACATCATGGGCTCCGAGCGGCATGAATCGCGGCGCATCGACAACCAGCTGCGCGGCCGCTCCGGCCGTCAGGGCGACCCCGGCCGCTCGAAATTCTTCCTGTCGCTGGAAGACGATCTGATGCGGATCTTCGGCTCCGACCGGCTCGATACCATGCTGACGCGGCTCGGCCTCAAGGAGGGCGAGGCCATCATCCATCCCTGGATCAACAAGGCGCTGGAAAAGGCCCAGCAGAAGGTCGAGGCGCGCAACTTCGACATCCGCAAGAACTTGCTCAAGTTCGACAACGTCCAGAACGACCAGCGCAAGGTGATCTTCGACCAGCGCGTCGACCTGATGAAGGACGACAGCGTCGCCGAGACGGTTGCCGACATGCGCCATGCCTTCGTCGAGGACGTCGTCACCAAGCACGTGCCCGAGCATGCCTATGCCGAGCAGTGGGACGTCGCAGGCCTCAAGGACGAATTGAAGCGCGTGCTCGACGTCGACCTGCCGGTCGATCAATGGGCCAAGGAAGAAGGCATCGCCGACGAGGAATTGCTGACGCGCATCGAGAACCATGTCGACGAGCACATGGCGGCCAAGGTGGCGCAATGGGGCCCCGACGTGATGCGTTACGTCGAGAAGACCATCCTGCTGCAGACGCTGGATCATCTCTGGCGCGAGCATCTGGTGATGCTCGACCATCTGCGCCAGGTCATCGGTCTGCGCGGCTACGGCCAGCGCGATCCGCTGCAGGAATACAAGTCGGAAGCCTTCAGCCTGTTCGAGGCGATGATCGCGCATTTGCGCGAGGCGGTGACGGCGCAGTTGATGCGCGTCGAGATCGTCCCGCCCGAGGAGCAGCAGCCGGTGCTGCCGCCGATGGAAGCACACAAGCTCGATCCGAACACCGGCGAAGACGAAATGGCGTTCGCCAATGCGTCGCTGGTGCCGGCGACGGCCGCCGCCGACCGCGATCCCAAAAATCCCGCAAGCTGGGGCAAGGTCGGCCGCAACGAGGATTGTCCCTGCGGAAGCGGCAAGAAGTACAAGCACTGCCACGGCAAATACGCGTGAGGCTTGCGCTGAGAACGTAGCGCTGAAAACGTAGGGTGGGCAAAGGCGCGTTTGCGCCGTGCCCACCAAATCAAATCCCTGCATGATTGACGAAGATGGTGGGCACGCTTTCGCTTTGCCCACCCTACGGCTCGGTCTGAAGGAAGCTTACTTCATCGCGCCAAAGCGGCTGTCGAACGAACTCGACGAGATGATTGGAGCGGATCCGGCCACCTGACTGGTGGCGGGTGCAGCCGCTGCGGCTGGCGTATCCGGGACCGACGGTTTGAGCGGCGGACGGCTGGCGGCGGCCTGTTTCGTTTCGGTCTTCGGTGCGGATGACGTCTTCGGCACCGCGGCTTCGGCGCGCGGCGGCTCGGCTCGCTTGGCCTCGATTACTTTCGGTTTCGCAGGCGGCGGCGTCGTGCTGGCGGTGGCGTCGGCTGAACCGCCGAGGCCGACCTTGCGGGCGAGGCTGGAGAAGAACCCGTCATTTTGCGCATTCGGCGCGGCGTTGGCGACCCGCGTCGGCGTGGGGGCAGGCGCTGCCGGCACCGCCACGAGCTTGGGCTCTTCCGGCGCGCCGAGCAGCAGATTGTCGGAAGGCGCGCGCGGCGGATTGACGTGGGAGGGGATGGTGCCGGGCGCGCGGGAGAGCGCGAGCAGCGACAGGCCCTGGCCGTCGCCGCCTTCGGACAGGCCGGTATTGCCGTCAGGCACGCGGGCGGCGAACACCTTGTTCATGCCGCCGTCGATGCCGGTGTTGATCCGCGCGACCGGCGTGCCCTTCGAGATCAGTTTGGCGGTCTCGGTCGCATCGGCCTGCTGTTTTTCGCGCACGGCGTCGGCGACTTCTTCGGGAATCGCGTAGGCCGGGCATTTGGCTGAGGCGTCGAACACCGGGTCGCGCGTGGCGTTCGGCGCCTTGATGGCGTCGAACACGTATTTCTTCTCGCAGAAATCGACCTTCGGCTCCTGCCGCGTCACCTCGAAATGATCGTAGCCTTCCTTGATCATTTTCCAGAACGGCATGTTCGGGTTGTTGCGATGCTTCGCCATGTTGACCGGCGTCATCTTGAACGGAAAGGCCTGCAGCTGGAACGACTTCTGGCCGCCGAAGAAGGACTCGCGCCCCAGCGAATAGATTTCCGCGATCTGCTCGTCGGTCATCGCGTAGCAGCCGCGCGAGGAGCAGTCGCCATGCACCATCAGTTGCGAGCCGGTGCGGCCGAGCGCCTTGTCGAAGGCGTTGGGATAGCCGGTGTTGAATGACAGGTAGTAGGCCGACTGCGGATTCATCTGCGCCGGCGAGATGTTATAGAATCCTTCCGGCGCCTGGCGGTCGCCCTCGCGGACCTTCGGTCCGAGATCGCCCGACCAGCGGCAGATCGGATAGGTCTTCAGCAGCGCAAACCGGCCGGAGCGATCCTGCTTCCAGACCTCGAGTTCGGCTTCCTGCTTGAACAGCCGGACCAGGATCGGCGAATTGAGGTCCATGTCCTTGGCGGTCATGTCCGCGATCAGTTTTGGCGGTACCGGCTGGTTGGCCTTGGCGTTAGTGGCGAGCGAGATTTCGTCGCTGTTGCAGCCGGTCAGCAAAACGCCGGCCGCAAGGGCAGCCGACGTGATGAGCGCGCGAACCAGCGTGCGATAAATCAAAGGCTAAGCTCCACACCCATCGGGCAATTTCGCACCCCAACCACAGCGTTCATGCCCTGAAGCCGATGTATAAAATCTTACCCTTTGGCTCCTTTTGTCGCAACCCAAACAGGCCGCGCCAGCCGGCCCCAACACGGGCATGGTCAACAGATTATAAAGACCGGGCTCGGGGCTGAATTGCGGCCAAACTCGATGAATTGGTGAAAAATCGGGCGATTTCGCAGGGTTGCACTTTTGTTCGGCTGATTTATCCCGCCGGTCGGCCTTGGCCTGAACACTGTTCTAAACGGGCTGGTAAAGCGCCGCGTCGGGGCGATTTCGATAATACCCATGAGGCGTCGTGGAAGAGGGTTCTGGACCTCGAAAGCCTAGACTAGACCCGGATTTTCAGGTCGACGAAGCAATCAAGCCCCGGGCGTTCCGGCTCCCAAAGGATTGGAGCAACCGGGGCAAATGAGTCGGATTATTTTGAGTGTGTTGCGCCAAGCCGCAGAACCGCTCACCACGCGCGATATTGCCCGACAGCATTGAGCGGGCCTCGGATAAGAGCGACCAGCGACTTTTGCGACTGATGACTAAGTGCGTTGGCGCAGCGCTGCGAGGCCAAGAGGAGCATGGTCTTGTCCGCTCCGCTCAGGGGCCGGGCGAGTATTCACTGTGGGAAGTAGCGAGGTAGAATTCGACAAAAATCTATCTCGCCTGAGCGATTCAAAACCATAACACGCAAGCGTAATGACGCGGGGGATGGGACCTTTGGTGGCGTAAGTAGCTATTTGCCTACGGCTTCGCCCTAATAGGGCGGCGGCAGCTTCTTGGGTTAGTCTCATCCTCGTAAGAAATTCGACAAATTCTCTTGGTGACCAGCTTTCTTGAGCAAGAGATTGGATTGTGTCGGCGGACATCATCAGATCGTCGCTGCCCCAAGAAACAGCATCGCCGTCCTCGGCAATAGCGCCGGTCAAGAATAGGCGCTCGTCTCGTAATGGCCGATAAACTTTGTAGCTAAAGATGGCGGGGCTAACTTCAACGAAGTCCTCTCGCCCAGCACGGGGGCCTAACGCCCACTTGACCCGCAGCACATAGTCAGGGAGAGGCTGGACAGTCGCCATCCGGGGAAGGGGAATCCCGCTATCAACGATGTCATTCACGCTCATTGAGCCTTCTCCACTCTGATACCAGGGCGGCTAGGTTTTCCGGCTTTTCCGCCCACTCCCTGGCTTCCGCCAAGTCCTTTCTTGAAGCCTTTCCTGCAATGACCTCCAACGTCACCATATCCACTAAGGCCCTAGAGTCGGGCCCCTTTAGGTGGAAGTGCGGTGGTCATCCGGATAAATGTATATTTTACAGTTACTTAGAGGAGCATCGATGCTCGCCATAGTGCCTCAACGATGTAAGGCTAGTGCAATGGTTGCACAAGATCAATAACAAAATGTGAAACTATTGCACAAGGCGGTGAAATCGGGAACGGGGGGGGCTTACAACTCTAACGTTTATTCTGACGCTGCCAATAGCCCTTGGTTATCGCTTCGCGGCCTTACTAGCGAACAATTCAAATTCGAAAAATCGAGCCAATGCGGCTCGCCGGAGCATCCCAATGCGGCAATACATAGCCCTGATCCACAAGGAGGCGGACGGCGATTACGGCGTTTCGTTTCCTGACCTTCCCGGCGTCATCACCGCCGGAAGCAATCTGGATGAAGCCATGAGCATGGCAGCCGAGGCCTTGGCTCTTCTTCTTCAAGGCCTGACCGAGGCTGAGGATAGTGAGCCAGCACCCGAACCATCCTCTCTCGAAAAAATCATGTCCGTTAGAGAGAATCAGGACGGGGTAGCTTTTGTGATCGCGGCAGCTGCCACGATCACAAAAGCCCGCTAACCGAGCTTGCGCCCGATATCGAGGAACTTCTGCCGCCGCTGCTTGCGAACCGCGTCCGCGTCGAGGTTGCGGAGGTCGTTGAAGGCCTGGGCGATGGCGTCGCCCGTGGCTGTGATCATGGCGGCGGCGTCGCGATGGGCGCCGCCCGGGGGCTCTTTCAGGATCTGGTCGATCACGCCGAAGCGCAGCATGTCCTGCGCCGTGATCTTCATGCTGGTCGCGGCCTCCTGGGCCTTGGTGCCGTCCCGCCACAGGATCGAGGACGCCGCCTCCGGCGAGATCACGCTGTAGATGGCGTGTTCGAACATCAGCACGCGGTTGGCGGTGGTGATCGCGATCGCCCCGCCCGACATGCCTTCGCCGGTGATGATCGCGACATTGGGGACGCCGAGCGACAGGCAGGCATCGGTGGAGCGCGCGATCGCTTCGGCCTGCCCGCGTTCCTCGGCGCCGATGCCGGGATAGGCGCCGGCCGAATCCACGATCGACAGCACGGGAATGCCGAACCGGTCGGCCATCTCCATCAGCCGGACGGCCTTGCGATAACCTTCCGGCCGCGCCATGCCGAAATTATGCTTGATGCGGCTCTCGGTGGTGGCGCCTTTTTCCTGGCCGACCACGCAGATGCTCTCGCCGCGGAAGCGGCCGAAGCCGCCCATCAGCGCTTCGTCCTCGCCGAACTTGCGGTCGCCCGCCATCGGCGTGAATTCCGTGATCAGCGCGTCGATGAAATCGGTGAAGTGCGGGCGTTGCGGATGGCGCGCCACCAGCGTCTTCTGCCACGGCGTCAGATTGGCGTAGAGGTCGGTCAGCGCCTGCGACGCCTTGTCCTCAATGCGCGCGATCTCGTCGCCGATGTCGCTGCCGGTTGCGGCGAGTGCGCGCAACTCGTCGACCTTGGCCTCGAGTTCGGCAACGGGTTTTTCGAAGTCGAGATAGCTGCGCATCTGATCCGGCATCAAAGCAATATAGGTAACAACGCGCCGCGAGGCGAAGCGGTTTCGATTCGCTCCGAGAAAGCACGCTTCTTCAATGATTTAGCGTGAATTCGATCCGGGGCACCCGGTTTCATCGAAAGCGCGCCAAGCAAGGCCGCGGGCGGGAGAGCGCTGTTTCGGGGGAGAAGCCGACGAAGTCAAGGCAGATGCCGAATCTTGGAGCCAGTGACGACGACCCGATGCACGTGTCCCGGACGCGGTGCAGCGTTCTTCACGCTGCTCCGCAGAGCCGGGACCCATTTTCGGACAGTAGTCATAGGCCCCGGCTCAGCAGCGCATCACCATAGCGCGTCAAGACGCGCGTGAACGCGCTTATGGTGCTGCGCTGCATCCGGGGCACGAGAGCGCCTTACTTCTCCGCCAGCGGGTGCAGGTCGCGCACCAGACTCTTCAGGCGCTCCTCGACCACATGGGTATAGATCTGCGTGGTCGAAATATCGGTGTGGCCGAGCAACGTCTGCACGATGCGCAGATCGGCGCCATTGTGCAGGAGATGGCTGGCAAAGGCGTGGCGCAGCACGTGCGGGCTCACCAGTCGCGGCGCTAGGCCCGAGGCCGCCGCGAGTTCTTTCAGATCGCGCGCAAAATGCTGCCGCGTCAAATGTCCGCTTTCGCCGAACGAAGGAAACAGCCATTTCGAGGCGGGGGCGTTTTTCTTCTTCTCGGGCTTTTGCGCTTCCATCGCGGCGAGGTAGTCGGCCATCGCCTGCCGCGACGCCTCGTTGAGCGGCACCAGCCGCTCCTTGTTGCCCTTGCCGCGCACCACGATCATGCGGGCATCGCGGCGCGCCGCCGAGAGCGGCAGCGCCACCAGTTCGGAGACGCGCAAACCCGTGGCATAGAGCACTTCCAGCAGGCGAAGCTGCTGCGAGGCGGAGGCCTCGCTTGCCTGCGTCAATTCCCTGGCCCGCGTCAGCATCCGGTCGACGTCCGATATCGAGAGCACCTTGGGCAGGCCGCGGCCGCGTTTCGGTCCCGACAGGATCGCCGCGGGATCGTCGTTGCGGATGCGCTCGTTGAGCAGGAACCGGAACAGATGCCGCATCGCCGACAGCCGCCGCGCCACGCTCGACGATTTGAAGCCGCGGGCGTCGAGATCGGCAAGGTAGTCGCGCAGCGTCTGGGTATCCGTGCCGCTAAAGTTCTGACCGGCGCGGCCAAGAAATTCGGAGAAGTCGTTAAGGTCGCGGCGATAGGCGTCGAGCGTATTGTCGCCGGCGCCCTGTTCGGCGGCGATCATGTCGAGGAACAGGTTGATCAGTTTCGGGTCGGTGGTCGTCTTCGAAGCAGGCATCCGACGACCATAGCGCCTATTTCTTGAGGAACTTATCCGGCGGGATGGTGACGATCATTTCCCGCGGCTTCGGATTGACGAAATTCGCCAGCGCGAAAACCACGCCATAGCCGATCCCGGCGATGATGCCGACGACAGTCAGAAAGCGGAACAGACTGGGCATCCGGGCGCCTCAGGCAGCGAATTAACCATTCAAATCATCGGGGGTGGGCCGAACCCGACTACCTACATGTTCCCATTCCCGTTGCAAGAGTCTCTGGCAACCCTGTCGGCGGGGGTAGTATAGGTGGCGCAGAAACGCGGAAATTTCGCGCCCCTCACAGAGATTTAGATGCCCGAGACCGCCTCACCGGCACCAGCAGGACCCCCCCGGGAGGCCGAGATTTCGGCCGCCCTGGAAAGGCGTTCGATCGTGCTGATCGGCATGATGGGCGCCGGCAAATCCACCATCGGCCGCCGGCTGGCCGCCCGCCTGCGGCTGCCGTTTTTCGACGCCGACGTCGAGATCGAGGCCGCCGCCGGCATGTCGATACCGGATATTTTTGTGGCGCATGGCGAGCCTTATTTCAGGGATGGCGAGGCGCGGGTGATCGCACGGCTGCTCAACAGCGGCCCGGCCGTCATCGCCACCGGCGGCGGCGCCTTCACCGAGCGCGAGGAGACGCGCCAGCGGATCCGCGACAAGGCGGTCTCGATCTGGCTCAAGGCGGATGCCGACGTGATCATGAAGCGCGTCAAGCGCCGCGCCGACCGGCCGCTGCTGCAGACCGAGGATCCGGCTGCGACGGTAAACCGTCTGCTCGAAGCTCGCGAACCGGTCTATCAGGGCGCCGATCTCACGATTCTGTCGCGCGATGTTCCGCACGACCGGATCGTCGACGAATGCATTGACGCGTTGCACGATCGGCTGTGCCGGAAACCCTGTGTCGATGGTCCAGGGCTCGATGCCAATGACGGCTATAACGGTTACAACGGACGGGATGAGCGCCACGCCATGACGGCACCACCACGACATTCCGAACCGATCACGGTCGACGTAGCGCTCGGCGACCGCGCCTATGACATCATCATCGGCCGTGACGTGCTGCCATCGCTGGGCGCGCGCGTCGCCGCGCTGCGGCCGGGCGTGCGCACCGCCATCGTCACCGATCGGACCGTTGCCGGACACTGGCTGGAGCAGACGCAGGCTTCGCTGGTCGCGGCCGGTATCCCGACCTCGCATGTCGTCGTCGACGAAGGCGAGGGGTCGAAAACCTATGCCGGCCTCGAGAAGGTCTCGGAAGCGCTGATCGCAGCCAAGATCGAGCGCAACGACCTGGTGATCGCGCTCGGCGGCGGCGTGGTCGGCGATCTCGCAGGCTTTGCCGCGGCCGTGCTGCGGCGCGGGGTCGACTTCGTGCAGGTGCCGACCTCGCTGTTGGCGCAGGTCGATTCTTCCGTCGGCGGCAAGACCGGTATCAACTCGCCACAGGGCAAGAACCTGCTCGGCGCGTTTCATCAGCCGGTGCTCGTCATCGCCGACACTTCCGTGCTCGACACGCTGTCGCCGCGCCAGTTCCGCGCCGGCTACGCCGAGGTTGCCAAATATGGCGCGCTCGGCGACGAAGCCTTCTTTGCCTGGCTCGAGGCCAATCATGCCGGCATCTTTTCCGGCGGTGCGGCGCGCGAGCATGCGATCGCGACCTCCTGCCGGGCCAAGGCCGCGATCGTATCGCGCGACGAGCGCGAAACCGGCGAGCGCGCGCTGCTCAATCTCGGCCACACTTTCGGTCACGCACTCGAGGCGGCGACCGGCTTCTCCGATCGCCTGTTCCACGGCGAGGGGGTAGCGGTCGGCATGGTGCTGGCGGCGGAATTTTCCGCCCAACTCGGCATGATCTCGCCGGCGGACGCCGCGCGGATCGAACGCCACCTTGCTTCCGTCGGTCTTCCGACCCATTTGCAGGATATCGCAGGCTTTGCCCAGGAAGGGTTGGCGGATGCCGATACCTTGATGGCGCTGATGGCGCAGGACAAGAAGGTCAAGCGCGGCAAGCTCACCTTCATCCTGCTGGAGGCGGTCGGCCGCGCGGTGATCGCAAACGATGTCGAGCCGTCACTGGTTCGGGATTTTCTGAAAACCAAACTGGCAAAAAGCTGAACACTGTCTGGGATGACCTGACTTGGACTGGATTACCGTCTCCATCGTGATTGCCTGTCTGTTGGTCAGCGCTTTCTTCGCGGCGAGCGAGACCGCGTTGACCGGCGCCTCGAAGGCCAGCATGTTGCGGCTGTCTAAGCAGGGCAACCGCGACGCCGTCGTGGTTTCCAGCCTGATCGGCATGCGCGAGCGGTTGATCGGCGCGCTGCTGCTCGGCAACAATTTTGCCAATATCGGCGCATCGGCGCTGGCCACCGGCATCTTTACCGCCTGGTTCGGCGAGGTGGGCGTGCTGTATGCGACCGGGGTCATGACGGCACTGGTCGTGATCTTTGCAGAAGTGCTGCCGAAGACCATTGCCATCAACGCGCCCGACCGGGTGTCGCTGCTGGTGGCGCGCCCGATGCGGCTGATGCTGTATTTGCTGGGACCGCTGCTCACCATTGTCGAGGCGATCGTCCGCGTGCTGATGCAGGCGCTCGGCATCAAGATCGGCGCCAACCAGCCGATCCTGTCGCCGACCGAACGCCTGCGCGGGGCGGTCGACCTGCTTCACCACGAGGGCAAGGTCGAAAAGCAGGACCGCGACATGTTCGGCGGCCTCCTCGACCTGCGCGAGCTGCAGGTCTCCGACGTCATGGTCCATCGCACCGAAATGGTGATGATCAATGCCGACCTGCCGCCGGAGGATCTGGTGCGCGAGGTGCTGGCGACCGAATACACGCGCATTCCGCTGTGGCGCGACAAGCCGGAGAACATCATCGGCGTGCTGCACGCCAAGGATCTGTTGCGCGCGATCCGCGCTTCCGAAGGCGATACCGCCGGCATCGACGTCTCGACCATCGCGCTGCCGCCCTGGTTCGTTCCGGAAATGCGCTCGGTCGCCGAACAGCTCAAGGCGTTCCGCCGCCGCAAGACCCATTTCGCGCTTGTCGTCGACGAGTACGGTGAAGTCGAAGGCATGGTGACGCTGGAAGACATTCTGGAAGAAATCGTCGGCGATATCTCCGACGAGCACGACGTGGTGGTGGCCGGCGTCCGCGCCCAGCCCGACGGTTCCGTCGTGGTCGACGGCTCGGTGCCGATCCGCGACCTCAACCGCGCGATGGACTGGCACCTGCCCGACGAGGAGGCGACCACGGTCGCAGGTCTCGTGATCCACGAGGCGCGCTCGATCCCCGAGCGTGGCCAGAGCTTTACCTTTCACGGGTTCCGTTTCCGCGTGCTGCGCCGCGAGCGCAACCGCATCACCGCGCTGCGGATCGTTGCGGTGCCACGCGAGACCGAGGTCGAGGAAAAGAAGCCGAAGCGCGCCGGCACGGCATTCTGACGAAGATGATGTGGCCGCGCGATCACTGGACCAGGCCGTGAACCCATAAATCTGCCGCGCGGACGGCGCAACGAGGCGATGTGCCATAACCGGGCATGGCGCTTTCTTGTATGGCCGAACCGTGGCACAGCATGTCCCGGGGATTCCAAACCAGTTCAATCAGACGGCCATCGGTGACAGAGGTTCTCTTCTGCGGATGAGATCGGATGCCCGCTCGGCGACGGCCATAACTGCTGCGTTGATGTGGGCCGAAAGCATGTCGGGGAATGCTGAGGCATCCACGACACGCAGGCGCTCTATGCCCCGAACCGTGAGGTCCGGATTGAGAACGGAGTTTTCTCCGAACCCCATGGCACACGTCCCGCACGGATGGTTGACCGTGATCGCGGTTGCGCGAATCCAAGCCTCTAAGTCAGTGTCGCTATCAGCTCCCGCCCTTGGCGCGATTGGATCGCCCCGGAAAGGATCCAGCGGTTTGCGGAGTGCGATGTCGGAGCCGAGGCGGCAAGCATCTCTCAAGTCGGTAAGGTCGTTACGCTCCGACAAGAAGTTGAACGCAATGCGGACCGGCGCCGTTGGGTCGGCAGAGCCAAGAGAAACTTTCCCTTGGCTTCGCGGATGGAGCAGGACGGGACGAACTCCCATCACATCCTGGGGTGGCGATTGCACGAACGGAAGCCAAGGTCGGGCGTCCTGCGTGCGTGCACCAATCATCATGAATTCGATGTCAGGGGCGTCGAGCCCTGTACGTGTCTTGACGAAACCAATGCCTTCGAGTGGCAGCGATGCTGCGGGCCCAGTTCGCATGAAGGCTGCTTGAGCCATGGCGAGCGCCACCCGGTCGAGGCGAAGCAGGTGCTGAAATGGTCCCGATTCCCGCCGGGCCCAGGACATCATCACTGCCAAGTGGTCGCGCAAATTGCGTCCTACAGGCAGGTCGAGCAGCGAAGAAATTCCGTGCGTTCGCAAATCCTCGGCCGGGCCGATTCCGGACAGCATCAATATCTGGGGTGAACCGAAAACGCCGCCGCTCAGAATAACCTCGTTGTCGGCCTCGATCTCGACAAGCCGACCCTGCTCCAACAGTCGCACGCCGGTCGCGCGCGTGCCGCGCATTGTTACGCTGGCCACGACCGCGCCGGTGCGTAGAGTAAGATTTGGTCGTCGCATTGCCGGCCGAAGATAGGCGTTCGCCGCGGAAGCGCGCCGACCATTGCGGATTGTATGCTGCACGCGGCCAACACCAAGATTGTTCGGACCGTTCATGTCCGGCGTCACTGGCCAGCCTGCCTCCCGCGCGGCCTCGAACCAGGCGCCCGTCATAGGATCGCGCTTTTGCCCCCACTGTGTCCCGAGCGGCCCAGATGCACCCCGCCAAGGTGCTTCGTCGTCTCGCCAATTTTCCGACCGCATGAAATAGGGCAGCAGATCAGCAAAAGACCACCCAGTCGCGCCGTTCCGCGCCCAGCGGTCAAAATCGCTGCGGTCACCGCGCGTGTAGAGCATGAGGTTGACAGAGGACGATCCGCCGATAACCTTTCCGCGATTGACCTGCAAGCGCCGCCCATTGAGGTTCGGTTCGGGCTCGCTGACGTAACCCCAATCGAACATGCGGTGCTGTTGCAGTTTACCCACCCCGAGAGGAATCTGGATGTACGGATGGCGATCAGAGCCACCAGCCTCGACCAGGAGAACGCGCACGCCCTCATCCTCAGTCAGTCGATTGGCCAGGACACAGCCGGCTGAGCCGGCACCGACGATAATGAAGTCGTACCCCGTCGAGTTCGTCATTGATCTCGGCTCTCTGCTTTCCGTACACGTGCCTCAAGACGGTCGGCTTCGACGATAACCGGACACAGCCATGAGTTCTACGCTCCGACCACGTGCAATGCCTGCGTGTCGCGACCCGATACGACAAACTCGCAGCCAGCTATCCAGCGTTCGTCAAACTCTCATCAATCCGAATCTGGCTAAGCGCTGATGAGTCCACGCCCTAGATATTGTGTTTTCGGACGTGGCGAGGCCCCATCCCTACTGTGCATGGGGTTGTTTTCACTTTTTTTGTCCAAGTGCTTCTGCTTCACCGCGGACGAGGCTGCTGCGGGAGACGGACTGCGCGCTTCCCATCATTCAATATCGATGGCGACGCCGCTGAGTTTCCACGCCCCTTCGGACTGGATGAAGCCAAGCTGGTATTTCACCTGCTTGGGCGCGGTCTGGAAATGGCCTTTCAGTTTCAACACGCCCTGTTCGTCGATCTTGGCGTCCTCGTCGGCAATCATCTTTTCCGCGACCACGGCGTCGAACACGGCGTGCTTCTCGACCAGGTCCTTGAACACGGCGCGCAGCTTTTCAGGCGGAAATTGATCGCGAAACGGTTTTGAAATCCTGGCGTGGAGGATGGTAAAGTTGTCGGTCGCCACCGCGTCGTTGAGCGTCACCAGGATGCTCTTCACCAGCACCTCCTGGGCGGAGGGCCCGGGCATGTCGAGCGCGAGAGCCTTGATGGGAAATATGGCAAGCAAGACCAGAACGGCCCTCGCCAAGCCTGAGTGTGCCCAATAACGCATCGGACGACCCCACCGAACGGCGATGGCATCAGGGTCGGCACGACCCCGCGTTGTCGTGGAACGGGCGCATCGCGCGGCCGATTGTCTCACAAAGAAGCAAAGGCTTCCACCGTCCCCGTGATCTCAAGGGCGGCTTGCAGGATGCGATAAATCAGCGACCCGTAGTTTCCCCGGGGGCCTGCGCCTTGATTGCGAGCGCGTGCACGGATCCCCTGAGTTCCGCCTCCAGCGCCGAATTGACCATGCGATGGCGCTCGATCCGGCTCTTCCCTTCGAAGGCCGGCGACACAATATAGACCCTGAAATGCGTCTCGCCGCCCGGCCTGTGGCCGGCATGGCCCTCATGCAGATGTGATTCGTCCATCACATCGAGGCTTTCGGGGGCGAAAGCTTCACGCAACTTGTTTATGATAACGTCTTTGGTGCTCATGATGGCGGCAGATACGCACCGTGCCGCTTTCCGTCAATGACAATCGGGAGAGAAGTATTCGCAATGTCAAGACTTGAAGCCTCGGGCATTGCGTAGTCAAAGTCAGTCATGCCGATCGATTCATCCAAATTCTTCGACTCCATTCGCATCAAGCCCAACAAGCTGAGCGCGAAGCAGCAGGCGCAGGCGCGCGAAGAATCCGCCATGTGCGAATGGGCGGGTTGCAAGAACAAGGGGCCGCACCGTGCGCCCAAGGGTCGCGAGAATTCGCGGGAGTATTTCCACTTCTGTCTCAACCACGTCCGCGAATACAACCAGTCCTACAACTTCTTCCAGGGCATGAATGCCGATGCGGTTGCGCGTTACCAGAAGGATGCGCTGACCGGCCATCGCCCGACCTGGAAGATGGGCGCCAACGGCGGCAAGAAGGGCAAAGCTGGCGCCGAGGCCGATCTGGAAGGCGCCGCCGATCCGTTCAGCATGTTCAGCGAGCTCAACGGCCGTGGCCGCTGGCGGCCGGGCCCGGGCGGGGAAGCCAAGGTTGAGACCCGCAAGGTGATGAACGCCGAGCGCAAGGCGCTGCAGGTGATGGGGCTGAGCGTCGAGGCGACGCTTGTGGAGGTTAAGGCGAAATACAAGGCGCTGGTGAAGCAGCACCATCCCGACGCCAATGGCGGCGACCGCTCCACCGAGGATCGCCTGATCGAGATCATCAAGGCGTATAATTATCTCAA
>Ga0310810_10002395_pt1 | contig 20160 bp, 18 predicted proteins | sample NCmetagenome_FD_207641 | JGI IMG/M metagenome (GOLD analysis project Ga0310810, IMG submission 207641) | Soil microbial communities from experimental microcosm in Duke University, North Carolina, United States - NC | ecosystem: Engineered > Artificial ecosystem > Soil microcosm > Unclassified ...
CAGGTGCGGGCTGTTCGGACTCTGCGTGACGAGACCGCCGCCATGGAACGACGCGACCGCGCCGACGCGATCGGGCACCGCCGCCGCCGTGCGGAATGCCATCGGGCCGCCCATGCAGTAACCCTGCGTTCCGACCTTCCGGTTCTTGGCCACCGACGCCTGCTGGTCGAGCCATCCAACGAACGCTTTCGCATCCGTCATGTGCGTGGTCTCGTTCAGGGCTTGCGCGAGCGGCATCAGCTGCTGAATCGGCGTTGCCGCGCCGTTGTCGGCCGTGGGCGCTTTCTTCGTGCGGTAGAACGGATTCACCACGAGGACCGAGTAACCTGATTCGGCCAGGCGCTTCCCCATCTGCCGCATCGTCGGCCGCAGGCCGAAGATGTCGGGCCACAGGAGCACGCCCGGTGCGGTGCCGCTGGCCGGATGCACGAAGTAGCAGTCGGCGGTTCCGTCCGGCGTCTTCACCGTCACCTCGCCGTCGGTGACCGTCACGGCATTCACCACCTTCGGCAGCATCATCGCCACGCCGGCGCCAAGAAGAACGCCGAACTCACGACGGGTGACCAGACCGCGAGCTTCGAATTCCCGCCGATCCTTCTCGTATTGATCCTGATCGCACATGTGAAAATCCCTCCGATATACCGCGACACTCTACACCGAAACGACTCACCAGCCGCCGCCGCCACCCCCACCCGAGGATCCGCCGCCGCTCGACCCACCGCCGCCGCCACCGGAGCTGCTCGAGCTCGGCGCCGCGACGCCGGCGGCCATGCCGGCGACAGCCGCCGACCACGCGGCTCCTCCGCCGGCCCCGCCAGATCGTCCTCCGCCCGCTCCAGTCCAGACAGGCTCACTTGATGAGGTGGTGCTGGACGACGAGCGCGTGCTGGAGTCCCAGCCGGATGAATCGCGCGCCGCCGACGCGTGACGAACCGACCACCGATCGGCTTCGTTGGCCAGCCCGAACGCCGCGATCCACGGGAACCACTCATCGCTCAACGTCGGCCGATCGCGGTCGAGTTCGCGCTTGAAGAACAGGCGCCCCGCCGCGAGCATCTTGCGGAAGGCGATCGCGTCGCGGTGATTGCGCGATTTGAGACCGTTGGCGGCAGCGGAGACGATCCACGAGGTGAGCGCGGTCAGCGCGCCGATCATCCACAGGGACCATTCCGTCGCGCCGGTGCCGACGCGAAACCACAGAAACCACCCCGCGGCAATGGCGGCGAGAGCGGGAGCCACGAGAGACACCGCCAGCGCCGTGAGTCCCCAATCGATGCGCTGCCGGAATACGACACCAGGGATTTGCCCGATGCCGAACACGACCAACGCGATGACACCGACGATGATCGGTGTCGGATCGCTCGACTCGCTCGTGATCCCTTCGGCGACGAGACAACCTGCCCCGGCGAGGAAGAGCACCACATTCATCCACCAGAATACATGCGGGTTGGCGCCTTTCGGCAGCAGCTCGCCGACTCGCTCGAGCAGTCCTTTTTGAATCAGCTTCGCCGGATCGAATCCCTTCTTCTCGTAGTGTTTCTTGATCTCCTCGGTGCTGGTCGACGTGCGGCCGCCGAAGAACAAGCCGTCGACGAGCGCCCGCTCGTATCCATCGAACTGCGAGCGATCGACCTTCAGCGTCAGCTGCAGCGAGCTCTTCGACGATCCCATGTGGCTCGCGAATTTGTGCTCCGACACGAGCCGCGCGATCAGCGCGGACACTTCGTCCTTGTCGACGGCCTCGTCCCACGCGGCACCCACGACTTCGGCCGGGTGCGAGACGATGTGCTGACGGATCCAGTCTGCATCGATGCCCTCGGTTTGCACCGGCACGAAGCGGCCGAGACGGAACTCGCGCAACAGCAGCGCGGCAATCGACAGGCCGAGAATGCCCAGAATCGCGGTCACGCCCGCGATGACCGGCGGCGGCCGGCGCGTGTCGTTCGCGGACGGCGATCCCGCGCCTGTGTATTCCAGCGGGATCGTCAGCACGAAGCTCCGGCCAGGCGCGAGCGGGCCTGCGGCGTAGGACTCGCGCACGTCGGACAACGGCTTCCACGCGGCGTCCAAGGTGACGTGCAGCGCGAAGCGCCGGATTTCGCCGACGCGATCCGGGAATGCGAAGTCGTGATCGAGTGTGTAGCGCTGGTCGTCTTTCAGCAGGATGCCCGACAGCTGGTAGTGAAGCACGTAGGTGAGGCGGGTGTTCGCGAACGGCGGATCGGTTCTGCGGCGGCTGCGCCATCGCAGCGTATGCGCGTCCGTAAACGCATACTCGTCGACCTCGTCCAGGCTGCCGTCTTCAGTCAACGCGACCCGCTGCCCGGTCGGAGGCTCGATCCGCTCCATGCCGACGAACGTCAGCTTTTGGCGTGGGCGAATGTTGAAGGTGCGTTCGCCGCCGTTCCAGTCGCCGCTGAAGACCATCGTCTGCTGCTCGACGACGTCGAGGACGCCTGTGGAGTCGAGGCGGGCCGTGACGTCGAGCGCGTCCCACGACAGCTGCCGCTGCGCCAGCAACGGGGCCGGCAGCAGCAGGAACAACAGCAGCAGCCGCGCCGTGCGCATCGATCGAATCAGGGGAAGATGAGCGCCATCAGCGAGAAGTCGTCGTCGAGCGGTCCCGCCTTGGCCACCTGCTTGACGGCCTGGTAGATGCGATCCGGATCCGTCATGCCGGGGACGGCCGGCTCGGTCAGCAGCGGCAGGAAATTCGACAGCTCCCACTGCCCTTGGTCTTTCGTGAACACTTCGTACGCGCCATCGCTGAATACGTAGAGCGTGCTGCCCGGCGGAATCGCCATGACCTGCGACTCGTAGGACTGGTCGGACAGCAGTCCAATCATCACGGCCGGCTCGCCGACCGGCTGCGCCTCGCTCCGGTCGGGCGGCACGAGAAACGCCGGACCGTGGCCCGCGGAGCCGTGTACGAGCTTCCGCTCGCGGGCATGATAGACGCCGTACCACATCGTGAAATACAGGCCGCCGTGATTATCGGACTGAAAACGCGCGTTCAGGCTCGCCAGCACTTCCGCCGGATTCCTGAAGTCGACCTGCGGAAGCGCGCGCTGGCGGAGGACGTTCAGGACGCTGACGGAGTGCATCGCGGCGCCAACGCCGTGACCGGACACGTCGACGAGGTAGAACACGAAGGTGTCGGCGTCGAGCCAGTAGTAGCCGAACGCGTCGCCGCCGAGCTGCGCGGACGGCACGAAACGCCACGCGGTGAGCACGGCGCCGGAGTCGAGCGGCGTCGGCAGCAACGAATGCACGTACTGGGTCGCCTTCTTGATGTCGCGTTCGAGTTCTTGGGCCTTCTTGACGTCGGCCTGGCTCCGGCGCTCGTACTTGATCGTCTGCCCGCCCATCTGGAGCCGTGCGCCGTCCTTGAGGACGACGCCCGACGACACCTGCTCGCCGTCGACGAACGTGCCGTTGGTCGACTGCATGTCTTCGAGGAAGGCGGTGCCGTTCACCAGCGTGACGCGGGCGTGCAGCCTGGACACGTCGTGGTCGTCGACGACGAGCGTGCTCTTCGAGCCGCGTCCGATCGTGATCGGCTCGCTGGCCAGTTCGAGGCGCTTGCCCGGGGACGTCCCTTCCAGCACGACGAGATAGTGGCCGATCGCCTCGCTTTGCTGCGCCGCGTCCGGGCCTCGTTTGCGGCTGATGAAAATAGTGCGTTCGGATGAGTCGTCGTCTTGGAGAGTGGTCACGGATTGTCCTCGGGAACCGTCGCCAGATTATGTCTCAACCGGGCCGCCGAGTCCCGGATTTCGATCACCGCGCTTCGGTGTAGGCGGCGCGGGCAATCACCGCCGCGCCGGCCGGATTGCCCCACTCCGGATACTTCGGTGCGATCTCGGCAACGACGGCCGCAGCGGCTTCGTCTCGGGATTTGCCCGATCGCTTGAGCTCCGCGACGCGTTCCTGGACGGCCTGCAGGAACGCCCGGTCGCGCGCAATGAGGCCGGCGTCGCCGATCGAGCCGTGGCTCGGAACGACTTTGGCCGGCTGCAGTGATGTCAGTTCGTCGAGCGTCGACAGCCAGGTGGCGATGCTGGACGTATCCTGCGCGGCCAGAAATCGCTGACTCATCACGACGTCCCCCGTGAAGAGCACGCGATCCTCCTCGACGAAGATCATCGTGTCGCCTCGCGAGTGCATCGCGCTCGGACCTCGCCACAGCATCCGCACGTGCACGCCGCCGAGATCGAGCCGGTACTCGCGGTCGAACAGCGTGTCGGGCGCCGGATACTCAGCGCCGCTCAGCAGTTCCGCGGTGAGCGCCGACCGCCGCGAGAACGTCTCGCGAATCTGGGGGCCGAGCTCCGACATCTCCTGTTGTTGCACCCGCGTCATCAGCAGCGTCGCTCCCTTGAACGCCGCGCTCCCGAGCGAGTGCTCGGGGTGGTAGTGCGTCAACACGACGTACACGGTCGCGTTCGTGCTCACCTTCTTCATCTCGCGGACGATCGTCTCGCCGTTCCTCGGGCCGAGCCCGGTATCGACGACGAGCGTCGCGCTGGCGCCGACGATGATGCCCACGTTCGGGACCAGGCCGACGTTGAAGTCCGGGATCGCCCACGTGTGCTCGGCGAGCTTCACCATCGCGTTCTCGCGAACGAGCGGCGCGGGCGGCGACCCGCCCGTTGTCGGCGGCTGTAACCAGAACATCGCGGCAAGTGACGCGGCGGTCAGGAGACGCATCGGCTGCATAATACGCCGACTATGACGGGGACACTCACCGCGCTCGTCACGGGCGCCAGCCGCGGTGTCGGGCGCGGCGTCGCGGCGGCCCTCGCCGCGTCGGGCATGAACGTGTTCGCGACCGGCCGCAGCATCATGCAGACAGACTTCCCCGACGCCGTGACCACGCTCGTGTGCGATCACGTCGCCGACGCGGCGGTGGCCGACGTGTTTCACCGGATCGACGAGCGCTCGGGGCGGCTCGACATCCTCGTCAACGTCGCCTGGGGCGGCTACGAACGCATGGTCGAAGACGGCCGCTTCACATGGATGGCGCCGTTCTGGGAGCAGCCGATGTGGCGCTGGGACGCGATGATGACGTCGGGCGTCCGCGCGGCCTTCGTCGCGAGCGGGCACGCTGCGCAACGAATGGTGCGCGCGCGCTCCGGCCTCATCGTCCACATTTCGTCGTGGGCGGCACAGAAGTACGCGCGAAACGTCGTGTACGGGATCGCCAAAGGCGCGACCGACAAGATGGCCGCCGACATGGCCCGCGAGCTCGAACCGCACGGCGTGACCGTCGTGTCCATGTATCCGGGCCTCGTCCGCACGGAAGGCGTGCTGGCCGCCGGCGTGTTCGATTTGAGCAACTCGGAGAGTCCGGAATTCATCGGCCGGGCCGTTGCGGCCCTCGCGCGGGATCCCGACGTGGCGCGCTGGAACGGACGTGTGGTCGTGGCCGCGGCCCTGGCACTTGAGTACGGCTTCACCGATGTCGACGGGAAGCAGCCGAGGCCGCTGACACTGGCCGACGTGTAGTCTGTTTTCTCAGCGTACGGCCTTGAACGGCGGCGTCGCCATCGACTTGCCCCAGGTGAGCGCGAACCTGCCGCTGTCGTGTGAACGCAGGACGATCGCCTTTCACCCACGATCCGAGCACTTGCACCTGCGCCGACCCGTCCGGGCTCATCGGCCGCGCCGGTGTTTGCGCACGCGCGACGATGCCGGAGGACGCCACCGCCGTCGCTGCAATCGCGAGAGAGCGCATGGCACCGACTCTATAGCTTTTCGTACGTGAAGCCGCGCTCCTGCAGCATGCCGACGGCCCAGGTCAGCGCGGGAACGACCTTGACGCCGCGATTCAGCCCCGCGCGGACTTCCGCGTCCACTTCCGCCACCGGCTTGCCGACTGCTCGGGCGAGCCCGCTGATCGCGCCGCTCAGCGCCACGTTGCACTGCATGAACACGGCGCCGCGCGCCTGAAGGGCGCGAACGCTCGACCGTGAGTCGTCTTTGCCGGTACCGAGATACACATTGCGAAGTGCGGGCTTGCCAGTGGAAGGATCCTTGACGTCGGAGCGCTCGCCGAGTGCGTATTTCTCCCACAACGCATCGCCCGCGTTGATCGCCCAGCTGGTGTTGACGCCGATCACGACGTTCACGTCGGGGTACTCGAGGCCCGAGATGTCGCGATGCGTGTCGAGGTAGAACGTGGGCGGGTTCAGCGTATTGGGCCTGAGCGTGTGCCACATCAGGTCGTACAGCTGCTTGTGCTTGCCCTTGAAGCCGTCGATCCAGGCGGTATCCCACTTCTGGGCGCTCGACGGATTCTGTTCGGCGCGGCCGGTTGCGACCGCCCCGAGGGATGCAAACCCCGTCAGCTGGGCCAGAAACCGCCGGCGCGAATCGAACGGCATGTCGAAGCTCCTTCCGAGGTCGACTGAACGACGACCGACCGTAGCATCGCGCGATTGCCTGCAAGACGCAAGATCTTCGAACGGTTCGCTGCAACGTCCTGAGCCGGTTCTTCGTCCAATCCGCCCGAGGAGCACCGATGCACCCAGATACCCGCACCCGATCAGTTGTCGCCGCAGCGGCCCTGCTGCTTCTCCTGGCGCCCGGCGGGCGCGCCGAGGCGCAGCAAGCCGCCGGGTCGTTCTCGCGGACGCTCACCGTGAGCGGGCCTGTGGACCTCGAGGTGTCGTCCGGATCGGGCCGCATCGAGGTAAGGACCGGACAGACCGGTCGCGTCGAGGTCAGCGGGCGCATTACCGCGGGCAACTGGGGCGTCTTCAGCAGCCGGAGCTCCGCCGAAGAGGCAGTGCGCCGCGTCGAGGCCAATCCGCCCGTCGAACAGTCCGGCAACCGCATACGAATCGGCCGGCTCGACGAGGCGTGGCTGCTGCCGCACGTGTCGATCAGCTACCTGCTTGTGGTACCCGCCGACACCGCGCTCGTGTCGAAGACAGGATCGGGGTCGCATCTCATCGAAGGTGTGCGCGGCATGGTGACCGCCAGCAGCGGTTCCGGAGCGATTCACGTCCGCGATGCGGGCGGCGACGTGCGGGCGACGACCGGCTCCGGTTCGATCCTCGCCGAGATGGTCGGCGGATCGCTTTCGGCCGGCACTGGCAGCGGCGCAATCGACGGCGTCAATGTCAAGGGCGGCATCAGCGTCAAGACCGGCAGCGGCAGCGTCCACGTGTCGCAGGCAGGCGGCGGTCCAGTGGACGCCTCGTCCGGCTCTGGCTCGATCCATTTGACCGGCCTGCGCGGCAGCGTTCGCGCATCGACTTCGAGCGGCACGCTAAACGTGCAGGGTGAGCAGACCTCCGACTGGCGGCTCTCCACCTCGTCAGGCAACGTGACTATCGAGCTTGCCGGCAGGCCCGCGTTCGCGCTCGACGCGCATTCGAGCTCCGGGCGGATCGACACGCAGTACCCGGTGACGGTCAGCGGCACGATCGGCCGCCGCGAATTACGCGGATCGGTGAATGGCGGCGGCCCGCTGCTTCACGTCCGCACGTCGTCGGGCGGCATCCGCATCAGGTAAGGGCTTACTCGCGCCGCAGCGCTTCGAGCGGATTCGCCCGAAGCGTCGCCAGCGCCGGCCATGTGGCGGCGATCGTGCCGGCCGCGGCGAAGAGCGCGAGCGCCGCGAGAAACGCGGACGGATCCACGCTCTGCAGGTAAAAGGGCTCCGCCGACAACGCCCTCGCCGCCGCGAAGGCGGCAAGCAATCCCACCACGAGCCCAACAGCCCCCGGTGCAAGGACCTGCCGAACGGCGACGCGCAGCAGCGAGAGTCGCGGAGCCCCGAGTGCGATGCGAATGCCAATCTCCTTGGCTCTCAGCGTTGCTCCGTAGGACACCACGCCGAAGATCCCGAGGCACGCGAGCGCCAGCGTGAGCGCGCCGATCGCGGACGAAATCAGACTCGCGAGTTTCGGGCCGCGAGTCCGTCGATCGAAGTCCTCGCGCATCGCGTGCGCGATCGGGATCACGCGCGGATCGATGCTGCCCGCCTCGCGCAGGATGGGCGGAAGCCGATAGGCGTCGGTGCGGGCTCCGGCGACGAGGTAGACGAGCGAGAAGTCCGGCGGCGTGAGTGCCTGGTAGAGCTCCGCGACGTCGGTCGCGGTGACTTTGATCGAGTGCGCGTCAGCCGCCACGCCGACGATCGTTCCTTCCGTCTTGCGCAGCGACGCTACATCGGACGCCCTGTTCCGAGCCCGGCCGGCCGACTTCGGAAACGGCTGCCCGATCACGTCGAGCGTTCCGTACATGTCGAGCGCGAGACGCCGGCTCACGACGAGCGCGCCTTGCTCGAACGGCGCAAACACACGGCCCGCGAGCAGCGGAATGCGCATTACCGAAAAATAGTCGGGGTCGGCGGCCTGCGTGATCACTTTGACGCCCGGCAGATCGTTGAAGCCGGTCTCGAACACGCGGCCGCCCAGGGGAGGCGCCGTCACAATCGCGGCGCCTTGCACTTCGGGGTGACCCAGCACGCGGTCCTTGACGGCGTACCAATACGCGCGCGCCTCGTCGGGCGTCATCCCATGGCGGGCCAGCGGCATCGAGAGCACCGCGGCCCGTTCGTAGTCGAATCCAAGATCGGTCTTCAGTACGCGCTGGAGGCTGCGCGTCATCATCGAGGCGACGACCAGGAGAAGGCAGCTTCCGGCGACCTGCGCACCCACCAGCACGCGGCGGATCACCGCGCGGTCGAGCGCTCTCGAGACGTGCTGCCCGCCGTCCTTGATGGCTTCGATCAGCTGCTGCTGCGCCACCTGCCACGCGGGTACGATGCCAACGACCAGCAGCGTCAGACTGGCGAGCGCCCCCGCGGCAGCGACGAGCCGCCAGCCGAGACTGAAATCGAGGTACGGCGGCAGCGCCACGAGCGACGCGATCGATCGCGCGGCCGCGAGCGCGAACACGACGCTGCAGGCGGCGCCGAGGGCGACGATTGGAATCGATTCCACGACGAGCTGCCGCACAATCCGGCTGCGCCGCGCCCCCAGCGCCATGCGGACGCCGAGCTCGCGGACGCGACCGGTCGCCCGCGAGAGCACGAGGTTGCCGAGGTTCGAGGCGGCCACTGTCAGCACGAGGCCGGTCAGCGCGGCAATGAGCGACACAATCGTCATCATCTGGCGCCGCTCGTTGGCGCGCATGAAGTTGTCGGTGGCCATCAACGGTTCGAGCCACTGACCGGCGGCAACTTCGGGATGTTCACGAGCAATCGTCTGCATCACCCCGCGAAGCGCCTCGCGCGCGGCCGCCTTCGACACGCCGGAGCGAAGCCGGCCGTACATATCGACGGAATCGGAATTCCATTCCCGAAGCAGGGCGCTCTGCGGGTAGAAGTACTCGCGCTCCGCGATCGGAATGAACACGTCGGGCACGTCGAAGTCCAGCCCCGGAAACGCCCTGGGCGCAATCCCGACGATCGTGACCGGCTTGCGATCGAGATACGCCGTGGTGCCGACGATGGTCGGGTCGGACCCGAGCCGCGATTGCCAGAACCGGTAACCCACCACCACGCCAGGGACGCCGTCGCGCGCGTCGAGCGCGTCGCTCGACACGCGGCCGTACAGCGCACCGTAACCGAGCTCGTCGAACCAGTTCGCGGAGACGAACGACCCCTCAACCTGCTCCGAGGCATCCGCGCCCCACGCGACGTTCGACCCGGCCTGGACGACGACGGCCGAAAGCACGGCGGCGTTATCGGCGACGAAGCGGGCGACGGGATACGCGACGCCGGTGGAGCTGCTGTGCGGCTCGTGGCGATGGAAGCGCGCGAACGTCTCCGGCGCCCTGATCGCCGGCGGGCTGAACAGCGCCGCCTGGAGCATCTGATACAGCGTCAGGTTCAGACCGATGCCGAATGACACGATGAGCGTCGCGGTGACAGCGAACGCCGGCGCCTTGACGAGCATCCGCACGCCGACGAGGAGATCCTGGACCGATTCGTCGAGCCAGTTCCATCCCCACGCATCGCGCGACTGCTCGATCAGGCGATGGGTGTCACCGAACGCCGAGGGGTCGTTCATCATCGCGCGGTGCGCCTGCATTTCGCGCGCGAGCTCGCGCTCGAACCGGCGGCGATTGATCAAGTGCCAGACGCGGCGAAGCCAGGTGCTCATGCCGACTCCAGGATCGCGGTAATTGCGGCGGCGGTGCGCTGGTAGTCGTCCTGCTCCGCGTCCAGCTGTTTCAACCCTTTGGCGGTCAGCCGGTAGCTCCGCACCTCCCTGCCGGTCTCGGACGTCGTCCACTCGGCTCTGACCCACCCGTTGGCGAGCAGCCTCTGGAGCGCCGGATAGAGCGAGCCCTCTTCGACGCTCAACTGATCGCTCGAAAGCTGGCGGATCCGCTGCGCGATGGCGTAGCCGTGCAGCGCGCCCGGCCGCAGGACGCGCAGAATCAACAGGACCAGGGTGCCCGGCGGCAGGCCGGCGTGCTTAGGCATAGATAGACTATGCCTCGTAAATCAATGCCTCGCAAGCGCCATCTGCGATGCTCACTTCGCTTTCGGATAGATGAACTCGTAGCCGGCCGATCCGGGAAGGTACCACCCCACGATCCTCGGAGGGCCGTCTTCGACATACACGAGCTTCATGCGCTCGCGATCGGGATCGCCGAACGCGCCGCCCTCCCCGCGGATCGTGAAGAACGTCCCGTAGACGCGCGTCTTCATCGCGGTCATCACCTGCAGCATGTACGGCCTGACGAACCGGAAGATGTACGACCCGGGCGGGAGGCTCGCACCGGGAATCTGGACCGGTATCGTGAAGGTCAGGACATGGTCGAACGGCGAGAGTGCAAATGGCAGTGCCGCCGCCGGCTCGACGTAAACGAGCCTCTCGGAGGATTCGTGCGTGCGCGCGGCGGGCGACGTCGACGACAGCAGAATGCCAATCCCGCCGGCCAGCAGAAGATGGGGTGATCGCATGCGGGCGCGGCTGCAAGTCGCTCGCCCGCCGATCGGCGGCGTACGCGAGCCTCGCGGCGCCGTGCCCGAGGCCACGACTCATATTTCGTGGGCGGGTCACGGCCCGCCGTCACGCCGGATTAGAATGGGCGACTACGAGGCACGTCATGCGAAGACACGCCGCGCTCGTCGTCGCTGCTCTCGTCGTGCTGTCGGCGGGCGCCGCCGGCCAGTCGCAGAAACCGTGGACGCCGCCGCGAACGCCCGACGGCCATCCGGATCTGCAGGGCATTTGGGACTATCGCAGCGCGACGCCGCTCCAGCGGCCGGCGCGGTTCGGCGATCGTCAATTCATGACGCCCGAGGAGGTCGCCGAGTACGAGCGCCTCGCCGAAACGCGCGAAGACGGCCGCCCGCCGGACGATCCACGCACCGAACAGTCGGTGCACCCGGTCTGGTGGCTCGACTACGGCAAGACCGTCGTGAAGACGCATCGGACGTCGCTCATCGTGGATCCGCCGGACGGCAGGATCCCGGCGTTGACACCGGATGCGCAGACGCGCGCGGCGGCGAGGCGGGCGGACGCCGGCACGCACGGCCCCGCCGATTCGTACGAGAATCGCAGCCTCTTCGAACGCTGCCTGACGCGCGGCATGCCGGAGGGCCTCCTGCCCGGACCGTACAACAACAACCTGCGGATCGTTCAGACGCCCGGCTACGTCGTGCTGTTTACCGAGATGATTCACGAAGCGCGCGTCGTGCCGATGGACGGCCGGCCGCACGGCACGCTCGCGCAGTGGCTCGGTGACGCGCGAGGCCGCTGGGACGGCGACACGCTCGTCGTCGACAGCATCAACTTCTCGGACAAGGCCGCTTTTCGAAACGCGACGTCGAACCTGCATCTCGTCGAGCGGTTCACGCGGCTGGATGCGGACACACTGGAATACCGCTTTACGGTCGAAGATGCCTCGACATGGACGCGGCCGTGGACCGTGGCGTATCCGATGACCAGAACCCAGGGGCCCGTCTACGAATACGCGTGCCACGAGGGAAACTACGGCCTCAAGGACATCCTCGCCGGGGCGCGCGACGAGGAACGCCGGGGCGTGAAACGCTAACGCGCTACTTCAGCGCGTTGATCATCTTCGTGATCGCGTCGAGCCACGCTGCCTCGCGATCGAGCGCCTTCCCCACCCTCGCAATCTCGCCCGGCGCCGCCGCATACTGCGCCTGCTCGATCGCCTCGCGGACGCCCGGCATCGTCTTCACGCCGTAACCGGTGTAGAACCCCGGCGCGTACAGGAGATGCTTGAACCATTCCCGATGGACGAGCCCGGCCGCCTCGATCAGCTGCTGCTCGGATTGGGCAATCTTCGCGTTGATCGGCGCGAGGACGGCCGGCGGCGGCGCCTTCTTCTCAGCGTTCTTCTCAGCGGCGGCGCGGGCTTCGTCGAGCGCGACGGCGCGACGCGTGAGCACCTCGATCGACCGCGAGATCGGCGTGAAATCGAGCGCCGGCGGCACCGGTTCGGGCTTGGGGACGACCTTCGGCCGCCGCGGATCGTTGATGGCCGCAAACACGCCGTCTGCGATCGCGCGGTTGCGTTCGGTGATCTCTTCCCGCTTTTTCTTCACCAGCTGCTGGAGCTCCTCGTCGTAGGTGCGGACGGTATCGGCGAGGTTCGCGTAGCGGAAGGGCAGGATGTCGGCGTCGGCCAGCCGAATCACCGCTGTTCCACCGGTTTCGGCGAGCGTCCGCCCGTACGCGAAGTCGGTGTCGAGGAAATGCGTGTAGAAATAGAAGTCGTCGTAAATCGAGTGGTAGATGCCGCTCGAGTCCTCGCCTCCGTACCCGATGTTCAACGACGGCACGCCGAGGTGCTGCAGGAACGGCGTGTAGTCGGATCCCGAACCGAGCGCGCCAATCCGCCAGTCGGCGCGGTTGCGGACCTTTTCCTTGTCCTCGGGTTTCGCACGGTCGATCGCGCGCGCGTGCGCCCGCTTCCACACGCTCAGCTGCGTCTCGGGATCGATGATGTCGCGCGCGACGTCGTTGATGAAGTGCTCGAGCGAATGCGAGCCTTCCGCTTCGAGGAAACCGCGGCCGTTACCGTCAGAGTTCAGGTAGGCGACCGCGTGCTGCTGCAGCTCTGTCGCGTGCGTCTCGGCCCACTCGGTGGATCCGAGGAGCGCGGGCTCCTCGCCGTCCCACGCGCAGTACACGATCGTCCGCTTCGGCGACCAGCCCTGCTTCCGCAGCTCGCCAAGGATGCGTGCCTCTTCGAGCATCGGCCCGAGACCGCTCAGCGGGTCCTCCGCGCCGTTCACCCAGGCGTCGTGATGATTGCCGCGCACGATCCACTGATCGGGATAAGTGGATCCGCGCAGCCGTGCGACGACGTCGTACAGCGGTTTCTGATCCCAGTTGAACGCAAGCTTGAGGTGCGCGCGCCCCTCGCCGGGGCCGAACCGATACGTAATCGGCAGCCCGCCGCGCCATTCGGGCGGCACGACGAGGCCGGTCAGCGACGCGAGGAGCGGCTGCGCGTCCTCATACGAAATCGGCATCACCGGTATTTTGGTCAGCGTCGACGCGTCCGTGATCGCAAGACGCTTCGCGTCGGCGGTCGCTCCCACGCCGGGCGTCAGCGGATCGCCCGGGTAGACCGGCATGTCCATCACGCTGCCGCGCTGCGCACCGCCAGGCGGACGCATCGGCCCTTTCGGAAACACCTCGCCGGCCCCGAATCCATCGTCTTTCGGATCCGAGTAGATGAGACTGCCGACGGCGCCGTGCTCGGCGGCAACTTTCGGTTTGATCCCGCGCCACGATTCGCCGTACCGCGCGAGGACGATGGCGCCTTTCACCGAGATGCCGTAGCGCTCGAGGACGTCGTAGTCCTCGGGCCGGCCGTAGTTGACGTAGACGAGCGGCCCCGTGACGTCGCCGTCGATCGAGTACGCGTTGTACGTCGGGAGCTGCTCTGACTTCTGTCCCGTCGTCGGATCGACGGCCAGCGCGGGCTCGTCCAGTTTCGCCGAGTAGTGCGTCGGCGACACGAGCTCCAGGACGCGCTCCTTCGGCGTCGGAAAGAGAACGCTGAAGGTTTCGATCTCTGCGTCCCATCCCCATTCCTGGAACCGCGCGCGAATCCACTCGGCGTTGTCCTTGTCGTAGGGCGAGCCGACGTGGTGGGGACGAGCGCTCAGGCGCTCGATCGATGCGCGGATGTTCGAAGCCAGAACCAGCTGACGGAGCTTCGCGTCCCAGCCGGCTGATCCTGTTTGCGCCGCCGGGGAAGCGGTCAGAGCGGCGCACACGCCGCAGGCGGCGAGTATGGCAACACGTCGGCGCATCATTAGCTCCTGTGAGCCGATCATTTTAGCCTGCCTCTTCCAGATCCCGGTGGCGTGCTTGCGATGCTCGGCGATCGCCCGCGATGTCGTTGGTCGTCGCGGCAGGAGATCACGCGCGCGACACGAGGCGTGGGAGGATCCGGTCCAGCTCGACGGCGACGACAGCCGCCAGCATCTGATAACCGGCGGCATTGAAGTGCCCGGAGCAGTTGCCGAACAGCGAGCACGGATCCGCCGCACCCAGGCGCGCCGCCATCAACGGGCCGGCATGAATCACGCGGACCCCGTTGTGAGCCAGGGCGTCTGCCAACGGCTGATCGACCCACGTCCCGGTTCGTCGGAAATACAGAAAGTCGGCGCCCACCGGAATCAGCAGCGCGACGGCCGTGCGGCCATCCCGAGCCGCACCATCGGCGAACGCACTGAGAATGGCGGTCGTGAGCCGCAAGGCGTCCGAGGGATGACGCGCCGAGTAGAACGCCGCATGCCGGGGCACGCCGGCCAGGCGGGCCCGAACGTGAAAATCGGTGGCCAGCCACCGCAGCAGCGCGAGCGTGAACGGAAACTCGCGGCGTGGCCGCGATCGGAACGCATCGAAGGTCAGATCGCGGTCCGGGTCTCGCTCGAACGCGGCGACGGCTTCCGCCGTGGCGACGCCCGAATCGACGCGTTCCAACGAGTCTCCGCGAAGCACATAGCGAGGCTTGAATGCGAGCGCCTGACTCTCTCCCGGATAGAGCAGCTGACGGTATTCGTTCACGTTCCGCAGCACGTTCTCGGAGACGTGACCGATGATCACCGTCCGGGCGGTGTCGAGATGCTGCTGCGCTCGAAACAGCATCCACGCTTGATCGCTGCCGTACCCGCCGATTCCGTAGTTCGCGACGCGGCAGCCCAGCAGCATTGCGAGATGATGGGGATACGCGCGATCGTCTTCCACTCCAGAGCCGGCTGTAAACGAATCGCCATAGGTGCTGATGCAGGGCGGGACCTCGGCTGAAAACGCCGGATCGCGTCGCGGTGCGAGGCGGATGATCTCTCCCGATGCATCGACGGCTGGGCCCCACCCCAACACCGGGTTCCTGTCGGCGAGAAACGCATCGATCTGCTGTGGCGAGATGTCGGGGATCGCAGCCATCCATCCGCGCTCGACGAGGGTCGACGTCGTCCAGGCAGACAGGCATTCCGAGACGATGATGAGCAGCAACACCGCCATGGCGTTGAAGCCGAGGCGCGTTCGAAGTGGACGGGACACGGCGCGATCCGTCAGAGGACCCGCTCGATCGAGGCGTGGACGTTCGAGGCCAGAAGCCGCTCGCGGAGTTTCGCGTCCCAGCCGGCTGATCCTGTTTGCGCCGCCGGGGAGGCGGTCAGAGCGGCGCGCACGCCGCGGGCGGCGGGCATAGCAGCACGTCGAAGCATCATCGGCTCCTGTGCGGCCGATTCTACTCGACGTACGCCGAGCATATGATAGAGCGGGACCAGTGGGAGCCTGGGGCACCGCAATCTTCTCGGACGACACCGCGTCCGACGTGCGCGACTCGTTTCGCGAACTGATTGGCGACGGTATCTCACCGGAAGAGGCCACGACACGGCTCGTCGCCGAGTACAAATCGAGCGTCGACGATCCAGACGACGGTCCGCCGTTCTGGCTGGGCCTCGCGGTGGCACAGTGGAAGTGCGGCCGGCTGCAGGACGACGTCAAGGCGCGCGCGCTGCAGGTGATCGACTCCGGGGTCGATCTCAACCGCTGGGCCGGCAACGCAAAGCTCGTTCGCGCGCGTGAAGGCGTGCTTGCAAAGACACGCGCGCTGCTGCTCTCCACTCAACCTCCGGCGCGCCGCATTGCAAAGCCGTTCCGCCAGGCCAACGACTGGAACGTCGGTGAGCTCGTCTCGTACCGGACGGCGTCGAACAAGCACGTCGTGCTCCGCGTCCTCGGCCATCACGTGGACAACGGCGGAACCGCGCCGGAGGTGGATCTGCTCGACTACTACGCCGACGCGCCTCCGTCGCCCGAGACCGCAGCGACGCTCGCACCACGACCGATGGTGGAAAAGCAGGAGTACGCGTACACCCTGACGCGCGCGTTCATGGTCGGGGCAACGTCGGCGCGAGAGATTCCCGTCGATCAATTGCAGCGTCTCGGCATTCGCGCGGCGGCGCCCGACGGTCGAGCCGCCGCGGGCGTGCGCGTTCTGCTCTGGCGCCCGGGAAAGCCCGTCTCGATCGACACGTTCATCGAGCGAGTAATGCCCGGTCCGATCATCTGGCGCCCGGGGCCCGGCGGCGACGATCACCTGCGCTGGACGATCGGCGACGTCTTCGCGTCCCGCATGGAGTCGGGCAGGCACGCCATGTTTCAGTTCATCGATCGCTATCGCGGCGACGGCCTCGACGGTGCGCCGATGGTCGCGGTGCTCGACGGGTTTCCGGAATCAGTGCCGCCGGCCGACCAGATTCCCGCAAGCGCGGTCATGCTGTACCGGGCGCAGTCGATCGCATTTGGAAGCGTTCTGGTGAACGACGGGACGGACGCCGTCCCGTCGTCGGCGCTGATCAAGGTCGGCACATCCGCGCCGGTGGTTCAGAAGATCATCCAGGTGTTTGCATCGGTGCCCATGGCCGTTCGCCAGGCGGAGCGGAGGATGAGCCGGCAGGCTCAACGACCCGCCGCTTCGTCCGGTTGAAAGATGCCGAACGTGTTGCCTTCCTGGTCGAGAAAGTATCCCTGCCAGCAGACGCCGGGAACCGCGAACTTCGGCAGCGCGACGATCCCGCCGGCATCCGCGATCCGCCGTGCGACGGCGTCGAACTCGGCCACTTCCATCGAGCAGACGAACGCATTCGTGCCCTGCTGCGGCGCGGGCGCCGGCGCGGGGCGGCGCAGCAATCCGCCGCGCGAACCGTCGGTCTGAATTCGCCAGTACTCGACCGGCAGCCCTTCGACGCGAGTGAACGTCCAGCCGAAGACCGTCCGGTAGAAGTCGATGGCGCGCTTCGGATCGGCGGCCTGAATCTCGAAATACGATGGTGCGTTCATAAACAGAGTATGTTTCATTCCGAGCTGTCTTTATGCCACCTTTAGCCGGCATTGTGTAAGGCTACCCGGATGGAGGAGATGGGTATGAAGCAGACCTTCGGCATGCTGGCGATCGCCCTCGCGCTGACGGCGCTCGCGTCGACGGCGGTCCTGGTGGCGCAGAACGCCGTGGACGGCAAATGGGCCGGCGAGGTGCAGGGCGGACGCGGGCCGCAGCAGATCACCGTCACGCTGAAGGCCGACGGCGACAAGCTGACGGGATCGGTGACCGGCGGACGCGGCGGCGAGGTCGCGATCAAGGACGGGACAATCTCGGGCTCGACGATCAAGTTCAAGACGACGCAGATGGGCCGAGGCGGCGAGATCACCTTGAACTGGTCGGGGACGGTAAAGGGCGACGAGATCGCCTGCACGCGCGCGGCCGAAGGCGGACAGGGTCAGTCGCAGGAGTTCACGCTCAAGCGGCAGAAGTAGCGCGCTCGCCCGATCGGAAGGCGCGCGGGCTCATGCCGAACTCGTATCGGAACGCGCGGTTGAAGTTCGACACGTCACCGAAGCCCGAATCGAGGGCGATGTCGAGAATCCGGTCGGGCGTGGCCGCGAGCCGGGTGGCTGCGGCGCGCAGGTGCAGGCGGCGCACGTACTGATGCGGCGTGGCGCCGGTTACCCGTTCGAAAACGCGAAGGAATTGATACGGGCTCAGCCGCGCCTCTCGCGCCATGACCGCGAGCAACGATCCGGCGTACCAGTAGGCGAAACGCATCCGGCAGGCGTCGACCCGGAATGTGAGCACGGTGCTCGTCGATGAAATCGCGGCGTCAGCGCTCAGCGCAGGATCCTGATCTGCGCCTCAAAGATCCTGGAGCCGTGACAGTGAGGACACCGTCCAGGCTTTGACAGTCGACCCTCGCCGAACTCGAAGCCGCAGTTCTTGCATTTCGCCGGAAATACTTCGACGTGATGACCGGCGGTGCGCGCGCTGCGGATGGCGTGGTGCAGATCGTCCTCGACATCCGTTCGCTTCAGCCCCAGCTCTCGCGCGATCGATGACGCCGAACGCGGCTGGTCGCTCAAGAGGGCGATCAAGTCCCGTCGATACACCACCCGATCTCCGTTGGGCTTGTCAGAGATCTCGCGCCAGACGGAACCCGTAATCGTCGTAACGAAACGACGGATCGAGTTTGCTGCGGAGCGTCACCCGGCACATCGTGTACGCGTGCCGCCAAGCGCCGCCACGCGAGGCCCGTCGCACGCCGTCCTCCGCGCCGGCCGGATTCCGCTCGGGCGATCGACTGTAGTAGTCCTTGTCGTACCAGTCGCCGCACCACTCGTGGACGTTCGTCGAGATTCCGTAAAGGCCAAGACTGGTGGGAGCGCCGAGCGTCACCGGCCACGGCGCCGTCAATGGTCCGCGGCCGCCGTTGGGGATCCAGGCGGGCATCACATCGCCCCACGGGAAGAGCGCTTCCTGCGATCCGCGCGCGGCGAATTCCCACTCCGCTTCCGTCGGCAGCCGGACGGCTCTGCCGTCCGCGTCCGATCGCCACGCGCAGTACGCCGCCGCGTCGAGCCAGCTGACGCCGACGACAGGGAGATCCGGCCGCGCGAGCTCAGGGCGCTCCCAGCCGCGCGGCGGCTCGTGTCCGGTGGCAGCGACGAAATCTTCGTACGCGGCCCGAGTCACTGGATAGAGGCCGAGCTCGAACGGATCGACGAAGACTTCATGCGGCGGCCGCTCGTCCTCCTGTCCGCGTTCGGTGCCCATGACGAACCGGCCGCCGGGGATGGACGCGAACAAAGAAACGAGCGTCGATGCAGCCATCGACGACGGTTACTTCTGTGTCCGCGCCGTCGACGGCGGGACGTGCCCCTTTGCACGCATGTAGACAACGACGTTCCCGTAGTGTTCGTTGTCGTGCGTGGTATTGAACATCAGCAGCAGCCCGCGCGTGGTCTGTGTCGTCGTGAACGGGCCGAAAGTAGGCGTCGCGATCGTTTCGTTGAAGCTGGCGTCGGTCGCGGCCTCGTAGACGGCGTCGCAATACGCCAGCGACTCGTTGAGCGCCTTGACGAGCGCCGCCTTGTCTGTCAGCCGCTCGAAGTTGCCGGTCGCAATCGGCGTGGACGTCGGCGGCGCGCCTTTGGCCAGCGCGCAAAACAGGTAATTTCCGTTCGCGACGTGGCCGACGAGCGCGGCAAACGTCCGCGAATCCGGATGCGGCTTGTACGCGTAGTCTTCCGCCGGCATCGCTTCGGCCGCCTCCGCAAGATCGCGGCGGATCGTCGCGAACATCGCCTTTGCCGACGAAGCGGCCGACGTCGAAAGCGCCATGTCAAAGCGGCCGTCGGACGTCTGCGCATGCGCCGACAACGAGACCACCGAGACGAACGCCGCAGCCATGATGAGGCGCACCATATCGATCCCCCTGAGCAGACGATCGAGTACTCGTCTCGGGACGCCAGGCCCTGCCCAAGTACTTCGTTTTCGCGGTGTCGGACCCGGTTCAGCTATGCGCCGCCGTTGTCTCGCACCGGCAGCGGCACCGCAGTCCTCGCGTAATCCTTTCTAGACGCAACCCTGTCGCGCAGAGCCAGCGCCACCGACGTCACTTGCTTGATGGCCGAGACGGCCAGCGTCGGACCACCGAGGCAATCGCGGCAGAATTCCGTCGGAGGGACGAGCCGTCCGAACGAATCGCGGATGCGTCGAGCCGGGCCCGATTCCAGCACCTCCATCAGCGTCTGCTTCCGAAGGTCGCCGACCACGTTGCGGCCGTCATAGTCCACACAACACGTCGTCACTTCACCCGAGGCGAGAATGGCAAAGTCGTCGCGGAAACCGGCCGAACAA
>Ga0310810_10002396_pt1 | contig 20155 bp, 23 predicted proteins | sample NCmetagenome_FD_207641 | JGI IMG/M metagenome (GOLD analysis project Ga0310810, IMG submission 207641) | Soil microbial communities from experimental microcosm in Duke University, North Carolina, United States - NC | ecosystem: Engineered > Artificial ecosystem > Soil microcosm > Unclassified ...
CCGTTGCGGCCCTCGAGTTTCTTCCTGGACGTTCAACTCGATAGAAATGGCATCGGGAAGAAAGGGTTCAAGGGCAAGGGGCCAGCCTGCTAAGGGGTCCGCGGGTCTGACGCGTCGCCCGTCTCCACAGGTCCCCCCGTGAATCTCGCCGCCTGCACACCGGCCATTGATTTTGCCTGCCGGGGCAGGCACTATCATCGTGTGAAGCTTCTTCAGCGCATCACGATTGAGGCCGACAAGTGCGGCGGTCGCCCGTGCATCCGGGGGATGCGCATTCGGGTGACTGACATCCTCGAAAGCCTCGCGGGCGGTGCCACGCAGGACGATATCCTGCGCAACTTCCCCTACCTCGAACCGGACGACATCAAGGCCGCCCTCGCCTACGCGGCTCGCCAGGCCGATCACGCTGTTCTGCAGCAGTCTTGAAATTCTTCGTCGACGCGCAGCTTCCTCCCTCGCTGGCGCGATGGATCGCGAGCCATGGTCATGAGGCGATCCACGTCTTCGATATCGCGATGCACACAGCCGGCGATGCGGCTGTGTGGGCACACGCCGCCAAGGAGGACCGCATCCTCATCACGAAGGACGAGGACTTCGTCGATCGATGGCTGCTGAGCGACGGACCGATCGGGCTCCTGTGGATTCGCAAGGGCAACTGCTCGAACGACGCGCTGCTCACGTGGCTTGAGCCGCTTTGGGCGGAGACGATCAGGCGTCTGGAACAAGGCGAACGCCTGATCGAGCTGCGCGGGTGACGCGTACTCAGCTCTTCGCCGTCTCCAAAATGTCTCCACGACGTTGGTCGATTTCGGAAGACGAGCGGGGAATCGAGCGCACTCGATCTCTGTCGTTAAGGGTGAGTCAGTCAACGGGTTGCGACCACAACTCGCACGCCGTCAGTTGATTACCTCGACGCGGCGGACTGGGTTCGAGTCCCGTCCACCCCGCCATCCCCTCGCTCGTGCTCTACTTCACCCTTCGGAAGAAGTGCGCCACCTTTGCGCCGGTGTCGTCGGTGTAATACAAGACGATACGGGCGGAGCCGGCCGCGCTGTCTATATCGTGGCCGACATCGCGCGCGGCTCGATCGCTGAGCTGTAGCACCTCGGTCGTCGCGTTATCCAGCCGGAGGGTGATCTCATGCTTGCGGCGGTTGATGCCGACGACCGTCCCTTCAGTGGTCTTCAGTCCATCGTCACTGACGATGTCGATTTCGTGAATGGCGGCATCGCCGCCTGCGTTGGCGTAATGGACGACGACTGTCGTTCCTGCCCGAAGGTTCTTGAGCGATTCGGCACTCGTATCCCTGCTGCCATGAACGACGACGTCCTTCGCCAGGTGAAAGACGCGGCGCGTTCCATCGACGGTCTTGACGGCCAGGGCATTGACCGCTTTGGTCTCCTGGTCGATGGTTCCCTCGAGCGCGATCGTTCCAGTCGCGCCGGGGACAGGCGGCGTGGATTGTGCGAACACGGTCAGAGACATCATCGTGAGCGCAATAGTCACTCCTGCCAGGCGGAGCAACTTGCGCTCCCGCATCCGTTCGTGAACCACATCGGACTCGCGCGCCTCTTCGCAATGCAGGCAGCGCACGGCGAAAGGTAGCGCCTTCAGCCGGCTCTCGGAAATCTCGTCAGCGCAGTCAATGCATCGGCCGTACAACCCGTTGTCCAGGCGCGTGAGCGCCGCATCGAGACGTACGAGCGTTTCCCGCTCCATTTGCACGAGGGCGAGCTCGACGTCTTCCTGGACGTCCAGGTCGCAGACCTCGCCATCATCGAGGGCGGTGACGTGGTCCGCGCGGCTTCGATCTTCGCGCACCGACGACAGCCGCTCTCGAATGCTTGCCACCAGCGCCTGCCTTCGTGCGAGAAGCATGTCCTGCAGTAGCGAGGAGCGGGCCCTCGCCGATCGCGATGATGTGCGTGTGCTCATGATGCGGTCCCCTCCTGGCGTTGACTCCTCGCTCAGCGACGCCGTATGTCGCTGGGGGGATTTCACCGTGCGGCGGTGAACCCATCGTGAAGAACGGATTAACTCGCGTTAATGAAATCAGGTGAGGACGGCCCGGATGAACAAGAGTTAATCAGGGCCTCATGTCCGGCTTGGGTTGATCGCGTCTACTTGTGCAAGTCGTCGCCGCGGCAGCCCCGGTTCGCCGCAGCACGGCCGAAGGAGGTCAACGATGCGCAGCAACCTGACGGCGACATGGCTGACCCTATCCCTTCTGTCTACGGCCTGTGCAGTAAAGCCGAGCGTCGCGAGCACACCGGCGTCTCCTGTGAGGGAACACGTGACGTCGATGGTGCTGCATGGGAAACCGCTGGAGTTACACCTCTCGATGCCACAGGGGCCGGCGAAGGGTAACGCGCTGATCCTCTATGCAAGCGGCGACGGCGGTTGGTTCGGCTCGGCCGTGGACATGTTCCAGCACATTGGCAGGGCCGGCTACTACGCGGTCGGCTTCAGCTCACGAGCGTTCCTGAAAATCGACCGCCCGAAAGGCTCGCTGGTAAAGCCGGGGCAGTTGATCTCGGAGTACAGACAAATTGTGGACAAGGCTCGCACTGAGTTGGCGCTCGGGGCAGATGCACCGGTCGTGCTCACCGGCTGGTCGCGAGGAGCCTCCTTTGCCGTCATGGCGGCCGCCGAGTGGCGCTCATCGTGGCCCATTCAAGGCGTGATCGCCATCGGGCTCAGTGACGGTGAGGACTTCGAGGTCAACGGCGCCGGCGACGAGACCGACGATGGCCAACCATCGGCGGCGCCAGGGCACTGGCCGTTCCAGCCTTACGTTCAGCTCGCGCAGCTCGGCTCACTTCGATGTGCGGTGATTCAGTCAACCGGAGACCAGTATCTGACTGCTGCACATGCCCGAACGCTCTTCGGATCGGACACACCGTCGCGTCGTCTGTACACGATCGAAGCCAGGAACCATCGTTTTTCGGGTGGGGAGGGCGACTTTCAGCGTGGGTTGCTCGACGCGATTGGTTGGGTGACCACACAACAGAGGTAACCATGGCATTCGTGACAGCCGCTCGAGTTTGCGCCAGCATCGCCGTCCTTGGCATCGCTGTCCTTGATACTCCACACGCGAGCGCTCAGGCGGTCGATACCATTTCGCTGCGAGGACACGCTCAAACCCTGCGCCTCTATGGCCAACGCGGTGCGCCTCCAGTGATTGTCTCGAGCGGCGACGGCGGATGGATCCACCTCGGGCCCCACGTCGCCGAACTGCTCGCGGCGAAGGGCTTCTTCGTCGTCGGCTTCGACGTCAAGGCTTATCTCGAGAGTTTCACGACGGGCAAGTCGACGCTCCGGCCCGAGGACGAGCCCGGGGATTTCAAGCGGCTGGCCGATTATGCCGCACGGGGATCGACGGAGCGGCCGATCTTGATCGGTGTCTCGGAGGGCGCCGGATTGTCTGTCCTGGCAGCCACCGATCCCGCGACCAGGAACACCATCGCCGGCGTCGTCGGTTTAGGTTTGCCGAATCTGAACGAGCTGGCATGGCGGTGGCGTGACAGCTTGATATACGTGACGCATTCGACGCCGAAGGAGCCGACCTTCAGTGTGGCCGCCCTCATCGATCGAGTGAGTCCGGCGCCAATCGCAACGATTCATTCCACGCGTGATGAGTTCGTGTCGCTATCCGAAGCACAGCGCGTGATCGATGCGGCCAGGGAGCCGAAGCGGCTGTGGGTAGTCACTGCGTCGGATCATCGATTCAGTGACAACCTGCCGGAGTTCGAGCGACGTCTTTTCGAAGCCATCGAGTGGGTACGCACCAACTCAACGAGGTGAGCGCATGGTGCCGTTCCTCTTACCTACTTCACGCGAACGAATCGGTAATCGCCCGAGACGTGTTTGTCGAAAAGATGCGTGAGCACAGGATCACGAGCGCAAGGGGCTTCATGGGTTTCTCTTCCTGCGCGGGGATTGCGATCGATTCGGGGGGCGGGCCGAATAAGCGGCCTGGCAATTTGTCGCCATCGTAATCGATCCATGGGGGCCGGCAGCCGAGCGACGACTCTGTCGCTTTTGCTCTCCACGCTGATTCCGCGTGAGTGCGCGCGATATGCTGGGCGGGTTCATGGAAACGTCCGCCATCCGCTACCGCGTCGCAGACTTCCTCAAACAGCATCCGCCCTTCAATGCAATGGAGGACGCCGATCTCATCACGCTCGCGGAAAACGGTCGCGTCCGGTTCTACGAAGCCAATGAATTCATCCTGTGGCAGGGCGAGCCGCACAAGTCCCACGTGTTCGTCATTCAGCAGGGCACGGTCTCGCTGTGGGACGAGCAGAGTGGCGAGGCCGAGCTGCGCGACGTCCGGGGCGCCGGCGACCTGCTCGGCGTCGAGCAGTTCAACGGTGCGTCGTCGGTCCTCTTTTCGGCGCGCTCGACCAGCGACGTGGTCGTCTACGGCCTGAGCGCGGACGATTTCGGTCACCTGCTGACGAAGTATCCGTACGCGCGCCAGTTCGTCTCTGCGCTCGGGTCGGTCGTGACCGACTTCAAGCGGACCGACGAGAAGGCTGACCCGCGGCGGATGTTCCTGCAATACGTCGCCAGCCCGCTGCAGACCTGCGGAGTCGAGCAGAGCGTGGCCGATGCGGCCCGGATGCTGACACACACGGGGGCGGAGGCCGTGGCGGTCGCCAACGGCAAGTCGCAGATCCTGGGACTTGTCACGCCCAGAACGTTGCTCGCCTGGATTGCCAACGGTGGTGGCAGCACGAACCGCTCCCTGTCAGAGATGCCGCTCGAGATGCCGCCCACGCTTGGTCCCGACGCATCAGTGGCGGACGGCGTCATGGCAATGGGCAACAGCGAGGCCGGCGCCGTGGCGATGACGGCCGACGGCACGCCTTCAGGCCAGCTGCTGGCGGTGCTTACGACGCGCGATCTCGCGCCCGTATTCGGCGATCAGCCGGCGTTGATCCTCCGCGAAATTCGACGGGCCTCCGACATCGCGTCGCTTCGATCGCTGAACCGTCGGGCACGTGCGTGTGCGCTCCAGCACCTCACGAGTGCCACCGCCAGCGACTGGATCGCGCGATTCACCGACTCCGTCGACCTGGCAATCATCGCTCGCCTCATCGCGCTCCGCGCCGGCGATGTACGCGGATGCTGGTGTGTCTACGGCGCGTCCGGCCGCGGCGAGTCGATCGTGCGACGCCAGCCTCGCGTTGTCCTGGTTCACGACGATGGCGAGGATCACCACGAGTTGGAGAAGCTGTATGCCAAGGTGACCGAAGGCCTTGTCGAGTGCGATTACCTGCCGCGCAGTGACGGCCCCGTCGAACCGTCGTTCCAGGTCGCCAGTGCATCGGAGTGGAGCCGCCGCTACGAGGCCTGGATCCAGAACCCTGTGATCGAAGGCATGGCACGCAACCGCTATTTCTTCGATCTCCGTCCTTTCCACGGCGACCGATCTCTCTGGCAGCAGCTCCGCGATACGGTGGCGCGAGCCGTCGATCGAAACATCGTTCGCGTGCTCGCGCATGACTGTCTCGCGAGCCTGCCGCCGCTGACGTTCTACCGGGACGCCGTGATCGAGCAGAGTGGTGAGCAGACGACCGTCTTCCGGCTCGACCACAGCGCGCTGCGGCCGCTGGTCGATCTCGGGCGAGTGCTCGGCATGGCCGCGCGCGACGTGATGGGAACGTCCACGCTCGATCGATTTGCCAGGGCACGGCACATGCTGCCGTCGCACGAGGCGATTTTTCGAGACGCCGCCGAGACCTTTCGCATCGTCCTCTGGCAGCAGGGACGCGTCGGTATCAGCCAGGGCACCAACGGTACCGTCCTGCCGGCGGCACTTCTCAGCCGCCACGATCGGCATGTGCTGAAGAGCGGCTTTCCGGCCATCCATCGGCTGCTGGAGTTCACCGCCAATCCGAAATGGCTGGACGAGATCTGATGGAGCCGGCGTTCATCACTCGCTACCGAGGTCTGTTCGAGGCCACATGGGCCGACGACACGCCGGTCGATCAGGTTCGCTTCGTCGTGCTCGACTCCGAGACGACAGGCCTGGATCCTCGCCACGATCGGCTCATTACGATCGGAAGCGTTGGCGTGCGCGCCGGCGAGATTGAGATCGACGACAGTTTCGACGCGTTGATTCGTGTGGAAGAGAACACCAGTGCTGTCGCGGTGCACGGCGTGACGCGCGACGAAAGCCGCAGCGGCATCGAAGAGCCGGACGCCCTGGAGCGGTTCCTTGCCTACGTCCGCGATGGCGTCATCGTGGGACACCACATCGGGCACGACATCGCCACCTTCGACGCGGCCTACGAGCGCCACTGGGGAATGCGGTTGCTGAACCGCAGCATCGACACGATGGATCTGACGCTGCACCTCGAGCAGGACGGCGCCTTTGCCGGCCGTCCGCCGATCCGTCAGTTCACCCTCGATGCCTTGTCCGAGATGTTCGGCGTGATCGCGCACGACCGTCACACCGCAGGTGGCGATGCCTTCATCACCGCGCAGGTGCTGCTCCGCCTTCTGAAGCTGGCGGCACGTTGCCGCCGGACGACGCTGGGGAGCATCAGCCAGGAGTTCGTCGTACAGAAATAAGGGGACGGGTGTTTCCACCCGTCCCCCGCGACACCGTTCGATTGAACGGTTAGCGTCGCTGCGTGGCTTCGTAGATCGAGGCGGCACCACCACCGATCGCCGCACCAATCAACGCACCCTTCTTGCCTCCGACGATGCCGCCAACGCCGGCGCCGCCCGCGGCACCTCCGCCGATGATCATCGCGGTCTTGCCCCACGAATGGTCGTCGTCGCGAATCTCCTCGCGGCGGACGATCTCTCGATCGTCACGCGCGGCCGTCGTGTTGCGATTCACGGTGCGCCGACGCGTGGCGTTGTGGTTGTTAATCGGCGCCGTCACCGGAGGCGTTGCGACAGGTCGCAACGCAGTCGCGCCGGTGGTCGACTGTGCTTGCACGGTCTGGACCAACACCGGGTTCGGAGTGAATGGATTCAGCTGCGCTGCGTTCGCACCCGCGGAATACATCACCACGCCCGAAATCAGCGCCGCTGTGATTCCTGTCGCGTATGAGTTCATCTCTGTCCCCCCTGTCATAAGCCCCGTGGGCTTCCTGCGGGGTAACACTCCAAGCGCTATGCCAAATCGACCGATGCCTGTAAGTGTCGTGACTACGGATGTTGCGACGGTTGCCTGTTTGGCGCCCTCGTCGAGGCGTCCTCTATGGGGCTCATCTTTGTACAGCGGCGACGACGGGCGCAGAGGCCGAAGCCGATTGACGCGCAATGAACACGATCGTGAATGCGATCAGGAGCGACGACACGAGCTCGAGCGCGAGTTGCTTCACGACGAGCGATCCCGGCCAGGGCTGTTCCGCGTACCACAACAACCACAACGGAACCTGCCCCATGATCCAGGCAATGACACCGAGCGTCAGACCCTGCCGCGCACGTGATCCCGTCAGCTGAGCGTGTGTGTAGACCCACATCAGCCCGCAGATAAATGCGAGATGCGCCACGGGAAGGAAGATGAACTGCCACGCGTCCGCTCCCGACCGGAGCAACGTGCCGTCGAACGGCTCGTAGTCGGCGGCGAGCACGAAACCGTGAATCAACACGGCCATGATCTGCGAGACGACAAACGCGGCGAAGGTCGTGAGGGCAATTCGCGTGCGCGTCATGGCTGCTCATCCTTTGTCTGTTGCTTTGTCCAGTCTGCGGCGCGCTGCTGGAGTGCGCGCGGTGACAGATCTTCGATCCGGCTCGCGATCGACCAGCGATGTCCGTAGGGATCGCTCAGGATGCCGTAGCGATCGCCCCAGAACTGGTCGGCGACTGGCATCAGGACGGTCGCGCCGGCGTCAACGGCGCGGCCGAACAGGGCGTCCACGTCTCGCACGTAGAGGTGGAGCGTGACGGCCGTACCGCCGAGCGTTGCCGGCGACGCCATCGTCCCGGGAAACTCGTCTACGACGAAGAAGCGCGAGTCGCCGAGGAGCAGCTCGGCGTGCATGATCGAGCTACCGTCGGGCGCCGTGTTCCGCAGCAGCTCGTGTGCGCCGAGCGCACGCGAGTACCAGTCGATGGCCCCGGCCACGCCCTTCACGACGAGCTGTGGCGTGATGGTGTGAAAGTCCTCGGGGACCGGAGCAATCATCGCCGGCCTCGCTTTCGTGGCGATGGCGGTCGTGGCGTAGCGGCCCGCTTGACGAGCAGGTTGCGCTGGCGCGAGACGTCAACGAGATCCGCCAGTCGCCTGGCCTCGCGCTGCGCGATCTCGAGCCCTTTCTTCGTCAGCCGGTAGTGCCGCCGGCGGTCGTCGTCGGATTCATCGTGGAGCGCGATCGCGAGCTCCTCGATGAGGCCGTCCACGAGCATCCGCTGAATGGAGCGATAGAGCGTGCCCGGGCCGAGCCGAATCTCGCCGCCGGTGAATGCCTCGACGTCCTGCATGATGCCGTAGCCGTGCGAGTGGCCATCGGACAGCGCGAGCAGGATGTGAAAGACCGCCGGTGTCAGGGCCGCGGTCGTCTCGTCGTCCGCAGGCTGCTGCGCCGTCGCACGCTTCACGGTGGATGTAACCATCGTGGATATAACTAATCTGGACTGTTGGCAGCTGTCAAGTCGTAACCCGGGCGCTACTCGGCGTGGTGCAACTCGGAGAGCAGCTGCCGGAACTCGTCGTCGCGAAGGTCGCTGCTGCGCACGAAGCCGGCCTGGCGTCGTCCGCTCGTTGGCTTGAGGATCCATGCCTGCTCCAGCAACTGCGCGTAGGTCGGCAGGCGCGCGTCCACGTAGGCCGAGCACTCGGTGACCTTGAACCTGATGAGGACGGGCGTCGTCATCGGCTGCGCCTCGCATCGGACGATCTCGTCCTCCAGCCTGGCGCCGCGCGTGATGGTGGCGTTGCGGCACGTTTCGCACAGGCTCCGCCCGCCGGTCGAGGTCGTGCCGTTATAAACCTTGATCAGCATGCGTCCGATAGTGCAGTGGGGATGCCAGGCGACCCGGGCGCCGGTTTTGTTGGAAGTTGGAGGCGCGCGCCGAGCTCAGTGCCTAACGACGTGGCACTTCCTGCGATGGGGCAGGACACCTACTTGTGCAGGAATTGCGGTGCGCGGGCGGGATCGGAGCGAGGCGGGGAGTTCGGGAGCGGCCTAAAAGGATCTGTTGACAGGAGGCGTGGTGCGCCTCAAGATCTGTCGCTTGCGGCGGGGCCGCCGCAACCACTCGCCAATCTTTAGAAAGAAAGTTCCTTGGACATGAGTACGGCTACGCGATGTCTCTGAGCACGGTGTTGCTCGTCGTCGCAGTCTGGACGGTCATCGCTTGTTTCGCCGGGCTGCTGATTGCGAAGGTGCTGCGCCGGCGGAGTGAAGAGGCGCAGGTTCCGCGTTCGGAGAACTTCAGGAACAGCGCCTGAGTCCGGCCTGAGAAGTCTTTCCCGTCACTGCATCCATGATCGCGCGAGCGCGCTGGTTCCAGGTGTAGCGCTCGAGCAGATCGCGCTTGCCCTGCGCGCCGATGCGGGCGCGTAGGCGCGCATCCGTTTCGAGCGTTGACAATCCGTCTGCCCACCCGGCGATGTCTTCCGGTCCCCGCAAGAGGGCGTTGCCGCGATCGACGAGCACTTCGCGGAGCACTGGCAGATCCGAGGACAGGATGGCTTTTCCTTCCGCCATGTACTCGAAGATCTTGAGCGGCGACATCCAGTCGGCGAGATTCGCCGCCCCTCCTCCTCCGCCCGACCCGAGCACCACACGCTGATACGGCGCGAGCACGACATCCATCGATGCCAGGTAGCGGCGCGTCTCGGCATGTGGTACGTGACCGTGGTAGATGATGTTCGGAATCGCGATCGTGCGTTCGCGCCAGCGCGACAGATCGGTGGGTCTGCCGCCGACAATGTGAAACGTCATCTGAGGGCGCAGCGGTGCGAGCCGTTCGATGAGCTCCATGCCCTTGCCCGGATACAGATGCCCGAGGTAACCAACCCGGAACGAGCCCGTGAGCGGCACGGCGTCGACCGGGTGCCCGTTGACGGGATCGGCGCCGTCAGGCGCGACCAGGATGCGATTTCGGAACTCGGGGAAGGTCGCCTCGTAGTCCTGCTTCAGTCGCTCGCTGATGACCACCACGAGGCGGAAGCTCGGGCGGCTCGCGACCCGCCGTAGGCGCGCCGGCATGTTGTCGCGCAACATCGAGATCGGCCCGTGCAGCTCCAGAACCGTGGGCATCCCGAAGAGCGTTGACATCCTGCTCACCGAAACGGAGCGTGTGAAGACGATCGCATCGCTCGACCACCGACCGACGACCGCCATGCCCCCGAAGATCAGCTTGCTGCCCGGCATTGGAATGTTGCGCAGCCTGCGCACGACTAAGTCGGACGAGAGCTGATACTCCGCCTTGACCTCGTCGTTAGTCGCGACGCGTCCCGCCGGTACCGTCAACGTGACCGATGCGCCGTTTGCTTGAAATGCGGCGCACATCTTCGTGACCTGCACCGCGTTGGCCGCGAGGCTCGGTATCGGTCCGTCGTGGATGTAGTGGATATGGATAGGGCCCCCGGTGTGCGCGTCAGGCGCGCGATTGCGGGCGGAGCACAGCGACCAGATGTTCGCCGGTCTTCGCTGTCGCACGACGGTAGCGGCGCTTGTACATACCGAACAGCGTGCGGCGCAGGCGTGGCTGGTTCAGGACGAACAGACGGTTGACCAGCGCCGTTTCGATGACGCGATAGCCGAACGGCGCCGGATCGTGAATGTATTCGACGAGATCGATGTCGAACAGCCCTCGAGTCTGCTGCTCCAGCATCGCGAGGTTGTAGTGCCGATAGTGTTTGCGAGCAACCGGACGGACGTCGGACGGCACCGAGACGATGAGGCGTCCCTGTGCTGACACCTTGCTGTGGAGCGTGGCGATGAACCCCGGAATCACATCGTCCGGAATGTGCTCCAGCGTCTCGATGCAGAGGAGGAGATCGTACGGCTCCGGCGCCGCGGCGAAGTCCTCGGCGTGGAACGTCGCCGATCCAGCACCGTAGGCTTGCGCGAACGCAATGGCTCGTGTCGACAGATCGTAGCCGTCGCAGACGGCAGTGGGATGGCGCCGGGCCACCTCGCACACGATCTTGCCGTCGCCACAACCGATCTCTGCGACCCGGCGAGGGAGGTACTCATCAGCGAGTTCCAGCACGCGGCTGGTGTATCCCCAATAGGAGAGCCCCCACGGGAGCGAACGGTGCAGCGCTGGCGGGTCGATGGAGACGTAGTGATGGTACGGCTCTGCGTAGAGTGCATCCTGAATGGCGAACTTCGACGACATCACTGTGTACTCCCAATCACCGCCGGGGCAGTCAGCCATGCGGCGAATTTCGCGACGCCGTTCGCGTAGCTGGTGTTCGGTGCGTATCCGAACAGCTTTGCCGCCTTGTCGACCGACGCCCACGTCTGCGGTACGTCACCGGGCTGCTCCGGCAGCCTCGTGATCTCCGCACGCACGCCAAGCGCGTGCTCGAGGCCCTCGATCATCTCGGACAGCGACACGGTCTGGTTGTTCCCGAGGTTGACGACTTCGTATGGAGTGCGCGCATATTCCATCGCGGCTCTCACGCCCGCCACGATGTCCTCAATGTAGGTGTAGTCGCGCCTCGTGGTCCCATCGCCAAAGACAGAGATCGGTTGGCCTGCGAGCATCTTCCGCGCGAAGGCATGAATCGCCAGGTCTGGGCGCTGACGAGGACCATAGACGGTGAAGAAACGAAGCGCGATGAATCGGATGCCATAGAGGTGGCTGTAGACGTGTCCGAGCAGTTCGCCGCTGACCTTCGTGCTCGCGTACGGGCTGATCGGCTGGAGCACGTGATCCTCCTCGCTCCATGGCACCCGCGGGTTGATGCCGTACACGCTGCTCGACGATGCGAAGACGAACTGCGGCACGCTCAAACGCCGCGCCAGCTCCAGCATCTGCTGCGTGCCGCTGACATTGACCATCTGATAACCGGACGGGTCGGCAATCGACGGGCGGACGCCGGCACGTGCGGCCAGGTGGACGATCACGTCATACCGATCGGTGAGCCGGTCAAGCGCACCGTCATCACAGATGCTCCCCTCGGCGAGCCTGTAGTTGCCGTGCTGCAGGTGTGACGAGATGTTCCCTTCTTTCGTCGCGCGGTCGTAAAACGGATCGAAGTTGTCGAGTGCGGTGACGCGCCATCCATCCCGCAGCAGCGAGTCGATCAAATGACTGCCGATGAATCCCGCGCCACCGGTGACGAGTGCATGTCTCATGTTCGGTTCCACTCGAAGAGAAGGGCCTTAGCGCCGCGTACCGGCGGGTGCGTAGACGCGCACGTAGTCGACCAGCAGATCCATCGGCGACATCGCATCGGGTGAAACGGCGCCTGTCTCAGGCTGCTTCAGGATCGAGAGTGTGAGCTGCGGGTAGAGCGGCGTCCGCAGTTCATCGAGCATCGGGAACCGCGCGATCTCGACCTGATCGAGATAGATGATGATCCACTCGTCAGTGATGAGCGCCCCGTGCGTGTGCCACTCGCGCGACAGGTCTTCAGGTGTCTTTTCGTAGTCGCCCCAGAACTTCCGTGTTGCCCCTTCTCCCAGATGAATCGTGTGGTGGTGGCCGAGCCAGTCACCGCCGTACCACTCGACGATGTCGACCTCGACGTTCGTTGAGGCGGGATTGAGCCACTTCGCTCGATGTTTCAGCCAGAACGCCGGCCACGCTCCCATGCTCGACGGAAATTTCATGCGCGCTTCGAAGTAGCCCTGCTCGAGCGCGAAGCCTTCGCCCTTCGTGTTCACCGCCTGCAGGTGGCCCGAGTACCACGTGCCCGTCCGGGCTCCGTTCGCGTCGACGTTTGCGCGCGCACGAATCGTGAGGATCCCGTTCGACACGAGATAGACGTCGTCGCGCGGCGCGTAGCCGACAGAGGCGGCTCCGTACGGACCGCCCTGCGCGCCGGCGAACCACAGCGCCGGGCCGCTCTCGTTGCCGGCGAGAATCCGCCGGCTGTCGAACTCGTCCGACCAGACGAGACTGTAGCCGGCAAGATCCAACTTCGGGCCGTTTGTCCGGTTCCAGGCTGCGTTGGCCGGAGTCGTCGGGTTTCCGCCGCCCTGCACGCGCAGGTTGGCTGGCGGCACGGGCGCTGGTGGCGGCGACTGTGCCGGCGCTGCCATCAGATGCAGCCACAATCCGGCGGACACCAGCCCCAACGTGGTCGCGACAATTGAAGTCAGGTTCATGCGTGCTCGTGTCAGGCCGCGGCCGCGCAGCATCTGCGGAGGATGACGATCGACATCTTGAACGGTCGCGTCAGCCAGAGGTAGCGATGCAGTCGCTTGAATCGCTTCTGTGTGGACGGCAACTCAATCACGGCCTTGGCCAGGTCTTTCACGAAGAACATCGGCAATGCCGACGTCGGCATGTGCCTCCGCAGATCCGAGAGCCATGTGGTGTCGGTCAGGGTGTGCGTCACGACCGGTGACAACTCGGTGCCGAAGAGATCGACGATCTCGGACGTCGTCGGCCGAAACAGCGTGTCGATGGGATCGGCATGAAACGGATAGCTGTGCGGCACGCTGACGACGACATATCCATTCGTCGGCACCAGGCCGGACACGATATGCGCGAAGCTGGCCGGGTCGGTGACGTGCTCGAGGATGTTGCAGCAGACGACCGTCTTCGGTCGCAACCGCTTGCACTCCTGCTGGAACGCGGCATCGTAGATGTCGCCGACGATGTCGATGCCGCGGTCGGCTTTCAGATCCGCGTGGATGACGCGGGCGCCTCGCGCGACCAGCGGAAAGAAGATTTCGCGGTCGACGTGAGGATGTGTGCGTGTGCGAAAGGTCTCGTTCGAGCTCCCCAGGTTCAGCACGGGCGACAACTGCTCGACTGGGATCTCCTGGAGACGCGCGCCGATATACGCCGCTTCACTGATTCGCATAAGTTGCGATCTTTCGTAGTGCGGTCAGGCGTTGAGCGTGCCCGCTGTTCGCATGTCGATCAGGCCGACCCACTTGCGGGCGAACGCGAACACGTGAAAGTGCTTCGCCGTGCGCGTGAGGTCGCGGAAGTGTCCGTTGTCCTGGATGTCGTCGAAGATCACGAGCGCGTCGGGCGCGAGGTGCGGTGCGACAACGGACCAGGCGAACGAGCGCCCTTCGCGAGACTTGTCGGAGTCGTAGTGCAGCATGTTGATGGGCGCGGCTTCAGAGACGATGGCCGGCAGACAGCGGCGATCGCCCTCGGTCATCAGCGTCCAGCGGCTCTTCAGCGGGCTCTCGACGAGGACGCCGATCAGCGTCTCTGCATCGTTCAGCGTGAAATACGGCAGATCGCTCGACCACAGGTGTCCGTGCTGATTGGCTGCGAGTGCGCGAAGGATGGCGCGTGAGCTGTGTCCGGCCGCGACACCTGTCTCCACGACGCGCGTCGGCCGACGCAGGCGGACCAGAAAATAGAGCAGCGCAGGGAATCCACCACCACCGAGGCCGCTCGCCGCGCCGGTCAGCAGGGCGCGCGCATGCGCAACATGGCCCGCCGCATATGCCGTCGCGCGTGTCCACGCATCTGCGTCGATCTCCTTCGCCCATTCCGCCGGATCCTCGGCGTGGGAATGGCACCACGCCTCGCTCGAGGAACGATCGGCTCGCTCCAATCGATCGCGGAGGCGATACCTCGCTTTGCGGATCACCTCTCCGCGATACCGATGGTCGAGCGTACGACGGACGATGTTGCTGAGTGCTGAAACTGGGTTCACGACAGCCCCCCAAGGATCGATTGGCTCCGGGTCTGGATGGCAGCAGGAGAGTGGCTCGCGATCATGTCGAGCCGCGCGCGCTCGCCGAGACGCTGACGGAGCGCATCGTCGCTGGCGAGTCGCAGGATCTGTTCGGTGAGATGCGTCGCGTCCGCGGTGCGAAGCGACAGGATGTTTTCGTTGTCACGGCCGTACTCCTTGATCCCGCCGACCGGTGTGGCGACGACCGGCAGGCCCGCGGCCATCGCTTCGGCGACGACAATGCAGAAGCCTTCCGTGTCGCTCAGGTTCACGAAGACGTCATGCGCGAGCGCGTCGCGCGACCAGTGCTCGCGATAGCCCGCGAGGGTCACGCAGTCCCGGACGTTCCACTCGTCAACGGCCGCCTGCAGGCGTGCCATGTCCGGACCATCGCCGAAAATATCCAGGCGAGCGGGAACCCCTCGCGCGTTCAACGTCCGAACGGCTTCGATGGCGATCGGGAAATTCTTGCGTTCGACGAGGCGGCCGGCTGCCGCGATGCGCAGCGGCGAGTGGAGCCGGTAGTCGGTCTTGTGGGGCGCCGCATGCTCGGTGCGGAACAGTGGAATCACATGATGCCGCCGCTGCCGAGGCAGGAAGTACTTCGCAGTCTCGGTATGCGTTTCTTCGCAGTCCACCCAGACCTCGTCCACGCGGAACGACAGCAGCTTCAGCACGTGCCGATAGGCCCATTCCGCTCGCCGCGCTCGATACCGCGAGATGTGCTCGAACGAGACACAGCGACTCGACGGAAAGAGACAGGCGACCGCACGGCCGATGACATTTGCCTGCTTGAGGGACAGCACGACGATCTCGGGCCGCCAGTCGCGATGCTGACGCCAGAGAATCTTCGCGCCGTTCACACAGGCGCGTGACGTAAGCGTCTCCGCCGTCGAGGCCATCACGATGTTGGCGGGCCCGACGGCCTCCCCGATGCGCGATGCCAATGAGCCCCGGCCGCGACAGAGCGCGAGAATCTTCAGATCATGGCCTGCGAAGAACCCGTCCTCCAGGAGCGTCAGCAGACCGTGTTCCGCGCCGCCCGGATCGAAGCCATTGATGACGTACAGAATTCTCATGAAGAGCGAATGTCGAACGGACTAGACCTTGGCCTGTTGCGCGCCCATGTACTCCGACACGATCGAGTCGAGACGAATGGCCTCGGCGCGCTTGCGGCCATGGAAGAACGCCCCGCTGGCGCCGTCGATCATGTCCCCGCGTTCCATGAACCGGTCGAACAGCGCAAAGACCGCGAACGGAATGCTCGCGAGATCGGCCAGACGACGATGGTGCAGGAGGCCGCGCAGGAAATAGCGCGTCGACCAGTACAGCGACAGACCAGGCCCGCCGAGCGGACCACGGGAGATCGCTTCGAATCGCCGCCACAGCCACCGGTGCCCGAGCTCCGTGAAGCGCGTGAAGTCATACGCACCCTCGTGGACCTGTTGCATGAAGGGCGTCTCGGCATAGACCACACCGTTGGGCTTGAGCACGCGCTCGATCTCGGAGACCACACGCAGCGGATCGACGACGTGTTCGAGCACCGCCTGCACGCAGACACCGTCAACGCACCCGTCCGCCAGTGGAATGTCGTGCGCATCGGCGACGAACTGCGTGAGCGCTGACGGGTAGATGTCGAACGCGATTTGCCTGATGTTCGGATCGTCGTAGAGCTTCTCGGTGCCGATCCCCATCGTCGCGCCGCCGACCATCAGCAGCAGCGGGGAGGGTGAGTCCGACAGGCTGCGACGCAGGCGTGCGATGTTGCGCGCGCTAACTGCCGCAGTCCCCATCAGGGCACCCTTCAACGCTCGTGGCCGCGAGTTTCGACGGGGAACGGGCGAGCTGCCGCCAAAGCGCTCGACCCAGTCGCGGGTCAGGAGGCTGTTCTTGAAATCGACGAGCACCGGCTGACCACGCACGACGGGAAACTCCACTGGCTCGGGTCGCCATGGGTACCTCGCCGTCAAATGCGCGGATCCGTTGACGCCTGTCGTCGTCAGCCGAACGGAGCTGGCGCCCGGCGCCCGGAGGTAGGACTCGACGTCGCGGAATGGGATCAGCACAACATCACCGTGCGAATGACGTGCGCAGGCGTTGCACGCTGCCGTGGAAGACACGCTTTCCCCATCGCAGGGTTCTTGTGCGGACAGGGAGCGGGAGGGCGAGGAGCGCGAGGTACGCGTACGCGCGCCAGAAGAACGGCGCGTGTGACACCGCACGGCTCAAGTAGCTGAAGGCGAGCAGGCCCTGACCATGCTGCGCGCAGTCGTGACCGACGCGCGCGTAGCGACGCGACAGCCGCTGGCCGATCAGTCGCTGCAGGCTCGGATTGCGCCGAACGAACCGCTCCGTCATCTCGAGGTTCATCGGCAGCAGTTTCTCGAGTTGGCGCGTCACCTGATGTCTGTGCCGGCGCTTGAACGCCAGACCGCCTGGCACGTGCTGAAACTGCCAGCGCTCGGCGATGCGCAGGAACATCTCGGTGTCTTCGCCCGGTCGCATCTCTTCGTCGAAGAGCCCGACGTCCTCGAAGATCGTCCGCGCGATGATCGCGGTGGACGGCACGATCGGGCCATCGTGGACGAAGTACTCGGCCAGCGTGTGCGGGGTGTCGCTGCTGAAGCGCCGCACGTTCACGAGCAGCCCGTCCGACAGATCGGCAGCCGTGAAGTCAACGTAGTCGCTGTAGACGAGGCCGACGCGATCGTGTGAGAAGACCCTCAGCTGTTGTTCGAGCTTGTCCGATCGCCAGTAGTCGTCGCCGTCGAGAAATGCGATCAGCGGCGCGCTCGATTCGCGGATAGCGAGGTTTCGTGCGGCCGGGAGGCCGATGCCTTGCGTATGGAGAATCCGGATACGCGAGTCCTCGAGGGCGAGCGTTGCAAGCACCTGTCGTGATCCGTCCCTGGAGCCGTCATCGACGACCACGATCTCGGCGACGGAGGCCGAATCGGTCTGTCCCGTGACACTGCGCACGGCTTGCGCAATGTAGGCTTCCTCGTTGCAGCAGGTGATGATGACCGCGACTTTCACAATGACCCTCCGATGATTCCCTGCCGTGCCGCGACTGGTTGTCGTGCCACTCCCCGACGGAGTACCGGCCGCAGGGCGGGTGCCATCTCGTATTTGCTTGCACGTTCCGCCCACGCGGTCAGCCCCTCGGGCAGCAGGGAAATGAAGGTGAGTACGACGATCGAGTGGGTGCCCGATCCTTCGAACGAGACGTAGAGCAGACAGGGGACGAACGCGACGATCTGGAGGAGCGCGGCCTGCGATGTCGTGAGCACGTCGGCCTCAACCTGCGCGCGGAGGACGGCGCGCGTGCGATGCCACGCCATCAGCCAGACGGCCAGGTACGACAGCAGGCCGATCAGCCCGTTCTCGGTCAGGATGCGGAGGAACTCGCCATGAATGCCGGCGCGCAGGAACTCGGGCAGGTAGCTGTAGCGCTCCTGGATGATGCGCTCGTATTCGTTGGTCCCGACGCCAAACCACATGTTCTGTGAGATGAGGTCGCCGGCGAGGACAAGGGCGAAGCCCCGTTGCGCGTTGCTGCGTGTGTCGCCCTGCCGCGCTTCACCGGTCGCGATGGCCGTCGAGAAATCGCCGCTGTCGAACGGATCGACGACGGACTGGATCTGTCGTGAGAGGTACGGATCTTCGATGATGCCCGACAGCAGGACCAGCATGGCAAATGCGCCACCGATGACGTGCAGTGATGAGAGCAGGCGTCCTCGCGCGATGAGTGCCGCCGACAGGATGGCGTAAATGATCAGCGCCTTGCGCTCGCCCGACGCGAGGATGATGGAACCGAGAAAGCACCAGCCGAACCAGTAAGAACCACGACGGACACCCTCGCGCGTGACGATCATGAAACCGACCAGCAGCGGCAGGAACGTGAACGTCGCCTTGGGATCGAGCAGCCGCTTCCAGCCGCTCCAGTAACCATTGGCGATGTGCCAACCGATCGACCACGCCGTGATGACCACCATCCCGACGAGTAGCAAACGGCCGATGCGGGTGAAGTCCACCTCGTCGATCGCGAGCGTCAGTGCCCACGCGAACGCCGCAACAGTGGCCAGTTGCAGCCCCTCGCGCAAGCCATTCGAGAGGTCCACGCTCAGCGCGGACAGCACATGCCAGGTGAAGTACGGCAGCAGCATCAGCAGCCCGAGCGGTGGGCCTTCGCGCGGAAAGATTCGGCCCCGCATGAATGCCACCGCGAGTGCCAGACCCGTTAACGCGTCGAAGGGCCGGATCTGGACCAGACCCGTCGCGATCTTGAATGGCGTGAAGAGGCTCAGAATCGCGAAGGCCAGGAGATACGTCATGTCCGCATCAGGCTGCGATAGATCGCGACGTGACGGACGGCCACGCCCTCGATCGAAAACCGCTCTCGCGCGGTGTCGAATGCCGCATTGCTCATCGCCTGCCACTGGTCGGGAGTCATCGAGATCGCGCGTCGTAGCGTCGTGACGAACGCCTCGTCGTCACCGGGCTGAAAGACGAGCCCCGACGTGTCCTGTCGCACGATGTCGTCGACGCCACTCACGCGCGAGACGACCGGCGGCGTACCCCAGCTCATGGACTCGAGCAGTGCGTTCGACATGCCTTCTGAAATCGATGTCGAGACGTGGAAGTCCGCCTGATGCAGCAGAGGACCGACATCGGCCACGGGCGGAAGAATCTCGACGATGGCATTCAGGTTGAGCCGATCGACCTGCGCCCGCAGTTGCTCGCGACACGCTCCATCGCCGACGAGTTGCAACCGCGCGCGGGTGTCGGGCCCGAGCTTTGCGAAGCCTTCAATCATGCGGTCGAGCGCCTTCTCACGATCGAGCCGGCCGATATAGAGGAACTGGACGTGCGGTTCGCCGAACACACGATCGCGACGGCGCATGGCGGCAGAAGGAAGTTCGACACCGTTGGGCAGCCGGTGAATGCGCACGTCCTGGATGCCGTCTGCGCGCAGGTCGTCCACAATCTCCTTGCTGTTGGCGATGAATCCAGTCGGCAGCTTGTTGACAGCGCGCCAGAACAGCCGGCCACCCAGACGCTTCTCCTTCACGACTCGCAGATCGAAGTGCGAGCCGCCGCGTCCGAGTTTGATCAGCGTCGGTTTCTCGAGCGCGTAACCGGCAATGGCGGCTGGCACCGCGTGCAGACGTCCGTGAATCACATGGATCACGTCGTACTGCTGCCTCCGGGTCGTCAGCCACCACGCGAGCTTGGCCGACCAGACGAGGAACGAGGCCATGTGACGGCCACCAAGATTGGGAGCGCGGCGTACTCGGAGGCGCTGAATCCGCGTACGACCGTGGGTCTCCTGCCGCACCGTGTCCGCCTGCA
>Ga0310810_10002397_pt1 | contig 20151 bp, 15 predicted proteins | sample NCmetagenome_FD_207641 | JGI IMG/M metagenome (GOLD analysis project Ga0310810, IMG submission 207641) | Soil microbial communities from experimental microcosm in Duke University, North Carolina, United States - NC | ecosystem: Engineered > Artificial ecosystem > Soil microcosm > Unclassified ...
GCGATCGCCTGACGATGCACCGCGCGCGACAGGCGCTTGCCGGTGACGTTGACCACGCCATCCCCCCGCACCTCGGCGAGCAGGATGAACAGCAGCACCCCGAAGGTGGTGACCTTGATGCCGCCCGCCGTTCCTGCCGGGCCTCCCCCGATGAACATCAGCACGTCCATGCCCAGCAGCGTCGCCCCGTTCAATGACCCGATGTCGACGCTGTTGAAGCCCGAGGTGCGCGTCTGCACCGACTGGAAGAACCCCGCGAGGACGCGTGCTCCGGGATCGAGCGCACCGAGGGTGGCGGGGTTGTTCCACTCGATGGCGGTGATGTAGACCGTGCCGGCGACCAGCAGGATCGCCGTGAACGCGAGCACCAGGCGGGTATTCATGTTCCACAGCCGGGGACGACGGCCATGCTTCAACAACTGCAGCAGCACCGGGAATCCGAGGCCGCCGAGGATCACCGAGACGCAGATGACCAGCGACACGACGGGGTCGGAGGCGAACCCGACGATGCTGTCGCTGAACAACGAGAAGCCGGCGTTGTTGAACGAGGACACCCCGTGGAACACGCCGAGCCAGATCGCCTCGAGCGGCGAGAAGCCGTACGCCGTGGCGAACCGCACCGCCAGGATCGCCGCCACCGCCACCTCGATGATCACCGAGATACGCACGACACTGATCACCAGAGAGCGGATGTCGTCCAGGCCCAGGCTGTGCGCTTCGGCGGCCGTGGTGAGCCGGGCACGGAAGGACAGGCGACGCACCACGATCAGGCCCACGAACGAGGCGAAGGTCATGACCCCCAGCCCGCCGACCTGGATCAACGCGAGAATCACGGCTTGGCCGAAACCGCTCCAGTACGTCGGGGTGTCGACGATGATGTGGCCCGTCACGAACAAGGCGGAGGCCGAGGTGAACAGCGCCTCCATGAACGTCGCGCCGCCGGGACCGGCCTTCGCGATCGGCAGGCTGAGCAGTCCCGTGCCCAAGAGCACGACCGCGGCGAAGCCGCCGAAGATGATCTGCGCGGGGTGGAGGCGGGGGCCCCGACGGGGACGACGCGCTGCCCCGATCTCTCGGGCATTCATCGCACCTAACGTAGTCGCTCCCGATCACGACCCTCGCGGCGTTACCCCCGTCGGTGCAGGCCGTGCCGACGCCGAAGCCGGCCGCTCAGAACGAGCCCGCCGCCCAGAGTCACCAGCAACGCGGCGAGCGCCGCCGTGAACAGGTTCATGCTCGAGTCGCCACCGGTCGCCGCGAGCTGGGCGGCACCGCCGCCACCCCCTGCGGCTGGAGTCGGCGGCCCGGCCGGCGCCGCAGCTGTGGCGATCGTCGTCGTGTAACTGCGGTACCCCGCCACGAACGGGGCGGCACCCGACTCCGCAAAGCAGTTGAGGTAGAGCGAGACCACGTCGCCGACCGTCAGGCCGTACGAGGCCGGGGTGCCCAGACCCGAACCGGTGCCGGACGGCACCGGAAGGCCGGAGACGACATCGAGTTGCACGTCGCTGGGGTCGTACAGGGTGACCGAGGCGGAGGTGAAGGTCGAGGTCGCCGCAGCCGTGCCGCAATCGAAGGTCGGGGCGAACGCGACATCGAGCGGCTGGCTCGAGGCGCCGCCGATCGTCGCCCCCAGGTCGGGGTAGAGCGCGTCCTCGAACGTGGCACCGAGTGAAGTCGCTCCCTGCAGACAGTCGAGCGTGACCGCCAGCCCCAGGCCCGGTGCCGCCCCGGTGAAGTACGGCCCGAGCCCGGCGAACGCGCCGGAGCCGTCGAGGGTGACCGGCACCACCGACGGCCCGGTGCCGATGTCCCAGCGCAGCTGCGCCGAGTCGCTCCCGATGGGGCACTCACCCGAGAAGGTCAGCCCGCCGAGGTCCTCGGCGGCCGGGTTGCCGGATGCGATGGTCAGTTGAGGAGGGTCGCTGAACGCCAGCGCGGGAGCGGCGACCGACACCGTGGCGACCACGATCGCCAGCCCGGCGACGGAGGCTGCGGCACGCCCTGCCCGGGCAGAACGGACACGGGCTGGCACTCGACGCATGACTCCTCCTTCGAACGGCGCGGTGCCGCACGTCGGAGCCTAGAAAGGCGGCCACCCGCGTCGGTATGGCGGGTGCGTCGTATTCACTCGAACTGCTCCCAGTCGGGGCACCCGTTGGTTTCGAACGTCACGGCCTCGGGAATATCGGTGAGGAACACGTACGACCCCTGATCGTGGAACGTGACACCGCCGTCGGCATCGAGGATCGCCCAGGTGCAGCCCTCCGGCTGGTCCGCCGGCTCACCCTGCAGCTGGAACCCGCCGAGCGGAATCTCGTCGCCGATCACATAGGTGCCGGTGCCGGAGACGACGACGCCGGTGCCCCCGGTGGTCCCACTCCCGTCCGAGCCACCCGAGTCACCCGAATCGCTGCCCCCCGACCCGCTGCTCGCAGCTCCCGGGGCGCACCCGGCGAGGCTCGCAGCGAGCAGGGCGACGCATGCGGAGCGCAGCACGCGGTGACGAACGAGTGAGGATGACATGGGGCTCCTTCGGTCAGGGATTCTCCGCACGTTAGCCGCGACCGCGTCGGCGCCCCATGGCGGTTCCGGCTTATTCGACAGCCGCGGAACCCCGTCCGCCGTGGGATCGTGCCACGGGTCGCTAGCCTGACGACATGAGCCGCGCGCTTCGCGCCGACGGGGTCCTCCGCGCCCTGATGAGCGGCGACCCGGAACGCCTTCGGGCAGACACCGGCGCCGGCGCGTTCGGGCGCGGCCTGGCGTCTCTGCAGGGCATCTGGCTCGGCGATGAGCAGGCGACCCTCGACGCCGCCGAAGCTCTCGCCACGGCGCACGACCCGACCGCGCTCACCCTCGCCCGCGCGGTCGCCGGGCTCGCGATCGCCCAGTTCCCGAGTGCGATCGCCGATCCGCGGCTGGCCGATCCGCGCACCGGGGGCGACGTGCTGGTGGCGGCCCGCGACGATCCGCAGCCGGTCGACCAGGAATTCGCCCCCGTCCTCGGCATCCTGGTCGTCGAGGCCGCCTTGGCCTGTGCGCGGATCGACCTCGCGAGCGCTCTGCTTGCCGACCTCGACCCACCCGACACGATCTTCGGCTGTCGGGATCACCCCTTCGTCACCTTCTCGCGCATCGTGCGGGCCCGGGTCTTGACGTTCGCGGGCGAGATCGCTGCTGCCGGTGAGGTGGTGGATGCGGCCGTGGCGGATGCCGGGACGCCTCTGGAGTTGGTGCTCGCCCGTGCGGTGGCGGCCCTGGTGCGCGGCAACGCCGATGACCGACGCGAGACGCGCGCGATCGTCGAGCTGGTCGAGGATCACGGGGTGGCTCCCGTCGACATGGTGACCCGTGGCTGCTTCGTCCTCGCCGCCTACGGCGCCGTCGCGCTCGGCGATCTGCCGCGCGCCGTGCGCCTGCTGCTCAGCGCCGGCGGCGGGCCCGAACTGGACGGACTGCGGGTCATCGACCGCGCCCTGGGCCTGGAACTGCTGGTCGCGGCGGCTGCGGACGCCGGGGATGCCGATGCGGCGGCGGCCTGGCTCAGCCGGGCACTGCCTCTGGAGGAGCACCCGATCGCCATATCGACGGTCGCGCGCATGCGGGCACGGGTCGCCCTGCTCGGCGAGAACGCGGAGACGGCCATCGGGTTCGCGGAGGCTGCTCGCCGGCGAGCGGAGCAGGACGGGCGTGCGATCGAGTCGGCGGAGGCTGACATCATCCTCGCCCGGGCGCGGATCATGGCCACCGGAGGCGGATCGGCGGCACGAGATCTCGCGGACGGGGCCGTGCTGGCCCGGGCGAGCGGCCACAAGGCATACCTGCGCTCCGCCGCCAAGGAGCTGCGCACGGTCGGGCGCCGACTGCCCCCCGATCCGGCCCGCGGATGGCAGGGCCTGTCGGCACGGGAGCGCGAGGTCGCGGTGCTGCTGGCCGAGGGGCTGACGAACGTGGAGATCGCGAAGGCGCTCTTCCTGTCGAGTCACACCGTGCGCATGCACACGTCACGCATCCTGCACGCGTTCGGCGTGCCGACACGCGCCGGCGTCGCGATCGCGCTGGCCTCGCCCGATCCCCCCGGCGCCACTCCGCTGACGGCGCGTCAGAACGAGATCGTGGCGCTGGTCGTGGGAGGCGCGGGCAACCGCGAGATCGCCGACTCGCTCGGAATCAGCGTGAGCACCGTCGAGAAGCACGTCGCCGAGATCATGCGCCGGTGGGGCGTGCGGTCGCGGGCCGGTATCGTGCGCGTCGCGGGCGTCGGCGAGCGCGACGCGGGGTGACACGCCCGCCGCGCACGATGCGGCGCCCCGACAGGGCGAGAATTGCACCATGCCCGCCGCAGCATCCGCCACCCGCTACGACGAGCTCGTGCGTGCGGTCGCCGCGGGTGAGCTGAGCGCCGATGACGCCGCCGAGCGCCTCATCGGCGAACTGAACGACGACGAACTGCTGCGCCTGCTCGACGGCGACTCGCCGCGGCGCCGGCTGCTGCTCATCCCGTTCCTGCTCGGCCGCCGGCCGTTCGTGGCGGGTGCGGTGCCTCGCCTGGGCATCCCCGGCATCCGGTTCAGCGACGGCGCACGCGGCGTGGTGATCGGGCGCTCCACCGCCTTCCCGGTGTCGATGGCGCGGGCCGCCACCTGGGATCCGGACCTCGAGCAGCGCGTCGGCCACGCCATCGGGCTGGAGACCCGTGCCCGCGACGCCAACTACTCGGCCTCGGTGTGCGTGAACCTGCTGCACCATCCGGCCTGGGGTCGCGCCCAGGAATGCTACGGCGAGGACTCGGTGCTCACCGGGCGGATGGGCGCCGCGATGACCCGCGGCCTGCGCGCCAACGTGATGGCGTGCGTCAAACATTTCGCGCTGAACTCGATGGAGAACCGGCGGTTCGAGGTCGACGTGCTCGTCGACGACCACGCACTGCACGAGGTGTATCTGCCGCACTTCAAAGCGACGGTGGATGCCGGGGTCGACTCGGTGATGAGCGCCTACAACCGGGTGCGCGGTCGCTACATGGACCTCAACCACGAGCTGCTCACCGAGGTGCTGCGCGACGAGTGGGGGTTCGCCGGGTTCGTGACCAGCGACTGGGTCTTCGGCACCCACGACGGTGTGGCCAGCCTCGAGGCGGGCATGGATGTGGAGATGCCGCTGCGGCTGCTGCGTGCCCGTCAGCTGCCGTGGGCGGTGCGCACCGGCGACCTGCCGCGCGACACGATCCTGCGGTCGGCGCGGCGCATCCTGCGCAGCACCGTCGCGCACGCCGCGATCCGCGACCCGCACACCCCCGACGCCACCGACGTCGCGTCCCCCGCGCATCGCGCACTCGCCCGCGAGGTCGCCGCCGAGTCGGTCGTGCTGCTGAAGAACGAGCCCGTGCGGGGTGCCCCCCTGCTGCCGCTCGACCCCGGCATCCGCCGCGTCGCGGTCGTCGGCCGGCTCGCCCACAGCGACAACCTCGGCGACCACGGCTCGTCGCGGGTGCGGCCGCCGTCGACGAGCTCACCGCTCGACGGACTGCGCGAGGCGCTGCCCCAGGCAGAGATCATCACTCCTCGCGGCAGGAGCGCCCGCGCAGCCGCCACGGCGGCCGAGGGGGCGGATGCCGCGGTCGTCGTCGTCGGGCTCGACGAGCATGACGAGGGCGAGTCGGTGATCACCGAAGACATCGAGGTCGCGGTGCTCGGGCGCATCTTCCGCTCCGGGCCGCTGCGCGCGCCGCTCGTCGCGTTCGCGCGGTTCGCGTCGCGCTTCGTGCGGGGCGGCGACCGCCGCACGCTCGAGCTGCGCCGCGGCGACATCGAGCTGATCCGCGCCGTGACGGCCGCCAACCCGCGCACCGTGGTGGTGCTGGTGGGTGGCAGCGCGATCCTGACGGAGCCGTGGGACGCCGACGTGCCGGCGCTGCTCATGGCCTGGTACGGCGGAATGGAGGGCGGCCGGGCCCTCGCCGACGTGCTGACCGGCGCCGCCGACCCGGGTGGCCGGCTGCCGTTCGTCATCCCGACCACCGCCGACCATCTGCCGCGTTTCGACCACACCGCGACGACCGTCGTCTACGACGACCGATGGGGTCAGCGGGGTCTCGACGCCGACGGCAACGTGGCGGCGTACCCGTTCGGCCACGGCCTCAACTACACCGTGTTCGAGCACCGGCTGGTGCAGCACCGCGTCGGCGACATCGACGGAACCGCCTCCGTGCAGGTCACCAACACCGGCGACCGCGCCGGCTCGACGGTGGTGCAGGTCTACGCCGCCGACGCCGCGGGCGCACGGCCGGTCGCGCGGCTGCTCGGCTTCCGGAAGGTGCGGCTGGAGCCGGGTGCGGATGCGGTGGTCACCGTCGACCTCGACCTCACGCCACTGCGGCAGCGCGACCCCGGCACCCGGGAATGGTCGGAGCGGCCCGGGGAGTGGGTGCTGGTGGCGACGCAGCGTCACCCGGACGACTGGTCCGGGGCCGTGCCGCTGCGTCAGGCCGGCGAGGCGTCGAGCCCGACGGCCTGAGCCTTCGACAGGGGGTGCACCTCGACGCGCAGCGCCTCATCGCCGGGCAGCACACTGCGCAGCAGCCGCCGCCCCTCCCAGCGGAACGGCACGAGCGACTCCTCCGGGCGCAGTTCGAGCGCGGTGGGGCCGCTACCGAAACGGCGGTGCAGATCGACCACCTCCGAGACTCGCAGCACCGCCACCGTGCTGCCGGTCGCATCGACCAGGTGCGCCAGCGAGGTCGGGCCGGTGAGGTCGCTGGCGATGAGGCGCCGCTCGCTCGCTCCGAGGATGGAGCGCTGCGCGGCACGGGTGACGACCAGCGGACGCGGCGCGCCGTCCAGCAGACCGGTGATGACATCCTGAGCCGCCTGCGGCCGGCCCAGCCGCGCCGCCGCCGCCTGCATGCGCTGCAGCCGGCCCGGTTCGCGCAGGATCTCGTCGATCTTCCAGCCGATCGTCGTGGGGGTGTTGCAGCGCACCGCGGCGCCCTGCTCCATCAGGTAGTCGCCGTTGCGCTCCTCCTGCCCGGGGATCGGGTTGACCAGCACCATGGGCAGCCCCGCGGCCATGCACTCGGACGCGGATAGCCCGCCCGGTTTGCCGATGAACAGATCGGCGTCGCGCAGCAGCTGGCGCATCTCGGAGGTGTAGCCGAGCACCCGGTAGCGGTCGCCGGCGGGTGCGACCAGCTGCTCGATGCGTTGGCGCAGCTCGTCGTTGCGCCCGCACACCACGGTGGCGGTGAAGTCCGAGCGCATGTGCATGGTCTGCCGCACCACCGCCGTCGCGTAGTCGCCACCCGAGGCACCCGCCGAGATGAGCAGCTGCGCCGGGCGGTTCGGGTCGCGGTGCGGCGGGGCGTCGGCCGCGGTGATGATCGGGATGCCGGTGGCGGCGACGCGGTCGGCCGGCAGCCCCAGCGCGGTCAACTGCACCCGCCCCTCCTCGCGGGCGACGAAGAAGGCGTGGAACGCGCTCGTCAGCCACAGTCCCTGGAAGTCGTAGTCGGTGGTGACGACGGCGGTCTTGGCGTCGATCACGCCCCGCAGCACCAGGCTGGCCACCAGTTGCGCCGGCAGGAAGTGGGTGCAGACGATCACCGTCGGCCGGAACTTCTTGATGGCGCTCACCGTCGGGAGCGAGTTCGCCGCCGTCCACGGGTCGAGCAGCCCCCGGCTGCGGAACGGCCGGTCACTGACGTCGTAGCCCCACTCCACCAGCCACGGCACGCCCTCGACGAGTACGAAATAGCCCTTGCCGAGCAGGTCGCGGTAGAGCCCCGTGCTGACCTCGAGCACGTCGAGCACACCGACCTCGGCCACGTCGGACCGGGTCGCGCAGGCCTTCTCGAGGGCTGCGGCGGCGCTGTTGTGGCCGGCGCCCACGCCCGCGGAGAGGATGAGGACACGCTCTCCGGCGGCGGGGTGCATGGGGCTACGGTATCGGGGCGGTGGGTGCGGCGAACACCCACCCGCGGTATGCGACGAAACGCACCGCCGACCCGAGCGCGAGCCCCACGACGTTGGCCGAGACGTTGTCGGCGAGCGGGCTGGTCAGGTGCAGCACGTAGTGCGAAACCCCGAGGCACGCCAGGGTCACCACGGACCCCGCGAGACTCACCACCCCGAACTCGACCGCTTCGCGCAGGATGTCGTCGCGGCGATGCTCGCGGAACGCCCAGTACCGGTTGCCGAGCCAGTTGACCGCGATCGCGACCACGGTCGAACTGGCCTTGGCCACCACCGCGGCACCCCGCAGGTGACCGGCGGTGCCGGCCGCCAGCAGCGCGTTGAACACCGCGACATCCACGACGAACCCGACGCCACCCACCGCGCCGAACCGGGCCGCCTGGCCGGCAAGCGCGCGCGCTCCCGCCATGCCGATCACGGGGCGCCCCGCTCGAGGCGGTAGACGGTGGTGCGGTGCACGTGCCGTTCGGTGATGACACCGAACCCGAGTCGCTCGAGGTGCAGCAGGTCGGTCGACGCACTGCCGTCGCCTTCGACCGCGACCACGGTGCGGTGCTCGGCCAGGTGCCGGTCGGCCTGGTCGAGGGGTGCCACCTGGTCCCACAGGGCCGCGCGCTGCGCGTACGGGGCGAGCAGGGCGATGTCGTCCAGGCCGGCGAACCGGGCCGGATACAGGTCGAGCGCGAGCCGGGGACGGCGGCTGGGTTTGACGGTCTGATCGAACACCACGGCGTCGCCCGGCTGTGCGATCGCCTCGACCGCCGCGGCGGTCTGCCGCAGATCCGCTCCGCCGTCCTTCGCGAACGGACCGCGTTGCGTGAGGAACACCGGCAGCGCCAGCGCGAGAGCGAGGGCGACGACGAGGGCGGGGGTCAGGATGCCGCCCCGCCTCCCGCGGGCCAGGTCACCCAGCCGCTCGGCACCGATCGCCATCGCCAGAGCCACCGCCGGCAGCGACAGCCCGGTGTACCGGAAGTTGTACATCGGCGTGACCCACGCGTTGCCCATCAGCAGCACCGCGGTGGGAAGCACCACCCACGTCAGCACCGCCGCCAGCGCCGCAGGCTGCCCCTCCGCGAGGCTCGCACGCCGGCGCAGCGTGAGCACGACCCCCGCGAGGATCAGCGTCCAGGCCAGAACCGCCACCGGCACACTGTGGAACCACTGCCGCACCACGACGGCCTCGACGCCGGCGTAATCCCGTCGCCCGAGGAACGCGATCTGGTGTTCCTGCGCGATGCCGGCCACCACGATGGGGAGAGCCAGCACGAGCGCGACGGCGACCGCGCGCGCCCAGGTGCGCAGCATCCGGTCGCCGCGGGCAGCGAGCAGCGCCACCGCCACCAGATGCACGGGGATCAGCAACCCGACGTAGAGGAACAGGTAGATGCCGAACGCGAGGCCCGCGGCGTAGAGCGCCCACCAACGACGGCGCCGCTCACCTCGGCGTACCAGCGCGACCAGCAGCACGGTGAGCCAGACGGCGGCCGCCATCGAGAACGCGTACGAACGCGCCTCGATGGCGACGCGGGTGACCTCGGGCAGCGCCAGCATGAGCAAGCCCGCGAGGATGCCGACCCGTCGGTTCAGCAGCATGCCGCCGAGGACCACGACCCCGGCGACGGCCGCACCCGCCGCGAGGGCGCTGGGCAGCCGGACGGCGAACTCGGAGGTGCCGGCGATGCGGATCCAGACGTGCAGGAAGAGGTAGTACACGCCGTGCACCGCGTCGACCTGGCCGAGCTCCTGCCAGAGCGACCAGAGCGGGCGCCGCGCGGACAGCACGCTCGCCGCCTCATCGCCCCAGAACGAGGGGGTGCCGGCGCCGATCAGCGTCACCGCTGCCGCGAGCACACCGATCGCGGGCGCGGTTCCCCGGCGCAGTATCGCCGCGCGGCCGGACTCCCGGCGCGGCGCGACGGCGACTGCCTGGGACATCGCGGCCTCGCTCTCGACCGATCGGGACGAGCAATCATGGGCGCGGGCGACTATGGGAGGGCCGTGAGGTCCATCGGTCGCAGATGTGAAGAGTCACATCCGCCGGGTCGCGCGTCAGCGCTCGAGCACGACCGCCAGGCCCTGGCCGACGCCGATGCAGATCGCGACGACCGCCACGCCGGAACCTCGCCGCGCCAGTTCGTGCGCGGCGCGTGCGACGATGCGCCCGCCCGACGCACCGAGCGGATGACCGATCGCCAGCGCCCCGCCGTGCACATTCACGCGTTCGGGGTCGAGGTCGGGCCACCCCGCGATGCAGGCGAGGCTCTGCGAGGCGAACGCCTCGTTCAGCTCGACCAGGTCGACATCGGCCCACGAGCGGCCCGCCTGCGCGAGAGCCCGGTTCGCCGCCTCGATGGGCGCGATCGGGAACAGCTCCGGGGTGACACCGTTCAGCGCACGGCCGGTGATCCGGGCCAGGGGTTCGGTGTCGAGGGCCCCCTCCGCCCCGATCAGCACCGCCGACGCGCCGTCGTTGATCGACGAGGAGTTGCCGGGTGTCACCGTGCCCTCGCCGCCGGGCGCGAACAGCGCGGGAAGCGCCGCCAGCGCCTCGGGCGAGGTCTGGTCGCGGATGCCCTCGTCGCGGGCGAGTTCGTGTCCCTCGACCTGGACGATCTCGCCGTCGAACACGCCGTCGGCCCACGCCGCGGCCGCGCGCTGATGCGACCGGACGGCGTAGCGGTCCTGGTCCTCGCGGGAGATGCCCCACTCGCGGGCGACCAGTTCGGCCGCTTCGCCGTTCGAGATCGTCCAATGCGTCGGCAGCGCGGGATTCGTCATCCGCCACCCGATCGCGGTGTTCCACATGGTCGGGTTGCCGGTGGCGGGCCAGGGACGCGCCGCCTTCTCGACCACGTAGGGTGCTCGGCTCATCGACTCCACGCCGCCGGCGAGCACCAGGTCGGTGTCACCGGACTCGATCATGCGGGACGCCTGCACCACCGCCTCGAGCGACGAGGCGCACAACCGGTTGACCGTCACACCGGTGACCGTGGGCGGGAACCCGGCCAGCAGCGCGCCGAAGCGGGCGACGTTGCGGTTGTCCTCACCCGACTGGTTCGCGTCACCGAAGATCACATCGCCGATCCGTGCCGGGTCGAGCCCCGTCCGAGCCACCGCCGCACGCATGACGACCGCGGCCAGGTCATCGGGGCGCACCCCGGAGAGGGCACCCGCGGCCCGGCCGAAGGGGGTGCGCACGGCGTCGTAGATGTGGGCGGCGGGCACGGCTACTCCTTCTGGGTCGCGTCGGCCAGGTCGAGCCCGGTCAGTGCGCGCAGTTCGTCGACGGTGGTGTCGCCGAACACCTCGCGCACCGCGAAGCCCTCGCCGGTCACCTCGAAGATCGCGTGGTCGGTGTACACCCGGGACACGCAGCCGACACCGGTGAGCGGATAGCTGCAGGCAGCCACCAGCTTCGACGCGCCCTCGCGGGTGAGCAGGTCGGTCATCACGTAGACCCGACGGGCGCCGATCGCCAGGTCCATCGCGCCCCCGACCGCGGGAATCGCCCCCTCGCCGCCGGTGGACCAGTTCGCCAGGTCACCGTTCTCGGCGACCTGGAACGCACCCAGCACACACACGTCGAGGTGGCCCCCGCGCATCATGCCGAACGAGTCGGCGTGGTGGAAGAACGATGCCCCCGCGACGGCGGTCACCGCCTGCTTGCCCGCGTTCACCAGGTCGGGATCGACCCGGCCCGGCTCCGGTGCCGGGCCCATGCCCAGCATGCCGTTCTCGGTGTGGAGGATGATCTCGGCCCCCGCCGCCAGGTAGTCGGCGACCAGGGTGGGTGCCCCGATGCCCAGGTTCACCACCGACCCCTCGGGGATGTCGGCCGCGATGCGCGCGGCGAGCTCGGTCCTGCTGAGACGGGTGGTCATGACAGCGGCCGGCCTTCCAGATCGACGCCGCCGACGAAGACGCCGTCGCGCAGCCAGGGCCGCTCGCCCACCGCCACGACCCGGTCGACGAAGATGCCCGGCGTGACCACGGTCTCGGGGTCGAGCTCACCGAGTTCGACCAGCTCGTCGACCTGCGCCACCGTGGTGCTCGCCGCCGTCGCCATGATGGGGCCGAAGTTGCGCGCCGTGCCGCGGTAGACCAGGTTGCCCCAGCGGTCGGCGCGGCGAGCGCTGATCAGAGCCACGTCGGCGAAGATCGGGTACTCCAGCGCGTACCGGCGGCCGTCGATCTCGCGGATCTCCTTGCCCTCGGCCAGCAGTGTGCCGACCCCGGTGGGGGTGTAGAAGGCTCCGATGCCCGCACCTGCGGCGCGGATCCGCTCGGCCAGGTTGCCCTGCGGAACCAGCTCGAGCTCGATCCGCCCCTCGCGGAAGAACCGGTCGAAGACCCACGAGTCGCTCTGCCGCGGGAACGAGCAGATGATCTTGCGCACCCGGCCGCGGTCGATGAGCGCCGCGAGCCCCACGTCGCCGTTGCCGGCGTTGTTGCTGACGATCACCAGGTCGGAGGCGCCCTGCTCGATGAGAGCGTCGATCAGCTCGACCGGCTGACCGGCGCGACCGAAACCGCCGATCATCACGGTGGCGCCGTCGGCGATGCCGGCCACCGCATCCGTCACCGACGCGACCCGCTTGTCGATCATGCCGGCACCGGGAAGAGCGGCGGGGCGGTGGGCCCCCAGGTGTCGGACAACGTGTAGCCCTCGGGGAACGGGTCGGTCGGGTCGATGCCCAGCTGGGCGATGTCGGTGATCCAGGCCTGCCCGGCGATGCTCGGCACCACGGCCGGAACCCCGCCCACCTCGGTCGTCGACACGATGGTGCCGGTGTACTGCGAGCCCAGCACCGACTCGTGCACGAGCGGCTCGCCCACCGCGATCTCGCCGCGGGCGTGCAGCACCGCGAGCCGCGCCGAGGTGCCCGTTCCGCACGCCGACCGGTCGAGCCGGCCGGGTCGCACCACGACCGCGTTGCGGGCGTGCAGCCCGCCGTCGCGTCGGGTGAGGGGGCCCATGATCTCGGTCTGCGTGATCCCGGCGTACTCGGGGTGCACCGGGTGCACCGCGGGCAACTGCTCGACCGCTGCGGCCTTGATGATCTCGCCCACCCGCGACAGCTCGCCCGCCTCGTCGGCGGTCATCGCGAAGCCCAGTTCGACCGAATCGGCCAGGACGTAGGCCATCCCGCCCCAGGCCACGTCGACCCGCAGCGTGCCGAATCCCGGCACCTCGAGCGGCGCGTCGAGGCGGTAGACGAAGGCCGGCTGGTTGACCAGCTCGACGCTCACCACCTTGCCGTCGCGGCAGTGGCAGGTCAGGCGGATGAGCCCGGCCGGCGATTCGAGCACGAGCTCGGTCACCGGCTCGACCATCTCGACCATGCCGGTCTCGAGCAGCACCGTCGCGACGCTGATCGTGTTGCTGCCCGACATCACCGCGTACTCGGTCGACTCGAGGATCACATAGCCGAACTGCGCCTCTGGATGGTTCGAGGGCAGGATGACGTCGGCGGCGTGAAGCACCCCACCGACCGGCTCGAAGAGCAGGCGACGACGGTAGTGGTCGGCGTGATCGCGGAACCAGTCGCGCTTGTCGAGCATCGTGTTCCCCGGCACATCGGTGATGCCGCCGGTGACCACGCGCGCGTACTCGCCGCCCGAATGCGTGCCGACCGCGGTCAGCATCCGGCTCCAGCGCATCAGGGCCTCGCGTGCTTGCGGCGGTATGCAGCCCAGGTGGTCGCCCAGGTGTCGGGGTCGTTCAGCCCCGAGCCGTCGATCTGCGCCACCGCCTGATTGTGCGGTGCGGTGCGCACGATCTCGGGATCGGTGCGGCCCTCCTCCAGGATGTGGGCGACGACGTCGATCCACTCGTCGATGTCCTCTTTGGACCACATCTCGCCGGCTTCCGGCGTGAACGGCTCGGGCACGATCCACGGCTCGTGCGAGGTCCACCAGGCGTCGATGCCGAAGTCGGGCAGCCGGTTCTCCACATCGAGAGTCGACAGGCCGGTGTCGGCGGACCATTCGCCGAGCGAATACCGGGTCATCTCCAGCCGCGGCATCGCCTTGCCGGGGAACGAGATTGTCACGCCGGGGATGTCGAGCAGCCGCTTCTCCATGTAGTTGTTGGCCAGCACCGAGATGTCGGCCGCTTCGCGCAGGCCGTCGGTTCCCATCGCGCGGGTCCACGAGTACGCCTTGACCAGCTGCTGCACGTTGCCGAAGAACTCGCGCACCCGCCCCACGCTCTGCGCGGGCTCGATCAGCTCGTAGCCGTCGCCGTTCTTCACGATGCGCGGGCCCGGCAGGAACGGGGCCAGCTCCTCTGAGCAGCCGTAGGCGCCGACCGACGGCCCGTTGCCGCCCTTGGGCGCCCCGAAGGTCTTGTGCAGCATGAACATGCAGGCGTCGAACCCGAGCTCGCGGGCGCGCAGCCGGGTCATCACCCCGTTGAAGTTCGCGTGGTCGTAGAACGCGAGCGCCCCGACCTCGTGCACCGCGTCGATGAACTCCTTGATGTGCGGGTTGTAGATGCCCATGTCGTCGGGGTTGTTCAGCATCAGCGCGGCGGTCTGCGGGCCGATCACCGCCTTCAGCGCCTCGACCGAGGGGTAGCCGTCCTCTTCGAGCGGCAGCGTGATCACCTCGAACCCGGCGGCGTGGGCAGAGGCCGGATTGCACGGGTGCGCCTGCGCGGTCGTCACCACCTGCGTGCGCTGAGCCAGTTCGCCGCGCGACGCGTGGTAGGCGCGCGTGATGACGGCGTGGAGGTAGGCGGCATCGGCGCCGCCGCCCGGCTGGAAGCTGAACGCCGCCATCCCGGAGAGGTTCTTCAGCTCGTCCTCGAGGTCGTGCACGATGCCGAGCAGGCCCGGGAACGTCGACGCATCCTGCCGGGGGTGCACCCCGGCGACCTCGGGCCGGGCGACGATCTGCTCGTTGAGCGTCGGGTTGTGCTTCATGGTGCAGGTGCCGAACAGGCTGACCCCCATCATCCCGAGGGTCTGCTGGGCGAGGTGGCTGTAGTGGCGGCGCACCTCGTATTCGGCCAGCTCCGGCAGGTCGGCGTCGGCCGCGCGGCGCACGCCATCCGGCAGGTCGGCCGCGGGGGCCCAGGATGCCGGGGGCACGACGCCGCGGCGACCGGCGGCTCCCAGCTCGTAGACGACGCCTTCGTCCCAGGAGGCGGAGTGGTAGCGGCGGATGGTCATGCCAGCACCTCCTTCAGCGCGGCGGTGAGTTCTCGGATGTCGTCCTCGGTGACCCCCTCGGTCACGCAGTAGAGGGCGCAGCCGTCCAGGCCGTCGTGGGTGCCCGAGAGGTCGTGCCCGCCGAGGATGCCGCGCTCGAGCAGCCCGGCGTTGATCTCGGCCACGCTCTTGCCGGTGGCGCTGAAGTCGACGATGAACTCCTTGAAGATGCCGTCGGCGTAGCGCACGCTGACGCCGGGCAGTTCGGCGATCAGCCGGGCCGACTGCCGGGCGTTGGCGACCACCGTCTCGGCCAGTTCGCGCATGCCGGCGGGGCCGAGGAGAGCCAGGAACACGGCGTTGCGCACCGTCCAGAGGTAGACCGAGTTGCCGGTCCAGTCGTTGCCGAGTTCGCGCGAGCCGTACGAGCTCTGCTCGAACAGGGTGAGGCCGAAGGCGTGCTGCCCCTCGACCCGGGTCGGCGCGATGCTGACCTGCAGGGTGGGGAACTGCCGCGCGTAGCGCTCCTCGTCGCGCGAGGCGATGAACCCGCCGACGCCCCCGCCGGCGTACAGCGGGATGCCCATGGGCTGCAGCGACCCGACGAGGATGTCGGCACCCGAGGATGCGGGCGAGGCGAGCGCGCCGAGCGAGATCGGGTCGACACCGACGATGACCTCGGCACCGTGCTGGTGCGCGGCCGCGATCAGGTCGGCCATCGCGGTCTCGATGACACCCCACGAGTTCGGGGTCTCGAGGTAGACGGCCGCGACCTGGTCGTCGAGCACCTCGGCGAGCGCGGCGGGCAGGATCGTGCCGGTCGCGGCATCCACCGCCACCTCGCGCACGGTGAGCGCCCCGGTGAGCTCGCGGTAGCCGCAGTAGGTGTCGATCACGAGGCGGCGTTCACGGTCGAGGTTCGACGGCACGACGACCACCGAGCGCCCGGTGAGACGTGCCGCCATGCGCAGCGCGTGTCCGGCGGCGCAGCCCCAGCTGTAGACCGGCAGGCCGACGAAGTCGAGGTCGAGCAGGGCGCCCAGCTGCGAGGCCCATTCGAACCAGATCTGGTTGCGCCCGTGGTCCGAGCTGGGGGTGCCCCAGACCGAGAGCGACAGCTCGGGGCGGCTGGCGATCTCGTCGCACAGCGCCGGGATCCCGTGCTTCCAGTACCCGCCGCCGAGGAACGACAGGTGGGTGTCGGTGGAGATGCCGCCGCGGAGGCGCCCCTCCAGCATCCGGCGCAGCTGCTGCTCCGAGCGGATCCCGGGCCGCTGGGATCTGCGCGAACAGCGGCTCGGCGTCGGCGACGCCGACGGCGTCGAGCAACGCCTGCTTGCTGTCGGGGGCCGAGTTGGCCATGTACGGATGCGCTGTCGGATGCGCTGCCGGGTGCGCGCTCATGCCGCCCTCACCTTCATCACGGTGCTGTGCCGGGCGCCGATGCGCACCCGGCGGTATCCGAGCAGCGAGACCGGCTGCTCGGCGTCGACGAACAGTTCGGCCGGGAACAGGCCCGCGACCTTCTCGTTCGTCGCGACGATGTCGACGCGCTCGGCGCCGAGAGAATCGATGACGCGGGGGCTCAGTTGCTGGTTGCCCCGGCCGAGCAGGAACCCCTGGCCGCCGACCACCCCGAGCACGAGCCGGGCGGTGCTCGAGCGGGCGACCTCGGCGAGGCGCTGCTCGGTCACGTCGAGTTCGATGTCGCCCGACGGGTGCCGCACGTCGACACCGCGCAGGGTGGGCACGAAGCCCAGTTCTTCGGCGACGGCGCCGGCGGTCGCTCCGGGCCCCACGATCCAGGTGGCGCCGGGCGACGCGGCCACGAGTTCACGGGCGATCGCGCGCGCCTCGGCCGCCGACGATCCCGCGCGGGTGATCCGCTTGGCGCCCTGCAGCACTTCGGCCGAACGCAGCGCCCGCAGCATCCCGACGACGCCGGTGCGGTCATCCGGTCCGACGTCGAGCACCTCGGCGGGCTCGGCACGGGCGCGCCCGGCGGCCGCCCGGCGCTCTCGGGCGAGCGGGCGAACACCTCGGAGTGCATCTTCACGCCCGACGGCACACCGATCACCGGCAGCGCTGTTCCGACCGCCTCGGCGATGTCGGTGGCGGTGCCGTCGCCGCCGGCGAAGACCAGCACGTCGACCCCGGCGGCGGCGAGGGCGCGCGCCGCGGCGATGGTGTCGAGACGGGTGCTGCGGGTCGGCTCCGGCAGGTCGATCGAACGCGCGCGGATGCCGGCCTCGCCGAGCGCAGACGCGCCCAGCATCCCGGGTGCGGACACGATGTCGGCGTCGATCCCGGCATCCCGGAATCGCTCCATCGCACGCACCAGCCGGCGCGCCGCGTGCCCCGCCGTCACCGCCTCGGCGAACCGCTCATCCGGCAGCCCGTCGGTGCCGTGCATGGCGAGCGCCCCGCCGAACCCCGCGACAGGATTCAGCAGCACGCCGATGCGGTACACCGCGGCTACGCCTTCGCCTGCTGGGCCACCGCGACGTCGACGGCGGCACGCACTCCCGCGACCATGCGCGCGAGTTCGTCCTCGGTGGTCACGAACGGCGGCGAGAACGACACGGTGTCGGCGGCGGGCAGCGCGCGCGTGATCACGCCCTGCTCGAGAGCGGCGCGTGTGACGGCGGTGGCGAAGGCCCCCTGCGTGGCGAATCCGCGCAGCGGTTCGCGCGATTCGACGAACTCGACGGCGGCCATGAGGCCCATGCCACGCACTTCGGCGACGTTCGGGTGGTCGTCGAAGCTCTCGTGCAGCAGGCGGTGCAGCAGTTCACCCTTCGACGCCACCTGCGCGATCAGACCGTCGCGTTCGATGATGTCGAGGTTCGCCATGGCCGCGGCGGCCGCGAGCGGGTGCGCGGAGTAGGTGTACCCGTGCCCGAAGCTGCCGTACTTCGCCGAGCCGTCGAGCAGTACCGACCACACCTTCTCGCTGACCAGCACGGCGGAGAGCGGGATGTAGGCGCTGGTGATGCCCTTCGCGACGGTCATCAGGTCGGGCTTCATGCCCATCGCGTCGCTGCCGAAGGGCACGCCGAGGCGCCCGAAGCCGTTGACGACCTCGTCGGCGATGAGCAGCACGTCGTAGCGGTCGAGCACCTGCTGCACCTGCGGGAAGTAGGTCTCGGGGGGCACGATGACGCCGCCGGCCGCCATGACGGGCTCGGCGATCATCGCGGCGACCGTCTCGGGGCCCTCGTTGATGATGAGGCGCTCGATTTCGGTGACGAGCGATGCGACGAACTGCTCGTCGGTCTGGCCGGGCTCGCGCTCCCACAGCCGGTGCGGGGGGCGGACGTGGCGGATCATCGGCAGCGGAAGGTCGAAGCCGTCGTGCAGGTTCTTCAGCCCGGTGAGGCCGCCCGACATCACGGTGACGCCGTGGTAGCCGCGGCGGCGCGAGATGATCTTCTTCTTCTGCGGGCGCCCGAGGACGTTGTTGTAGTACCAGACGAGCTTGGCCTGGGTGTCGTTGGCGTCGGAGCCGGAGTTGCCGTAGAAGACCTTGCTCATCGGCACCGGCGCCATGCCGATCAGCCGCTCGGAAAGGCGGGCCGGCAGATCGGTGCCCATCGAGGAGAACGCGTGGAAGTAGGGCAGCGTGAGGGCCTGCGCGCGCAGCGCCTCGGCCATGTCGGGGTGCGAGTACCCGACGTTCACGCACCACAGCCCGGCCATCGCGTCGAGGTAGTCGCGCCCGGTGCTGTCGGTGACCGTCGCGCCCTGACCTTTCACGATGGTCATGGGCGGGCCGCTCTTGTCGTGAGCGGCCAAGTTGGTCATGGGATGGAAGAGGAACTTCCGGTCCGTCTCCTGGATCTGCATGGGGTGTCGATTCTCCGAATTGTTCGCCTGACGCACTAGTGGTCGCAAATCGCACAATACCTCCTATGCTGGGTTCATGGCCACCATCCCTCGCGAACGCCTCGACACCACTTTGCTGCGCACTCAGCTCTACTTCGGCGGGCAGTGGCGCGACGGGTCGACGGGCGAGACCAAACCGGTCACCGATCCGGCCACCGGAGAGGTGATCGTCGAGGTCGCGGTCGCCACCGCCGCCGACGTCGAAGCGGCGGTCGAGGCCGCGCATGAGGCGTTCCGCAGCTGGTCCAAGGTGCCCGCGCCGCAGCGGGCCAAGGTGCTGCGCCGGTGGTACGACCTGGTGGTCGAGCGGGCCGACGAGCTCGCCGAGATCCTCACCGCCGAGCAGGGCAAGCCGCTCGCCGAGGCCAAGGGCGAGGTGCTCTACGGTGCCGGTTTCATCGAGTGGTTCGCCGAGGAGTCGAAGCGCCTCTACGGCGAGACCATTCCGACCAACAATCCGAACCGGCGGATGTCGACCATCCGCAGCGCCGTTGGCGTCACCGCCGCGATCACCCCGTGGAACTTCCCGGCGGCCATGATCCTGCGGAAGGCCTCGCCCGCCCTCGCAGCGGGCTGCTCGATGGTCATCAAGCCCGCGAGCGAGACGCCGCTGTCGGCGTTCGCCCTGGTCGCTCTCGCCGAGGAGGCGGGCATCCCGCCCGGCGTGCTGAGCGTGGTGAACGGCTCCGGGTCGATGATCGGCGGCGTCCTGACCAGCCACCCGCTGGTGCGCACCATCAGCTTCACCGGGTCGACCGAGGTCGGGCGCACGCTGATGGCCCAGTCCGCGGGCACGATCAAGCGCCTCGCTCTCGAGCTCGGGGGCAACGCCCCGCTGATCGTGTTCGACGACGCCGACATCGACACCGCCGTGAAGGGCACGATCGATTCGAAGTTCCGCAACGCCGGGCAGACCTGCGTGTGCGCGAACCGGATCTACGTGCAGGAGGGCATCCACGACCGGTTCGTCGAGGCGCTCGCGCGCGCGGTCGCCGACCTGAAGGTGGGCGACGGGCGCGACCCGTCGACCCAGCAGGGGCCGCTGATCACCCAGGCCGCGGTCGACAAGGTGGTGTCGCACATCGACGACGCCGTCGCCAAGGGCGGCACCGTCGTCACCGGTGGCGGCATCAGCGACC